>ERZ791919.193-NODE-193-length-75203-cov-40.476367_pt1 | contig 75203 bp, 57 predicted proteins | sample MGYA00510137_ERZ791919 | MGnify/ENA primary metagenome ERZ791919 (study PRJEB30046, sample SAMN00792059) | human gut metagenome | study: EMG produced TPA metagenomics assembly of the A metagenome-wide association study of gut microbiota in type 2... | reverse complement strand
ATATCCACGCCAAAGGACAGCAGGGCTCCTCCGCCATCGGCGGATCGGATTATGATCGCAACGTTTCCTCCGACGGAGATACGCCTGGCAATCTCAGGCAAGGCGGCAGCATCACCATCAACGGCGGCATCGTCTGTACCGAGCTTAGGACGAGCGGCGGCGCTCACACTGCAGACAGCTTTGGGATCGGCACATGCGGCGGTAATGGCGGCAGCGTCACCATCAACGGCGGCACGATCATCGCCGAGGCCTCCAGCAGCGCGATCAGTAGCGGCCGGGGCGGCAGCATCACCATCAACGGCGGCAATGTGACCGCTCACGGCGGTATCAATCGCTATGAAAACCAGCCGCTATACGCGATTCCCGGAAACGGGATCGGCCCGCTTGAGGGCGGCAGCATCACCATCAACGGCGGTACTGTCAAGGCATCTTCCGAGGGAGATGGCTTTGGCATCGGCGGAGCCGGAGTTCACCACACGGCGGAAATGCACATTACCATCAATGGCGGAAATATAGAAACCACGGCAAATCGCAATAACGCCGCCATTGGCGACAAAAGCAAACACAAGAGCAGCGTCACCATCACCGGCGGCGTCATCCATGCGGTCGGAAAAGGCAGCGCGGCAGGCATCGGCAGCACCGGCGACATCCGCATCACCGGCGGTGAGCTCACCGTTTCCGCCGAGGGCGGCGGCGCAGCAATCGGCAGCATTGGGGGAGTGGATTGCAAAAGCATCACCATCAACGGAAATGCGATCAAATCCATTTCCAGTAAGGACGGCGCCTGCATCGGCGCTGCCACCGGCGGAAGCGTCGGAAGCATCACCATTTCGGACGCAAAGCTTCCGCTTCTCAGCGCCGAAAAGATTCTGATCGGCTGGGACGCAGACTCGCCGGGCGGGAAGCTCACCATCCGAAACTGCCGCGTTGCATCCACGGACGAACTCACCACTCGTACCGACGGGATCCGCGTGGGCAGCAATAGCGAGCTCGTCATTGAAGAAAGCGAGATCAGGCTGCCGCATTTTAGAAGCATTCGCGTCGGAGGCAATGGGAGCATCGCCGTCCGGGATTCCGATCTGCACACCTACGGCATTTTCATGGACGAAACCGCGCAATCACCGAATGACGCAAAGACGCTGAAAAAGCTGGAGATCACGGGCAGCACCGTGTTGACGGGCGATATCATCGGCGCTCGTGGAGGATATTCTTCCGTTGAAGAGGTCGTGATCCACGACAGCAGCATCCGTCTGAACGATGCGTACACCTATAATTACTGCACGATTGGCGGCGGCACCAATGGTTCCTTTGGCAGCATCGACATTCAGAACAGCCAAATCCATATTCCGTCTTCAGGCGGAAACACGGCCATCGGCAACGGTTGGCAAGTCTATTACAATCGCGAGAGCCGTATCCGCATTGCGAACAGCGAGGTGTCCGTTCGTTGTGCTTCGCTCGGACCCGCCATCGGCGCAGCGTGGGACTCCGGCAGCGGTCGAATAAATATCATCATTGAAAACAGCACCGTGACCGCAAAGGGCGGCAATTTGAGGACTGACGGAAACTATGTTCCCGGCATCGGGAAAAATGCGCTCGGCAGGGCTCCGGAGATTGGAATCCAGATCCTGAACAGCACGGTGGACTCCTTCCGGCTTACGGAAAAGGGGGGCACAGACTATGTCTATGACGACCTGCACACAAAGGAGCTGCCCGGTATTCCGGCGGAAAACATCTCCATCTGCGGCAGCACCGTCAACGGAACACGCATTGACCATAGCTTTGACGAATACGGAAAATGTACGCTCTGCGGCAAGTATGATCTTGGATACTGCTATGAGCATGGGCTTCTGACGATGGAGGGGCTGACGGACTGCGTCTCAGACGGCAGCAAAAAGAAGCTGACGGGGCTTTCCCATCAGACGGGCGAGAACGAAACGAAGCAGCTTACGGAGAACACGGACTACACCGCCATCTATTCCAACAATGTCCATCCCTACACCCTCAAACCGGACGATGAGGGCTTTGACAGCGAAAAAGCCCCCAAGGTGACGCTGTACGGCACGGGGAACTACTGCGGCAAGGCGGAGCACTACTTCACCATCAGCGAAAACGCCGCCGCCCCCACCATCACCACAAGCAGCCTGCCAAACGGCAAGGTGGGCGAGGCTTACAGCGAGGCCCTGACCGCCGACGGCACCACGCCCATCGCATGGAACATTATCGGCGGCGCTCTGCCTGACGGCCTGACGCTGGACGAAACCACCGGCGAGATCAGCGGCACTCCCACTGCGGATGGCACCGCCAAATTCACCGTCACGGCGGAAAACAGCGCGGGCAGCGATACGAAGGAGCTGTCTATTACGATAGCCAAAGCCGCGCCTACCGAGCATACCGTCACTGTGACCACAGAGGGCGGCGGAACGGCTTCCGCATCTCCCGCAAAGGCTGCGGCCGGTACGGAGATCACTCTGACCGCAACGCCCAACACCGGCTACCACTTTAAGGAGTGGCAAGTCATCAGCGGCGGCGTGACAATCGTGGACGATAAGTTCATCATGCCGGACAGCAATGTAGAGGTTAAGGCTGTCTTCGAGGAGGATACGCCTCCCCTGCCTACCGATCCCGCTAAGCCCAGCATCAGCGTCGCAGGAACCTACACCTACAATGGCTCCGAGCATACCGCGACCGTGAGCGGTTATGATCCCGCCACTATGGACATCTCCGGCAATACCGCCACGGACGCGGGCGATTACACCGTTCGCGTCACATCCAAGACCGGAAAATGGGCGGACGGCAGCACTGAGGCCGTGACCGCAGCGTGGAAGATTGGCAAAGCCACACAGGAAGCGCCCATTGGATTGAATGGTGTCGCGCCCACTACTGAGGGCGGCAGCGACGGCAAGATCACCGGCACAGATGATACGATGGAGTACCGCGCGGCGGGCGAAACCGTCTATACGCCCTGCACCGGCAGCGAGATCACCGGCCTTTCCGCCGGAACGTATGATGTGCGCTATCGGGCGTCTAAAAACCTCAAAGCCGGCGACGACGCGAAGGTTCTTGTCGGCAAGAGCGAACCGCCCCAGCCCACGGAGTTTACCGTCACCTTTGACGCAAACGGCGGCCGCGGCAGCATGGAACCTGAGACTGTCGAAGAGGGCACCAGCTACCTTCTTCCCGAATGCGCCTTCACCGCGCCCGAGGGCAAGGAATTCGACGCGTGGAAAATTGACGGCGCACGATATGACGTGGGCGATCCCTACCTCATAAATGCAAATACCACGGCTACGGCGCTCTGGAAGGACATTGACAACAATCCCGGCCAGCTCTACAGCATCACAATCCTTACCAGCGAGGGCGGAAGCATCACCGCAAGCCACACCTCTGCGGAGGCTGACACACAGATTTTCCTGACTGTCGCGCCGAATAGCGGCTACCTTCTCGAGCAGTGTAAGGCCATAGAGCCGAGAGACCTGATTGTCGGCCCCATCGATACGAACGTCTATATGTTCTACATGCCCGAAAGCAATGTTGTGCTTCAGCCTGTTTTTGTGAAGTACCAGACCACGGAATTCACCGTCACCTTTGACGGCAACGGCGGTACACCCTCTGTCGGCAGCATGACCACCACCAACCAGAAGCTGACCTCTCTGCCCAGCGCCTCCCGAAGCGGCAGTTACAGCTTCGATGGCTGGTACACCGAAAAGAGCGGCGGCACCAAGATCACGACGGATGCCGTATTCCATGCAAATACCACCGTCTACGCCCACTGGACCTACACAGGCGGCTACAATCCGCCCGTCACCTACTACACGCTGCGCTTTGAAACAGGCGGCGGCAGTGATATTCCCAGCGTGCGGGAAGCGTACAATGCCTACATTGACCTGACGGGGTATGTCCCCACCTGGCGAGGCCACACCTTTATCGGCTGGTACAGCGAACGCAGCCTGACAAACAAGGTTTCCGGTGTTTATCTGACGAAGGATATGACCGTGTATGCACTCTGGCGCGTGGACGATAATTCGGGCACAGGTGCGAATCCCTTTACCGATGTTTCTGAAAAGGACTGGTTCTACGGCGATGTGATGTTCGTCTACGAAAACGGATTGATGCTCGGCACGAGCAAGACCCTGTTCAGTCCGCATGGGACGGCAACGCGCGGCATGATGGCGGCCATTCTCTGGCGCATGGAGGGCAGCCCTGCACCGAAGGGCAAAAACAGCTTTACCGATGTGGAGTCCGGAAAGTGGTACGCTGACGCGATCACATGGACAGAGGAGAACGGCATCTTCGCGGGCTACGGCAAAGACAAATTTGGCCCGGACGATCCCATCACCCGCGAACAGCTTGCAGCCATCTTCTACCGCTACGCGGACTACAAGGGCTACGATCTGACCGTCAAGGGAAATCCGGATACGTTCAAGGACGCAGACAAGATCACGGATTACGCAAAGACGGCGATGCAATGGACGGTCGGCAGCGGTCTTGTAAAGGGAAAATCCAGCAATCTGCTTGACCCGCAGGGTACGGCGACCCGCGCTGAGATCGCCGCCATGCTTCACCGCTTCATTGAGAAGTATGAGCTGGTGCAGGGCAAGGCTCCCGGCGGCCTGATGGGCTAGATCGACCCGAAGCGGCTGCAAATCCCCAAGACCGGCGACAGCAGCGTGTTAGGCTTGTGGGGAATCTCCCTCTGCGCATCTCTTGCCGGATGCCTTGTGCTGACCACATGGCAGATCAGGCGGCGACGTGAGGAAGAATCGCTGCAAATCATCGAAAAGTAAACAGGCTCACCTTTAGGGGCGCGGGCAAATAGCCCTGCGCCCCTTTTCGAGTTTCATTCGTCAGGAAAGGCGGTTGCTCTTTTGCGCAACCGCCTTTCACCATTTCTATCCAATTGAGCAGAAAGAAAATGAAAAACATAGCACAAAAGCAGAGAAAATCCAGCCAGCCGCGCAAAAACGCCCGGACATTTTTGCCCGGGCGTTTGTTATGGTATTGCAGAGCTTATTCCTCTTCCTTCGCGGTGCAGCAGATATGCAGTTCATCCAGCTGCTTCTGGGTGACTTCGCTGGGAGCGCCCATCAGGATATCCTGCGCGTTCTTGTTCATCGGGAACGGGATGATCTCGCGGATGGAGTCCTCACCGGCCAGCAGCATGACCATGCGGTCGATACCGGGAGCGATGCCGGCATGGGGAGGCGCGCCGTAGCAGAAGGCGTTGTACATGGCCGGGAACTTGGACTTGACATCGTCCTCGCCCAGACGGACGAGCTGGAATGCCTTGATCATAATTTCCGGATCATGATTCCGGACTGCGCCGGAGGAAAGCTCCACGCCGTTGCAGACCAGATCGTACTGCTGCGCGGTGATGGTCAGCGGATCGATCTCACCGGCGATCGCCTTATCGAGCGTCTCCGCACCGCCGCCGGGCATCGAGAACGGGTTGTGGCAGAATTCCAGCTCGCCGGATTCCTCACCGATCTCGTACATCGGGAAATCGACGACCCAGCAGAACTCGTAGCGTTCCTTGTCCATGTGGCCGGGAACCAGCGCTCCGAGCTTGCTGCGGAGCACGCCCGCAGTCTTGATGGCGGCCGTCCGCTTTCCGGCGGCAACGCCGACGAAGCAGCCGGGCTTGAGGTCGAGCGCCTTCACGACGGCCTCGGCATGGGGCTGCATGAACTTTGCCACGCCGCCGGCCAGCGTGCCGTCGGCCTCGACCTTGAACCAGTAGGGCTTGCTGCCGGACTGGACCTCAACGTCGGCGCAGAGCTTATCGATCTGCTTGCGGGTCAGCTCACAGCTCGGGACGACGACGGCCTTCACGACGTTGCCCTCGGCAAACGGCGCGAATTCGCTGCCCTTGACCAGCTCGGTCATGTCCTGAAGGACAAGGTCGATGCGCAGGTCGGGCTTGTCGGAGCCGTAGGTCTCCAGCGCATCGTTATAGGCGATGCGGCGGAAAGGCGCCTCGGAGGCGATGTTATATTTGCCGAACTTTGCAAAAATGGGCGGGAGCACGTCCTCGATGACGGCGAAAACGTCGTCCTGCGCGGCAAAGGCCATTTCCATATCGAGCTGATAGAACTCGCCGGGGCTGCGGTCGCCGCGGGCGTCCTCGTCGCGGAAGCACGGCGCGATCTGGAAGTAGCGGTCAAAGCCGGAAGTCATGAGCAGCTGCTTGAACTGCTGCGGAGCCTGCGGCAGAGCGTAGAACTTGCCGGGATGCTTTCTGGCGGGAACCAGATAGTCGCGCGCGCCCTCCGGGCTGGAGGCCGTCAGGATCGGGGTGGTGATCTCAAGGAAATTGTGCTCCATCATGGCCTTGCGGATGGCTGCGACCACGTTGCAGCGCAGGATGATGTTGTTCTTGACGGCAGGATTGCGCAGGTCGAGATAGCGGTACTTGAGACGCTGGGTCTCGTCGGCCTCGCGGCTGCGGTTGATCTCGAACGGCAGCTCGTTGTAGCGGCAGCGGCCAAGGACGGTGATGCTGCTGGGCACGACCTCGATCTCGCCGGTGGGCAGCTTCGGGTTCTTGCTGGCGCGCTCACGGACAACGCCGGTGACGTTGATGGTGGATTCCTTGTTGATGGACTTGATGATGTTCATCATCTCCTCCGTCTCAACGACGAGCTGCGTCGTTCCGTAGAAGTCGCGCAGGACGACGAAGGCAAAGTTGCTGCCGACGACGCGGACATTCTCCAGGAAGCCTGCCAGCGTGACCGTCTTTCCGACGTCCGCCAGACGAAGCTCGCCACAGGTATGCGTTCTGGACTGCATCATAGTTTTTTCCTTCTTTCTTTGTTGCTCTTTATTTTTCAAGAATTACGGTGTTCTGATCCTGACCGGCAAGGCCCGCCGCCAGGAAGGCGGGCAGCTCCGCGATGGACACGGAGGTCTGTTCGCCGGTGGCAAGGCACTTGACCGAGGCGGTTCCGGAGGCGATCTCATCCTCGCCGAGGAAGAGCACATACGGAATCGAAAGCTTGTCGGCGTACTGGATCTTCGCCTTGAACTTCTTCTGCTCACAGTAGAGCTGCGTGCGGATACCGGCATCGCGGAGCAGAGTGGCCGTCCGGACGGCCTGCGTCAGATCGTCCGTCATCGGCAGCACCAGCACATCCGCCGGGGCGGTATTGCGCGCGGGATTCAGCATCCCCTGTTCGCCGAGGACATAGAAAAGGCGGGTCAGACCGATGGAAATGCCGACGCCCGGCAGCGCTCGGTCGGTGTAATATTCCGCCAGATTGTCGTAGCGGCCGCCGGAGCAGACGGAACCGATCTCCGGGTGGTCGAGCAGCGTCGTTTCATAGACCGTGCCGGTGTAGTAATCCAGACCGCGCGCGATGGTCAGGTCTACGGCGAAGTTTTCCTCCGGCACGCCGAACGCGCCGAGATATTTGACGACCGCCGTCAGCTCGTCCAGGCCGAGGTCAAAGACCTCATTGCGTCCCCGGTAGCCCTCAAGCGCCGTGAGCACCTCCGCGTTTGTGCCGCGGATGGCGATGAAGCGCAGGATTTCATCCGCGCGCTCCTCCGCAAGGCCGCATTCCTCGACCAGAAGCGTGCGAACCTTTTCCGCGCCGATCTTGTCGAGCTTATCGACGGTGCGCATGATATCGCCGGACTGCTCGCTCAGGCCGAGCATGGCGTAGAAGCCGTTCAGAATTTTGCGGTTATTGACGCGGATTTGGAAGCGGCGCAGACCCATCTGCGAGAAGGTCTTGTAAATGATGGACGGGATCTCTGCCTCGTTGGAGATGTCCAGCTTCCCGTCGCCGATCACGTCGATGTCCGCCTGATAGAACTCGCGGAAGCGGCCGCGCTGGGCGCGTTCGCCGCGATAGACCTTGCCGATCTGATAGCGGCGGAAGGGGAACGAAAGCTCGCCGTAGTGCAGCGCGACGTATTTTGCCAGCGGCACCGTCAGGTCAAAGCGAAGGGCCAGGTCGCTGTCGCCCTTCTGGAAGCGGTAGATCTGCTTTTCCGTCTCGCCGCCGCCCTTGGCCAGCAGCACGTCGGCCGCCTCGATGGCGGGCGTGTCCAGCGGCGTGAAGCCGTAGAGGCTGTAGGTCCGGCGGAGAATTTCCATCATGGCTTCCAGCTGGGTCTGCGGCCCGGGCAGCAGCTCCATGAAGCCGGATAGCGTGTGTGGTCTGATTTTTTCCATGGTATCTGTTCCTTTCGGTTATTTTCTAAGGGAGGTGTGCGCCGGAATGGCGCGGTGTGTCTCCGACGGCCCATTCTTTTCTGTCTTGCCAGAAAAGAATGGGGAGAAAAGAGGCGCTGGGGACGCGGAATCGCGCTTCGCGCCTGATAAACAAGTCGCTGCATTGTATGTATTTTCGTTACACAAGCCGTAGTCCAAACGCCCTTCGGGCGGCCTACAGAATTTCTGCTGTCTAAAATTTCGCTGCGTCAAATATTTATGTATGCAAAATCGAAAAGTATCTGCCTTGAATCCATGCGTAGATTTTCTGGTTTTGCCCGTTTCTGCTTGGCAGTCTCTATTGGCTGCGGAAGAGAAACGAGCCAAGTGAAGAGACCAAAGGTTAGAGGCTCAGGCGCGACAGCGCAATAAAATCGTTCCAGCGGCCTTTTCTTCCATATCTTTTCTGCCAAGACAGAAAAGATATGGCCCGCGGAGCGCCGGTGACGGCGCTGTATATCGCATCGCGCCGCCGGTGCATACGAAACACGCCGCCGAGGGCCGTTTCCAATGTGGGAAAACAGAAATGAAAACCCGCACCGTCAGGTGCGAAAAAATACTCCCATCCCTGCCAGCAGAAGGCCGAGGGACGAGAGTATCGCGGATACTTCGTGGTGCCACCCAGGTTCAGAGGGCTGCGCCCTCCCTTTGTCCGCGCTGACGGGGCGAAGCCCGGCGATTTCGGCGCGAAGCGTGCCTTATACGCTTGCTCAGCGGATGTCCTTCACGCTCTGCACCGCAGGAGCCTTTCAGCAAACGGCTCCCTCTCTGAGCGGCGCGCGGCGTTACTGCTTCCGCGTCACGGCATATTCATTTTTCAGCTTCTCAGCGAATGGTCTTTTTCGTGCGCATCATCATACGCCAGTCAAGGTCGCCGCGCTGCAATCCGAGAATCAGCATTTCCGCCGAAGCCAAATTGGTGGCGCAGGGGACGTTGTAGGTATCGCACAGATGCAGCGTGCGCATGATGCGCTGGTCCTCCCACGGGTCGTTGTCGTTGGGGTCGGAGAACATAATTACAAGATCGATCTCGTTGTAAGCGATGCGCGCGTCCACCTGCTGGTGTCCGCCCTGATTTTTGGACAAAAACTGCGAAACCGGCAGGCCGGTCGCCTCGGAGACCAGACGGCCCGTCGCAGCCGTCGCGGAAAGGCTGTGCTTGGCAAGAATGCTCTTATACGCGGTGCAGAACTGCACCATAAGCTCCTTCTTTTTATCATGAGCCATAAGGGTGATATTCATAGTGAGAATTTCAGCTCCTTCCCTAATTTTCAGAAAACTGCAAAACAGTGAGATTCAGAATCTCAGAAGCGGCATTTTCCGGCCGCAGAGACGGCGCGCGATGTTGAGGCAGGCCCGCGCAGCGCCCTTTCCGGTGTAAAGCGCGAGCGCAGTCCCGGCAGCGGCGGCAAGCGTGACGCTGCTGTCCTCCGGGACGATGCCGAGCAGCGGCAGGCCGACGCCGTCCATCACGTCGTCGATGGTGGCGTGCATCCGGCGGTAGAGTGCGGCGCTGACGCGGTTGACGACGAGCCGCGCCGGAATGGAGCGCTGCTGCAAGAGCACGTCCGTGGCGCGCGCGGCATCCCGCAGAGAGGCCGGGTCGCTCCCGGCGACCACGATCGCCTGATCGGCGGAGCCGGTCGCAAGGCGGAAGCCCGCGCCGATGCCGGCAGGCGCGTCGATCAGGATCCAGTCGAAGTGCTCCCGCGCAGCGTCCAGCATGGCGGAGAACTGCGCCGCATCCAGCTCCTCGGCGGTCTCGGTGACCGGCGCGGTCAGCATATACAGATTCGGGATCTCCGGATGCGCCGCAGCGCTGTCCAGAGAATATTCGCCGCGCATCACGGCGGTAAACGGCAGGATCGGTTCCTCGCTCATGCCGAGCGAGAGATCAAGATTGCGCAGGCCGACGTCCGCGTCGATGCAGAGCACCTGACTGCCCTCCGCCGCGAGACAGGAGGAGATCCCGGCGCAGAGAGAGGTTTTTCCCGTACCGCCCTTGCCGGAGATCACGGATACGACCTGTGACACGCCGCATTCCCTCCAATAACTAAAAGTTAAAGTTATTATATACGAATCGCTTTGTAAATTCAATAAGAAACGTGAAAAAGTCGCGCCGGACGCGGAAAAACTTTGCCGGATCGGGCCATTCCGCATGTCTATTCCGCGCTGCTTCCGCATAGGATAGAGCAGGAGGGATACCATGAACGAACGAAAGCTGAGTAATTTTTGCCTTCTCCTGCTGGTGTTTTCGATGCTGCTGCGGCTGATCTGCGCGACTGGCGCGGATGCGCGGATGGCGGAAAGCGTCCCGGCGGCACAGACAGAGCCGGACGAGCCTGCCGCGCCCGCTGCGCAGCAGCTGCGCGTCTGGCCGGTGCGGGTGATCCGGGATGGGAACGTCTCGGAGGCGGAGCCGTGGGAGCAGTTGCCGGGGACGGCGGACAGGCAGACGGACGATGCGGAGCGCGCACCCGCGCTCACATTTTCGCCGGAGGAGGCGGACGCCATCACGATCGCAGGGGCCTGCACCTATTCTGTGGACAAGCAGGCGCTGCTGACCCGCCCGTCCGCGCTGGACTTTTCCGGAGAGGGGCCGAAGGTTCTGATCGTACATACGCATTCGTCCGAGGCCTACACGCAGGAGGCAGGCTGGGAATACGACGAGTCCGACCCGCTGCGCACGGAAAACGCCGGCCGCTCCATCATCCGCGTCGGAGACGAGATCGCCTCTGTATTGGAAGCGCACGGCATTGAGACGTTGCACGACACGGCGCTCAATGACTATCCGACCTACAATGGCGCTTACGCGCGGATGGAGACGACCATCGAGCGCTACCTCGCGGAATATCCGTCCATCCGGATGGTGCTCGACGTACACCGCGACGCGGCGGCGGATGCAGACGGCGAGCAGGTCGGCTTCACGGCGCAGGTCGACGGGGAGCGCTGCGCGCAGGTCATGCTGGTCGTCGGCACGGACGAAGGCGGGCTGACGCACCCGGACTGGGAGGAAAATCTGGCGAATGCGCTGAAGCTTCAGGCGGTCCTGAACCGGCGCTGTCCCGGCCTCTGCCGGAATCTCGACCTGCGCACGGAGCGCTTCAACCAGCACGAGACGCCCGGGTCGCTGCTGGCGGAGTTCGGCTCGACCGGGAACACGCTGCGCGAGGCCATCCGGGCCGGGCGGCACTTTGCCGAGGGGCTGGCGGAGCTGATCAACGGGCTGAGCTAGGGTGTATTCTTCCAACTCCCAACGCACCCGGAGAGCGGGCCTTTTCGCACTGCGCTGCGGCATTTTCCCTTGAAATACGTCAGGATTCCTGCGAAAAAATGTCCTCCTCAGCGCAAAAATCCCTCGCTGCCGGTCATTTCGCCAGCTTTCAGATACACCCTAGTTAGTCCGATAAAATTTTTTTCAAAAACCTCTTTACAAATCGGAAAAGATGTGTATAATAATAACTGTAATGATAATTATTCTTGTTTTGGAGCGATGCCTATGATGCCTGTCAGAAAACACAGCCGGAAGCGCGACGCGATCTTATCCTGCGTCCGCGGTACGCCCTGTCATCCGACGGCGGAATGGGTCTACACGCAGCTCAAGCCGGAGATCCCGGATCTGAGCCTCGGCACGGTCTACCGCAACCTCGCCATGTTCAAGCAGGACGGCGAGATCGTCTCGGTGGGAACGGTCGCGGGGCTGGAGCGCTTCGACGGCAACACCGCGCCCCATGCGCACTTCGTCTGCACCGCGTGCAGCGGCGTGTACGATGTGCCGCAGGATGCGCTTCCCGAGGAATTCGTCCGCTCTGCCGAGCAGACGACCGGCGGCGAGATCGCGGCGTATCAGCTCAGCTATTACGGAATTTGTTCAAATTGCAAAAACAGCAAATAATAAATGAAACAGCGAAACAAATGATGGAGGTATTCTTATGAAAAAATTCGTGTGCAAGGTTTGCGGTTATGTCTACGAGGGCGAAGCGGCTCCCGAGTTCTGCCCGGTCTGCAAGGCTCCGGCCAGCATGTTCGAGGAAGTCAAGGGCGAAATGAAGCTCGCTGCGGAGCATGAGTTCGGCGTCTATGAGACCACCGTCCGCGACAACGAGAAGATCAGCGCAGAGGACAAGGCGTTCATCCTTGAGCAGCTCAAGGCCAACTTCAACGGTGAGTGCAGCGAAGTCGGCATGTACCTGTGCATGGCCCGCATCGCCCACCGCGAGGGCTATCCGGAGGTCGGCCTGTATTGGGAAAAGGCAGCCTATGAAGAAGCAGAGCACGCAGCGAAGTTCGCCGAGATGCTCGGCTCGACGCTGGAGCCCAACATGAAGGCGACGACGAAGGACAACCTCAAGTGGAGAGTGGATTGCGAGTTCGGCGCCACGCAGGGCAAGTTCGAGCTGGCCGCCTGCGCAAAGAAGAACGGCCTCGACGCCATCCATGACACCGTCCATGAAATGGCAAAGGACGAAGCCCGTCATGGCAGAGCGCTGAAGGGCCTGCTGGACCGCTATTTCGGCAAGTAATTCAGCCTAAAATAAGCCTTTTTGAGAGGAAGCAGGAACAAAACTGCTTCCTCTTTTTTGCTTGGAAGCTTGTACATTTCTTGTACTTGTACCAGCCTGTAAGCCTCAAAACAGCGCGGCTTTGCGCGAAAGCATTTGCATCGTCGCGGCCGTTTGTGGTACACTAAAAGTAAAGAGTCTGAAAGGAGCGGCTTTATGAACGAATACGAAGTTCTGATCGAGACGATCAACCCCTGCGGCGGAGAAGCGCACGCCAAAAAGGAATTTCAGGAGATCGAGACGGAAAGCCCGGAGCGCTGGGTGAAGGAGAACGGACGGTATCCGGTGCTGGACAGCGGCAAAAATCTCTCCGGCGATACGGTCATTACGACCGGCGACGGCAAGGGCATCCTGATCCGGTATACCTTCACGGAGTGAAGCTTTCGCGCAAAAAAAGAGGAGACTGCTCGGCAGTCTCCTTTTTTGCGTCTTGCCCGCGGCGCTGGCCGCTGAAAACCCGCCCGGAGGGCGGCTTTGGAGGAAGAAAAACGCGGGCGGAAAAATATTTTTTTCGTTTAACGATGAAAAGAAATGCAGACGGCGGCGCTCCGGAGGGCCGTATCTGCAAGGGTATACCGCCGGAGGCGGAGACGGTGTATATACATGCATAAAACATGTGAGGCCGTAATTTTCGCCCCTAGAAATTGGATTGAAATTCCGGAAAAACTAGGCTATACTGAACATAATAAGGGCGTATCTGAAAACCGGAAAGTGACGAGCAGTGAGAAGCGCCTGTGCAGAGCAGGCTGTTTTTCCGCAGGAACACTTGCCGTTTTCAAGGAAAAATGGCGCGGCGCGGTGCAAAAGGCCCGCTCTCTGGGGCGTCTGGAGTTTTCAGATACACTCAAGGAAACACAGCAAGGAGGATCGCCTATGCCGGTCTGTGTAACAAGCGAAATCGGCCCGCTGAAAAGGGTGCTTTTGCAGCGACCCGGACGGGAGCTGGAGCATCTCAGCCCCAATACCATGGAGCAGTTGCTTTTCGACGATATTCCCTATCTCTACGGCGCACAGCAGGAGCATGACTGCTTCGCAGAGATCCTGCGCGGCTGCGGCGCGGAGGTCGTCTATCTGGAGGATCTGACGGCGGATGTGCTGCGGCAGCGGCCGGAGCTGCGCGAGCCGTTCATCCACGACGTGATCGAGCACGCCGGAGGCAGCGCCCGGGGCTACCGCGCGGCGCTGGAAGAATATCTGACCGCCATCCGCGATCCGAAGCTGCTGGTGCAGCGGACGATGGAGGGCGTGACCTATCAGGAGATCTTCCCCAGCCGGAGCGGACGGCTCTCAAGCATGGTCGGGACGAAGGCGCGCTTCCTGATGCCGCCGATCCCGAACCTCTATTTTACGCGCGACCCCTTCGCATGCATCGGCCGCGGCGTGAGCCTCAACCATATGTATTCCGCCACGCGCAGCCGCGAAACGCTCTACGGGAAATATGTCCTGACCTACCACCCCGATTTTGCCGGTCAGGTGCCGCTCTACTACACCCCGGAGGAGCATTTCAGCATCGAGGGCGGCGATATCCTGAATCTCAGCCCGACCGTTCTGGCCGTCGGCATTTCCCAGCGCACCCAGCCGGAGGCCGTCGAGCGTCTGGCGGAGCGCATCTTTGCCGACGAGGCCGCGACGATCGATACCGTCCTTGCTTTTGAGATCCCGCGCACACGCGCGTTCATGCATCTGGATACTGTGTTCACGCAGGTGGATCGGGACAAGTTCTCCGTTCATCCCGGCATTCTGGAAATGCTTTCGATCTACGAGCTGACCGGCAGAGGGACGGGCCGCATTACGACGCGCGCGCTGCGGATGCCGCTGGAGGACGTTTTGAAGGAATACCTCCATCTCGACCATGTGCAGCTCATCCGCTGCGGCGGCGGCTGCGAGATCGCGGCGGAGCGTGAGCAGTGGAACGACGGCTCCAACACGCTCTGCGTCAGCCCCGGCGTCGCGGTCGTCTACGAGCGCAATTATGTGACCAATCAGATCCTCGAGGACTGCGGCGTGAAGATCCTGAAAATGCCCAGCTCCGAGCTTTCACGCGGACGCGGAGGCCCGCGCTGCATGAGTATGCCTCTGCTCCGGGATTCCATTTCGTTCTGACAAACCTACCGATATATTGAAAAGGAGAAATCATCATGGCTGTTAACATTCGCGGCAGACACTTTCTGAAGCTTCTGGACTACACCCCGGCGGAGATCCGCTATCTGCTCGATCTGGCGAAGAATTTCAAGGACCTCAAGCGGGCCGGTACGCCGCACCGCTATCTCGAGGGCAAGAACATCGTCCTGCTGTTTGAAAAGACCTCCACCCGCACCCGCTGCTCGTTTGAGGTCGCGGGAATGGATCTGGGCATGGGCGTGACCTATCTCGATCCCGGCAGCAGCCAGATGGGCAAAAAGGAATCCATCGCCGACACAGCGCACGTCCTCGGCCGGATGTACGACGGCATTGAATACCGCGGCTTCAGCCAGAAGATCGTTGAGGAGTTGGCCGAAAACGCGGGCGTTCCGGTCTGGAACGGCCTGACCGACGAATTCCACCCGACGCAGATGCTGGCAGACCTCTTGACCATTGAGGAAAAGAAGGGCACGCTCAAGGGTGTCCGCTTCACCTATTTCGGTGATGCCCGCAACAACATGGGCAATTCCCTGATGGTCGCCTGCGCGAAAATGGGCCTGCACTTCACGGCCTGCGCACCGAAGGAGCTGTTCCCGGCGGCGGAGCTGGTCGAAACGTGCCGCGAGCTTGCAAAGCAGAGCGGCGGCTCCGTCACGCTCACTGAGAGCGTGGAGGAGGGCGCAAAGAACGCCGACGTGCTCTACACCGATATCTGGGTCTCCATGGGTGAGCCGGACTGCGTCTGGGCAGAGCGCATCCGCCTGCTGACGCCGTATCAGATCAACGCGAAGGTCATGTCGATGGCCAAGCCAGACGCGCTGTTTATGCACTGTCTGCCGTCCTTCCACGATACCAACACCACCATCGGTAAGGAGATCGCTGACAAGTTCGGCATTACGGAAATGGAGGTCTCCGACGAGGTGTTCTCCGGCCCGCAGTCGGTCGTGTTCGACGAGGCGGAAAACCGGATGCACACCATCAAGGCCGTGATCTACGCGACGCTCAAATAAGGAGGGACGGAGATGGCATTCGAGTTTCCGAAATACCACGCGCCGGACTTTAACGAGGAAAAATTCCGCAATGCACCAGATGCGAAATGGGCCGCTGCCGAGCTGGACGGCGTTGCGCCGGAGGGCTACCACAGCACGTCGATGTACCCGGAGTATTTCAAGCTGGACGGCCAGTGGCGTCTGGCGGAGGAGAGCCGGATGGATTCCAGCGTCGTCCTGCGGGAGGACGGCACACTGCGCGTGGTCGAGAACCGCAACCTCAAAAAGGGCGACCGCGTGATCCTCGGGCGGACGGAAAACTGCGAGGACGGCATTTACATGCACTGCCACGGTTTCGAGGAGCTGGGCGAGGCGCTGGAGGATCAGTTTGTGTTCCGTCAGGGACGCAGCCGCGAGACCTCCTATGCCAAGGACTATGACCGGCTGATCGAGCTTCTGCGCTATGAGAAGGAGCACGGCAATATCCTCTGGGTCATGGGCCCCGCGTTTGCCTTTGACGAGGACGCCAGAAGAGCCATGCAGGCGCTGGTCGAAAACGGCTACGCGCACGGCCTCATGGCCGGCAATGCCCTTGCCACGCACGATCTGGAAGGCGCGCTGCTGCACACCGCGCTCGGTCAGGATATCTATACGCAGAAGTCTCAGCCCAACGGCCACTATCACCATCTGGACGTCATCAACAAGGTGCGCCGCAGCGGCTCTATCCCGCAGTTCATCGAGGACTATGACATCGACAACGGCATCATCTACAGCGTCGTAAAGAACAACGTGCCGTTCGTCCTGACCGGCTCCATCCGCGACGACGGCCCGCTGCCCGAGGTCATCGGCGACGCCTACCGCGGCCAGAGCGCCATGCGGGAGCTGGTCAAAAAATCCACAACGGTCATCTGCCTTGCTACGATGCTCCACACCATCGCCACCGGCAACATGACGCCGTCGTTCCGCGTCCTTCCGGACGGGACGATCCGGCCGGTCTACCTCTACTGCGTGGACGCGGACGAGTTCGTGGTCAATAAGCTGCTCGACCGCGGCAGCCTCTCCGCAACGACCATCGTCACCAACGTGCAGGACTTCATCACCATCGTTGCAAAGGGACTGGACGTGATCTGACGCAGGCGGAGCGCACCGGAAAAACGGATATACGCTCCGGCGGGCGGACAAGAGCCGTCGGCCCCAACAGATAATATTCGGAGGCGCCGCCGGGGAGGCGGCGCCTTCTGCTGTCCTCTGCCGGGGCGGAAAGCGCTTGCATCGTCTGCGCGGATGCGCTAGAATATTCCTGAAATGAGGCGAAGCTATGCTGGACTATCGAATTGAAAATGCGCTTCTGATCGACGGAAGCGGCAGGCCGGGCGTTCCGGGCAGCCTCGGCGTCAAAAACGGAAAGATCGCCGCGCTCGGGCGGCTGGACGGCGAGACTACCGCGCAGCGCATCGACGCGAAGGGCCGCTGCCTGACGCCCGGCTTTCTCGACATCCACCGTCACGCCGACGCCGCGCTGTTCCGTCCGGGCTTCGGAAGGGCCGAGCTGGCACAGGGGCTGACGACCATCGTCAACGGCAACTGTGGTCTGTCGCTCGCACCGGCACCTTGTGTGCGCCGCCGGGAGATCTACGGCTATCTTGAGCCAGTCACCGGCCTCCCGGACGATGCGCTGGCCACGGATACCATGGCCGCTTATCTTGACGCCGTCAGCAAAACGCCGCTCCCCATCCACATCGGGATGCTGGCCGGAGGCGGCACCGTCCGGACGGCGGCATACGGCTTCGAGCCGGGGCCGCTTTCGCCGGAGGCGCTGCGGGAGGTCCACCGCCTGCTGGAGGAGTCACTTTCCGGCGGCGCACTGGGCATTTCGCTCGGGCTTGGCTACGCACCGGAGTGCTTTTATACGACGCAGGAGCTGATCGCGGCGCTGGCTCCGCTGCGTGATAGCGGCGTTCCCATCACCGTTCACATGCGGCAGGAGGGCGCTGGCGTCGTGGAGGCGCTGAAGGAAATGCTGACTGTGGCGCGGGCGCTCCGCACGCCGGTGCATATCAGCCACCTCAAGAGCATCGGAAAGGCCTACTGGGGCCGGTATATGCCGGAGATGCTGGCGCTGCTCACCCGCGCGCGGGAGGATGGCCTCGACGTGAGCTGCGACCTCTACCCCTATACGGCCGGCTCCACCCAGCTGATCCACGTCCTTCCGCCCGAGGCACAGGAGGGCGGCTTGGACACGCTGACGCAGAAGCTCCGCGTTCCGGAATTCCGCGCGGCCATGCGCGAGCGGATGCGAACCGGTACGGATTTTGAAAATCTTTCGCTGCTCGTCGGCTGGGAGAACATTGACGTGTCCACCGTCACGCGGGAGGAAAACCGCCGCTTTGTCGGCCGCTCCGTTGCGGAAATTTCCGCTGCGGAGGGCGTCGATCCCTTTGATTTTACATTCGACCTGCTGGCGTCGGAAAGCTGCGCCGTTACCATGATCGACCGCATCACTGCAAACGAGGATATCTGCGCGGCGCTGCGCGCGCCGTTCTCGTCCGTCATCTCCGATGCCACCTACCCCACCAGCGGCCTGCTGCATCCGCGCGTATACGGAAACTGCGCCCATCTGCTGGAGGAATATGTGCGCAGGCAGGGCGTCCTGACGCTGGAGCAGGCCGTCGAACGGCTCACCTCCCGGCCCGCGTCCGTGCTCGGGCTTGCCGGAAAGGGCCGTCTCGCCGTCGGGATGGACGCGGACCTTTGCCTGTTTGACCCGGCGCGCATCCATGAGACCGCATCCTACGCCGCGCCGGAGCGCTGCGCGGAGGGCATGGACTATGTATTTGTCGGCGGCGTGCCCGCCATTGCCGAGGGACAATTTACCGGCGCGGTAAACGGCTCCGTTCTGCGGAGGTGAGCGTTTTACCGGAGCATGTGTGTGCCATTCTTGCTTTTTCCCGCATTTTCCTGTAGAATATCCGTATGAGGTGAGGATATGCTGGATTCCCTGTTTGAAAAATTTGAACGCATCGTCGTGCTCGATACCGAGACGACAGGCATTGACTGCAAAAAGGACGAGATCATCGAGCTGGCTGCCGCCAGCGTCACGCCCGGCGGCATCGAGTCGGAGATGGACGTGTTCATCCGCCTGTCCGAGGGCCGGAAGCTCCCGTCCATGATCACGCAGCTGACCGGCATCACGCCGGAGATGCTGACGCAGCAGGGCGTGGAAAAATGGGAGGCGGCGGCGCAGTTTGCTGCGGCCATCTCGCATCCGAACACCCTGATCGTGGCGTACAACGCACAGTTCGACCTGTGCTTCCTGTATTATTTTCTGGCGCGGCTGGAGCTGGCCGACGCCCTCAAGGGCGTCAAAATGCTCGACGCCATGACGGTCTACAAGGATCGCCGCCAGTATCCGCACAAGCTCCAGAGCGCCATTGACGCCTACGGCGTCACGACCCAGAACACGCACCGCGCCGTGGACGACGCGAAGGCTGCGCTGGAGGTGCTCGACGCCATGGCGCGCGAGGAGGACGACCTTCTGCGCTACGTCAACCTCTTCGGCTACAACCCGAAGTACGGCGTCTCCGGCCCGCGCATCTCGTCGATCACCTACCTCCCGCAGGGGCGGTTCACGGGCGAGAAGCTCTATCACCAGAAGGCCCCAGCCCTGCTGTAAGGCACGGCCTTCTGCCGTAAAAGATCAAACGGCCCGGCATGGAGCATCCCATGCCGGGCCTTGTATTTTCGGTGTTTCCTGATTTCGCAGGCAGACGCCGCGTCAGATCAGCTGCTGCTCGTTGATCATGAGCTTGAATTGCAGGCCCAGCTTTTCCGCCGCCTTCCGGCAGAGGATCATACGCGCCATGAAGATCTCGAAATAGTCCATGACGGAGCCCATATGCGTATCGACGGTCAGCTTGAGCTTGATGAGCGTATGCGCCTCGTTGATCTTCAGCTCCGACTTTGTGACGGAGTAGTTCACGCGGTCATGGATATCGAACGTGGAAACGTCCGTGTTGCGGACGCGGCTGCGGCGGACGTCAGACTTGTCCGCCAGAATGAGCGCCGCCGCCATCGGATTGACCGGCACGCCGGTACCCTCGTCGTGATTGCCGATGGCCGTCGTGATGAGCGCGATCTCCTCCGGCTCGAAGCCCATGTTGTCGAGAATGCGGAACGCCATGACTGCGCCGCTCTGGCTGTGATCGACGCGGTTGACCAGATTGCCGATGTCGTGGAGATAGCCCGCGATCTTTGTCAGCTCCACCATCCGCTCCGGATAGCCCAGCGTTTGCAGGATATAGCCCGCCTTCTCTGCAACAGCGGTCACATGCGCAAAGCTGTGCTCCGTGAAGCCAAGGGCGCTCAGAGAAGCATCGGCCTGCGCGATATAGGTATGGATCGCCTTGTCCTGGCGGATCTCTTCATAAGTCATTCTTTTTCACCTCTTGCTTCCATAATAACCGGAAAGCACGCCGCAGGCAAGCAAATTCTTGTAAAATCCACATGAAAATTCCGGACAAGGAGGCAACGGAGATGCGAGCCGGGGATGGGATACTCCGGCGAGATTCGGTCCGCATCAGACTGTGTACAGCTGCTTCTGCCGCTGGCGGGACGATGGGGCTCTGAAGAAGATCTTCGAGCTCTGCGCAGCCCCGGGCACTGGCGCGGAGCTGAGCCTGGATTCAACGTCGATCAAAGCATCCGTGCAGGCAGATCGCGGAATAAGAAAGCGAGCAAATGCTATAACAACGTTTTCAATCGAAGCAGTAACAGATACCGAAACAAATTCGGTAGACTCAGGCAGCATTGTTTTATCCACCGATGTAGCCGGAACGATCATAAACTCTTTTACCAAGCCTGTCTCTCTTCGTCTCCGGTCAATCTGAAAAGCAATGCAAAAGCTCCTCCGTATGGTTTCATCCATACGGAGGAGCCTTCTGTTTTACGGATACCCGTCAGCCGTTCCCGCTCAGAACACAACGACCAGCAGCATCTTGAACGGTTCCTTGCCGAACACCGCGTGCGGATGGCGCGCAGTCCATGTTTTTGATACCGTTCATAATCGCGCCTCCAAATGCAAATTTAACCCGAAAAGCGCGTCAAAATGCTTGCAGCTGCAAAATGACCGGCGTGCCGCCGCAGTGCAGCCGTCCGTTCTTCACCTCGACCGCCGTTCCGTCGATCATGTTCCGGTAGCTGCCGTCCGGTGCGCTGACCGTGACATCCGCCGCTTTGGCGCGCAGCGAGAATACGCCGAGGAACTGCTTGCCGTCGCCGCCGCGCTCAAGAATGGCGATGTCGTTTTCATCGTCCGCCGACGCGCGGAACCAGTCCCGGCAGCCAAACTGCCGCTTCACCTCGGCCAGACGGCGCAGCAGCGCACTGAGGTCGTGCCCGGTCTCCCGCTCGAACGGCTCCTTTTCAAAGAGGCTCGGCGTATGCGTGTTCTCAAACTCCTGCCCGCCGTAGAGCAGCGTTGTGCCCTTGAGGAAGTAGAGATGGGCTGTGTAATTCACGAGCGCCTGCTCGTCGTGTACGAAGGAGCAGATACGCGGCTGATCGTGGTTTTCCAGGAAGCGCAGCTTGTTGTAGTTCGCCGGATACATGGCCTCCTGGAAGTTCAGCATGTCCAGATAGTGGCTCAGGGCGATCCTGCCCTGCAAATATTTGTCGAACGCCTCGCGCACATCGTATTCATATTCCAGATCGAACGCGGAGAATTCGTCAAAGTCCAGCGCGGAATAAATGCCCATCCGGCGCGCCATGCAGCCGTAGCTCTGGTGCACCGTCTCCGCCAGCCAGATGCAGTCCGGGTTGACCTTGGCGACCGCCCGGCGCGCCTGCTGCCAGAACTCCAGCGGCACGAAGGAGGCCACGTCGCAGCGGAAGCCGTCCACCAGCTTCGCCCACATGATGAGGGTATCGGTCAGATACTGCCAAAGCTCCCGGTTGGTGTAGTCCAGATCGATCACGTCGGCCCAGTCGCCGACCTTATTGCCAGGCTTTCCTTCCTTGTTGTGATAGAAATATTCCGGATGCTCGGCGTACAGGACGGAGTCCGGCGAGGTGTGGTTATACACCACGTCGATCATGCATTTCATACCGCGCGCATGGATCTGCCGCACAAGCTCCTGAAAGTCCTCCATCGTCCCGTACTCCGGGTTGACGCTGCGGTAATCGCGGTTGGCATACGGGCAGCCCAGCGTGCCCTTCTTGCCCTGCACGCCGATGGGATGGATCGGCATGAGCCAGATGATATCCGTCCCGAGCGCGCGGACGCGGTCGAGATCGCCGATCACGGCGCGGAAGGTTCCTTCCGGCGTGTGGTTGCGGACATAGATGGAATAGATGATCTGATTCTGAAGTCTGGGATCGGTATTGACTGCCATAAAAAACCTCCTGAATGCATATTTTCGGGCCGGTTACGGCCCCTTTTCTGTGATTTACTCCAGCATCTGGATGCTGACGCCGTTGACCTCCACGCCGTCGTCCGCGCGGATGAGCAGATACGGCACGCCGCCGAGCAGCCGCGTTTCCAGCAGGTCCTTGCGGTCGGGCGCGACCTGAATGACCACGTCCGGGGTCTTGACCTCAAACTTTTTCGGCGTAATGATGTTGCGCGGGCTGAGCTGCGCGTCCTCGCCGAACTCGCGGTCATATTCGACGCTGAAAGCGGCAAGATGCTCCTCCGAAACGCCGCAGTCGGCGAGGACGGACTTCACGTCCTCCTTCGTGACCGTGAGCGGATCGGGGTCCTTCGTCTCCTTGTGTACCTCGATGCGCTGGCACAGCTCATTGTGGACGGATTCCACGACCTTCAGGTCGCATTCCTTGTCCAGCGCGCCCAGCACCGACTGGAACGATGCGCGCTGCTCCTCCGCCGGCATCGGCGGCTGCACACGGAACAGGCCCTCGATCAGCTCCGCGTGATTGTCTGCGGCGTTTTTCGTGTAATACAGCACGTCGTAGATATTCGGCCGGCGGCCGTCGAAGGCCGGGAACAGGAAGCCAATCTCCGGCGCGGAGGCCGTCCAGCCCGGAGACTGGAGCTTGAAGCTCTTTTCCTCCGCGCAGTAGCTCAGCGCGGGCTTCGAGGGCTTGACCGGGCAGACGGCGCAGAGAATGTAGGAGAAAACGGTATCCCCGTCCTCGAGCGCAGCGCCGTCGCGCGCCTTGAAGGGCACATCATAGCTCTCGTGGGCCAGCAGGATGAGATAGTGCCCCTCGATGGAGAGCGAATCGATCACGGTCTGGTAAAACTGCCGGAGCGTTTCCTCGTCCGTGAGCTTCGTCTCGCGCAGCTTCATGAGCAAACGGTGCTCGTCGCTGTCCGCGACCTGCTGGGTGCGGAAGGTCAGGTCGAGCAGATTTTTGTCGATGGAGCCGGAGAGCGCCTTCTTGAGCAGGCCAAGATAAAGCTCCTTGTCGTTCTCCGTGCAGATCGAAAGCGACTGCCGGAAGCTGGAGAGAATTTCGCGGCTGTCCGAAACGTAGCAGCCGTAAACGGATGTGATATTGGTGCGATCCGGGCGCAGACGCCGCCGCAGCTCGCCGATCTCTTTTTCAGTCATGGCTTTGATTTCCTTTACTGTCTTGGTGTTTTTACAGTATAGCACATTCCGCCGCGCTGCGCCAGAAAAAACGCTGTTCACCGGGACGATTTTATGTCATAATAGCTATGGGAGCCTCCTGCCGCGGCGGCTCCGGCGCTTTCCGGCAAATTCTGCGCGGAGGGCAGAACTTTTCTGTGCGGCGCTCGTCTAAAAAGCATACGGACAAGATTCCGGAGGAAAGGAGCCAATTATGGACGATTATACAAACTACAACAATTACGGGCCGGGGCCCCGGCATTCGGGCCGCTCCGGCGGCAGACGCCCCGGGCGGCTGAAAAAGCTGCTCTGGCTGATCCCACTGGCCATTTTTCTGCTGGTCGCCGCGTTTGATTCCTTCTACACGCTGAAGGAGGATCAATACGCCGTCATCACCACCTTCGGCAAGCCGACCACCGTTTCGGCCTCCGGCCTGCAATTCAAGATCCCGTTCGTGCAGCGGGTGTATAAGGTCAGCAAGAGCGTCCAGAGCTTCCCGCTCGGCTACCGCACTGGCAGCAACGAATCCGTGGATTCCGAGTCGCTAATGATCACCTACGACTACAATTTCGTCAACGTCGATTTCTATGTGGAGTACCGCGTCACCGACCCGGTCAAATATCTCTACAATTCCAACGACCCGGTCGGCATTCTCAAGATGCTCTGCCAGAGCTACATCCGCGACACGATCGGCCTCTATGACGTGGACAGCGTCATTACGACCGGCAAGAGCGAGATTCAGGCGGACATCAAGCAGAAGATCGTAGAGCGTCTGGAAACGGAGGATCTCGGCATTCAGCTGACGAACATCACCATTCAGGACGCGGAGCCGCCCACGCCGGAGGTCCAGCAGGCGTTCACCGCCGTCGAAACGGCCAAGCAGGGCGCGGATACCGCCGTCAACAACGCCAAGAAGTACGCCAACGAGGTCACGCCCGCCGCCAGCGCCGACGCCGACGAGATCGTCAAGCAGGCGGAGGCCTACCGCGAGAGCAAGATCAACGAGGCCAACGGTCAGGCGGCGCGTTTCGAGGAGCTTTTCAACGAATACCAGAAATATCCCCTTATCACAAAGCAGCGGCTGTTCTATGAGGCGATGGAGGAGATTTTGCCGGATATGAAGCTGTATATCGTGGACGAGGCTGCGGGCGTGCAGACCTCCATCCCGCTGGAGCCGTATGCAACGCTTGGACAGGAGGGCAGCGAAAATGAGTAAAACTTTGAAAATTTTGATCCCCATCGTCTGCGCCGTGCTGCTGATCATCGTACTGGGAGGCAGCCTTGTCGTGACGCAGGCAAATGAATACACCATCATCCGTCAGTTCGGCGCGGTCGTCCGCATCATCGATCAGCCGGGTCTTTCGCTCAAAACGCCGTTCGTCCAGTCTGCCAGCACGCTCCCCAAAACGGAGATGCTCTACGATCTGGCCGTCAGCGACGTCATTACCTCCGACAAGAAATCCATGGTCGCCGACAGCTTCGTGCTCTGGCGGATCGACGACCCGCTCAAATTCATCCAGACGCTGTCCGGCAGCGTCGCCACGGCGGAGTCCCGTCTCGATCAGGCCGTCTACAACAGCCTGAAAACCGTCATCAGCTCCATGAAGCAGGAGGCGGTCATTTCCGGGCGCGACGGCGAGCTTGCCAGCGCGATCATGGAAAATCTCCGCAAGACCAGCAATTTTGAGAGCTTCGGCATTTACGTCCTCGCCATCGAGACCAAGCAGATCGACCTGCCGGACGAAAACAAGTCCGCGGTCTATGAGCGCATGATCTCCGAGCGTGAAAACATCGCCGCCTCCTACGCGGCGGAGGGCGCCGCGCAGGCCAAGGAGATCCGCAACGATGCCGACAAGTCGGTCGATATCACGATCTCCGCCGCCAAGGCGCAGGCAGAAAAGCTCAAGGCCGAGGGTGAGGCGGAATATATGCGCATCCTGAGCGCTGCCTATGACACGCAGGAGAAGGCCGACTTCTACGAATTCGTCCGTGCGCTCGACATGGCGCGCAGCTCGCTGACCGGCAAGAACAAGACTCTGGTCGTCGGCTCCGATTCGCCCATTGCGCAGATCTTTGACGGAAGCTGGAGGAGCGCGGAATGAAGCTCTATATGCGTCAGCACGTCTTTACCATCGGCGACCGCTTCAACGTCTGGGACGAGGACGGCCATGACCGCTGGTTCGTAGAGCAGGAGCTGCTCACCTGGGGAAAGATACTGCGCGTCTATGACCTCTCCGGCCGGGAGGCGGCCAGCATCCATCAGGAGGTGCTGACGTTCCGCCCCCGCTTTACCGTGACCATCGGTGGGCAGGAATGTGCGCAGGTCGTCCAGCATTTCACCCTTTTCGTGCAGGAATACACCGTGGAAGGCCCGGACTGGCATATCGAGGGCGAGTTCCTTGCCCACGAGTTCACTGCATGGGACGGAGAGCGCCGCGCACTCTCCATCGAGAAGGAGTGGCTGACGTGGGGCGACTGCTACACGCTGGACATCCCGGAGCCGCGCGACGAGCTGCTGGCGCTGGCCGTGGTGCTCGCCATCGACAGCGCAAATCAGCGCTGAGTGCACAGCTTCCGCCGCAGACTGCGAAATATTGCGAAGCTTTACAGCCCAAGGAGGCGCCGTCCGGCGCCTCCTTTTTCCTTCCCCCCTGCCCTCCGTTCGGAGCGGACGCGGCAGCATACATTCCTCAGCATGGCGGCGTGCATTGCCCTATTGACAAGATCCGTGCCGCCGCTTATAATATCGTATATTGATATCATGAAACGATATTGAAAGGAGGCCGCCGCCCATGCCCAAAAAGTCCATGGAGCTTCTGACGGAATCGATGTTCTACGTCCTGATGGCGCTTCAAACCGGCCCCATGTGCGGCATAGACGCCGCCGAATTCATCGAGCGCCGCACAAAAGGCCGCGTACAGCTTGGCCCGGCCACGCTCTACACGATTCTTGCGAAGTTCGAAAAGGAAAAATACATCTGCGAAACGAGCGTCGAGGGCCGCAAGCGCACCTATACCGTCACGGCCAAGGGCATTGAAGCCTACCGCGCGGAGCTGGAGCGCCTGCGGCAGTGCATCATGGACGCGGAAGCGCCGGAGGAGGGATGAGCCGATGGAAAAAGCAGAAAAGCCGAAATATGTCCTGCGCCTGCCGCCCTGCCCGGACTATGACGTGGAGGGAACGGAGTGCTGGCTGACCGATCTGGCCCGCGAGGGCCTGCTGCTGAAAAAGGACGGTCTGTTTGCCGGTGTGGCTGTGTTCGAGCGCGCCGTGCCGCAGCGCGTCCAGTACCGGCTGGAGGCCGCGCAGAAGGATACGGGCCTGCTCGGCGACGGCTATGAGCCGGACCCGGAGCAGGTGGAGCTTTGCGCCCAATACGGCTGGGAATACGTCGCGCGGCGCGGTGAGTTCTACATCTACCGTTCGCACGATCCGGCTGCGCGGGAGCTGAATACCGATCCCGCCGTGCAGGCGCTGGCGCTCAAGGCCGTAAAATCGCGGAGCGTGAGCGCGGCGATCTATGCCGCGTTGTGGATCCTTGTGTTTCTGCTTTCGCCGATCCTCAAGCGCGTCGGCCTGCTGCGCGCCATTCTGGAGCTTCGGACGCCGGTCTTTCTTCTCTTTGCGGCGCTGGCTGTCGGGGCCGTCGTCCGCTCCGTACGGGAGCTGCGCGCTCTGCGGAAGCTTCAAAGGACGCTGGAGCAGGGCCGTCAGCCGGAGCGCCGGAGCGGCTGGCGGCGGAATGCCGTCCGCTGTCATGTCATCCGCTTTGTCCGGCTGGGCCTGACCGCCGCGCTCATAATTGTCGGCTGCTGCCGCATAACTGAGCCTGCGCAGGATCATCACCCCTCCGATCTCGAGGGTCAGCTTCCGTTTGCCTCCATGCGGGACCTTGCCTCTGCGGACGGCACGGCTGTGACCGATTACCGGGAGAGCATGACGGGCATGGGCTTCAACCTTGTCGAGCTGCACTCCGACTGGCTCGCGCCGTCCATGATCGACTACCTCGAGGTCGCGGACGTGACCCGCGCCGACGGCAGCGTTCTGCGCGGCGGGCTGTATATCGACTATTACGAGACGGCTTCGCCGTGGCTGGCGCGGCAGCTGCTGCGGGAATACCACGCCATTGCCCGCCGTGACCGCAGCTATATGCCGCTGGATGCGCCGGAGGTGGACGGCTGCACGCTGGCCGCCTATGAGGGAACGCTCCACTTCCCCGTCGTCCTGATCCAGCGTGGAAATGTGTTCCTGTATGCGTATTTCTATCAGTTCGACGATCCGGGCAGCTATATCCTGCCGCTGGACGAGTGGATCGGCATTCTGGCCCGGAGCTTACAGGATGCCTGAGTCAAAGCATGGAAATGTCCCCGGATACGCTGTATCCGAGGACATCTTTTTATTTTTTTGCAGCCTTCTGCGGCCCCATCATCTGCGAGGCCAGCAGCGCGACCAGCGGCACCGTCAGGATAATGCCGATGGAGCCTGACAGTCCGCGGATCAGCTCGATCGCAATGGCGTCGGTGTTAAAGATCTGAATGAGCGGATAGTCAAAGATCTGGCACAGCAGCAGCAGATTCAGCGACGAGCCGGAAAACGCCAGGATCAGCGTGTTCGCCATCGTGCCCATCGCGTCCTTGCCGATGTTCATCCCCGAGCGGAAGAGCGCCTTGCGCGGCAGCGCAGGATTCAGCTCCCGCAGCTCCCAGCACGCGGAGGAAATGGACATGGCCACGTCCATGACCGCTCCGAGCGACGCGATCAGAATTCCGCTGACAAACAATCCGCTGATGTGGATATCGCGGTCCAGCGACCGCAGCACCAGCTCCTCCGCCTCCGACATATTGAAGCCGTTCAGCGGCGAGATCACGCAGAACAGCGCTGCAAACAGGCCCGCCGCCGCCACGCCGCCGACGCATCCGAGCGTCGCGCAGAGCGTCTTTTTGCTGATACCGGTCAGGAGCAGCAGCGAAGCGCCCGTCGTCAGCACGACGATCAGAATGGTGATCCAGACCGGATCTGCGCCGCGCAGGATCATCGGCACCTGAATGAACCAGATGCAGGCCAGCGTATACAGCAGGCCCGCCAGCGCCATCAGGCCCTTCTTCCGCCCGATCACGACCAGCAGCGCCGCAAACACGAGCGCAAGGCCCGCCAGCACCGGCGCGCGGTCATAGTTTGGCACGGACACGACATACGGCTGTCCGTCGTCGTCCACGTCCAGACGGACAATGATCCGCGTACCCTCACGGGCGTCCACATTGGTGTAGATGGTCAGGTAGTTGATGGTTTCGAGCCGAACACCCTTCCATTCGCCGGTCAGGATCTCGACCTCGAGCTGCTGCTGTCCGATCCTGCGGCCCTCGGTCCAGTCCTGTGCCTCGCCGTCGTCCTCCTGCACGTCCACAACGCGCGCGACGGCAAATTTCCGCTTCCGGGCCGCCGACGCCTCGCGGTCAGTCTCCGTCGCACAGAGAACAGCCGCCCATGAGATCAGCAGCAGCACCAGCAGCGCTCCGATCCCGATCTCCAGCCAGCGCCGCCTGCTCAGTTTCCTTTTCTTTTCTTCCATGAAAGCTCCTTTTGCATCCGCCGCCGCTGTCCGCGCGGACGGCAATTGAAACATCGCCCCACCGGCCGGAGCCGGTGGGGCGAAAACGCTTGGAAATCAGCCCTTCAGATACCGGTGAATGATCGCGGCGACCTGTGCGCGCGTTGCGTTGGACTTGGGCGAAAGCTTGTTGTTCGCACCCTTCAGCAGTCCTTCGTCGACCGCCCAGTTCATTGCGTCAACCGCGTAGCTGGAAACGGAGGCAGCGTCCGCGAAGCCCTTCAGGCTGCCGGAGGCGGCCGTCGTGCTCCAGCCCTTGTACTGCGTGTAGCGGTACAGGATCGCAGCCAGCTGCTCGCGCGTGACAGGATCGTTCGGGCCGAACTTGCCGTTGCCATAGCCCTTGACGATCTCCTTCTCCGCGGCCCATGCAACTGCCTCGGTGTACCATCTGCCGCTCGCGACATCGCCGAAGTCGGAAGTGCGGTAACCGGCAGGCTCACCCTCGATGCGGTAGAGGATCTTAACGATCATCGCACGGGTGAGCGTCTCGTTGGGCGCGAATTCGCGCTTGCTGACGCCGTCCATGATGCCCTCGTTGTAGACATACTCCACATCCTTGTAGAACCAGTCGCCCTTGGACACATCGTCGAAGCGCATCGAATCGCCGATGGCGTCAATGATGCCGGGGATCGCGCCGGCAGCCATCCAGTGCGCGTAGAAGATCTTGTCGCCGCTGTCGGCAGCGGAGATCTCCGTCACGCGGATGTTGTCCACCGTGAACCAGCCAAGGAAGATGTAGTTCCTTCTGGTCACATCGGTGGGCAGGACCGCGCCGACGCCCTCAATGTAAGCCGTCACGTTGCCGGAGTTGATCGTGCCGCCGTCCGTGACGAGGGTCACGCTCCAGATCTTGCTGTCGGACTTGCTGCAAACCACATCGTCGCGGTCGCGGATACGGATACGCGGATAGACCGGCGTGCCGTCGGACAGGACGAAGGTGTTGTCGTAGGAGGCCAGGCCGACCGCCTCGACCTGATTGCCGATGACTGCGTTCTGGACTTCCTTGTCCTTGGTGATGTAGCCGTCGATGAAGATACGGGTCTCATTGCCTGCGGCATCCTTGACCATGATGGTCTGGATCTTGCCCTCGGCCTCTTCGACTCTGGTGATGGTGCCCTTGACACGAACAAGCGTGCCGAGCACGGAGCCGTCATTGACCTGCGCAGCCGTGACATCCAGAGGAGCCGGAGCCTCGGCGTCCGCGATCTTTTCGATCTTGGTCACCGCGATCTGGCGCTCGCCCTGATAAGAGGAGGTCGTGCCGGTGATGCGGACCTTGTCGCCGATCTTGAAGTTGCCTGCGACCGGGAAGGCGTTGATACCGGCGGTATTGTCCTGCACATAGATGCAGTCGAAGAACGCGGTATCCTTGTCATAGCCGGAGGCGTTGGAGGTCACGATGCCCTCGATGGTGTACTTGACGCCCTCGTCCTTCTCCGCCTGTACGTCGGAGATCTTGTCGATCTGCGTCTGGTTGAGCATGGACAGAAGGTTCTGGCAGATCTTGTAGTTGGAGTAGTTCTTCTCCGCGCCGTTGTCCGAAGCCTGATACTGAACCTCGAAGTTCGACATGAAGGCCGCGCCGGAAACGACGATCAGGCCCTTGCCCTCGAGCTGCTCGGACGCCATGACCATCAGACGGTTATCATTTTCCGCGAAGGTGTACTTCGGGGTAGCTGCGCCGCCAAGGCCGTCCTTGTCAACGTCCACGGAGTAGGTCGTCGCGTGGCCATAGACCACGGGGCTGACCGTCGCGGGCATCGTGGAGGTCGGGTTACCGCTGGCGTCAACCGCATAGATGGAGGCGCCGCCGTAGTGGCTGAAGCGCTCGGTGTAGAGCTTGTCGAACGGATGCTCCGCGTCAAACTCCACGCCCTTTAGGAGCGGGTTGTCCATATTGTAGGCCGAGAAGTAGAGTCTCCACTTATCGACGCCGTCCGCTGCGGAGCGAACATCGTCATAGGTCGCGTCGTCGGAGATACGGAGGCTGGAGCCAAGGGCCGCCAGAACCTCGTTCTGCGTCGCAGCCATGTGCTTGATGGCCGGATTGTTCTGAATGACCGGGTAGTTCTCGTAGTTGTCGGACCAGCCGGCAAGCACGACCATGCCGCCATTCTCGTTGAACGCCTTGATCGCGTTCAGCTCTGCCTCGGAATAGGTTCTGGGATCCGTCTGCGCGTCCGCCAGACGACGGGACGGAGCCGTCAGGATCAGGCCCTTAAACTTGGCGTTGCCGCAGGCCGCGATCAGCTCCTCGCTGGTCTTGAGCATGACCGTGCGCACGGAATAGCCCGCAGCCAGCTCGCCGAAGTTGCCCATGGAATCCTTGTAGTTGCCCGCAACATACTCGTTGTAGTGGGATGCGTCGATGCCGATGTAGACAAGCTTACCAGCATCCAGAACGTCGAGCACAACGTCCTTCGTGAAGGTGTATTCCTTGCCGTCCTGCTCGATCACGGCGGTGATCTTGACCGTCATGACACGGGCCTTGGTCGGGGTATACTTGAACTCCACATCCTGCGTGCTGCTTGCAGCCAGCGCGATGGCGTCCGTCACAGTGCCGATCGTCTCATTGCCGATGGTATAGGTGATGGACTTGATCGTCGCGGGCTTGGCCTCGCTGTTGAAGAACGTGGTAGTGATGGTCAGCTCTTCGTCGGTGACCGGCGTAGAGGTGCCGCACTCAGCCTTGGAGATGCCGAGCTTGAGCGATTCGCCGACCCACACAGGAGCGGTCACGGCCAGATCGCCGTCGCCCTCGGTGACGCGGACGAAGTAATAGGTGTACTCGGGATCGAGCGTGACGCTGACGGAGCCCTTGGCGAGATCCGCGGCATTGTCCCAGGTATAGGCGACCTTGCCGGAGTTGGCGACCAGCTCGACCTTGGCGATGGAATCGGTACGGTCGGGATCGTTGAAGGAGACCTCAAAGCTCAGCTTTTCCGGAACGTCGATGATGGAGCCCATCATGTTGCCGTTGACGGTGTAGTCCAGCTCAAGGTTCTTGTCCTCGGTGGCGTACATGCGGCGGTTGCGGATCGCCTCATAGATGCCGTCCTCGGTGAAGTCGTCGGTCAGGACGACGTCGCGGGCGTCGTTGGCGTTGCCCCAACGGCCCTTGTGGTTATCCTGGTTGTTGGTCGGTGCGACGTGCCAGCCCTTGTCGAGCGCCATGATGTACTGCTCGTAGCTGGGATAGTAGCCGCCCGCGCCGATCTGGCCTTCGCCGTTGCCGACTTCGACCATGTACATACGGGTGTCGATCACGGCATCCCAATAGCCGAAGTCAATGAAGTTGCCGAAGGTCGTGCCCGGATGGTTGAACTGGCTCAGTGCGTTGGCGCCCTCGGACTGAGAAAGGAGCTTGTAGTAGGCCTGCATGCCGGCGTCCTTGGTCTTGTTGTTGAGCGTCGAATTGTTGCGGGAAACGATGCCGGGGGTGTTGAAGGTATTGATATGGCCGGGGCCGCCGGACCACGTCATCTCAAAGCCCGCCATGGCGACCATGCTGCCCGCGTTTTCCGCATTGAACGCAGCGACAGCGTCCTTGTAGCTCTTCCAGGTCTGCTGACTGGAAGCGGAGGCCAGGGACATGTCGTAGAGCGCACCCTCGGGGTTCGCGGCGCTGGTGGTGTCAAAATAGTTGGAGTGATCGGTGAACGCGACGAAGTCAACGTTCGCGGTATCCGGCAGATTCTTGACATAGCTCAGAGCGCTTTCCAGCGAGCCTGCGCCGTCGGAATACTGCGTATGGGAATGCAGCTGGCCGAAATAGCGCTGGAAGGTCGCCTCGCCGATGGTGAAGGACCACGTCTTGCTGGCTTCCTTGCCGTCCGCACGCTTGACCGTCACAGTCACGGTGACTCTGCCGTCCGCCAGAGCGGCGGCCGGGGTGTAGGTGACCTTGCCGTCCGCGTAGGACGCATTGACCGTCTCGTTGTTGACCGTCATGGTCACGGTGGGAGTTTCACCGGCGTTTGCGATCTCCGCAGAGATCACCGGCTTCTTTTCCGTGCCGGTCTGCGCGCCCTGCGCGGGCGTTACGTTGGAGATGACCGGCTCGTCGAGGATGTTGACGGTGTAGGACGCTCTGGCCTCGTTGCCCTTGACATCCTTGAACGCAAAGGTCAGGGTCATCTTGCTGCCGGCCTTGGCTGCTTCCTCAATGTCCGTATCAAAGACCGTGATATGGACACGGCCCTTGCCGGTGGTGAAGCCGTCCAGAACCTCCACGTCCGTGCCGCCCATTACGCCGCCGATCAGCTTGCCCTTTTCGTCGCGGATGCTGTACTCGATCCACGGATCGTCGATCGCATAGATCGTGTCGATCTCGAGGTCAAACTCGTAATTGCTGCCGACATAGGCCGGGAGCATGGTTTCGGGGAAGGTGATGGTGGGCTGCACGACGAGGCCGCCGTCCACATTCACGCCGTCCGCCACGGGATAGAAGAAGAAGGAATAGATGGTGTAGTCCGTGACGTTGTACATGCTGTAGGTCTTGAACGCGTCGGAGTAATACTCCAGCCACTGGCTGTGGCCGCTGTACTTCGCAACGCGGCTCTCCATCTCATAGCCGCCCACGCCGCCGGAGCAGGTGCGGACGAGCCAGTCGGCGTCATCAGTCGTGACGCCCTCTTCGGAGAAGTCCTTGCTGTAGAAGGCGTTGTTGCCGGTGCCGTTGGAGCAGAGGTATCCGTAAGCCTCGCTGTAGAAGCGGAGATATTCGCCGTTCTGCTCGACGGTAAAGACGACCGCGCCGTTGGCCGGGACAGCCTTGCCGTTCTCGATCACAGCCGCAGCCTTTTCAATGGACTGCGTGTCGTTCTCTGCCGCCAGAACCGCCTGTGCGTTCTGGTTGTAGATCACGAACTTGTCGCCGGGCTTCGGCAGATCGCCGGAGGGCTGATCGGAGCCGTCGTCCACGACCAGATAGAACTGCTGCGCAAACAGGGCCTCGTCGCCGATCTTGCCGTAGCTGCTCCAGTTATTCTTATCCGCATACCACTCCAGATAGTTGCCGCGCACGGCATTCTGGATATAGAAGCAGTTTTCCGTCGCCGCAGCCGTGACGTTCCATGCGGTGTTCACATCGTCCAGCGGCGTGCTGCCGTAGCTTGCGCCCATGGAGAGCTTCTTGCCCTCGCTGGTGGAGAAGGTGTAGGTGCCGTCCTCGTTGACGCCGACGGTCCAGATGTCGGCCTTGGTATAGCCGGACAGCTTGCCATCTGCCAGCGTCACGTCCGTACCCTTGTTATAGAAGCCGGAGTATTCCGTGGACAGGGCCTTCATGTTGGCCGGGTTGAATACCACGACCGTATCGCCTGCGGACAGGCTGGTCACGATGCCGCTCTTGCGGACGCGGTAGAACGCCTGCGCAAACAGGGCCTCGTCGCCGATCTTGCCATAGCTGCTCCAGTTGTTCTTATCGGCGTACCACTCCAGATAGTTGCCGCGCATGGCGTTCTGGATGTAGTAGCAGCCGGTCGTCGCAGCTTCGGTGACGTTCCACGCGGTGTTCACATCGTCCAGCGGCGTGCTGCCGTAGCTCGCGCCCATGGAGAGCTTCTTGCCCTCGCTGGTGGAGAACGTGTAGGTGCCGTCCTCGTTGACGCCGACCGTCCAGATGTCCGCATCCGTATAGCCGGTGAGCGTACCGTTCGTCAGCGTGACGTCCGTGCCCTTGTTATAGAAGCCGCTGTATTCGGTGGAAAGCGCCTTCATGTTGGCAGGGTTGTAAATAACGACCTGCTCGCCGTCCTTGAACAGCGCGCCGGGCGTCGGCTCGGGGCCGGGATCAGGCTCCGTGCTGGAGTCCACGACCAGATAGAGCTGCTGTTCAAAGGCGTCGCCCGTTCCGGTGTAGGCACTCCAGGTACCAAACTTCTCTTGGAACTGCATACGGTACTTATCCGTGCGGCCGGTGTTGTCGATATAATAGGTCGCTTCCTTGCCGTCTACGGCGTTGAGCTTCCAGCTCTGGTTCACATCGTCCAGCGGGGTGCTGGTGAAGTCGGTACCCATGGAGAGCTTCTTGCCCTCGCCGGTCGAGAAGGTATAGGTGCCGTCCTCGTTGATGCCAACCGTCCAGATGTCCGCATCCGTATAGCCGGTGAGCTTGCCCTCTGCCAGCGTCACGTCCGTACCCTTGTTATAGTAGCCGGAGTATTCCGTGGACAGAGTCTTGCCATAAACGGGGTTGAACACAACGACCTTATCGCCGTTCTGGATGTCCTCGGCCTTGATGATGCCGCTCTGGCGGGCCGGGGCTGCTTCCAGCTTATACAACGAGATCGGCTGCTGGTTTTCGCTCTTGTAGTAGCGGAAACGAGTGCCGTTCGTCGCGGCATTGTTGTATTGCAGCGTCGTCGTGTTGCTGACGATCTTGACCTTGCCGTCGGCAAAGCTGATCGCATTCAGCGCCGGGGAGGCATTGCTGTTCAGCTTGTTCTTGCCAGATTTACCGGAAATGTACTTTCCGCTGGCAGACTGCACAGAATAGCCGCCCTCCATCGGTGCGATGGTGAAAGCATACTTCGCATAATCACCGGTGATCTTGCCCTCGGTGATCGTAACATCGACCTTGTTCCCCTCGACATCAAGATTCGTGAGGGAACCGTCCATGATCAGGCTGTCGCCTTCAGAGACGATCAGATAGGTACCCGACCAGTCCTTCGGCGCGGCCGTGACCTTGGTGTAGGTCTGGGTCTTGCCCTCTGCAAAAACGGCGGTGGGCAGGATGGAAAATACCATCGCCACTGCCAGCAGAAGCGCAAACCAGCGCGTGCTGCGTTTGTTCATCTTCAGAATCTCCTCCTGTTTCTCGTAAAAATTCGCATGACCGGCGCATCGTGATCCTATCTCCCTGTCGTATCAACCTCCAGTTCCCTTTTGATGTCCGGCTATACAAGGCTGCTTTCTCCCTCCCGCGGACAGGTCTGTCCGCGTCAGGAGACTACATACCATAATAGAGTATAGCACGTTATTTTTGTAAAATCCATATGCCGTTTGCCTATTTTCCCGTAATTTTTTTGTGTAATTTTCCTGTCTGATTTTGTTTTTTCCTGACAAATTTTCAGGCAAACGGCCGTTTTCCATTTCCCCCGCAAAATATTCCCGTTTTCTTGAAATTTTCTTGGTTGTCAAGATATTTTCACTTCTGTTTTGTCACGAAATGCCGTTTTATCGTGCTGCCGGACTGCATCGGTGCAGTGCCGTGCTTCCGCCGTTGGCGGACAGGCTCCGCGCCTGGGCGCGTATTCTCCGCCAGGGCGCCGATCTCAGCCCGGAAAGGCGGTTGTAATTCCCCTCCGGTGGTGTTATCATGAAGAAAATGCAAATAAAGGAGATGGCTCTATGGATCAAAAATATGCAGATTACGCCGTCGAAAAGGCGGTCGGGCTTCTTGGCATCGACAGCCCCACCGGCTTCACCGAAAAGGCAGCCGAATGGGTACTGGACGCCTTCCGTTCGCTGGGCTATGAGGCCGTCCGCACCGTCAAGGGCGGCGTCTTGATCGATCTCGGTGGCGAGGACACAGAGGAGGGCGCGCTGCTGCTTCAGGCACACACCGACACGCTCGGGGCAATGGTCGCGGAGGTCAAGGGCAACGGCCGCCTGCGCGTCACGCCGCTTGGCGGAATGTGCGCGGCGAACAGCGAAACGGAAAACGTGCGCGTTCACACCCGCAGCGGAAGGATCATCGAGGGCACGCTCCAGCTCTGCAACGCCTCTGTCCACGTCAACGGCGATTATGCCAAAACTGACCGTACCTTCGACACGACGGAGATCCTGCTCGACGAAAACGTCTCCTCCGCCGAGGAGGCCCGCGCGCTCGGCATTGAGACCGGCGACATTGTCTGCTTCGACCCGCGCACCCACGTCACCGCCTCCGGCTATATCAAGAGCCGCTTTCTGGACGACAAGCTCTCGGTCGGCATTCTGCTTGGCTTTGCGAAATATCTGCGCGACGAGGAAAAGGCGCTCCCGCGCCATACCTACGCGCATGTGACCGTCTATGAAGAGGTCGGCCACGGCGGCTGCGCCTCCGTTCCCGCAGGCGTGACGGAATCCATCAGCGTGGACATGGGCTGCGTCGGCGACGGTCTGCGCTGCACGGAGCGTCAGGTCTCCATCTGCGCCAAGGACTCCGGCGGGCCGTACAGCTACGAGGTCGTCGGCAAGCTGATCGACGCCGCCAGGCGCGAGGGCGCTGACTACGCCGTGGACGTTTATCCGCATTACGGCTCCGACGTCGAAGCGACGCTCCGCTCCGGCTACGACATCCGCCATGGCCTGATCGGCTCCGGTGTCTACGCCAGCCACGGCTATGAGCGCAGCCATGTGGACGGCGTGCTCCACACGCTCAAGACGCTCAAGGGCTATCTCTTCGTCTGAGCAGCCGGAACGCGGCGCTTTCACGAAAGCGTGGGCAGCAACAGCGCGTTGCTTGTCCGGACGGCGTTTCTGTGCTACACTTTTCGCAAGGAGGTGCTTTCTATGGAAACAAAGGACATTTTGCACGAGCTGAGAACGAAAAAGGGACTGTCGCAGGACGAGCTGGCCGAAAAGCTCTTTGTCACGCGGCAGGCCGTCTCCCGCTGGGAAAACGGCGACACCACGCCCAATGTGGAAACCTTGAAGCTGCTTTCCGGCCTTTTTGATGTTTCGATCAACACCCTGCTTGGCTCTCCGCGCCAGCTGATCTGCCAGTGCTGCGGAATGCCGCTCGACGACACCACAACCAGCCGAGAGCCGGACGGCTCCTTCAACGAGGATTACTGCAAGTGGTGCTACACCGGCGGCACGTTCACCTACACCAGCAAGGAGCAGCTGATCGATTTCTGTGTGACGCATATGGCAAGCGAGCAGTGGCCCGCGGAGCAGGTGCGCGCGCACATGGAGGCCGTCGTACCGGGTCTGAAGCACTGGAGAGAATAATTCTCAGCAAAAAACGATACAGCAAAGCCGCTGCCTGCGCAAAAGCGCAGGCAGCGGTCTTTTTATCGAACTCTGGTATATCGCTCCGTATCCGCCGCCTCCGCGCGGTCACGGGCGGCAAAGCCCGCGCCCGGAAGCAGTGTCTCATAGATAATCTCCGCCGGCGTCCGCGTCTCGCCGGTTCTTTCCGCCGCCGACATGGCCGCCAGCCGCTCCGGCCGCTCCAAGAGCGTCAGCGCTGTCGCCGCAAGCGCCTCGGGCGTATCCGCCGTCTCCGCCGCGCCAAGTCCGAGGAAGAAGTCCAGATTGTGTTCCTCGCACCCGGCCACCGCGTCGATCAGCACCATCGGCAGGCCGCTGGCCGCCGCCTCCGTGGTGCTCAGGCCGCCCGGCTTCGTCAGCAGCAGGTCGCTGCCCTGCATCATGACGGGCATATTCGTCACAAGCCCCAGAACACGGACGTTTTCCTGTCCGGCAAAGCGCTTTTCCAGCTTCTCGAACAGGTCGCTGTTCGTCCCGCAGACGATCGACAGGAGCTGATCCTCCCGCAGCATCGGCGCCAGCAGCTCCGCCAGCTCGCAGATCGGCCCGCAGCCCATGCTGCCGCACATCATAAGCAGATGCTGCTTCTCCGGCGCAATGCCCAGCGCGCGCTTCGCCTCCGCCTTCTCCATCGGGTGATAAAACGCCTGCGCCGCCGGAAGTCCGGACGGTACGAGCTTTTCCCGCGCCACACCGCAGCCCGCGAATTCCTCCGTCAGCAGCGGCGACGGGATAAAGTAGAAGTCCAGATCGGAGTCCGCCGCGCACGGGCTGCATGTGTAATCCGTGGAGACAAAGCTCGTCTGGAGCCGCAGCGGATATCTCCGCAGCAGCTCCGTGACAGCCAGCGCCGGGAACACATGCGTGCAGATGATATTGTCATAGCTGCCGCTTTCCAGATACTCCCGCATCCGGTCCACGCCGGAGGTCAGGTATTTGTAGACCGTCGTTCCCTCGCGGAAGATCGATTCATGCTGCTCCACGTCCGCATAGCCGGCCTTGAAGAGCTTCGGCGCGTAACGGTAGATGCGCGTGTGCCAGTTGGAAATGAAGCGGGAGGCATGGGGCGAGATAAATTGCAGCGCATCCACGATGTCGCAAAGCTCTCCGCGCTCCTGATAGACCTCCTGAATGGCCTTGGCGCAGGAGTTATGCCCCGCGCCGGTATTGCAGCTCATAATCAGCGTCCGCATTCCGCGTCCTCCTTTTTCGTCCGCGCAGCCTTTTTCTGCTGCATTTCGAGCAGCTTGACGAGCCGCGGGCGGTTATACCGCTGGATGATGATGAACGAAACGTTCCCAAGCAAAATGTAAACCACCGTCAGCGCGATCCCCCATCCGCCCGGCCAGAGCCACAGGAAGCCCAGTCCGGTCACGGAAAGCAGCGCATGGATCAGCTCCGCCACGCACGTCTCCTCGATCATGCGCGGCAGATCGGTCATGGTCTGCGGCGTGAGCCTCTTCGCAGGCATCAGCTTCGGAAAGATGCGGCTCATATCCGGCAGCTTGTTCTGCCACTGCTTGACACGCAGAAGCCGGTATAGCTTCTCTTCCCACGGCTGGCTCTGGAACGGAAAGCGCTCCGCCGAAAACCAGCGCTTCGGCAGCAGGCGGCCCAGCAGGAAGCCGAATATCCCGGTCGCGGCCAGATAAAGAAAGCAATGGAGCAGGTGCATTTGACATCAATTCCTTTGAGGGTGCCCATCCCCCATATTATCGTTGCTTCTTTGATTTTACACGCAAAACTGCAACTCTGCTTCAAATCAGGCTCAACAATTGTTGATGTTCTTCCTGTTTTGGGCAATTGCGTAAAAAGGGCTGTCTCACGAAAAGGCAGCCCCTTTTTCTTGCTCTAACGGCAGCCGCACCGTAAACCGGCAGCCTCCCGCTTCCAGATTCTGCACGTCCACGCTGCCGCCGCTCATCTCCACGATCTGCCGCACCAGTGCCAGTCCGAGGCCATTTCCCTCCATGCCGTGTGAGGACTCGCTCTGATAGAATTTCGTGAAAATGTGTTCCTCGTCACCCGGCACGATGCCGGGGCCGTCGTCCTCGATCGTAAACACAACCGCGCCTTCCGTGCGCATCATTTTTATCCGGATCTCGCCGCCCTTGGGCGAAAACTTGACCGCGTTCCCGATCAGGTTCGTCCAGACATGCGGCAGAAGGCTTTCATAGCCGAAGAATGGCGTCTCTTCCAGCTCCACCTCAAAGCCAAGCTCCTTCTCCGACCACTTCTGCTCCAGCGCGACAATGGCCTGCCGGATCTGCTCGTCCAGCCGGAACTGCGTTTTCTGCGGCAGGATGGACTGATTGCTCAGCTTGGACAGCAGCAGGATGTTCCCTGTCAGGGCGGACAGCCTGCGGGTATTGAAGAGGATCTTCTCGACGTAGGCGTGCTGCTCCTCGGGCGAAGGCTCGCCCTCGAGCAGGGACGCATAGCCCTCGATGGCATTGATGGGTGTCTTGAACTCGTGCGAAACGTCGGAAATGAAGTCCGTCTGGAGGGTCTCGGTCGTGCTCAGCTCACGCACCATGCTGTTGAAGCTGTCATAGATGTCCTGCACGTCCTGGATGCGGCTTTCGCATTTTGCTTCGACCTTGAAATCGCCGTCCGCGACCTCGCGCATGGCGCTGCGGAGCTTGGCAATGGGGTCGATCAGCATTTTTGTCATATGGTTGGTCACGGCCACGCCGATGGTCCCGCTGAACACCATCGCCCACACGAAGATCGGCAGCTCCGGCGTCACACCGAACCAATGCCGAAAGGCCCAGCCCGCCAGCTCCGACAGCGCGGCCACCAGTACGAGCTGCGACATACAAATCAGGATAAAGCGCAGCCGCAGGCTCGATCTCCCGTTTCGCTTCTTCTTCACGCCTTCACCACCTTGTATCCCACGCCGCGCATCGTCACGATGCGGAAATCCGGGTTGTCATGGAAGCGCTCCCGCAGCCGCCCGATGTGTACATCCACCGTGTGCGGGTCCGTTTCCGAGTCGTAGCCCCAGATCTCGTCCATCAGCTGCTGGCGCGTAAAGATCCTTCCGGGAAACGCGGCCATCTTGTACAGCAGCATGAATTCCTTCTGCGGCAGCGTCATGCTCTCCGCACCGCGGCGGACGGTCAGCGAATCGCATTCCAGCACCGTTTCGCCGATCATCTGCCGGTGCTCGTGGATCATCTGCGCCCGGCGCAGAAGCGCCCCGACGCGCAGCACCATTTCATTGACATTGACGGGCTTGACCATATAGTCGTCGCTCCCGGAGAGGAAGCCCATGCGCATATCGTCAAAGGCATCCCTCGCCGTAATCATCAGGACGGGCATATTCATCCCCTCGTCGCGGATCGTCCGCACGAGCGTGTAGCCGTCCATCTTCGGCATCATGATATCGGAGATCAGCAGGTCAAAATAGCCTCCCTCGAGCGCTTCCAGCGCCTCGAGTCCGTTTGAGACTCCGACCGCTGTGTAGCCGTTCTTTGTCAGCACATGCTGAAACAGCTGCCGCAGCTCCCGGTCGTCCTCTGCCAAAAGTATCTTGAACATGTCCCTCTCCTCCATTTGCGCACCGCCGCGTATCCAGCCGCGCGGCTCTTCTACTGCTCAGTCTATACGCAGAGCCGGAAAAAATCAAGGCCAGAGAATGGCAACCATTCTCTGGCCTTATTCGTTCACGCACAGGGCGCGTTACGACCGGTTATTTGAACAGGACAAAATCGCAGAACAGCAGGAAGAGCAAAATTACTCCGCCGTAGATCGACGCGACGAGAAGCGCCGCCTTGAGCACGCCCCATGTGACCGCGCGGGATTCCTCGCGGGTCAGCTTGACCGGCTCCCGACGCTTTTTTCCGCCCGCCGAAGAGGTCTGCGGCGTCATGCCGTCAGGCGACTCGCGCTTCCACGGACGGTACCACGGCATTCCATCGACATTCATATTGGCAATGGTGCGGCCGTCGTCGTCATCGTACTGCTTTCGCGGTTTTCTGCTCATGAATTACTTTCCCTTCTTGGACTTTTCGCCGTTCTTGGACGCCTCGATCTCGCGGATCGCATCCTGCATGACCGCCTCAAGCTCCTTGCTGCGCTCGGGGGAGTTGTACAGGTGGCAGGCACAGAAGTGCTCCGGCTCCAGCTCGACGAAGTCCGGCTGAACATACTTGCAGATCTCCATGCACTTGCGGCAGCGCGTGTGGAACTTGCAGCCCTTGGGGGGATTCGCCGGGGAGGGAATGCTGCCCTCGAGGATGATACGGTTCATCTTGTAGTCGGGATCGGGTACGGGAATTGCCGAGAAGAGCGCCTCCGTATAGGGGTGCTTCGGGTTGGCGTAGAGCTTATCCGTCGGGGCAAACTCGACCATGTTTCCGAGGTACATGACGCCGACCGTGTCGGAGATATACTCGACGACGGAGAGGTCATGGGAGATGAACAGATAGGTCAGGCCGAACTGCTTCTGGAGCGAACGCAGAAGGTTGATGATCTGCGCCTGAATGGAAACGTCCAGCGCGGAGACCGGCTCGTCGCAGAGGATGAAATCCGGATTCAGCGCAAGGGCTCTGGCAATGCAGATTCTCTGGCGCTGGCCGCCGGAGAACTCGTGCGGATACCGGCTCTTGTAATACTCCGGCAGGCCGCAGGCCTCCATGACGCGGGTGATGTAGTCGTCGAACTCCTCCGGGGACACGATACCGTGCTCACGGACAGCCTCGCCGATGATCTCACCGACGGGAAGTCTCGGAGAAAGGCTGGAATACGGATCCTGGAAAATGATCTGGATGTCCGGGCGGAGCCTGCGAAGCTCGTCCTTGGACAGGCCGAAAATTTCCTTGCCGTTGAAGTAAACCTCGCCGTCGGTCTTTTCCTGCAGGCGCAGGATCGTTCTGCCGATGGTGGATTTGCCGCAGCCGGACTCGCCGACCAGACCCATCGTTGTGCCGCGCTTGATCTTGAAGGACGCGCCGTCAACCGCCTTGACGTTGCCGACGGTCATTTTGAAGAAGCTGGACTTGATGGGGAAGTATTTTTTCAGATTCTTGACGACCAGCAGGTACTGCGGATCGTTTTCAGCGCCATCGAAACCGGACGCGAGGAAATCATCATGGACGTTCGTTTTTACTTCTGCCATATCAAAGCTCCTCCACATTCACAGATTTCGGATAATCGAGTACCTCACCGGTCTCAAAGAACCGGTAGCAGGAGACGACATGGGTATCGCTGATGCGGATCTCGGGCGGATAGCGGCCGTCGCACTGGTCGCACCGCATTTCGCAGCGGTCGCGGAAGTAGCAGTAGTTCGGCATGTTGACCGGATTGGGAACGCTGCCGGGGATGTTGTAAAGCTCTTCGACCTTCTTGCCGACGACGGGCTTGGACTTCATCAGGCCGATGGTGTAGGGGTGCGCCGGATGATGGAAAATATCGTCCGCTGTGCCCTTCTCCACGACGCGGCCCGCGTACATGACGACGACGTAGTCCGCCATACCGGCGACGACGCCGAGGTCGTGCGTGATGAGCATGATCGAGGAGTTGAGCTTATCCTTCAGATTCTGGAGCAGATCGAGGATCTGCGCCTGGATCGTCACGTCAAGCGCCGTAGTCGGCTCGTCGGCGATGATGAGCTTGGGCGAGCAGGCCAGCGCAATTGCGATCATAACACGCTGACGCATACCACCGGACAGCTCATGCGGATACATCTTGTATACGCCCTCCTTGTTGGCGATGCCGACAAGCTCGAGCATATCCAGCGTTCTCTGCTTGACCTCTTCCTTGGTCATTTCGGGGTTGTGCAGGATGGTGACCTCATCGACCTGATCGCCGATCCGGAAAACCGGGTTGAGGGAGGTCATTGGCTCCTGGAAGATCATGGAGATCATGTTTCCGCGGATCTCCTGCATCTTTGCCGTCGGGGTGTTGACGATGTTGAGTGCCGTGCCGTCGTCCTGATTGAAGCGGATCTCACCGCCGACCGTCTGGCCGGAAGGACGCTGGAGCAGCTGCATCAGGGAAAGGCTCGTAACGGACTTGCCGCAGCCGGACTCGCCGACGACTCCGACCGTGGAGCACTTCGGGATAACGAAGCTGACGCCATCGACGGCCTTGACCGTACCGACGTCGCTGAAGAAGTAGGTGCAGACGTTGTCAAACTCGACGACGTTGTTCTCGTCGCGCATTTTGGTGGTATACAGGGCCGGATCCTTATTGGCGTCGGCACGCTGCGCTTCGAGCTTCTTGGTGACCCGGCGGTTGAACCGGGAGATATTTCTCGACTCCTTGCCGGAAATATAGGACGATTTCTTTTTCTCGTTAGCCATATTCCGAACCTCCTTAGCGCTTCGACTTGGGATCGTAGGCGTCACGCAGACCGTCGCCGACGAAGTTGAACGCGATAACGGTCAGGCAGATGAGCAGGCCTACAGGGATCCAGATGAATGCATAGTGTGCCATAGCGGACGCCGAGGAAACCGAGTTGATGATCGTGCCCCAGGTAGCCAGCGGGTGCTTGACGCCGAGGCCGAGGTAGGAAAGCGTGGACTCCGTCAGGATGACGCTGCCCATGCCCATGGTCGCAATAACGATCAGCTGCGGCATGACGTTCGGGACAAGGTGGCGGAAGATGCGGTCCTTGACGCGGATGCCGGTCGCTTCGGTGGCGACCATGAACTCCTGCTCACGCAGGCTGAGGATCTGGCCGCGGACCATACGCGCGACACCTGCCCAGCCCATGATGCCAAGCGCTGCCATCATAATCATAAGACGAACGTAGGTGTTCATTCTCAGCGCGTCCATCATGGCGCCGAGGATAATCATGATCGGCATAGACGGCAGGCAGTAGAAGATATCGACCAGACGCATGATGAGGTTATCGACCCAGCCGCCGTAGTAGCCTGCAAGGCCGCCCATGATGATGCCCAGGAAGATCTCAAGGAAAACAACGACAAAGCCAACCATCAGGGAGATACGGCCGCCGTACATGATACGGGACATAACGTCGAAGCCGTCGCCATCGGTACCGAGGATGTGCTCCCAGGAGGGCGATGCATACATATCGATCTGGTAGATGATCTGGTCGCAGTTGATGAGATAATCGCCGGTATCCTTCTGCGTGATCTTCATTTCCGTCTCGTTGTACTGGAGTGCGCCGTTCTCGTCGTAGGAGTATTCACCGGCCTCGTTCTGCTGCGGCAGAGCGTAGGTGAGCGTGGTTTCATGTTCACGACGCGAGGTCATTTCCTCGATCGCGCCGCGGAGCGCGTTCTTCAGGCTGTAATCCATCGTGTCGTCGCCGTTGTAGCGGCGAATGACGAAGGTGGTGAAGTCAGCGTATTCAGCGCCGTTGGCATCGTAAACGATCAGAGCGCCGTCGTCCTCATGCACGACGGTGTACTTCGCGCCGTCTGCCTCGAACTCGCCGGTGGAGTAGGCCGCCAGTAGGGCGTTGGTACGGAAGGAATCGGAGGCCTTCGCACCGTTCTCATACATATCCAGCGTATAGCAGGTGTAGACGATGGCGTCGTGGGCCTCGCCCAACTCATAACCGGTGCTGAGGGTGCCGTCGGTATGAACAATATAATTCTTTCCGTTGTAAGTAAAGGTGCTGTCGCCCTCGACCGCCTTTTCAGCCTCGGCCTTGAAGTCGTCGCCGAGATCCTCGCCAGTGAACTGGAAGGCATCGGAGGCCTGCGCGTAGACGTCGAAGGTCTTGGTGCCCTTGCTGCTCTTTTCGAGCGTGTAGGTCACGCCGTCAAGCTCAAAGGTCGCTTCCTTGCTGCGGCTGGCAGGGCCAAGCTCCGCCTCAAAGGCATCGCCAAGGGCCTCGCCGGCGTAGCTCATACTCTTTTCAAGCATGGAGTAGGTGCCGATAAACGTTGAGGTATCGCCGAATTCGCAGACCTTCTGCGTATCGACGCTGCCAAGCGTATAGATGTTGTCACCGAGCTTGGTGATCTTGTAGAACTCATCGCCGCTGCGGAAGAGATAATCGCTCAGATCGTTGGCCTGCATGACCTTGATGCTGGAGTTCATATTGTTCTTCGCGTGAGTCGCAATCTCCACGGAATCGTCGAAAACATAGCCGTTGTAGGTCGTATTGTCCTTGGCCTGCGCGTAATCGACGTTCATCACGTCGTACTTATAGAAAATTTGCTTCTGTCCATACGGATAGAAAATCGGGCCGAGGAAGGAGAACACGAACATGGTCAGCAGAAGGATCGTTCCGAAAACCGCGAGGCGGTTGCGGACGAAGCGCTTCAGGACCTGACGGCCCGGAGAAAGGACCTTGACGCGGGATACGTCGTCCAGATGGATTTCCTGATTGTCGCTCTGCTGCTTTTTCTCAGCATTTTTCTTTTTCAGGACCTCATTCAGATTATAAGAAGCCATCCCGCACCTCCTTACTGCAAGCGCACGCGCGGGTCGACCGCTGCGTACAAAAGGTCAGAAATCAGGTTTCCGAGCAGAGTCAGAATCGAAATAAACGAGAGGTAGAACATGACGAACGGGATATCCGCCTGCGTCATGGAGTTATAGGATGCATAGCCGATGCCGCGGATGCCGAACAGCGTCTCGGTGATCAGCGCGCCGGAGAACAGACCGGGCAGAGATCCACCGAGCGTTGTGACCAGCGGGATCAGCGTGTTGCGGAAGGCGTGCTTGCCGATAACCTTCTTCTCCGGCACGCCCTTTGCGCGGGCGGTACGGATATAGTCGGCATTGAGAACCTCCAGCATATTGGTACGGGTGTAGCGCATCAGACCGCCGATCGACACGACAGTCAGCGTGATAGCCGGCAGGACGAAATGCTTCGCCACATCCAGGAATTTTCCGAAATCAGAAAGGTCTTGATAATTGCGTCCCTGCATACCGGACAGGTCAAACCAGCCCAGCTTGACGGAGAACACATACTTCAAAAGCGTCGCCAGGAAGAAGGTCGGCATGGATATGCAGACCATGGAGACGACGGTCGTAAAATAATCTGTAAAGCTGTACTGCTTTTTTGCAGCCTGAATTCCAAGAGGAATTGCGATCAAAATCTGTAAGACAAAGGACACCAGGCCCAGGGCAAAGCTGTACCAGATAGTGTCATGGAACTTCTGCGTGACCGGGACAGTCCATGCCCAGCTTTCGCCCCATTCGCCCCTCAAAGCGCTTTTCAGCCATGTAAAATAACCCTGCACGATGCCCTTATCCATACCGTACTGTGCATTCAGATCGGCCAGCCACTCGGTGTAGCTCTTGCCTGCGCCAGGACGGGATGCCAGCTCTCTGGCCTTGGTCTCCAGATAGCCCATTGGCATGTTATACATCAGCACATAGATCAGGAACATGACAAAGAATAAAATCAGGGCACTGTAAAGCAAACGTTTAACAGTAAATTTCGCCATAATTTCCCACCATTCTTATCATTTATTTCATTAGTGAGCATGGAAGGAGGCCGAAGCCTCCTTCCAGCTTGCTTATCTGATATTCAGTTTTTTACAGAAAACCGGATTCAGAAGTTCGAGATCCGTTACTGAACCGCCAGAGTGTTGACTTCAGCATACCAGCCCCAATACGGAGTCATATCCTTGGGCATGGTGTCATTGTTGACACGGACGGAGGAAGTGGTGTAGCAGTTCTTTCTCTGATACATCGGCAGCTCGCAGCCCCAGTCAAGGATGATTTCCATAGCGGTCTTGTAGGTCGCCTTACGGAAGTCGGTATCAGAGCTCTTACGTGCAGCGATGATGAGCTCATCAAGGTTGGCGTCGTCGATCTGATAGTGGTTGGAGTTGGTGTTCTTGCCGTGTGCGTTTCTGGAGTGATAGACCTGATACATATCGGGATCCGCAGTGGACTGCCATGCAGCGACCCACATCTGAGCGGTGTTGCTCTCAAGAGCGTTGTTCCAGACAGCAGTGCCAACGTCGTTGACCTGCAGCGTGATGCCGATGGTGGCAAGCGCCTCAGAAGCAGCGACTGCAACGCCGTAAGTCGGGTGATCCTGCTGGCCCTGGCCGGGGATCATGATTTCATAGGTCAAGGAAGCGCCTTCCGGAGCAGCGGTGAACTTGCCGGTAGTCTCGTCGAAGGTGTAGCCAGCGGCCTTGAAGAAGGAGATCGCGCCCTGAAGCGCCGCTTCGTACTTCTGCTCGTCGCTCATGCCCTCGCTGTAGAGGTCGTTGCCGTCAGCGTCCTTGGAGTAGCAGTTCTGGTAGCCTTCGTCGGTGGGACGAGGAGCAGCCCAGGAGGTGTTGGAGATCGGGTACTGGATGACGGAAGCACGGTCGCCGTAGTAGGAGTTGATGACGGTGTCACGATAGACAGCCATAACCGTCATGAAGCCCTTGCGGAGAGCCTTGGATTCCTCGGTGCCAGCCTTCTCAGCGCCGCCAACGTTGACAAGGTCAGCGTTGATGCCGAGGTAGCCATAGCCGCGGTAGTCAACCAGGTAAGTCGTGACGGTGTCGCCCGTCAGCTCGCCGTTGGAGTTGCCGTCCTGGATCGCAGCGACGGTATCGTTGCTCAGGGACGGGCCAGCGACGTCAAACGTGCCGGTGATGATGCCGGGGACATAGTCGGAGTCAACAGCTTCCTGCATGAGAAGGGTCTCGGTGACAGGAGCGCCTTCGAAGTAGTAGGGGTTCGCCTTCAGAGTGACAACGCCGTTAGCGTAGCTGTCAAAGACATACGGGCCGCAGCCGAGCGGCTGGGTGGTCTTCTCGCGGACGATAGAAAGGTCGCCCTTCGGGAAGCCGAACTTATGAGCCTCGTAATCATACTGAGCCTCGTCGCCGTAGTAGTGCAGCGGAACGACGGTGAAGCTCATGTTGTAGATGGAGGTCGCATCGAACTCGGTCATGTGGATCGTCAGGCTGTAGTCGCCCGTACGGATGACGCCGGAGATGCTGTCAACGGAGCTGGTAGCGACCAGGGCCTTGTAGTCCTCAGCCTTGTCGCCAAGCTGCTCGTCGATCAGATCCTGCAGGCTGGAGCCGGCAGTTTCGCCTTCCATGTCAGCGATCACGTTGCCATACTTCTCGGTGATGGCCTTCCACAGATCAGCAGCGGTGCCGTTCTCGGGGATATCGAAGCCCCATGCAGAAGCGCACTCAGCGTCGGTGGTGCCGTGGCCCTCGTTCCTGCAGTAGTCGATGATCTCCTGAGCAAAGATCTCGCCGGCTGCGTCGTAGGCTGCCCAGTAAGCAGCGCCTTCGTCAGCGGTGAAGAACTCGGAGGAGCCGTCACGACCGGCCTCGAGGATCAGGTTGTACTTATACGCCTGAGAGTGGTAGTACTCCTGGATGCCTTCGATCGGCTGTGCATAGATGGTAGCAGCGCCGTCATAGGTCGGGTCAGCCAGGACATAGATGCCGAAGATGACGTCATCGATGTCGGCGGGCGTACCGTCGGAGAACTTGATGTCGTCACGCATCGTCAGGTTGTAATCGACGGTGCCGTCATCGTTCTGCACAACCTCGACATTGCCCATGCCATAGTAGGTATAGTCCGTGCCGTTATAGTTGACGGTCTCGCCCTCAATGCCGTTACGGATGATGTTGCCGCCGCGGTCAGCAGCCAGCAGGCCGCCCTGGGTCAGGTCAACAACTTCCTGGTCATAAGCAGTCGTTGCAAAGAACGGGCTGAACTTCTGGCCAAAGGCGGAAGTCGCGTAAACGAGCTTGTTGTTCTTGGGCTCAGCAGGCTGCTCTTCGGGAGTCTCTTCCGGAGTCTCCTCCGGCTGCTGCTGTTCTTCCTGGGCGGGCGTGTTCTCTTCGGGAGCCGGGGTCTTGTCCTCTGCGGGCTTTGTGCAGCCTGCGAACAGAGCAAGAACCATGACCAGAGCCAGAAGCAGCGCGACCAGTTTGGTGAGTTTCTTCATTTTATACCCTCCTAAAATTTTTTATATACCCGCCCCAGCGATTGCCGGGGCCGCTATATACAATTTTCATACAGGCTCGCTTTCCTTCCGGAAGCAGGCTTCCGGAGGCTTGCGGCCTTCGCCTTGGCAAAAAATCGTGTCCGCGGTTTGGGGACATTGTATGTTCCCGCACGCACACCCGATTTAATTTTGTCTATCATAGCAAAAAGATACGCAAATTTCAACTGTTTCCGTATTTTTAGCTGACGAAAACTTGGGGGGCAAAGTCTGTTTTTTTAGTGATTCCGTGCATTTTTATGCAGCCATTGTGAAATCTCACTGCCGATCTCACGGATGCAGCCCGGCTCATAGGGCACCTTGATGCCGGAATCATGGCACAGCTCCACGAAGGTCTTGCTGCCGCCGGCGTCCACGAAGCGCATATAGCGTTCCCAGGCGTCCGTCCGGTCGTGCATGGAGGCGATCCAGAACTGGAACGCGACCGTCTGCGCCATACAATAATCAATATAGTACAGCGGATACAGGTAAATGTGGAGCTGCTGCTGCCAGCCGCCGCCGCGGCTGTAGAACGGCAGGTTGTCGAAGTCGATCCACGGGCGGTACTTCTTCTCCAGCCGCAGCCAGATCTCGTTGCGCTCGTCCGGCGTCAGGTTTTCGTTCTCGTACATGAGATGCTGGAATTCATCGACCATGCATCCATAGGGAATAAACATTAGTGCGTCGTCGCAGTGGCCCTGCTCATATTTCGCGGTCTGCGCGCCGAAGAAATACTTGTGATAGTCCTGCGTCAGGAATTCCATCGACATCGAATGGCACTCGCAGGTCTCCATCGTGGCGTTCATGAGCGCCATCGGATAGTCCTTGCGCATGACGCGGTAGGCGTTGAAGGCGTGGCCGGCCTCATGCGTCAACACGTCCACGTCGCCGGAGGTGCCGTTGAAATTGGAGAAGATGAACGGCATCTTGTACTTCGGCAGATCGGTGCAGTAGCCGCCGGGGGCCTTGCCGGGCTTGGAGAGCACGTCGAACAGTTCCATGTCGAACATGGCGTCGATGAACTCCGCCGTTTCGGGGCTCAGCTCATGATACATCCGCTTTCCGGCGGCGAGGATCTCCTCCGCCGTGCCCTCGGGCTTCGCGTTTCCGTCGGGGAAGAGGAACTTGTCGTCGTACAGGCAGATGCGGTCCACGCCGATGCGTTCCTTCTGTGCCTGCTTGCGCTCGGCAACGATGGGGACCATGTCCCTTGCGATCTGCTCACGGAAGGCCGCGACATCCTCCGGCGTGTAGCAGTTGCGGCCGAGGCGGTCGTAGCCGAGCTGGATGTAGTTCTTGTGGCCGAGACGGCGGCCCTGCTCGTTGCGGCAGCGGATGAGCTTGCCGTAAAGCTCGTCAAGCTCGGCGCGGTTTGCCTCAAAGAAGCTGGCCCGCGCGGCATACGCCTCGCGCCGGGTGGCGCGGTCGGGGCTTTCCATATACGGCCCGAGCTTAGGCAGCGGCAGCTTCTCGCCGCGGAACTCCACCATGCCGGAGGCGTAGAGCCTCTGATACTGGGACGCCAGCTGGTTTTCCTCCTGCATCAGATCGAGGATCTCGGGGCTGAACGCGCGGGCGGAGATCTCCGCCTTTTTGAAGATCAGTGTACCGTAGTGCTTCTCCAGCTCCGGACGGAACTTCGAAGCCAGCAGGGCCTGATTGAACTTCTGGAACATTTCCTCGATCTGCGGGCTGGCCTCGTCGGAGAAATCGTTCTCCGCGTTGTAGAACTCGTCGCGCGTATCGACGGTATGGCGGATGCTGGCGATCGTCAGGTTGGTCATGACGTCCTTGCTCAGCTCTTCGAAATCCTGATAAGCCGCGATCTGCTCCTCCGCGCTGGCGGCGTTTTCAAAGCGCGCGCAGAGCGCGTCGCACTGGGCGCGAAGCTGGTCGAGATCGGGCCGAATATAGGGCAATTCTGAAAATTTCATAATTTTCGTTCCTCCGGGACATTGCAGTATGGTGATATTGACTATACCATAACATATTTTCCGGCGTTATGCAATTTGATTTACAAGTTTTTTTCATAATTTTTTCCGCGCTGTTCGTCCCCCGGACACAAAAAGCGACCTCCTCCCGCTTTTTGTCTCCCAGTGTGCTACAATGCGCCCCCGGCGCGTCCGTCCGGACCGCCCCGCCCGTCCGCGCTGTCCCGAAGCCCCGCCGCGCGCCGCGTGTCCTCCGGAGGCCACGCTCCAAAAATGCCGCGCCCCCTAATTTCCCGTTTTTATTGTATTGATGCGCGGCATATGCTATAATATTTCTAATTTGCATGTGCTGGAGTGTTGAAGATGCGGCTGGGAGAGCTGGAGATCACGGGGCGGACCGTCCTTGCGCCGATGGCGGGCGTGACGGACTGGGCGTTCCGCACGGTCTGCGCGGAGCTTGGCGCGGCGGTGACGGTGACGGAAATGGTCTCATCGCGGGCGCTGGTATATCAGGATAAAAAGAGCCGGGGCCTTCTGAGAAAGACGCCGTCCGGCGTCTGCGGCGCGCAGATCTTCGGGAACGACCCGGCGATCATGGCCGAGGCTGCGGGCATTGCGCTTGAGCTGTCCGGCTGCGACTTTATCGACATCAACATGGGCTGCCCGATGCCGAAGATCGCCGGAAATGGCGACGGCTGCGCACTGATGCAGAACGTGGAGCTGGCTGCGCGGATCGTGGAGGCAGTCGCGGCGGCGGTGCCGGTGCCGGTGACGGTGAAGATGCGCAAGGGCTGGGACAAGGGAAGCGTCAACTGCGCGGAGCTTGCGCAGGCGGTCGAGGCCGCCGGCGCGGCGGCAGTCTGCGTCCACGGACGGACGAAAACGATGCTCTATTCCGGCACAGCAGACTGGGACTGCATCCGCGCCGTGCGTGAGGCGGTGAAGATCCCGGTCGTGGCCAACGGCGATATTTTTGATGCGGAGGCGGCGCTCCGGTGCGAAAAGCGCACGGGCGCGGAGCTTTTGATGATCGGGCGCAGCGCGTTCGGGAACCCGTGGGTCTTTGCGCAGGTGCAGGCCGCGCTGGACGGGCGGGAGATCCCGGTGCTTCGGCCGCTCAGCGAGCGGATGGATACGGCCATGCGGCAGTTCGAGCTGGCGCGTGAGGACAAGGGCGAGCACATCGCCTGCCTTGAGGCGCGCAAGCACCTCGCGTGGTATCTGCGCGGTGTGCCCTACAGCGGATATTATAAAGAGAAGATCTCCTCCATCTCCACGGTGGAGGATGTGCAGAGACTCGCGGCGGGCATCCGGCGCGACCTGCGCTGAGAGCATGGGGAGAGAAGATGGACATTCATCAGGAGAGACTGATCCGGCGCGCAGCGTCGGGCGACGACGGCGCGTTTGAGCAGCTGATGCTGGCGCAGCAGAAGCAGGTATATAACCTCTGCCTGCGCATGAGCGGCAATCCGGAGGATGCGTTTGACCTGTCGCAGGAGGCTTTTTTACGCGCGTGGCGTGCGCTGGCGCAGTATCAGTTCGAGGCGGAGTTTTCGACGTGGCTTTTCCGGCTGACGCGGAACGTCTGCATCGATTTTCTGCGGAAGCAGAAGCGGCAGCCGACCGTGCCGCTCGAAACGGAGCAGGACGGCGAGACGCTGGAGCTGCCGCTGCCGGACAGCGCGCCCGGGCCGGAGGAGCTGGCGCTGCACGATGAAAAGCGGCGCGTGCTGGCGGAGGCCATGCAGGCCCTTCCGGAGGAGCAGCGGGAAATTCTGATCCTGCGGGTGGTCAACGACCTGCCGTATGAGCGCATCGCGGAGATCCTGGATCTACAGCTCGGAACGGTCAAGTCGCGTCTGGCACGCGCAAGAATGCAGCTGAAAAAAATTCTCGCGGACGGGAACCATTCCAATTTGTTTTCGTCTAAGTAGTGGATACCAGAAAGAGCGAAAGCCGGGTGAAATGATGATGAACTGTGAACAGGCGCTGGAGGCGATCAGCGCAAGACTGGACGGAGCCTTGAGCGAGGAGGAAAACCGGGAGCTGGAAGCGCATCTGGCATCCTGCGCTTCCTGCCGGGCGCTGCTCAAGGAGCTGACAGAGCTGGAGGAAGGATTGGAGACGCTTCCGGTCGAGGCCCCGGAGACACTGGCTCCGAGCGTGATGCGCACCATCCGCGCGGAAAAGGCCGCGCAGGCCGCGCAGGCGGCTCCGGCGGCGAAAAAAAGCCAGCGGCGCGGGCCACATATCACGGCATGGCTGATCGCGGCGGCGGCCGCGCTGGCGCTGCTTCTGGGCGCGGCGGGCGTGATCGATCTGCCTGGCTTCGGCGAAAAGAAGCACGCCTCCGTTTCCGTCGGGGAGGCGTTCTCGGGAACGCATGAAATGCCGGAGCAGGAAAGTGAGCTTGCCGCGAGGATCGCGCAGGAGCGCGGCTGCGCGGTGCTGGCCGTGCAGGGCTGCACCGATGGGATCGAAGCGCTCAGCGGGCTGGATTATGAGCCGCTGGACGGCGGCGCAAGGCTGTATGAGGTCCCGGCGGAGGTCATGAGCGGCATTATGGACGCATGGCAGACGGCCTATCCGATGCAGGTCTATGCACCGCAGGAGGCTTCCGCCGCAGACAGCGGGAATGCCTGCATCCTGCTGCTTCCGTAAAAGCGGAAAATGCGCGGCTGGTTGCAGCAAAAGCAAAAATTGGCGCGCATAGACGGGCCTTTTCCTTAGAAAACTACGTTGAGAGGCATAGCTCTGCCAATGAGGTGGTTTTATGAGGAAAAGGCTCGTTTGTTTTTTGCTGGCGGCGGCGATGCTGCTGGCCGCGCCTCCGGCGCAGGCAGCGGAGGACGATTTTATCCGCTGGGTGGACTTCAACCTGACGGCGGAGGCCATGGAGCGCGCCATTGCGCTCGAACAGCGGCTGCGCGAAAAGGAGATCCCGGTCTCGTGGCTGGACATTCTGGCGCTCGGGTCGGTGCGCTCCGGCGGAAAGCGCTTTTCCGCGAAGGACGCGGAAAAAGCGGCGGCGGAGCTGTCAAAGGGCGTCTCGCCGGAGGAGCTGCTCGGCGCGCAGTACCGCTATTTTGACTATTATAAAAAGACGTATGAGGCCGCGCTCGGCGGCCTTGTGGGCTGCTATGCTGTGGAGACGACGGACGCGGAAACGGGCGAAAAAAGCTGGAAGCCGGTCTATGGCGTCAAGGCGTTCAGCCCGATCGCGGAGGGCTACCGGTACGCGCATTACCGCGATTTCGGCAGCAGCCGCTCCTTCGGCTTCCAGCGCCGCCATCTCGGAAACGATCTGCTGGGCAGTCTCGGCACGCCGATCGTCGCCGTCGAGGGCGGGACGGTGGAGGCGCTGGGCTGGAACCGCTACGGCGGCTGGCGCGTCGGCATCCGCAGCCATGACCGCAAACGATACTATTATTATGCGCACCTGCGCAAGGACCGGCCGTATGCGCCGGGACTCCGGGAGGGCGACACGGTGCAGGCGGGCGACGTGATCGGCTTCATGGGCCGGACGGGCTACTCCAACACGGAAAACGTCAACAACATCGAGACCGTGCATCTGCATTTCGGCCTTCAGCTGATTTTCGACGAGAGCCAGAAGGACTGCGACAACGAGATCTGGATCGATGTCTACGACATCGTGGAGCTTCTGAGCCGCCACCGCAGCTCCGTGCGCTATGACCGCGAACGCAGCGCATGGACGCGGGTCTACCCGTACCGGGATCTGGACGGTTAAAGGGAAACGCGAAGCGGCCCATCCGCAGCGGAAACGGAAACTTTCTGCGCGGCGGTTGACAGCGCGCGCTTTTTGTGGAAAAATAAGCATAACAAGAACAGAAAGCGGGAGCTGCCATGAGCGAAAAGAGCTATTTGACCGGAAACTGCCCGAAATGCGGCGCGGAGCTGCAAATCCCGGCGGAATTGCAGGAATTTTCCTGCATGTACTGCGGAGCGCGTCTGAATCGGGACGCACTTTCGGCGCAGCCTGCGGTAACGCCGCAGTGCGATGCCGCAGAGGCGGAGGCGGCGTGGCGCGCGGCCTCGGGAAAGCTGGCGGGCTGCATCCGCAATTATCCGGGCTACAACCGGAAGATCCTCCGGGACGAGTTTGAAAACGCCTTCGCCGAATATGAGGCCGGGACAAGACCGGTATTTGAGGAGCTGAACGCGGCGGTCTGCGCGATGGAGGCTGGACGCGCAGAGCTTCTGGAGCAGTCGGCGGAGAAAATGCTCGACGATCTCGAAACAGCGTGGCAGGCCGACCCGAAGTGGAAGGGCAAGAACAGCCGCAGCGTTATCCGCGATGACGACAAGATCATTCTGGCCATCTTTTTCGTTCCTGCGCTGCGGAAGCAGAAGCTTCCGATCAGCGAGGAGCTGAGCAGCCGCATTCAGGAAAAATGGATGCAGCGGCACCCGGACTCGCCATTCTATCTGGGCGACTATGAGAGCATCTCCGGTGGCTTCCGGAAAAAATTCCTCGGCCTGTGCTTCATCACGACGGCGGTCTGCGAGGCAGCGGGCCTGCCGGACGACTGCGCGGAGCTGACGGCCTTCCGGGCCTTCCGCGATGGCTATCTGCGCGCCTGCCCGGACGGCGAAGCGCTGATCGACGAATATTACAGCATCGCGCCCGGGATCGTCTCCTGCATCAACGTGTGCGAGAACCGCGCGGAAAAATACGCCGCGATCCGTGAGAAATGGCTCGAGCCGTGCTATCAGGACCTTCTGGCCGGACGGCAGGCAAGCTGCAAGGCGCGGTATGTGGAGATGGTGCGCAGTCTGGAACGGGAATACCTGTCCTGACGAAGCCTCTGCAAAACGCTTCGTGTTTTACGCTGCTTTGCAGGAATCAGACATTTTTGACACGCACAAAGACGCAGCCTCCGCCGTGTGCCGATAAAATTTGAAAAACTGCAAAATCGGCATCTGTTAAACAGGATCAGACAGCAAAACAGGCAGTACTCAGCTTCGGTTGGGGTGCTGTCTCTTCTTGTACATTTCAGGGCGTAAAATCACCTGTTTTTCGCACTGTAAAATAATACTGCCGTTTCATGGCGATCACTTCCGTCACACCTATTGAAAACCGTTTGATTTCTGTGTTATAAAGTGCGTACATACAAACAAGCGGGCGGCAAGGCGGATAGAAAAACCGATCGCTTGTGCGTCCAATTGAATAGCTGCTGCGCGGAGCGGAAGTTCAGCACCGGCTGTAAGATCGCCATTGACCGAAAAACTACCGAAAGGAACGGAGAAAGAACCATGAACAAAGACATGTGCGTAGCCTGTGACGATGGAATTTTGAATATTCGTGCCGGCGCAATCATCATGAAGGATGGAAAGATTTTGATGGTTGGCAATGGCAGAGACTATCTCTACTCCGTTGGCGGCAGGGTAAAATTCGGTGAAACAGCAGAAGAGGCCGTTATTCGTGAAGTGTTTGAAGAAACAGGCGTTCAGATGGGAATTGACCGTCTTGGCTTTGTGCATGAAAACTATTTCTATGGCGATACGCCTTCCAAGCGGAACAAGCTGGTTTATGAGATTTCGTTTTTCTTCTATATGAAAGTGCCTGATACTTTTGCACCGGTCAGCGAAAGCTTCGCGGAGGGCAGCAGCAAAGAACGTCTTGTGTGGGTTTCGCTCGATGAGGACGTTAAGATATATCCGGAATTTTTCAAAACTGAATTGAAGAATCCAACAGACGCAGTAAAGCATTTCACCAGTGATGTTTCGCTCCGCAGAGGCGCCGTCGTTTCTCCTGACCATTGACGGCGGGCGGCTGTTTTGCCGCACAGATTCTGAATGAAACGAAGATGCAGAAGATCTCCGGCTTCTTTGACCTCATCGGCTTGATTCCCGTGGATGTACTCTGCGAAAGAAAGCAGAACAGGCATGACCGAAATCATGCCTGTTCCAGAAAATCTGAATTTTACTGCCTTACCAGCAGAGCTGCTTCTCTGCTCCGTATGGATCTCGCTCAGAAGATGGCGACGACAGCACCGTTGTAGGTATCGGCGATGTACTGCTTGACCGCGTCGGACTGGAGCGCGGAAATGAGCGCCTGGATCTTTTCGCTGTTCTCGTCGCCCTTGCGGCAGGCTACGATGTTGGCGTAGGTCTGCGCGGCGTCGCCGTCAGCGCTTTCGAGCGCCAGCGCGTCGGAGGAGTGCAGACCGGCCTGAAGCGCATAGTTGCCGTTGATCACGGCGATGGTGCCGGGGTTGGCGTTCTTGAGCTGCGCCGGAACGGTGTCCGCCTGAACAGGCTGGATGCTGTAGCCGTGGTCGTCCACGATATCCAGAACGGTCACGCCCTTGGCGGCGGAGGCGTCGGCGGGAAGCTCGATCAGACCCTCCTGCTGGAGCAGGAGCAGCGCGCGGGTCTCGTTGGAGTCGTCAGCGGGGATGATGACGGTCGCGCCTTCGGCCAGCTCGGACAGGTCGCTCACGCCGTTGCCGTAGATGCCGAACGGCTCATAGTGGATCTTCGCGGCGGAGACAAGGTCGGTGCCGTTGGAGGCGTTGAAGCTCTCGAGATAGGGCGTGTGCTGGAAGTAGTTCGCATCCAGCTCGCCGTCGGCCAGCGCCTTGTTGGGCAGGACATAGTCATCAAATACCTTGATCTCCAGCGTCCAGCCGTCCTTGGCCAGAGTGTCCTTGACCTGCTCGAGGATCTCAGCGTGCGGGGTCGAGCTTGCACCGACGACGATGGTCTTGTTTTCGGTCTTTGCGGAGCTTGCGCATCCGGCAAGCGCAGAGGCCAGCAGGCAGACAGCCAGCAGAAGCGTTACGATTTTTTTCATTTGAAATTTCTCCTTTCATTTCACGTCCGCGGTCTGCGGACGGCAGATGATGTGATGAATGATTCTCTGCATCCGGCAGAGCGTTCAGTGCCGGACGCGCTTATCGACCCGGTGGGCGATGTGCATGCCGAGGCTCTGGATGATCTGGACGATCACGACCGTCAGCACCACGCAGACCCAGATGATGTCGTCCTTGGTGCGCTGGTAGCCGTAATTGATGGCGATCTGGCCGAGACCGCCGCCGGAGATCGTACCGGCCATGGCGGAGTAGCCGAGAATGGTAACGGTCGAGATGACCGCGCCGGTGATGAGCGCGGGTTTGGCCTCCGGGATCATGACCTTCCAGATGATGACGCCGTCAGATGCGCCCATGGCCTGCGCGGCCTCAATGACGCCGGGCTTGACCTCCTGAAGCGCGGATTCGACCATGCGGGCCACATACGGTGCGGCGGCGATGATGAGCATGACGACCATGGCCTTGTTGCCGAGGCTCGTTCCGACGATGGCCTTCGCCACCGGCAGCATGGCGACCATCAGGATGATGAACGGGATGCTGCGGAAGATGTTGACGAGGAAGCCGAGGGCGGCGTTAAGTCCGCGCTGCGGATGCAGCCCGCCCTTGGAGGTAACGTTCAGGACGATGCCGAGCGGAAGGCCGATGCCGTAGGCCACGAGCGTGGACAGCAGGGTCATATAAACCGTTTCCCAGATCGCGCGGAGAAATTCGCCCTTGTCCCAGAGCTGGTAGAAAAGATCGGAAAACATCGCTCACACCTCCTCCTTGAACGTGATATTGTTTGCGTGGAGCCAGGCGGTGATCTTATCGCGCTGGCGTTCGTCCTGCGGAAGCTGGACGATCATATGCCCGTAGACGATGCCGCCGACCTCCCGCGTGTCCGCGAAGATGATGTTGACCGGCGCCTGACAGGCGAGGATCAGGTCGGAAATGACGGGCTTGTTGGCCGTCTTGTCGTCAAAGACGATGCGGATGCGCTGGCCGGAGAATACCTCGGGCGCGCGGCGGTCCTTTTGCAGGATCAGCTCCTGCGCGATGGCCGACTGCGGGTTCACAAACACCTCGCTGACGGGGCCTTCCTCGGCGATGTGGCTCCGGTCAATGACCGCGACCCGGTGGCAGATGGCGTCGATGACCTTCATCTCATGCGTGATAACGATGATCGTCACGCCAAGCTCCCGGTTGATCTTTGCCAGCAGCTCGAGGATCTGGCCGGTCGTCGTGGGGTCGAGCGCGGAGGTCGCCTCGTCGCACAGCAGATAGCGCGGGCTGGTGGCCAGCGCTCTTGCGATGGCGACGCGCTGCTTCTGGCCGCCCGAGAGCTGCGAGGGATACGCGCCGGTGCGCTCGGAAAGTCCGACGAGCTGCAAAAGCTCCAGCGCACGCTTTTTTGCCTCCGCGCGGGGCGTTCCGGCCAGCTCCAGCGGGAACAGCACGTTCCGCAGCACCGTCCGCTGCTCGAGCAGGTTGAAGTCCTGAAAGATCATCCCGACCGAGCGCCGCGCCTTCAGAAGCTCCTTCTGCGGCAGTGCCGTGAGGTCGCGGCCGTCCAGCAGGACCTGTCCGGAGGTCGGCTTCTCCAGAAGGTTGATGCAGCGCACCAGCGTGGACTTGCCCGCACCGGACAGGCCGATGATGCCGAAGATCTCGCCGTCGTGGATATCCAGGCTGATATCCTCCAGCGCGGTGACGGCGTGGGGCGTGCCGGGGTCGTAGGTTTTGCTCAGATGCTTCAGTTCGATCATGAGACGTTTCCTTTCCACAAAAAAAGACTGGAAGCGAACACGCTTCCAGCCCTTCGAAATCATCGCAAATGCTTTTACGATCACTCGGACATGACGGGAGACGAGCCGCTCAGGGTATGCTGACGCATGCACATGCACATCGGCATGCACATCATCATGTCCATCATCATAGCAGTCTGGGCAAATTTCATCGCGGTGCGTCTCCTTTCCTCTGTTTTGGCCACATTTTAGCACGCGGAGTGCGGCTTGTCAACGGAAAATGCGAAAATTGGTCAGCTGAACGGAATGTGCGCGCATTTTCCATGCAGCTTTCGTGCATAATTACTCGCGCCGTGCGCCGGACGGCTCCTCCGGGACGGGCGGCTCCGTCACATCAGCCTCCATGCGCGTATGGATGTCGTTGAACGCCTCGCTGTCGAAGGTGATGATGGTGCGGTAATGGTGTCCCTCGGCATGCAGCGCCTCGCTGATGCGCCTGCGGATGGCGTCCTCCTCGCCGCGCAGGTCAAACGGCAGGACCAGATCAAAAATGACGTTCGTATGCTCGCGTCCGCGCACCATGCGGAGATCGTGGAACGAAAGGCGCGGGTCGATGGCGTTGATAACGCCCTCCACGCGCTGACGGACGGTGGAAAGCTCCGCGTCGTCGGTGACGACGGGGTCGTAGTGGACGACCAGCTCGACGCGCAGCTTTTTGGTCACGTCGCGCTCGATGCTGTCGATCAGCTCATGCGCCTCGAGCACATCCTCCCGCGCGTCCAGCTCGACGTGTACGCTTGCAAAGCGGCGGCCGGGGCCGTAGTCGTGGACGATCAGGTCGTGAATGCCGAGCACGCGCGGGTCATAGCTGCGGATCTCGTTGGCAATGCCGTGGACGAGCGTCTCGTCCGGCGCTTCGCCGAGCAGCGGCGCGATGGTATCGCGCGCAATGCCCAGCCCCGACCAGAAGATGAACAGCGCCACAAAAAGCCCCGCCCAGCCGTCGCAGGGAATGCTTGTCAGCTGCGTGACGGCGTAGGAGAGAAGCACCGCCGCCGTGGAGATCACGTCGTTGCGTGAATCCGCCGCCGACGCGGTCAGCGCTTCGGAGCGGATGGCCCTGCCGAGTCTCCGGTAGAAGAGGCACAGCCACAGCTTGGCGGCGATGGATACGACCAGGATCGCCGCGCCAACCGCTGTAAAGGCAACTGTCTCCGGTGCAAGGATGCGCTTGAGCGAGCTTTTGAACAGCTCCACCGCGATCACGAGGATCAGCGCCGCAACGCTCAGCCCCGCGAGATACTCCGCGCGGTGATAGCCGTAGGGATGGGCGTCGTCGGCGGGCTTCGCGGCCAGACGGAAGCCCAGCAGCGTCACGACGGAGCTGGCTGCGTCGGACAGATTGTTGACGGCGTCGGCCAGAATGGCGACGCTCCCCGAAAGAAGCCCCGCAAGGAATTTCCCGGCGCAGAGCAGCACGTTGACCGCAATGCCGGTCAGCCCGGCCAGACGGCCATACTGCCCGCGTACCTCAGGGTCGCCGGTGTCCTGATAGTTTTTCACGAAAAGGTGCAGGAGCAGTTGTGTCATAAAAGCACTTCCTTTGCGGTATATCCTGGTCATTATACCCCGCCCGGGCGGGAATGGCAAGCAATACCTGTCGATGGCGCTTATTCCTGCCCGCAGCCAACGCGCCCGCAGGGCGGGCGGCACAGCCTCTGCCCGCAAAAATTGACAGGCAGCAAAGAAAACAGGGGCCGCGTTCTTACGAACGCGGCCCCTCTGTTTTTGACACGCTCAGAGGCCCATTTCCTGCTTGACCTCTGCGAAGCAGCGGACGGCAAGATCCAGATCCTCCTTCGTATGACCGGCGGAGATCTGCGTGCGGATGCGGTCGCGGCCCTTCGGGACGACCGGATAGCAGAAGCCGACGACATAGACGCCCTTCTCGAGCATCCGGCGCGCGAATTCCTGCGCCGTGCGCGGATCGTAGAGCATGACCGGAACGATCGGATGCTCACCGGGAAGCAGGTCGAAGCCATGCTTTTCCATCTCCGCGCGGAAATAGCGCGCGTTGGCATGGACGCGGTCGCGCAGCTCGGTGGACTGCTCAAGCAGATCGATGGTGCGCAGCGTCGCCGCGCAGATGGCGGGCGCCAGCGTATTGGAGAAGAGATAGGGACGGGAACGCTGCCGCAGCAGATCGACGATGGGCTGACGGGCCGCAGTGTAGCCGCCGGAGGCGCCGCCCATGGCCTTACCGAAGGTGCCGGTGATGATGTCCACCCGGCCCATGACGCCGCAGTATTCCGCCGTGCCGCGGCCATGCTCGCCCATGAAGCCGACGGCGTGGCTGTCGTCCACCATCGTCAGCGCGTCAAATTCATCCGCGAGGTCGCAGATGGCCTTCAGGTTGGCGATATAGCCGTCCATGGAGAACACGCCGTCGGTGGCGATGAGAATTTTCTTGCAGCCGGCTGCGCGGGCCGCCTCGAGCTGGGCGCGCAGATCTTCCATATTGTTGTTCTTATAGCGGAAGCGCTTCGCCTTGCAGAGACGCACGCCGTCGATGATGGAGGCGTGGTTCAGCTCGTCGGAAATGACGGCGTCCTCCGGGCCGAGCAGCGTCTCGAACAGGCCGCCGTTTGCGTCGAAGCAGGAGGAATAGAGGATGGCGTCGTCCGTACCGACGAAATTGGCGATCCGGCGCTCCAGCTCCTTATGAATTTCCTGCGTGCCGCAGATGAAGCGGACGGACGAGAGGCCGAAGCCCCAGCGGTCATAGCTTTCCTTCGCGGCTTCGATCAGCGCGGGATGGGTCGAAAGACCGAGATAATTGTTGGCGCAGAGGTTTACGACGCCCTTTTTGGCGGTGGTGTCGATGCGGGAATACTGCGGTGTGGTGATGATGCGCTCTTCACGCCATGTTCCGGCCTCGCGGATGGCGTCAAGCTCCTGTTCAAAAGCCTTCAGTGCAGTTTTCATGGGTGCTCCTCCTTACTTATTTTGTCCAGTCCAGTACGACCTTGCCGGATCTTCCGCTGTTCATGGCGGCAAAGCCCTTCTCGAAGTCCGTATAGTGGAAGCGATGCGTGATGACCGGCGTCAGGTCAAGACCGCCCTGCACCATGTAGGACATCTGGTGCCAGTTGTCCATCTTCCGGCCGTAGATTCCCTGAAGCGTCAGGCCCTTCCAGATGATGGTGTTCATATCGACCTCAATGGGCTTGCTGCCGAGGCCAAGCAGGGAGATCTTGCCGCCGTTGCGCATGACGGAGATCATTTGATGGAACGCCTGCGCGCTGCCGGACATTTCAAGGCCCACGTCGAAGCCCTCGGTCAGGCCCTGCTGGTGCATGACCTCGTGCAGATCCTCCCGCGCGGTATTGACGGCAGCGTCCACGCCCATCTTCCGTGCAAGGTCAAGGCGGTAGTCGTTGAGGTCGGTGATGATGACGCGGCGTGCGCCGGCGAATTTGCAGATACCGGCGGCGATGATGCCGATGGGGCCTGCGCCGGTGATGAGCACGTCCTCGCCGATCAGCGGGAACATGAGCGCCGTGTGGGTGGCGTTGCCGAAGGCATCGAAGAACGCGACCACATCCTCCGGCAGGCTTTCATCGATGATGATGACGTTGGTCTGCGGGATGCAGACGTATTCCGCAAACGCGCCGTCGCGGTCCACGCCGACGCCGACGGTGTCCTTGCACCACTGGATGTTGCCGCTGTGGCAGTTGCGGCAGCGGTGACAGGTGATGTGGCCCTCGCCGGAAACGCGCTGGCCAACGTGCAGTCCGGTGACGCCCGCGCCAAGCTCGGCGATCTCGCCGACGTATTCATGGCCGATGGTCATGGGCGGCTTGATGTGCTGCTGCGCCCATGGATCCCAGTTATAAATATGTACGTCCGTGCCGCAGATGGCGGTCTTGTGGATCTTGATGAGGACCTCACCGGGGCCGGGCTTGGGAACGGGAACCTGCTGTAATTCAAGGCCGGGGCCTGCCGTGCTCTTGACGATCGCATCCATCATTTCTTTCAAAGCAACATCCCTCCGTTTTTTCTTTATGGGCCGCAGCGCCGCCGGGGCCTGCGCTGCCGCTTATGCATTCCTGCATACATTTGTCCGCATAGCGCGGATTATTTTGATTTTTGTCCGCGTCTCATGGATTCATGATATGCCGTTTTTTCCCGTTTGTCAAGGCGAAAAAGCAATCCGCGCGCGGTTTTGCGCCGCAAATTTCATGTCCGCGTCTTTGACGGCGGCGCTCCGCCGGAGCCGCGCCGGTGCGCGGCCCTCCGGCTGCGGTTTTTGCGGTTATTCGACACTAACCTTGCAAACGCACGCCGGACGTGATACAATTTTTATGCAATATCACGAAACAGGAGGCGGCCTATGGATCTCTACCGGGTCATTGAAGTCAAGCAGAGCGTCTTTGCCGACAACGACGCAGAGGCGGCCCGCCTGCGCGAGACGCTGAACGCCGAAGGCGTCTTTTTAATCAACCTCATGTCCTCTCCCGGCTCCGGGAAAACGACGACGCTGACGCGTCTGATCCCGCTGCTGCAAAAAACGCTCCGCGTAGGCGTGATGGAGGCCGACATCGACTCCGACGTGGACGCCGACACCATATCGCGCACCGGCGCGCGTGTCATTCAGCTCCACACCGGCGGCATGTGCCATCTCGACGCGGCCATGACCGGCGAGGGCCTTCGCCAGCTCGGAACGGAGGGGCTGGATCTCGTCATTCTGGAAAACGTGGGCAATCTGGTCTGTCCGGCGGAATTTGACACCGGCGCACATCTGGATCTGATGATCCTCTCCGTCCCGGAGGGCCACGACAAGCCGCTCAAATATCCGCTGATCTTCCAGCGCTGCGGCGCGATGATCGTCAACAAGACCGACGTGCTGCCGTATTTTGATTTTGACCTTGAAAAGGTGACGGAGTTTGCGCACCGGCGCAACCCGGACATGAAAATATTCCCCATCTCCGCAAAGACCGGCGACGGCGTGGAAGCGCTGGCAGACTGGCTCTGTGCGCAGATCCGGATGCAGAAAGAGAAGAAGAAGGAGACAAGAGCATGATCGACAAGGAACTCAGAGAACGCTCCCTGAACGCCCCGGCCAGGGGCGACGCTGCACCGCGCGAAAAAATCCTCAAACTTGGCAAAAAGATCACCGACGTGATCGACCACAAGCTCGGCAAGATCACCTCCGACGATCCGGAATACTGGGGCCTTGCGGGCGTCGTGACCGATGAAATGGCGGACATCGCGCTGTCCATGAAGCTGCGCACGCCCTACACCGTGGCGGAGCTTTGGAAAATGAACAAGGTCACGGACGAGCAGAAGCCGCATTTTCAGGAGCTGCTTGACCAGATGAGCTACATCGGGCTTCTGGAATACGACTATGGCTACCACTACGACCATAACGGCCGCACCGCGCCGCAGTCGGAGCGGCGCTACATCCTGCCGATGTTCGTTCCCGGCAGCGCGGAGCTGTTCAACATGGAGGAGGACAAGGAGCTTTCCGGCCGGAATCCCCGTCTGGAGGCGCATCCGGAGCTGGCCAAATTCTTCGAGCGCATGACCTATGTGCCGCTGGCGGGCAAGACCCATCTGCTGCCGCCGGGCGGAGGCGGTGTGGGTATGCACGTCATTCCGGTCGAAAAGGCCATTTCGATGGAAAACCAGACGCTCGACATCGAGCATCTGTCCTACTGGCTGAAAAAATACGAGGGGCACATCGGAGTCGGCCAGTGCTCCTGCCGCACGAGCCGCGCCGTCATGGGCGAGGGCTGTGCCGACGACAATATGTGCTGGTGCATCGGCGTGGGCGACTTTGCCGATTACTGCCGCGAGACGGGCAAGGGCCACGACATCACCTACGAAGAGGCGCTGCACATTCTCAAGGCCGCCGAGGACAATGGCTTTGTCCATCAGATCACGAACATCGACGGTGAGAACAAAATCTTCGGCATCTGCAACTGCAATGTGAATATCTGCAACGCGCTGCGCACCTCGCAGCTGTTCAACACGCCAAATCTTTCCCGCAGCGCCTATACGGCGGAGGTTGACCGGGCAAAGTGCGTCGCCTGCGGCAAGTGCGTGGAATACTGCCCGGCGGGCGCGGTACGCCTTGGCCAGAAGCTCTGCGACAAGCACGGCAATACTGTGGAATATCCGAAGCACGAGCTGCCGCACGGCCTCAAATGGGGCGAAGAGCACTGGGATCCCAACTACCGCGACAACAACCGCAAAAACTGCTACGACAAGGGCACCGCGCCGTGCAAGACGGCCTGCCCGGCGCATGTCGCCGTACAGGGCTATCTGAAGCTGGCCGCGCAGGGCAAATATCAGGAGGCGCTGGCGCTCATCAAGAAGGACAATCCCTTCCCTGCCGTCTGCGGCCGCATCTGCAACAGGCGCTGCGAGGAGGCCTGCACGCGCGGGACCATCGATCAGGCCGTCTCCATCGACGCGGTCAAGAAATTCCTCGCCGAGCAGGATCTTCACGCGGAAACGCGCTATATCCCGCCCGTCGTCGTGGCGTCCAGCCGTCTGACCGGCTGGGAGCAGAAGATCGCCATCATCGGCGCAGGCCCGGCGGGCCTGTCCGCGGCCTACTATCTGGCGACGCGCGGCTATAAGCCGACGGTCTTTGAAAAGTCCGCGCGTCCGGGCGGCATGATGACCTACGGCATCCCGTCGTTCAAGCTGGAAAAGGATATCATCGACGCGGAAATTCAGGTCCTGCGTGAGCTGGGCGTGGAATTCCGCTGCGGTGTCGAGGTCGGCAGGGATGTGACCATCCCGCAGCTGCGTGAGCAGGGCTATCTGGCGTTCTATGTTGCCATCGGCTGTCAGGGCGGACGCCTCCCCGGCGTTCCCGGTGAGGACGCGGAGGGCACCGACATCGCGGTGCATTTCCTGCACGAGGCGCTGGCCGATGAAACGCAGCGCATGGAGGGAAGCGTCGTGGTGGTCGGCGGCGGCAACGTCGCCGTGGACTGCGCGCGCACGGCAGTGCGCTTCGGCGCGTCGAAGGTCTCGATGGTCTGTCTGGAATCGCGCGAGACCATGCCCGCCGCCGCAGACGAGATCGCGGAGGCCGAGGAGGAGCGCATCGAGATCTGCGCCGGCTGGGGCCCGAAGGAGCTTCTTAAAAACGAAAACGGCCATGTGACGGCGGTCGTGTTCAAAAAGTGCCTGCGCACCATCGACCCGGAGACGGGCAAATTCGCGCCGGTCTACGACGAAAACGAGACGATCACGCTCCCGGCGGATCACGTCGTATTCGCCATCGGTCAGGCCATCGAATGGGGCGGCCTGCTGAAGGACACGAAGGTCGAATATCACCGCGGCAATTACCCCGTGGCCGATCCGCTGACCTATCAGACGGCGGAGGAGGATATCTTCGTCGGCGGCGACGTATACCACGGCCCGAAGTTCGTCATCGACGCCATCGAAGAGGGCAAGTGCGCCGCCGAGTCGCTGCACCGCTATGTCCACAAGGGCGCCGATCTGAAGATCGGCCGCAACCGCCGCGACTTCATCATGCTCGACAAGGAGAATTTCTCCGTCAACTGCTACGATCACGCCGCGCGGCAGTCTGAGGCCGTCGATCCCGCGATCGAGCCGCACTCGTTCCGGGATGCGCGCATGACGCTCACGCCCGAGCAGGTGCAGATCGAAACGGCGCGCTGCCTTGGCTGCGGCGCGAGCTGGGTCGATCCCAACAAGTGCATCGGCTGCGGCGTGTGTACGACGAAGTGCGTCTTTGACGCCATCCATCTCAAGCGTGACCACCCCGAATGCTCGACCATGATGAAGGCCGAGGACAAGCTCAAGGGCATCGCCTCCATGGCCGGAAAGCGGCTGGGCGAGAGCCTGCGCGGCGGAAAGGGCTGAGCCATGCACGAGCTTGGCGTGGTATTCCACATTGCCGACAGTCTCGCAAGGATCGCAGAGGAAAACCATGTGACGCGCATCTCGCGCGTCACATTGGAGATCGGCGAGGTATCCACGGTCGTGCCGGAATATCTGACCGACGTCTGGAACTGGAACTGTAAACGCACGCCGCTTTTGAGCGGCTGCGCGCTCGAGATCGAGCGCATTCCCGCCGTGACCCACTGCGGCGCCTGCGGGCAGGACTATCCGACCGTCCCGCAGGGCAAGACCTGCCCCTACTGCGGAAGCGGCGAAACGTGGCTCATTCAGGGAAACGAGTTCACCATCAAGGAGATCGCCGTCCCGGACGAGCCGCAGAGCGATGCGGCTGAATAAAACAAAACGAGAAAACAGAAATAAAAAGGAGAAACCAGAAATGAAAAGGCGGATCCTATGCCTGCTGCTGGCGGCAGCAATGCTGCTCGGGCTTTCCGTGACGGCGCTGGCCGGCGAACCGGACGCGCAGTGCGCGGCGGAATCGCTTTACCAGCTCGGGCTGTTCAACGGGACGGGCACCTATGCCGACGGGAGCCCGAAATTCGAGCTTGACCGCGCGCCGACGCGCTTTGAGGCCGTGACGATGCTCGTCCGTCTGCTCGGCAAGGAGGACGAAGCGAAAAACGGCGCGTGGACGACGCCGTTCACCGATCTGGAGCCGTGGGCTGCGCCATATGTCGGCTACGCCTACGCAAACCAGCTGACAAACGGCACCGGCAGCGACCGCTTCGGCGGTAAGGAAACGGTGACGGCGGCGCAGTACCTGACGTTCGTGCTGCGCGCCCTCGGCTACCGGAGCGGTGAGGACTTCGTCTGGAGCCGTGCATGGGAGCTGACGGACCGGCTCGGGCTGACAGCCGGGCGCTACCATGCGCAGGCCACGCGCTTTCTGCGCGGAGACGTGGCGCTGATCTCCTGCAACGCGCTGAACATTGCCTGCAGGGACAGCGATCAGAAGCTTTACCAGACGCTCGGCCTGTCCGAGGAAAAGCAGGCGCTCGCTGCCTCGTTCCCGGTCACGCCGCTGACAGCCTCAGAGGAGGCTGACGGCAGCTTTACGGTCGATGCCTCCGGTGCGGTGCCCGCCGAGACCGGAGCCGCCCGCCTTTCCTCCGCACAGCTTGAAAAGCTGCGCGGCGCAAGCATAAAGACTGCGGCAAATACCATCACGACGCTGGCCGACGCCTACGCCTGGCTCGCACAGGAGGGGTATTCGACAACCGGCATCAACGGGCTTCTATCGCCCGCAAACAGCACCGCACAAAAGGCTCAGGACTGGCTTGGCCTGTCCACCACGCTGAATCTGCTGCTTGAGGGCGACTATGACGAGGTCGGAACGCTCTACTGCGCCGTGCAAACCGATGATCCGGGCTGGGATTATCTCTATATCTCCTTCAATTATGTCAAAACGGGCGGCTGGTACTACATCACCGACCCCAATGATCATCTGCCGAGCACCGGCTATGCCTGCTGCCGCGCGCACACCATCCGGGCAAGCAGCCTCGCGGTCGTCAAGGACGCTCTGGTTTCCGGAGACGGCGGTAAGGTGCGGCTGCTGATGATGGCGGCGCTGCCGCTGACGACCACGCCCATCCGGCTGCGCTACGAGGCGGAGTCGGAAAGCGTCTTGTTCGTGACGCCCACAAATGCGCAGGTGCTCTATCAGGCCAATGCGGAGGCGCTGGCTGAATATCAGCGCGAACAGGCGGAAAAGGCCCGCGCGGAGGCGGAGCGCTGGGAGCGTCAGGCGCCGTCGCTGCGTATCTCCAGCTACGGTATGCCCGATGCCATCGGCAATACGACGCTCAGCTATGAACAGGCCAAAGCGCTGGTCGGACAGGAGCCGGAAAAAATTGCCGAGAGCGTCAAGACCGTGGGCGACGTGCTGCAATACATGATCGCTGCACGCTTCGGCTACAATGCTCCGGGCGTCTTTACCCCGTGGTATGACGACTGGGGCTACGATGCGCCGGGCGACGATCAGCTGCGCCAGAACTACGGCTGCTGCTGCGGCGGCTACGCCAACACCGTCAGCTATCTGCTGGAGGGGGATTATGACAAGGTCGGCACGCTCCGCTGGGTCGGCGGCGGCAATCATACGATCAGCTGGGTAATGACCGGCGGAAAGTATTACGTCTTCGACTTCACGCAGTATTGCAGCGGCGGTCATTACAACAATTTCCACGCGCCGGTGACGGTGCTCGACCGGCTGGAGGATTATTACGACAAGATGCCGTCGATCTACTCGAAGAAGGATGTGGTCATTATGGTCGCCTTTGAGGCCGGCAAGGCGATGTATCCGTCGCAGTGGAATGATCCCCCGCAGTTCTCGGGTCTGACCTTTCCAAAGGAGGCAGACGGCAGCGTGATCGTGATCTATCAGGCGGACCCCGCCTGCGGCGTCCGTTTCCGGCAGGCGTCGAATAAGATCCCCCGCTGGCCCCTCTCATAAGCTCACAAATGCCCAGGGAAAACGAAACAGCATTTTATTCCGCCGCGTTCAGCGGAATCCTACGGGTATTTTGACAGGCAGAAATGCCGCCGCACAAAATGTGCGGCGGCATTCGTTTTTTATGATCGCCGTCTCTGCGGCAATGCGCTCCCGCAAAGGCGCGCTCCTTGTAACGTTCCCATCCTCGCGCAGGATAGGAGCAGCCCGCTCGCAGGCGCTGCCTCAAAGCAGCGCCGTCAGCAGCCATGCAAGCCCGACTGCCGCCGCGCCGGTCAGGAGCCAGCTGAGCCGCACCGTGAGCTTGCCGCTCCAGCGGCCGCCGCCGGTCCTTCCGGCCACATACCGCCCGGCCTCCTGCTGTGCCTGCCGCAGGATATCCTCCTGACTGACGCCGTCCCTGACCTCGCAGCGCACAATGAAAATCGCCTGCTCGAACAGCTCCGGGTCAGGCGTCCGCACCACGACCGCCTGCCTTGTGATCCCCTTTACCATAGCGAAGCCTCCCTTTCAGATACATTTCAAATGTTCTCTGAAAAGTATCGCCTGATTTTCCGGCGCTTAAACGCCGTCCAGCTCGATCTCCGCAATGGAATCGTCCTGATCGATCCAGTCCTGCACCTGCACGACCGTATATTCGGAGGGCGTCATGCGGATGACCACGCGCTCGAGGCCCGCGTTGATAATCAGCCGTCTGCACATCGAGCAGGAGGTCGCGTCGGACAAGATCGCGCCGTTCTTGGCGTCCTCGCCGACCAGATAGATCGTCCCGCCGATGCACTCGTTCCTGGACGCGGAAATAATGGCGTTCGCCTCGGCGTGGACGCTGCGGCAAAGCTCATAGCGCTCTCCGCGCGGGACGCACATCTGCTCGCGGACGCAGAGGCCCAGATCGGAGCAGTTTTTCCGGCCGCGCGGCGCGCCGTTATAGCCGGTGGCCACGATCTCGTCGTTGCGGACGATGATCGCGCCGTAGCGCCTGCGCAGGCACGTCGAGCGCTCCAGAACTGTCTGCGCAATGTCCAGATAATAATTTTCCTTTTCGATCCGCCGCATAATGCCGCCTCCCGCCGCAATTTTTTTTATTTTACCATAGCGCACGCCGCCTCTGCAAGCACCCGACTTGCCGGACGCAAAATTTTATGGTATACTGAGTTATCAAACTACGGAAAGGCGGCGTTTTCATGCGCAAAAGGCTTCTGTCGATCCTGCTGTCCGTGCTGCTGTGTCTGGCGCTCGTCTCGCCGCAGGCCGCCGCAGCGGATATCTATTTTGTCGCGGTGGACGATTCCGTCCCGCTGACGCTCCCGTCGAGCATGTCCCCGTTTTTCTCCGGCAGCACGCTCTATGTCCCGTCCTCCGTATTCGAGGCGGCGCCGGGCGGCGTCACTCCGTCCTACAACGCCTCCGGGCAGACGCTCGTGCTGTTCCGGAGCGGTGCGCGGCTGATATTCAATCTGGCGAACGGCACCGTGACCGACGAGGACAAGAATTCCTCCAATATCTCCACCGTCTCCAAAAACGGAACGATCTATCTCCCGCTCTATTTCTGCACCAGCCATTTCGGCCTCTCCGTAACGACGCTCAACAGCGCCGAGGGCTACCCCATCCTGCGCTTCACGACCGGCAGCGAGGTCTATGACGACGCCATGTTCGTGGAAAAGGCGGAAAATCTCATCACCTATCTGGCCGAGCAGTACGGCTCCGGCACGCCATCCGTTCCGAACACGAACGGCGGCGAGGAGGACCCGCCCGGGGAAGAGGAGCCGCACGTCTCCGGCTCCTTCTGTCTGGCCATTGAGGACGCCGCCTCCATGGAGGCCTCCGCTGCCGCGCTGGAGAGCGCCGGGCAGCGCGCGGCGTTCTTCCTGACCGGAGACGAGATTGAGGCGTTCCCGGAGCTTGTGCGCAGCCTCTATGCCGCCGGTCATGCCATCGGACTCACCGTCCCGGACGGCTGCGAGGATCCCGCCGCCGAGCTGGGAAGCGCAAACGAAGCGCTGTTCCGTGTGCTGCGCCGCAAAACGCTCTGTGCGCTGCTGACCGCCGCGCAGACGGAGGACTGCATAGGCTACGCCATTTTCATTCGTCCCGAGGAGCAGCCCCCGCTCGAGGAGCTTCTGACGGACGGCGCGGAAACGCACCTTCTGGTCTGCACCGACGACACCGCCGAGGTGCTTTCGCAGCTCGACCGCGCAGGCGCAACGCTCCGCCCCCTTCGGGAGACGAGTCCCCTCGCCCAGTCCATCGTTCCGCAGGAGCCGCCGGAAAACGACGGCCTGCAATGAGCCTCCGCAAATATCTCCTTCTGCCCGCAGCTCCGTCCGGAGCCTGCGGGCTTTTTCTGCGCCGGAACGCTTCGCGGAGCTGCCTTTTCCGCGTCTGCGGCCCTTTTTTGTCTGCCTTCGGCCTTTCCGGCGCGTTTCATGGTGAGACGGCGCAAAATGTCCGCCCGGAATTGGGCGGTATTGCCCAATATCTTTTTGCCGCGCCATCGGATATAATGGAAGCAGAAGCCCCGTCCGCCCCGGCGGACGCGCAGAACCCCAGATCTTATCAGAAAGAAGGAACCGAAGCATGAACCAGGCAATTCAGCAGGCCATGACCATCCGTCTCGACTACGAGCTTCCGGAATATCCGGCCTTCGTTCCGGGCTGCCGCCGCGCACCGCGCCGCGAATCCCATCTGACTGAGGCCGACAAGGCACTCGCCATCCGCAACGCGCTGCGTTATATCCATCCCGACCACCACGCGCAGATGGCGAAGGAATTCGCGCGGGAGCTGGACGAGCACGGCCGTATTTACGGCTACCGCTTCCGCCCGGAGGGCCGCCTTTTCGGCAGGCCCATCGACGAATACCGCGGAAACTGCATCGAAGCCAGGGCGTTTCAGGTGATGATCGACAACAATCTGGATTTCGACGTCGCGCTCTATCCCTATGAGCTTGTCACCTACGGCGAGACCGGACAGGTCTGCCAGAACTGGATGCAGTACCGTCTGATCCGCAAATATCTCGAGGTCATGACCGACGAGCAGACACTGGTCGTCATGTCTGGCCACCCGCTCGGGCTGTTCCGGTCGCATAAGCTGGCGCCGCGCTGCATCATCACGAACGGACTGATGGTCGGCGCATTCGACGATCAGCAGAATTTCAACCGCGCCGCCGCGCTGGGCGTCGCAAACTACGGCCAGATGACCGCCGGAGGCTGGATGTACATCGGCCCGCAGGGCATCGTCCACGGCACGTTCAACACGCTCCTGAACGCGGGCCGTCTCAAGCTCGGCATCCCGGAAAGCGGCAACCTTGCCGGACGGCTGTTCGTCTCGGCGGGCCTCGGCGGCATGTCCGGCGCACAGGGCAAGGCCGCGGAGATTGCCGGAGCCGTCTCCATCCTTGCGGAGGTGGATGATTCGCGCATCGAAACGCGCTATACGCAGGGCTGGGTCAGTGAGCGGACGGATTCGCTCGACGAGGCTCTTGCCATCGCGCAGGAAAAGCTTCGGAAAAAGGAGCCGTGCGCCATCGCCTATCACGGAAACGTCGTCGACCTGCTGGAATACCTTCTGGAAAAGAACGTCCGCGTCGATCTGCTCTCCGACCAGACCTCCTGCCACGTTCCGTATGACGGCGGCTACTGCCCGCAGGGTCTGACGTTCGCCGAGCGCACGCGGATGCTGGACGAGGATCCGGAGGGCTTCCGCAGGCTGGTAGACCGCTCTCTGCGCCGTCATTACGAGCTGATCTGCCGTCTCCACGCGCGCGGCACCTATTTCTTCGACTATGGCAACAGCTTCCTCAAGGCCGTCTATGACGCCGGCGTGAAGGAGGTCTGCAAGAACGGAGAGAACGATCTCGACGGCTTTGTGTTCCCGTCCTACGTCGAGGATATCCTCGGCCCGTGCCTGTTTGACTACGGCTACGGCCCGTTCCGCTGGTGCTGCCTGTCCCGGCGCGAGGAGGATCTTGCCAAGACCGACGCGGCCGCCGCGGAATACATTCTGGCGCACAACCGCCGCTATCAGGACTATGACAACTACGTCTGGGTGCGCGACGCCGGGAAGAACCGGCTGGTCGTCGGCACGCAGTGCCGCATCCTGTATCAGGACGCGATGGGCCGGATGAACCTCGCCCTGAAATTCAACGATATGGTCCGCCGCGGGGAGATCGGCCCCGTCATGCTCGGCCGCGACCACCATGACACCGGCGGCACGGATTCTCCGTTCCGCGAGACCTCCAACATCAAGGACGGCTCGAACATCATGGCCGACATGGCGGCGCAGTGCTTCGCCGGAAACGCCGCGCGCGGCATGAGCCTGATCGCGCTGCACAACGGCGGCGGCACCGGCATCGGCCGCGCCGTCAACG
>ERZ791919.189-NODE-189-length-75911-cov-8.771462_pt1 | contig 75911 bp, 72 predicted proteins | sample MGYA00510137_ERZ791919 | MGnify/ENA primary metagenome ERZ791919 (study PRJEB30046, sample SAMN00792059) | human gut metagenome | study: EMG produced TPA metagenomics assembly of the A metagenome-wide association study of gut microbiota in type 2... | reverse complement strand
CATAGCTATGCTCTTTTAGCGACCCTTGAAATAAATAAGTTCATTTAATACCGTTATGGGATGACCATGGCGGTATTTTTTGTTATCCAGATTCATTTTACCTGAAAAACAAAAAAGAAAGGGAGAAAAATAAACAAATGAAAAAATTACTTGCAATTATGCTGGCGCTTGTCATGGCGCTGGCGATGGTTCCCGCGATGGCGGAGGGAGAAGTAATCTGCCACTGGGCGATTACACCGGAGAATAAGCTGATTCTTTCGAATGCAGAATATACAGGAGCACTCCATTCTCCTGTAAGCGAATGGAGCAAAAGCAAAGGTACAATCACTGCAGGCTTTAGTGGTGACTCACCTTATGGCGTAAGTAATTCGAAAATCATCACATCCGTTGAGATTCAAGGCAGCATCGCACCAACCACAATGAGAAAATGGTTTAATGGCTGCGAATACCTCAAGACGGCCGATCTCAACAGCATCGATGCAAGCAAGCTGACGGACATAAGCCAACTGTTTGGTAACTGCAAGTCGCTTGAGTCGGTGATCTTCCCCGCAAACATGAGTGCTGCGCCGCTTGAGCAAATGTCGGCAGTGTTCAATGGCTGCGAAAAATTAACGGCGCTGGATCTTTCCGGCTGGAATACCTCCAAGGTCACGCAGATGAGCAATGTGTTCGGAGGCTGCAAAGCTCTCACCTCCTTAAATGTTTACGGCTGGAACGTCAGCAATGTAAAAAACATGGATTATATTTTCAGTGGCTGCTCCTCGCTCACCTCTTTGGATCTTTCCACCTGGAACGTCACTCTCGGCGTTAATGATAGCAGTACCGGTCTATCTTATGGAGCAACGGGAATGTTCAAGGGCTGCAGCAGCCTTGCTGAGCTGAAGCTCGGCGAGTTCAGGATCAAAGCCGGAGCAAAAGGGCCAGCTTACGAAGACACGTACCCACCTGAACAAAGAACCACAATGTCCACATTCGAGGGCTGCTCGGCGCTCACCAGCCTGCATATTACCGAGATCGAACCCACGTTGCTGAATGAGAATTCGAGACCGAACCTGAAGAATATGTTCAAGGGCTGCAGCAGTCTGAAAACCCTGACGGTTGACAATTGGGCTATCAGCAATATCACCGAGCCGAATCAAAAGGATATGTTTGCTAACTGCAATGCTAGCATTGTGCTACTGAACGTTACAGGTGCGCCGCATGCAAATCAAATTCCAAACGTAACTCTCATCCCAAACGGCGGAACGATGGCGGACGGCAGTCTGCCGAATGTCACAGCCGAAGAAGCTCTTCCCACGCTGGTAAAGAGCGGGCATATATTTGGCGGGTGGTATACTGATGAAAACTTAAATAATGAAGCCCAGCAGAATGGTCAAGGCGCATATTCTGCGGCTCCCGGTACCTACTACGCCAAGTGGACTACCACCAAAGTCGAGTTCCTGCCCGGCGAAGGCAGCGGCGTAATGCCCGGCAGAGACCTTGACGATAATAATACTCTCACCTTCCCCGAATGCACCTTTACCGCCCCTGCCAATAAGGAGTTTGCAGGGTGGAAGATAACAAATCCGGGCGATGATGCCGCATTGTATCAGCCCAGTCAAAGCAAGACCTTTACTCTCGCACAACAAGGCGACGAGATCGTTCCGCTGCCTGATGTAATAACCGTTACCGCACAGTGGAAGGACAAGCAGCAGGAGCAGCAGCCCAGCGGCGGCGGTAATGGCGGCGGCGGGTACTACCATCCCACCACCACCCCCGTCCCCGTGATAGTCATACCCCCCAAGACCGGCGATATGACGGTTTGGCAGAGCATACTGCATTTCTTCGGGATAAAATAAGTAAATAACGGAAATACAAAGCCCCTGACCAAACGGTCAGGGGCTTAGCTTATATTGCGTTAAATTGCGAATGTCATATCAAAAGCATCCTGTCGTTATTCAGCGCCTTGCCGGATATTTCCTTGAAGCGCAGCAGCAGGTCGGCAACCTCTAACACCTCGCGCTCCGCACCGGATACGTCCATTACCACGCGGCCCGCGTCCATCATTATGGTGCGGCTGCCCAGCTCCAGGGCGGACTGCATGTTGTGTGTCACCATAAGGCAGGTGAGACCGTTTTCCTCTACTATGGAGGTGGTCAGCGACAGTATCTTTTCCGCCGCGCCGGGGTCCAGCGCCGCCGTGTGCTCATCCAGCAGCAGCAGCATGGGCGGGTTTATGGTGGCCATCATAAGCGTCAGCGCCTGACGCTGGCCGCCGGAGAGCAGCCCCACCGGCTGCTGCATCCTGTCCTCAAGGCCCATGTTGAGCATGGCTACCCTGTCCCGGAGGGTCGCCCTGTCGGCTCTGGAAAGGCGGCTGAGCCAGCCGCCCCTGCCGGAGGCTAAAGCGAGGTTTTCCTCTATGGTCATGCCGGGGGCGGTGCCGCGCATGGGATCCTGAAAGAGCCTGCCTATATGCTTTGCCCTGATGTGCTCAGGCATGAGGGTGATGTCACAGCCTGCCATGGTTATGGCGCCGCTATCGGCTATGAAGCTGCCGGCAATGGCGTTGAGCAGGGTGGATTTGCCCGCGCCGTTGGCGCCTATGATAGTAATGAAATCGCCCTTTTCCACATCGAGGGAGAGGTCGTTGAGCACCAGCTTCTCGTTTGGCGTGCCCGGGTTGAAGGACTTTGAAATGCGGGAAATGTTAAGCATCAGGCAGCCCTCCTTCCGTTGCGCTGGGCAAGCTTGCGCTTATACAGCGGAAGCTGCTCCTTGAGGTAGGGTATGGATATTGCCGCCACGACTATGACTGAGGATACCAGCTTCAGCATGAAGGCGGGCATATTGAAGCGCAATGCAACGGTATAGACCAGCCGGAATACGAAGGCGCCTATAACCATACCGAATATGCGCAGCGGCATCTTGCGCCTGCCCATGAAAACATTGCCTATGAGCAGTGAAGCGAGGGCTATAGTTACCATGCCGGAGCCTATGTCGATGTTTACCGACTTCTGGGACTGAGCCAACAGGCAGCCGGACAGCGCCGTAAAGCTGTTTGCCACGCAAAGGCCGACTATGGTGGTAAAGGCTGGGTTGATGGAGGATGAGCGCACCATGTCCGGGTTGTTGCCTGTGGCTCGTATGGCGAGGCCAAGGCGGGTACGGAGGAACAGGCCGAGAATAACGGCTATTGCAAGCACCGCGATGACTATAACGAACAGCTTGTACTGGCTGCCCAGAATTCCGCCGCTCAGCATATCCTTAGCTCTTGTGAACACCGTCTCCGTCTTGTTCATGTTCAGTATAGAGGAGCCCCCCATAACGCCTATATTGACGGAATACAGCGCGGTGTTGACGATTATGCCGGAAAGAAGGCTGTTCACGCCCATTTTGGTCTGTAAAATGGCCGTAATAAAGCCGGATACCACGCCGGAGAGCATGGCGGCGGGAATGGAAAGGTAGGGGTGCCCGGATATGGCGACAGCCGCGCCTACCACCGCGCCCAGCGTGAAGCAGCCGTCCGTGGAAAGGTCGCAGACGTTGAGCATGGAGTAGCTGAGGAACAGCGCCAGTACCGTAAGTGAGGATATGAGCCCCAGTTCAAGGGCGGTCTGTACAAGGCCAAGGGCCGAACTCAGTGACATTGCAATAAGCCTTTCTTACTATTCTATATATATTATCAGTTGAGCTCGTCGAAGCTTTCGGCGGTAACTATGCTCTGAACCTTGGTGCAGAAGGGAGCGAAGGTCTTTTCAATATCGTCGAACTTGTAGCCAAGCTTTTCGCAGGTCTCTGTATTTACGGTAGCGCAGCCGTTGTCAAAGGTGCGAACGGGAAGCTCGGCGGGGTTTTTGCCCTCCAGAGCTACTTCGGCTACCATATTAGCGGTTTCAACGCCGAGGTTTGCGTAGTCCACGCCGTAGCCGAGGAATGCGCCGTTGAGGGCGAAGGAGTCCGCGCCGGTGTAGTGGGGTATTCCGGCGTCGGAGAGCAGCTCGCAGATGCTGAGCTCGGCCTTCATTATGGTGTTGTCGGTAGGGGTAAATACCGCGTCAACGCCGTCGGCTATCAGGGACTGTACAGCCAGCACAACTTCATCGACAGTGGTGCCGGTGTAATCTGAGTATGCCACGCCGCGGGCGTCCAGATCGGCCTTGGCGGCGGCGATGGGGGTTGCGGAGGAATCCTGACCTATGTCGTACAGCAGGGCTACCTTGGCGGTATCCGGCTTTGCAGCGAACATCAGGTTTATTACAGCGGCGGTGTCAAGGTAGTCGGAGGTTCCGGTGACGTTGCTGCCGGGAGCCTCGAGAGATTCCACGATGCCGGTAGATACGGGGTCGGATACGGCGGCGAATACTACGGGTATCCCGTTATCCTCGGTGGCGGCCTGCATAGCCATGGCAACCGGGGTGGCAACGCCTACCATTATATCAACGCCGTCGGCGATGAAGTTGGATATTATCTGGTTCATAAGGTTGGCGTCAGCGTTGCAGTTGTCGTAGGATACGTTGAAGGTGACGCCATTTTCTTCGCCTATCTCCTTGAGGCGGGACTGTATGTTGTCCACGATCTGGTTAAGAGAAGCGTCGTCAACGTAGTTGCAGATACCGACCTTTATTTCCTTGCCGGCTTCTGTCCCGGAGGGAGCCTTGCCGCAGGCGGTGAGGCAGCTGAGTGCGATAAGTACGGTGAGTGCCAGTGCGATGATCTTCTTCATTTTGTTTTCCTTCCTTTCATAAGCTTGAAGCTTTAAAATTTTTAAAATAAAAACTCCCGTCACAGCAATTAAACACTGCTGGGACAGGAGTGATATTCCTGCGGTGCCACCCGGCTTGACGCGAACTGCGCCCACTTTGCGCGTACTATATAATACGCTGGCCTTTGTTTACGGAGAGCCTTGCTCCGTCTCACATACTCCAGGGCTTATGCCCTGTTTCCGGTCGCCCTCAGAAGTCCATTCGATCCTGTCTTATTCTGCCGCGATCGCACCACCCGCGGCTCTCTGAAGGAACAGCTTCAGAATCTACTTACTCTTCCTCAACGGTTTTTTGCATTGTAGCACCAGGAAAGGCGGCTGTCAAGAATTTTATCAAAATTTGTTTTCAAAACAGCCATAGAATATACGGCGCAATAATGGTATGATATAGCATATGAAATATATGAGAGGGCGGTTACGCATATGCGCTTTGTAGGCAATGCATTATGGTTTATATTTGCAGGGCTCTGGCTTGGTCTGGGCTGGGCGCTGGCAGGGCTGCTCTGGTGCATAACCATAATAGGCATACCCTGGGGCGTACAGTGCTTCAAGTTTGCCAAGCTTCTGTTCTGCCCCTTTGGCAAGGACGTGCGGTTTGGGGGCGGCCTCGGTTCGCTTATACTCAATATAATATGGCTCTGCGTAAGCGGCCTGCCCCTCTGCGTTGAGGCGGTGCTCATAGGCTGCATACTATGCATCACCATAGTTGGCATACCTTTCGGCAAGCAGTGCTTCAAGTACGCCAAGCTGGCCTTAATGCCATTTGGTGCGGATATAGTAAAGACCTGATACGGTATTCAAGGATAATTGTTGATCATGGACAATACAGACAACACGCTTTTGCTGATCCTCAACCCCGAGGCGGGGCTGAGGTACGCAAGAAAGTTCCTTCCCGAGATAATAGCGCTGTTTACCGATTACGGCTATCAGTGCCTTGTATTCGTTACCGAAAAGCGGGGGGACGCGACCGAATTCGTTAAAAAATACGGAGAAAGGGTCAAATGCATAGTGAGCATAGGCGGAGACGGCACCTTCAACGAGACCGTCACCGGCGTCATGCAGGCGGGCCTCAATATACCGGTGGGCTACATACCCGCCGGCAGCACAAACGACTTTGCCAACAGTCTGCACCTTCCTTCGGATATTATGAATGCGGCGAAGAATATAATGGAGGGAGAGTCTGTATCCATAGACGTCGGCAGGTTCCAACAGAGGTATTTTACCTACGTGGCTTCTTTCGGCGCGTTTACACGGGCATCCTACGAGACGCCGCAAAACGTGAAGAACGCCCTGGGGCATCTCGCTTATATACTGGAGGGCATGAAGAGCCTCGCCAGTATTCGCCCGGAGCACGTGAAGCTGATAGCTGACGGCAGGACGTACGAGAGAGAGCTGCTCTTTGGCGCCGTGAGCAACTCCACCTCCCTTGGGGGTGTGCTGACGCTGGATCCCGATGTGGTGGATATGAACGACGGCAAGTTTGAGATAATGCTTGTGCATATGCCAAATTCCGCCATAGAGCTCAACGAGATACTTACCGCCATAGCCAGCAAGCAGTATGAGTGCAGCATGATAGATTTCATACGCACAGAAAGGGCGGAGATATTCGCAAGCCCGGATATGGACTGGTCGCTGGACGGCGAGCACCAGAAGGGCAGCGAACACATAGTCATAGAAAACATACACGACGCATTGAAAATACTGACCAAAGAGACCCTTGGCGGCGAAAAGTAAATACCCACACAGAAAAAACACCCGTCAGGGTGTTTTTTGCATGTTCTTAATTTACTTCAGCAGCTTATCCATCAGGCGGAAAAAGGGGGGCAGGTGATAGCGTCCTAATATATCGGATTCGCCGGCAAATTTCTTGTTGCGGATATCCGCCATGGCGCCGGAGTGGCAATTGAACAGCGTCATAAAATGCAGCCTGCCTTTATCATTTAATGTGGTACAGCCACTTTACCCTGCGGTAATAGAAGAAGAACGCTACGTCCGTCACTATCCAGGATATTGGATACGCGAGGCATACATTGAGCATGTTGGGGTGCGACCTGTATACTGTCGCTATCCATACCACCCTCAGCAGGCACACGCCTACGCCGATTATTATCACAGGGACTACCGCGTCGCCTATACCACGGAGGACGCCGGAAATTATTTCTATGTAGGTCCAGGTGAAGTAGAGAGGCACCATGTAGAGCATTACCTGCCAGGTCTTGGCAAGCACCTCCGCATCGTCGTTGAATACCGGCAGCACGGACCTGCCGACGCCCAAAAGGAGCGCGCTGAAAAGCAGCGTCACGCCCATGAACAGCTTAAGGCTCAGCTTTTCGCAGTCATGCACGCGGTCCATGCGCCCCGCCCCGTAGTTCTGGGCGGCGAAGTTCATTACGGCTATGCCGGCGGCGTTGCTGCAGGCCCAGTAAAAGCCGTCTATCTTGCCGCTGAGAGACCATGCCGCCACGGTCGCGGTACCGAGAAGGTTCACCGCCACCTGGATTATCATGTTGGAAATTGCATACATGGAGGATTGGAGCCCTGCGGGTATGCCTATATGCAGCATACGGCCAAGCAGCTTGCGGTGCAGGCCTATGCCCTTTAGCGTTATGCGGTATGCTTCCTTGCTCCGCATGAGCTTTGCGGTCGCCAGCACCGCGCTAATTATCTGGGAGGCTATCGTGGCTATTGCCGCGCCGGCTACACCCATCTTGAATACCGCGACCAGCAGCAGGTCGAGGAATATGTTGACTATACAGCAGATTGAGAGGTATATGAAGGGGCTTCTGGAATCGCCTACCGCATTAAGCACGCCCGCCTCCATATTGTAAAGAAGCTGTGCGGTGACGCCGAGAAAGACTATGCGAAGGTAGGTAGTGGATTCAGCTATTGTGTCCGGCGGGGACTGCAATACGCGAAGAAAGACCGGAGTGAAGGCGAAGCCGACAATTGTCAGAACTATGCCGGATATTATGCAGAAGGCAATCGCCGTACCCGTGGCCTTTTGTATGGATTCCTCATCCTTCGCGCCGAAAAGCTGGGCTATTACTACCGTGGAGCCGCCGGAGAGCGCCACGAAAAAGCCTATCAGAAGGTTAGTTATATGGGCGGCGCTCCCGCCGACGGCAGCCAGGGCAATCGTACCTACGAATTTGCCTACGACTATGGCGTCGGCAGCGTTATAAAGCTGCTGGAAAAGGGTACCCGCAGCTATGGGCAGAAAAAAACTTATAAGCTTTCTGCCGATACTTCCTTCGGTAAGGTCATTTTTACCATTATTCATTTTGATAAACCTCACAAATAAGCTAAAATGGCAAAATAAAGCATACATCAGGAGCAGAATAAAAGCAACTGATTTAATTATCGGTTTTGTTTTGGTGAGGTATCAGCGGTATATCCTGCCGACAAGCCAGTTTACGGTGGTGGCTGGCAGCAGCTTGTTGATAAGGGTAAAAAGCTTATATTGTGCTCCTACGGTGTACAGAGCCCGGCATTTCCTGGCGTTTGCCGCCTTGAGTATGACTTTTGCCACGGCCTCCGGAGCCATGCCGTTCTGTTCATCGTGCTCCATCACGGCCACAGCGCGGTCGAGGGATTTATATATATGGCTTCCGGCGTGAGATTTTTTCCTTGCGGCGGTGAAGCCTGTACGAATGTCCCCGGGCTGCACAGCGCAGACCTGTATGCCGAAGGGACGGACTTCATTGCGAAGGGCGAGCGTAAGAGAGTTTATAGCTGCCTTAGCCGCGGAATAGAAGGACTGGTAGGGTATGGCTATGGGCGCGGCCACGGAGCTGAGGTTGATGATGCGGCCGCTGGCCTGAGCGCGCATCTGCGGCAGCACCGCCTGTATACAGTTGAATGCGCCGTAGAAGTTCACCTCGAGCTGGGCGTGGGCATCGGCAGAGTCGGTAAATTCCACAGGCCCTGATATGCCGAATCCGGCGTTGTTTACAAGAAGGTCTATGCGGCCTTCTTTTTCTATTACCTTTGCTGCTGCGGCGGCGATGCTGGCGGGGTTTGTCACGTCCGCTGTTATGTGGGAGATGCTGCTGTAATTCTCGCCCCTGCGGCTGAACTCGTATACGGTATAGCCGTTTTCGCAGAGCATGAGGGCGGCTGCTTTGCCTATGCCGCTGCTTCCGCCTGTCACGATAGCTGTCTTTTTCATCTGTTATCCTCCAGTATGCTGCCGAGTATGTCCATTGCCTCGTCAAGTATTGAGTCGGTATGTGTGGCCATGTAGCTGGTGCGCAGCAGGCACTCGGTCATGGGGGTTGCCGGTGGCAGCACGGGATTGACGTATACGCCGCCGTCGTATGCACGCTTTGCCATTATCAGCGTGTTTTCAGGGTCATGGGTATATATGGGTATTATGGGTACGCTGGTGAGCTTGTGGGGTATGGCTCGCTCAGTCAGCCCCTTCTGGACGTAATTCGATATATCCTTCAGCCGTTGTACCCGCCATGGCTCCTTTTTCAGCACCCTTAATGACGCCAAGGCGCAGGCGCAGCTTGCGGGTGGTATGCTGGCTGCGAATATAAAAGGCCGGGAGTTATGGCGAACGTGATCGGCTATGAATTTTGACGATGCCATATACCCACCGAGACTTGCAAGAGACTTGCTGAACGTACCCATGTATACGTCTATCTCGTCCTCGAGACCGTAATAACTTGGGGTACCTCTGCCGCCCTCGCCCAGCACCCCTAAGCCGTGGGCGTCATCTACCATTATGCGCGCCCTGTACTGCCTGGCAAGGCGGACTATCTCCGGCAGGTTGGCAATATCGCCGCCCATGCTGAATACGCCGTCCGTTACTATGAGGCAGCCTGCGGTGTCAGGTATCTCCTTCAGCTTCTTTTCAAGGTCAGCCATGTCCCCATGGCGGTAGCGCATCATAGTCGCCTGGGATAGGCGGCAGCCGTCGTATATGCTTGCGTGGTTCTCTCGGTCGCATAGAATATAGTCGTGGCGGCCTGCAAGGGCGCTGATAATGCCAAGATTGGACTGAAACCCGGAGGGGAATGTCACTACCGCTTCCTTATGCAGAAAGTCCGCAAGCTCCTCCTCTAATTCGAGGTGCATTTTTAACGTGCCGTTTAGGAACCGGGATCCGGAGCAGCCGGAGCCGTACTGATCAAGCGCCCTTTTGCCGGCTTCAATGACCTCGGGGTTATTGGTAAGGCCGAGATAGTTGTTGGAGCCAAGCATTATGCGCCGCTTGCCTTCCATTACGACCTGGATATCCTGACGCGTTTCAAGCGCGTGAAAATAGGGGTATATGCCCTTTTCCATGGCCTCGGCGGCCAATTCGTTTGGCTTGAGCTTTTCGAATAAGTCCATTGCGCCTCCTTATGGGGTATATAAAATGGTTAAAAAAATTGAACGAATGAATTATTAAAATATTTTAATCAAATAGAGCGAATTAGTCAAGGTATTATGTATATACATTGACAAAACTACCATCAGTTGACAAGGACACACAAGGTTTTAGGAGCCAAACAGCACGGCATAACTGTGTCGTCCTCATTTGAAATACAACCAGTATTTCTGCACTCGTCCTCCTTGTTCTGCCATGCTCTTTGACTTCTAAAACTCAAAGACCCTAAAGAGCTTGTTTTGAGGGCGATCCAAGGCCGAGGAGCGCAGTACTACTGGATGTAATACAAGCGACGAGAACGCAGGAGCGTCCCAAAACAAGCCTTTCGGGCTTGTGTGCTCTTGTCAACTGATGGTAAGAAAAAATTAACATTTTTTGGAGATGATTACAGTTCAAATTGAGTGCTTGCACGAAGTAATTAATTTTGCTATGCTTATCGTCAGAAAGGGGAAATAAATATGACTTTGGGAGAATTTTTTAAGGGGCTTGCAGAAAATCGCCCCCTCGTGAGCGCGGTAACGGCATGGGCTGTTGCGCAGGTTCTGAAAACGATAATCAACTATCTGATAAATAAAGAATGGAAGGCGGAGCGCCTTTGGGGCAGCGGCGGAATGCCCAGCTCCCATTCGGCAACGGTGTGCGCGTTTCTGGTGGCTACAGTCTTTAACTATGGCCCGGCCTCCTTTGAATTTGCTATGACGGTCCTGTTTGCAATAGTGGTGATACACGATGCCCGGGGTGTGCGCCTGGAGACCGGCCGTCAGGCGGAGATACTGAATTCCATAACCCGCTTTCTGCGTTCCGGAAACAGCAAGATAGAGCTGCCGGAGGAGGAGCTCAAGGAACTGGTGGGCCATACGCCTTTCCAGGTGGCAGTAGGCTCGGCCATAGGCATAATAGTGGGGCTTCTGATACATTAAAGCGGCGCGAAATGTGCGACATGTACACAGGGAATACCGAAAGAGGTATTCCTTTTTTGATTGAGAATTGCGGCGAGGAGGAGTGTGGTGTTAATATATGTTCAGAACAAACGTTCGAAATAAATACAGCAGGAGGAAAACATGATACACAGGCAATTCGCGCAAAGGCGCAGGCTCATGGCGGGGGAAACAGTTAAGACGGTCACGCTGACGCTTACAGGAAGCTTTGATAATTCCGGCCTGTTTGGTGAAAGGTATGTGGCTGTAGACGGGGAGATCATAACGGAACTGGGCACGTACAAGGTGAGGCAGGGCAGTACCATAATACTGCATACAAAGATAAGCCCCATCATGGGCGGAAGCGAGAAGTACGGCATATTCGTGAACAACAAGTGCGTGAGGACTGCTGCAAACTGCACAAATCACGGCCCGGACTACGAGTATACCGTCACATGCAACTGCACGATAAACGGTCAGGGAAAGGTACACGCAAGGGGCGGCTACGCAAGGATAGACGTGACCACAGAAGGATAAGCGCATATTAAGAAAATGTAAACAGCGGGCGGCAGGCGTTGACATATATAGAATGCCGATATAAGATATGTATAGAATTCCGATATATGGAGGAGGCATATGGACAAGACACTTGTCACCCGCAGCACGGGTATGCTGCTGCTTAAGCTCGTTGAAAACGAGGATATGTACGGCTATCAGATGATAGAGGAGCTGGCGAGGCGGTCTGACGATACCTTTACGCTAAAGGCCGGAACGCTCTATCCCATGCTCCACGACCTTGAGAAGGCGGGGCTGATAACCGCATACGAAAAAACGGCGGATACCGGCAGGGTAAGGAAATATTACAGCATAACAAAGGCGGGCAGGGCGGAGCTTTCCGCGAAAACCAGGGAGTGGCGGGAGTTTTCCCGCGCCCTTGACAAGGTGCTTGGAGGTGTGAGCTATGCCTTCTGACAGGGTAAACGAGTATCTTAAAAGCGTATGCGCCGAGGTACGCTGGAGGCAGGCGCACGACGCGGTGCGGGAGGAGCTTGCCGCACACATAGAGGATCAGACCGAAGCGTATATGCGCTCCGGCATGGAGAGGGAAACGGCGGAGCGGAAGGCAGTGGAAAGCATGGGGAGCCCGGCGGAGACAGGACTTCGCCTTGACGCGAGCTACCGGCCCAAGCCCCAGTGGGGGCCGGTGATCATGCTGACAGCACTGCTTATGATAAGCGCCGCCTGCAGATTTATGGAGTATGGAAACGGCGGCAGCTCATTAGGCAAATTTATTATTGCCGCCTGTATAGGCTGCGGGCTGTTTGTCTGGCTGTATAATGCAGACCTTTACCGGCTGGCGGGGCTGTCGTGGCAGGCTTACATTGCGGTGATAGCACTATGCCTTGCTGCACTTCCGCTGTGCTATTCCTGCGGACCCAGCGAGATGATAGTGCTTCAGACGGCTGCCATAACCATACCGGCGCTGTTTGCAGGCTGGCTGTATGTATGCAGGGGCTTTGGGGGGCTGCTCACAGGCGGGGCGATGCTGGCGATACCGATAGCGGGAATGCTTATGGCTCCATATACGGGAGCAGCCGTTAACGTCGCCGCTGCGTGCCTTGCGGTAATAGCGTTTGCCTCGGTATGGGGGCTTTGCGGAAAGAACAGGTGGCTGCCCATAGCGTTAAGCTGGGGCAGCGTGCTGTGCGGCGGCTATGGGCTGCTCAGGTCAAATGCGCGCTGGTGGCAGCGCGTTGCGGTGATGCTGCGCCCGGAGGCGTTTCCCGAGGAGTACAGTTACCAGATAAGGGTGATAAGGGATATGCTGCGCGCCTCGAGGCCCATAGGCCGCGGACAGGATACTGAAATGATGAGGTATTCCATGCTCTTTAAAAGGGACGGGAGCATAGACCGCGAAGCGTATGTGGATTTCATGCTCACCACAATAGCCCACCGTTACGGCTGGGTGATAGCCCTGATAATAGCCGCGGTGTTGATAGGGCTCATAGCGATGCTGTTCTTTAAGGCGCTGAAGCTTACGAGCCTGTTCGGCAAAATGATGGGCTGCGGAATATGTGCATCGCTTTTGATGCAGACGGTGCAATACATACTCGGCAACTGCGGCATTACGGTTATAAGCTGGCTGCCCCTTCCCTTTCTTTCCTACGGCAACACGTCGCTTGTGGTGAATATGGCGATGATGGGGCTGCTTTGCTCCCTGATGCGTTCCGACGGGCTCTATGCGGACAAGGAGCCGAAGCCCCTGAATAAGCTCAGGCTACGGCTGGAGTGGGAAAAATAAATTAAGGGACTGCTGTTGCAGTCCCTTAATTATTGCATATTTATTCGGCAAAGCTCACGACGAGATCCACCAGCACATCGGTTATCTGATCCAGGCTCCTTGCGGGTATCCATTCCCGCACGCCGTGGTAGTTGTAGCCGCCGGTGGGCAGGTTGGGGCAGGGCAGTCCATCCCATGAGAGATGTGCGCCGTCCGTGCCGCCCCGTATGGGCACGGTGCGGGCGGGTATGCCGTTCTTTTCAAAGGCGGCTATGGCCTTGTGGATGAGCTGAATATGGGGCTCTATCTTTTCCTTCATGTTGTAGTAGCTGTCCTTGACGGTGGCCACGGCAGTGCCTTCGCCGTAGCGGCGGTTTATCTCGGAGGCGAGGGCGAGGAACAGCGCTTTGCGGGCCTCGAAGCTCTTTGCGTCGTGGTCGCGGATGATGTAGCGGAGGGTAGCCTCGGTCACGCTGCCCTGCATATCGTGCAGGTGGAAGAAGCCCTGATAGCCGCAGGTGTTCTCCGGCACCTCAGTCTTGGGCAGCATATCGTGGAACTCTATTGCGACGGTGGCGGCGTTGACCATTACGTCCTTTGCCTCACCGGGGTGTACGCCCACGCCGTGAACAGTGAGCACGGCGGAGGCGGCGTTGAAGTTTTCATATTCTATCTCGCCTATGGGGCCGCCGTCCACGGTGTAGCCGAAGTCGCAGCCCAAAGCCTTTACGTCTATGCCCTCTGCGCCCCGTCCTACCTCCTCGTCGGTGGTGAATATGACCTTCACTTCCCCGTGGGGCCTGCCGCTCTCCATGAGCCTGTCCACGGCTGACATTATCTCCGCCACGCCCGCCTTGTCGTCGGCGCCGAGCAGCGTTGTGCCGTCTGTGACTATCAGCTCCTCGCCCACATGCTTTGAGAGGCCGGGGCAGAGGGCTTCATTCATGACTACGCCGGATTCCAAGGTAAACTCGCCCTCCGGGCAGATGATAACAGCAGGACGGACGTTTTCGCCGGGCGCGTCCGGGGCGGTGTCCACATGGGCTATGAGCGCGATGGAAGGCGCACCCTTAACGTTGGCGGGCAGCGTGCCGTATACGTTGCTGTTGGAGTCAAAGGATATGTCCTTTAAGCCAAGCTCCTCCATCTCGCGGGCAAGCTCGCGGATAAGCTCCTTCTGACGCTCGGTAGAGGGGGCGGTCTCGGAAAAATCATCGGACGTGGTGTAGTATGTTACATAACGAAGAAAACGTTCCCTTGGGGTCATAATATCCTCCCGAAAACAGTTTATTTTGTTCACCTCAAAGGTTAGCGCATTTGCGGGGCAAAGTCAACCTTTTGCCATATCGCTCAACTGATGGTATCATAATAACTGTAATGATTTTAAGGAGGGTATTTCTGTGCGGGTACTGGATATTGATCTGGACTTTTTCCTTGCGGGCTGCTGTCCTCTGGCCGATAAGGGCAGGCGGCCGGAGCTTTTTGGCCATGAGCCGTGGGAAAGCGGGCGAGTGCGGCGCTTTCTTGAGGGCAATTGCGGATTGAGCAAGGACAGGCCCATACCCGGCAGGATATTTGAGACACATGACTCTGCGCTGGAGCTGTGGCGGGATATGCTGGAAGCAAAGCGGCTTACAGCCCCCTTTGATGTGACGCACATCGACGCACACAGCGACCTTGGCATAGGCTATCCCGGACCGGGGTATGTGCTCAACGGCGTGCTGCCTATAAGATACGACAAACGGGCAGACGCGGAAAAGTACAGAAGGCTCAACGGGCTGGACGAGGCGAATTATCTGCTTTTCGCTCTGGCCTTCAGGTGGATATCCTCTTTGGAAAATGTGCGTAATCCAAGCTCCCTACCCGATATACCAAAGGAAATACTCGTGCCGGGCAAGGCAGATTCAATACAGCTGAGCTCTTTTACCGCTGCCCTTTCTCTGGGCATAAACGGCAAAGAGCCGGTTATACCATTTAATGTATATGAGGATTATAATGGGTTTAAGGCAGAGGAGAAGTATGATTTTATGTCCGTAGCCATATCCCCAAGATACTCCCCAAAGGAGGCGGACGTGCTGCTGCCGGTGTTTGGGGAATATATGACGCTGGTATAATTAGAGACGGATATTGTATAAAAATAAATAATATATTATTTTTGAAAAAGGTATTGACAGCTTGAAAAACACGGAGTAGAATGTAGCCAACATTTGAGAAAGGACGCGTAAGAAGATGAAGATGTTCGCTGCTATAAAGAACGCCGGCATTTATTACTATTACTTTTATGCCACAGGTAATGGTTGTTTGTGCTGCGCGTCGAAGGCGAACAGATAAAGCTTACGATGATAAAAAGGCCGCATGAGCAACCGCTCATACGGCCTTTTTGTTATATTTTAGAAAATTTAATTTTCAGGAGGAAAAAACCATGAAAAAGACACTCGCTATACTGATGGCGGCACTTATGCTGCTGGGCCTCACCGCCTGCAGCTCCGCACCCGAAGCGACCACTGAACCTGCGGCCACCGCAGAGCAGACCGAGCAGACTGCCGCTCCCGCGGAGGAGAAGCAGAGCTATACCGTAGGCATTTGCCAGCTGGTTCAGCATCCCGCTCTCGACGCTGCCACACAGGGCTTCAAGGATGTGCTCACCGAGCAGCTGGGCGACAGCGTGACCATCGAAGAGGGCAACGCCTCTAACGATATCCCCACCTGCGCTACCATTGTGAACGGCTTCGTTTCGTCTGAGGTAGACCTTATAATGGCAAACGCCACTCCTGCTCTTCAGGCGGCTGTAGCGGCTACCAATACCATACCCATACTGGGAACCTCCGTTACCGAGTACGGCGTTGCGCTGAATATTTCAGACTTCTCCGGTACCGTGGGCGGCAACGTATCCGGCACCTCCGATCTGGCTCCTCTGGATCAGCAGGCGGCAATGGTAAAGGAGCTGTTCCCCGATGCAAAGACGGTGGGCATACTCTACTGCTCCGGCGAGGCTAACTCCGTATACCAGGCAAACGTTGTGAAGGAATGCCTTGAAGCCGACGGCCTGACCGTAAATATATTCACCTTCGTAGATTCCAACGATGTATCCACCGTAACCACCAGCGCTGTTGCCGAGAGCGACGTTCTGTACATTCCTACCGATAACACCGCCGCCTCCTGCACCGAGGCCATAGCGGCCGTTACTGTTCCCGCCGGCGTACCTGTGATAGCGGGCGAAGAAGGCATCTGCAAGGGCTGCGGCTTGGCTACCCTGTCCATCAATTACTACGACCTTGGCCGCACCACTGGTGAAATGGCAGTTAAAATACTCAAGGGCGAGGCCGATATCTCCGAGATGCCTGTAGAATACTTCCAGGGGCCCGTAAAGAAGTTCAACAAGGATATGGCTGAAAAGCTGAACGTAACTATCCCCGACGAATATGTCGCCATAGAGGATTAACAGGAAAAACTAAAAAGAAATTAGACAGAGCAAGAGGAGAAATGAGATGAACACAGCGGTTTGTTTGGGGCTTCCCAGTATCGCCAACCTGATATCCAGAATGCCGGGCGGTATTGCCCAGGGAATAATTTGGGGCATAATGGCACTTGGCCTATACATTACCTTCCGGTTACTGGATATTGCGGACCTTACGGTGGACGGTTCCTTTGCAACCGGCGGCGCAGTAGCCATAATGCTCATAACCTCCGGCTGTCCTGCCTGGGCCGCGCTGATAGCGGCCCTTCTCGCAGGAACTGCTGCAGGGCTATGCACAGGAGTGCTGCACACCAGACTTGGTATTCCCGCCATACTTTCCGGCATACTCACCCAGTTTGCGCTGTACTCCATCAACCTTCGCATAATGGGCATGTCCGCAAACCGCTCAGCTAATCCGGATACCTTCAAGCTGCTCATCACCATGCGCAGCGTACCCAAAGCCATACTGACAGGCGCTGTGTTAGCTGCGGCCATAGTAGCGGTAATGTACTGGTACTTCGGTACAGAGCAGGGCTCGGCGATCCGCGCCACCGGCTCCAACCCCAACATGAGCAGGGCCCAGGGCATAAACACCGACAACATGAAGCTCATCGGCCTTGCCCTTTCAAACGGAATGGTGGCTCTCTCGGGAGGACTTATGGCCCAGTATCAGGGCTTCGCCGATGTAAACATGGGCAGGGGTTCCATCGTTATAGGCCTTGCCGCCATAATAATCGGAGAGGTTCTGTGCGATGCCGCGTTCCGCAAGGGCTGTGAGTTTTACATGAGGCTGCTGTTTGTGATAGTCGGAGGCATAGTGTACTACATCGTAATGGTGATAATACTGTGGCTCAAGCTTGATCCAAACGACCTGAAGCTTTTTACCGCCATAATAGTAGCCGTATTCCTTGCGGTGCCCCATATACAGGCGGAGCGAAAGAGTTCCTTCAAGATGGCGGGTAAGCGCAGCCTCAATGGAAAGGCCTGATGAAAGGGGAGAGTAGATATGCTGAAGCTGGACAATATATGTAAGACCTTCAATCCGGGTACAATAAACGAAAAAAAAGCGCTGCAAAACCTATCGTTGACCCTTAAACCGGGCGACTTTGTAACGGTGATAGGCGGCAACGGCGCGGGCAAGTCCACCATGCTCAACGCCATAGCCGGCGTATGGCCTGTGGACAGCGGCTCCATCACCATCGACGGCATAAACGTTACGGGTGAATGCGAGCATAAGCGCGCCGCGTATATAGGCCGCGTATTTCAGGACCCGATGCTCGGTACCGCGCCAAATATGCAGATAGAGGAGAACCTGGCGCTGGCAATGCGCCGCGGCAGGCGCCGCGGGCTGCGCTGGGGCGTCACAAAGGCCGAGCGGGAACAGTACCGGGACAGGCTGAAGGGCTTGGGTCTCGGCCTTGAGGACAGAATGACGGCTAAGGTGGGCCTGCTCTCCGGCGGTCAGCGTCAGGCACTGACGCTGCTCATGGCGTCGCTGCAAAAGCCGAAGCTTTTGCTCCTCGACGAGCACACCGCCGCCCTAGACCCCGCCACCGCCAAGAAGGTGCTGGACATATCCGACAGCATCATCAGGGAGAACGGCCTTACCGCACTGATGATAACTCACAATATGAAGGACGCCATAAACCATGGCACGAGGCTCATCATGATGAACGAGGGGCATATAATACTCGACGTGGAGGGCGAAGAAAAGAAAAAGCTAACCAAGCAGCAGCTGATGGAAAAGTTCGCCGAGATAGCGGGCAAGCAGGTAGAATCCGATAGGATACTGCTGTCGTAAGCTTCTGCTCAGACAGAATAGGGGGCGCCGCCTAAAAAGCGGAGCCCCTTCAGTCTGTCGAAAAACCGTGGGGTTGTTAAGGGGCCGCAGCCCCTTAAGTTAATTCCGGCTTTGACGACATGTGCGTCAAAACGGATGAAAACCGGAGGCTTTCGCACTTTACGGGTTTTGCCGCCCGGGAACGAATGTGAGAGACAAAACCCGCAAAAACTCGAAAAAGTGGTCTTTAGCCACTTTTTCGACACTCTGTAGGGCCCCGCCCGATAAAAGCGGGACCCCTTTAATATCGACATTTTTGCAGGGCAGCGTCACGCGCTGCCGAGCTTAAGGCGAATATTACATATCCGCGCAGGGATTATTGGCCGGGCCCATGTTTAGGGTAAGGCCGGCGGTTATGCTGCTTTGCAGAATGTTCAGGCACTCGCCGAAGCGCTGGAAGTGAACTATTTCGCGTTCCCGCAGAAAGCGCAGGGGGTTAATTATGGCAGGGTCGTCCGTGAGCACCATCAGGTGTTCATATGTTGCTCTTGCCTTCTGCTCTGCTGCTGTATCAAAAAGGCAACATTTTTTGCAGCTGTATTAAAAGCTCCAGTGTATTTCCACAGGGACTTCCCAGCTGCCGGTCGAGCGCCTTCCTATATATATGCGCTCTATCAGTGTTTCTGCGGCAGCGTTGTCCAGAGCGTTGAGCAGGACCGGGATATCTTCCCTGGTTGATGAGGGGCTGATTTGCTTCAGCTCTGCCGTACCGCTTGCGGCGGATAGCATAAGCCGCTGTTTTTCAGATGAAATGCGTTTGAGGGTATCTGAAAAGTCAGCCTCGCTTATGGAGCCTTCCGCCCTGTGGAGGTAAAGCTTTGCCATGGCTTCGGAATACATGTCGATGCGTCCCTGCAGCTTTGAAATGCGCTTCGACAGCTGTATCTGCCGGGAACTGCTGCACTGAATGCATCGTTCTTTTAGCATATCCGCGTCGAGGTGTTCTGAGGCGAGCCGGTTAAGCTCACACAGCACGGTATGCTCCAGACGCTTTACGGATATAAAACCACCGGGACAGGCCGCCTTTGATATATAGCGGCGGCTGCATCGAAGGTAGCTTTCGCCGTGGCTCCTTGCGGAGCGCATGGGACTGCCGCAGCAGGCGCAGTAAACCCTGCCGGCAAAAGCGCCTGCCTTATTGCCGGCGAAGGGACGCGATTTTTCGGATATGAGCCGCTGTACGGTCTGCCATTGCTTTTCATCTATTATTGCCTCGTGGGTGTTTTCCACCCTGAACCACAGCTCCGGGGGTTTTGGCATGTTGCGCTTGGTCTTGTAGGATACGCTGCCGTACCTGCCCTGAACCATATGGCCGATGTAGACCTCGTTTTGGAGCATGCGGGATATCGTGGCATACTGCCACAGCCCGCCGCCGGGGGAGGGTATGCCCCGGGCGTTGAGCTCCCGGGCTATAGACGTTTTTCCTTGGCCATTGGCGAATAACGAGAATACTTCCCGTACTGTAAAGGCCTTTTCCTCATCGATGATGAGGTGCCCTTTTTGAGCCGGATCCTTGGCGTAGCCGTAGGGCGCGGAAGAACCTATGTGCAGCCCAAGACTCCTTCGGCTGTTCAGTACGCTCTTTATGCTCTCGGACATGTCCTCGAGATACCACTCGTTCACGAGGCCGTTTATCTGGCGCGTCTTTTTGTTGCCCGGGTCGTCGGTATCGCAGTTGTCCGCTACGCTTACGAAGCGTATGCCCCAAATGGGGAACAGGCCGTGTATGTACTTTTCTACCAGCTCCAGCTCCCGGGTAAAGCGGGACTGGGTCTTACACAGTACTACGTCGAAGTTTTTTGCTTCCGCGTCCTTTAACAGCCTGTTGAATTCCGGCCTGTTCCTGTCCGCCCCGGCATAGTCGTCGTCGCTGTATATATCGTATATCTCCCAGCCTTGCGCGTCAGCGTACTGAGTGAGCAGCATCTTCTGGTTTTGTATGCTTCCGCTGTCTGCGCCATCGGCCTTGCCCTTATCCTCCTCGGACAGCCGGCAGTATATGGCGGCCCTCATATACTGCGCCTTTTGTTGAGCATTTGCAGCCATTTTTCCGCAAACAGCTTTTTATCCGGGAACCGGCCATTTTTAAATACGCTTTTGCACATGGGTGATTTTGCCAAAAAACAACACCTCCTGTATATAAATATTAGGGTAGGATGCCGGTTATAATATGGATTGCTGTCAGTTTGTGATATTGACATAATAGATAACAAATATCGCATTATCCATAATTTGAATGAATAATCGATGGGAAAAGAATTTGCGTTGTTGTATACTATATGAGATTAAGGACAAGGTGGGTTTGATATGGACATCAGCCTTAGGCAGCTTGAGGCATTTATAAAGGTAGCGGAGCACAGAAGCTTCTCAAAGGCTGGGGACGAGCTTTTTTTGAGCCAGTCTACCATAAGCAGCCACGTGGCGCAGCTGGAACAGTCGCTTCAGGTGACGCTCATAAAGCGCCGCGAAAAGAAGAACATAGAGCTGACGGAGGAAGGGCAGCGGGCATATCGCGCAGCCCAGATAATAATCAATCAGGCGGAAATGCTGCAAAACATGTTCCGCAAGGAGGAGGCCGACCAGCCCCTCATATCCATTGCCGCCTCCACGGTGCCTTCGAGCTACATACTGCCGGGCATAATGACGGGATTTTCCGATATCAGGCCGGAATGCAGGTTCTCCGTTCTTGACGGAGACAGTTCCTTTGCCCTTGAGCGGCTGCAAAACGGCGAGGCTGTGTTTGCGTTTGTAGGAACCAGCAGCCGCAAGACCATATTCAGCTATCATACCGTCTGCCGCGACAGAATGGTGCTGATTACCCCAAATAATAAAGAGTTTGCCGAAAAAAAGGAAATGGGCGTGCTGGGCAAGGAGCTGCTGGAATGGCCAATGATAATGCGTGAGAGCGGCAGCGGCACTCGCCGGGAGACGGATAACTATCTCAAGAGCATAGGTATGTCCTCGGCGGATCTTAACGTGGCCGGCTACATGAACAACATTGAGGGGATAAAGAGCATGGTAGCTGCCGGAAAGGGCACCACCATACTTTCAGAGCGAGCGGCGGCGGACGCCATACGTGACGGCCGGGTGCTGTGCTTTGATCTTGAGGAAGACGGGCCGTATCGCGACATATACATCGCCTACCTCAAGAACCGCAGCTTTACCCAGACGGAACAGGCATTTTTGAATTACGTAAGGAACCGCAGCGGCGAAAAGCCCAAGCAGAACAAGAATAACAAGAAACCACTTAAGGAGGAATAACAAAATGGCAAACGTAAAAGTAAACGCGGTAGGCGATCAATGCCCAATACCGGTAGTAAAGGCTACCAAGGCTCTTGGCGAGTTCAAGGAAGCAGGCACCCTTGAGGTACAGGTTGACAATGAGATAGCCATACAGAACCTTACCCGCCTTGCCGACAGCAAGGGCCTCAAGAGCAGGAGCGAAAAGCTGGGAGATAATCTTTTTGCCATTACTATGGAAGTGAACGGCCCCCTGACCATGGGCGGCGAGGATCTTTCCTGCCATACCGACAACAGGGGAGACTTCGTGGTTGCAATAGATACAGATGCAATGGGCCGGGGCTCCGATGATCTGGGCCGCACACTTATGAAGGGCTTCATTTATGCCGTATCCCAGCTGGAGACCCTGCCCAAGACTATACTGTTCTACAACGGCGGCGCCAAGCTCACTACAGAGGGTTCCGTATCGCTGGAGGACCTCAGGAGCATGGAAGCTCAGGGTGTGCAGATACTCACCTGCGGCACCTGCCTTAACTTCTACGGCCTTGCCGATAAACTGGCGGTAGGCAGCGTCACCAATATGTACGTAATAGTAGAAACTCTGGCTAAGGCCGGAAAGGTCATCAAACCGTGATATATCTCGACAATGCCGCAACTACCCTACATAAGCCTCAGCAGGTAATAGACGCGGTAGTACATGCAATGCAATCCATGGGCAACTGCGCCAGGGGCACCCATGAGGAGGCCCTTGACGCTGCCCGTACCGTATACGACGCCCGCGTAAGGCTGGCGTCGCTTTTCGGTTGCCCGCGGGTGGACCATGTGGCCTTCACTGCGAACTCCACCGAGGCGCTGAACATGGCTATAAACGGGCTTATCGACCCGGGCGACCATGTGATATCGACTGACCTTGAGCACAATTCCGTGCTGAGGCCCCTTTACCGCCTTGAGGCGGAGCATGGCGCAGAGCTGAGCTTTGTGCCGGCGGATAAGCTTGGCAATGTGGATTATGCGGACTTCGAGAGGCTCATGAGGCCAAATACAAGGGCCGTAGTATGCACCAACGCTTCAAATCTTACGGGAACCGTGCTGGATATAGAGCGCATAGCAAAAACAGCCCACAGCCACGGCGCGTTAGTGATAGTGGATGCTTCTCAGACGGCGGGCTGCTGGCCCATCGATATGAAAAAAATGGGCATAGACGTGCTGTGCTTTACCGGGCACAAAGGGCTTATGGGCCCGCAGGGTACCGGCGGTATATGCGTTAAAGAGGGTATAGAGATACGCCCCTTTAAGGTGGGAGGTTCCGGAGTACAGTCCTACAGCAGGACGCACCCGGCCGAGTACCCCACCCGTCTGGAGGCGGGTACGCTGAACGGCCACGGTATAGCAGGACTTGGAGCTGCGGCAAAGTTTATATCCGAGACCGGCGTAGAGAATATACATGCGAAGGAGCGCTCGCTTATGCTGCGCTTTTATGAGGGAGTGAAGAATATCGAGGGCGTCACGGTCTATGGCGACTTTACAAAGGACAAGACCGCTATAGTCGCGCTTAACATACGGGATTATGAGTCCGGAGAGGTGTCTTATGAGCTTTCGCAGGGCTACGGCATAGCCACCCGACCTGGAGCCCACTGCGCGCCTCGAATGCATAAGGCCCTCGGCACGGCTGAAGTAGGTGCGGTGCGGTTCAGCTTTTCCTTTTACAATACAGAGGAAGAGATTGATGAAGCGGTAAGAGCGGTAGCGGAGCTTGCAAAATGAGAGAAAAGAAGCTTTGGCTTATAATAACCTTCCATACAACTACGGCCGCCATGGCCATGGAGAGTCTCTGTACCGAAAAGGGATTGCCGGGGCGGCTTATACCCGTACCCCGGGAGATAACCGCCGGCTGCGGAATGAGCTGGCGGGCGCCTGTGGAAAACAAAAAGGAGCTTATAGAAGCTGCCGAGCAGGCGGGGATAGCTACGGACGGCGCATACGAAATAGTTATATGATGCTGCCTTCATACGCGGATAGGCAGCGAGGTGAAAAGAAAAGGTATTTACCATCGGGCGTTATCGGCATGGGCCATAACGCCCCTTTTAATATCGTTTGTATGAATTTTATCAATATCGGGCGCGATGGTATAATAGTATTATCAAGGCGCGTGCGCGCCGCTTATCAGTCAAAGGATCACCATCAAAAACCAGAAGCAAAAAACAAATCACACGGAGGTATTGTAGATGTCAGATTATGTACAGATGTGGAAAGACCTTGGAATGGATCTCGAAAGCCATGATATGCTCTGTCAGGTGTTGCCTACGGCGGTAGGGGATGTTTTCCTCACCCAGAAGAACAGGCCGAAGGCTATGGATTTCTGGGATCTGGTAATATCCGAGGTACACGGTATCCGCCCCGCCGAGCTCATAGCCGCGCAAAAGGAAGGCCGAAAGGTATTCGGCACCTTCTGCGTATATGTGCCGGACGAGGTCGTCATAGCCGCAAACGGCATAGTCACAGGACTCTGCGGCGGCAGCCAATTCTGGGTACCGGGCGGCGAGACAGTGCTGCCCAAGAGCACCTGCCCTCTCGTAAAGGCCTCCGTAGGCGCCCGCCTCGGCCGCACCTGCCCCTTCTTCCGCATAGCGGACATGTACGTCGGCGAGACCACCTGCGACGCCAAAAAGAAGGCGTATGAGATACTGGGCGAGGACGTTCCCATGTATGTAATGGACGTCCCCCAGATGAAGCGCGAGAAGGATATAATCAAATGGAAGGACGAGATAGCGGAGTTTGCGAAGAAGGTGGAGGAGTTCACCGGAAACAGCATAACCCCCGAAAAGCTGGGCGAGGCGATCAGGATAATAAACAACAAGCGCAAGGCCATGGCGAGGGTATATAATGCGCGCAAGTCCGAATGCCTGCCCATATCGGGACGCGACGTGCTGCTCATGACGCAGATATCCTTCTTCGACGATCCGGTACGCTGCGCGGAGATGTGCAACAGGCTGGCGGACGAGCTGGAGCAGCGCATAAAGGACGGCGTATCCGTGGTTCCCGAGGGCACCAAGCGCATACTCGTCACCGGCACGCCCATGGCGGTACCCAACTGGAAGCTGCATAATATAATAGAGACCAGCGGCGCGGCAGTGGTATGTGAGGAGATGTGCACCGGCACCCGCTATTTTGAGAACCTGGTGGACGAGACCAAGACCACGCTGGACGACCAGTTCATGGCGCTGTCCGAGCGGTACATGAAGACCAACTGCGCCTGCTTCACCCCGAACAATGGCCGCATAGACGATCTGCTCAGGATGGTGAAGGAATACAAGGTGGACGGCGTTATCGACTGCAGCCTGAAGTTCTGCTGCCTGTATGATACCGAGAAGTACAGCGTGGCCCGCGCCCTCAAGGAAGCCGGAGTACCGGTGCTCGGCCTTGAAACGGACTATACCGATACCGACGCCGAGCAGCTCCGCACCCGCATAGGCGCGTTCATAGAGATGCTCAACAACAGATAATGTCTGACGTAAGGTATTATGTGCTCTTTGCAAACTATGAGCAGGGGCTGAAGCTGCACGGCATACTGGATGGCGCCGGTGTGCAGAACAGGATAGCGCCTGCGCCCCGCTGCATACAGGGGGAGCTTTCCTGCGGTATGTCGCTGCTCATCGAAAAGGAGCACATCGACGAAGCCAGAGAAGCCATAAAAGCCTCCGGGGCGGAGTATCACGATATCGTTCCGCTGGAGGGGCAGATGAAGGCGCATAGGGATAAGTATTGTTAGGGATACGGCGTTATCGGCTTTGTCGATAACGCCTGCTTTGTTATCGTTTGTATGAATTTTATCAATATCGGACGCGATGGTATTATCGTGAAACAGATATTCGCCGCTTATGAACGCGCCCATTTGACTGATGCCGCAGGGTGGGTCTGGTGTTCCAGAGTCTGTCGCCATTCCCGTTTTCCATTTACAAAAACATGACTTACGGGTTAAAATACTACGGTAAAACCGGCAAGAAGGAACTGGAAAGCGCAGTAATAGAGGATATGCTGTCGGAAATGAAGAAGGATTACTCCATAGTGATAGTGACCCACAACATCGCTCAGGCAAAGCGTATAGCGGACGAAGTTGCGGTGATATTCGATGGCAGGCTAATAGAGAACGGATCAGCAGCTGAAGTCTTTGAGCTGCCCAAACAGCAGCTCACCCGCGAATTCCTTGCGGGAATATACGGATAGGGAGAAAGCATGATAAGGATAGACGTACCCGGACGGGAGATCATAGAGATAGAGCATGTAGTGCTGGATTACAACGGCACCATAGCCCTTGACGGGCAGCTCATAGAAGGCGCGGCATGGCGAATAAGGGAGCTTTGCAGGAGCGCCCGCGTTTATGTGCTTACGGCTGATACCTATGGCACTGTCAGGGCGCAATGCGATGGGCTGGGCGTCGAGATAAAGACGTTCCCGAGGGCGAATGCCTCCGAATGCAAGGAGGAGATAGTGCGCGCCCTTGGCGGCAAGGTTGCCTGCGTAGGCAATGGATTCAACGATATAAAGATGTTTGATATAGCGGATTTGTCCATTGCCATCATGGACGGCGAGGGAGTGTGTGCCGGCCTGATAGCTCACAGCGATGTATTGGTGCGCAGCGCAGAGGAAGGCCTGGACTTGCTGCTTAAGACGGACAGACTTCGTGCGACTTTTAGGACATGATCTGGCATAGAAAGAAATATAATTGATAAAAACGATAACAGCCAACATAACATCACACCTGTGTATTTGTAATAAGTCAAAATAAGTGCTATTATAGATGCAGATAAAGAACCGGCTGAAACAAAAACCTCTTATTCTTATTTCTTACTTATTAATACAGCGGAGAAAGAAGCACTGCCATGCGGGGCAGTGCTTCTTTTTTTTGCGCAAAATGTTGCCTTTTTGACATAGCAGCATCTGCTGCCATGTCCTCAGTAATATCGGCTATTGGGTCGCCTGTGCACTGCAAATAGGCCGCAGTGAAGGGAACACCGTTGGGGTCGGCAGGGTATACGCCCTTGGAGTGCATGGTGTAGTAACCCATTAGTCCCGCGGCTTCAATGTCCTTTAGTGTAGCATCGCGCAGGCACTGATGGATCATGGTTCCTATCATTTCCCAGTGGGCGATTTCTTCAGTACCTATGTCGTTACAGGTAGCCTTTACCCGGTTATCCGGCATGGAGAAGCGTTGGGTAAGGTAACGGCAGCCTGCGGCCAGTTCGCTGTCCGGTCCGCCGTACTGGGCCATGAGCGCCTTTGCCATGCGGGGGTTGGGAGTAGTGATGTTTACGGGGTATTCAAGCTTTTTCTGATAGATCCACATTTAGTCTTTTCCTCCTTAATCCCAGGGCCATTCGCTGCAAACGTAGCAGCCCGTGGCAGTCGCCGAGTGGCCGAAGTTCATAAGCGGGCCGTACTGCTCCTCATAGGCGGCAATGAGCTCCTTGAGCCGGGTGGAGTAGTACAGGTAATCGCTGCGGGCAGCGGCGTCCCCGGGGTGGGTGTCGAGATACAGGTTCAGCTCTACCGCAACGAATTGATATTCGCTTATGGTTTTAAGCAGTTCACATCTGGTCATGTCGTCCATTGCGGCCTCCTTACATTACAAGCTCAGGAAAGAGCGCGCCGTTGTTCAGAGCCTCGCAGGGGCAGAACCCCTGAAGGTAGGCCTGATCCGGGAAGTATGCGGCAGCAAGAGGAATGCTGCCTGCGGCTGATGCAAGGTTGACGCCGCTGTCCCAGCCGGAGCAGGGCTGGGTGCTTGCGGTGCCGGCAGCCACAAGTATTCCGCTGTCGGAGCAGGTAAGCTCTGCGCAGCGGCATGTGTTGTTTTTTAGATTCACGGTTTTGCCTCCTTAGCGCCCTGTTACATGGTATTACAGGGCATTTATATATGGCATAATATGCAGGATATGTACGGTAAGGTTACAAAATAAAAAGAGCCGGGTATGACCGGCTCCTTGGCTGCGGTTTTTTGCGTTATGCGGCGGCCTGATCCGTTGTGGCCGCGCCGTCCTGCTCTGCGGGGGTCTCCGCCGTCGCGGCCTCAGTTGCCGGGGTCACGGCGGGCGCGGTGTAGGTAACGGAGGGGATAAAGGAGAGCGCCATATACTCTTCGCCTGCGGCGGAGTCCAGGTCGATGTGAGCTATGGTAAACTGTACATCGGTCTTAGAGCCTTCCTTCAGAGCAGCCTCATGGTAAAACAGGCGGAAGCTGCCGTCCTTGAGCCGAACCAGCAAGCCTATGGGCTTTTCGGGTGAAGCTACCGTCTCGGAAGCTGAGGCTTCCTCCTCGGTTTTCTTCTTATCTTTTTTATCCTTATTGGAAGCGTCCTCCTCCTTGGCTTTCTCTACCTGTACGGATACGTTGGGGAAGCCGTTGAGGTATACCACGCGGAAATCGCCCTCGGTAATCCACTCTGAGTAGCTTGCCCAGTTATTGCCGGACATGGATTCCATTGTCAGGGCGGGGTTGCCTTCGGTGTAGCTGACGAAGGAACCGGCAGGCGTGGCGGCAGTCTCGGCGGCGGCAGCTTCGGTTTTCTTTTTATCCTTGCTGTCCTTGCCGTCCTTTGAGGTATCCTCGGCGGGCTTGGGCTCGCCTATGGTGCCCTTTATATACGCGGTATTTACATTGGTGGCAAGTGTCTCCAGCAGCTGCTCACGGTTGGCAGAAAGGCTGTACAGTTCGGAGTTCAGGCTGGTAACGCCCTCAAGAGTGAGGCTGGGCAGGAAACGCTGAATATAGGGGGCGTAATCCTGACTGGACATATAGGCGGAAGCCGCGTCTACGGTGCCCAGAGCCAGGGCGCTGGTGCGGAAGTCCGCATATGCGTTTGCATCGGCAAAAGAGTCAAGTGCCGCGCGGAAGGCTGTGTCGCCGGTGCCGGAGGCTGCCTCCACAACGGCAGCTATTGCAGGACTTTCAATGCCGAACTTTGATAGCTCTTTTACCTGATCCGCGTTTGCAAGAGCCTCCGCGAACAACTTATCGGTAGCATTCATTGTTATCACCACGCAGCCATCGGCAACGGTCAACTGGGTAAGGTCATTCAGGAATGGGTGTATGCTGCGGCTGATCTTTACATTGAGCGCAGAGGGCTCCACATCGAAGCGGTTGCATACGAAGTTCATGGGAAGGCCCCAGCCGTTGCCCAGCTTTATGCTGTTTACGGAAATAGTGATGTCGGTATCGTCTACGGACACACCGCAGTTGGCAGATAGAGGAATGCGGACGCTGCCGAAGCAGGTAAGCTCAACATTTGCGGTAAGGGCATTGTTGTCGGTGGATATTCCCATGCCGGAGAGACGTATATTCTTGCCGGCCAATGCGGTATCCATCTTTTCCAGCTTCTCAATGGCGCCCGTCTGGTAGAGCAGCCACCACAGGTCGTTCTTATCAAGCCTTACGGACATTGTTTTATCCGCAGAGGAGAAGGCATAACGCTGTGTGAAGTCCATGGGCTGGCTCTGTACGCATTCGGTGATGTTATCGTACTCGGTACCGCACTTCTGGAGGTAAAGCAGGAAGCCGGCGAACGCAGCTACGATGACCAGTATTACTGCAAGCACTATGAGCAGCGCTGTCTTTATGCGCTTTTTCCTTTGCTTTTTCTTCCTGCGCGCTTCGCGGGCGGCTTCTTTGCGTGCCGCGCGCTCCGCAGCTTCCTCGTCTGTAAGTATTCTTTCAGTTTCCCGTACGGGGGTATCGGTTTCCATAGTTCAACTATCCTTTCATTGTTCCGGCACAGTACAAAGTGTGAGTTGGCCGGTGCAAATAAATAATGGTAACGACATATATAACTACATATATGTACATTGTGCATTTTATCACGTGAAGCCCAATCTAACAAGGGTGTAGTGAAAAATGACATATTTTGCCGGTGAAAAAGGACGAGAAACAGGAATAATGTCGTCGTTAACCGCAGAAAATAATTCCTATTAAAAAGGTGGGAATTATTGACACGGCAAGCTGGCGATGATATACTTAGCCATAGAAAATCATAGTATACAGGTGGGAATTGAGGTGATGTGCCCATGAAGCTGTCTACAAAGGGCAGATACGGTCTGAAGGCCATGGTGGATCTTACCGTAGCATACGGCAGGGGATATGTGAGCATAGCTACTCTGGCACAGCAGCAGGGCATAAGCGAATCCTATCTGGAGCAGCTGATAGCCTCCCTGAAAAAGGCGGGCCTTGTTGAATCCGTAAGGGGAGCACAGGGCGGATACGCGCTGTCGCGCAAGCCTGAGGATATAGATGTGGGCGAGGTACTGCGCGCGCTTGAGGGCAGTACTTCCATAATGGGCTGCGTGGACGTGAACGGCGCAAGCTGCGACAATGCTTGCAGCTGCAGTGCCAGGCCCCTGTGGCTCAAGCTGCAAAAGAGAATAGACGAGGTACTGGATACGACTACACTCGCCGATATGGCGGAGGACTATAAAACACAATTGAGACGCTTTGACAGCGCTCAGGAGAGGAAAAACTGACATGAGAAGAGTATATATGGACAACGCAGCCACAACGTCCCTTGCACCGGAAGTTCTGGAGCAGATGATGCCTTACCTTACCAACATATACGGCAACCCCTCCAGCGTGCATTCCTTCGGGCGGGAGGCAAAGGCGGGAGTGGACAAAGCCCGACAGCAGCTTGCCAAGGCCCTCAACGCAGAGCTGGACGAGATAATCTTCACCGGCTGCGGCACAGAGAGCGACAACACCGTGCTGCTGGGCGTTGCCGAGCGCTACAAGAGCAAGGGAAATCACATAATAACTACAAATATCGAGCACCACGCAATACTTCATACCTGCGAATACCTTGAAAAACATGGCTGCGAGGTGACCTATCTTCCCGTGGATGAAAACGGCATGGTAACGGCGGAGCAGGTAAAAAACGCCATCAGGGACAATACCGTACTGGTATCCGTAATGTTTGCAAACAACGAGGTGGGAACCATAATGCCCATTGCCGAGATAGGCAAAGTGTGTAAGGAAAAGGGCGTGTTCTTCCACACGGACGCAGTACAGGCGGCAGGCCATGTGCCCATAGACGTAAAGGCCATGAATATAGACATGCTGTCGCTCTCCGCCCATAAGTTCCACGGGCCAAAGGGCGTGGGTGCGCTGTATGTCCGCCGGGGCATACGACTTCCCTCCCATATAATGGGCGGTGCGCAGGAGCGGGGCCGCAGGGCCGGCACCGAAAATACCGCAGGCATCGTTGGCCTCGGCACAGCGATAGAGCTTGCATGTAGCAATATGGAAGAAAATGCCAGGCGCATGACTGCACTGAGAAACAGGCTCATGGAGGGCATAGAGCGCGAAATACCCTATGTAAAGCTCAACGGCCACCGCACAGAGCGCCTTCCCAACAACGTGAACTACAGCATAAAGTTCATAGAAGGAGAGTCCATACTGCTGATGCTGGATATGAACGGCATAGCGGCCTCATCAGGCTCTGCCTGCACCTCCGGTTCGCTTGATCCCTCCCACGTGCTGCTGGCCCTGGGATTGCCCCACGAGATAGCACACGGTTCCGTGAGGCTTACTCTGGGTGACGACACTACCGAGGAAGATGTGGATTATGTAATAGAAGTGCTGAAAAAGACCGCAGAGCGGCTCCGCGCCATGTCCCCGCTGTACAAGGGATAAAATAACAAAATAAAAGGAGAACAGCCATATGTATACCGAAAAAGTACTCGATCACTTCAGCCATCCCCGCAACATGGGCGAGCTTCAGGACGCAAACGGAGTAGGCATGGTAGGCAATGCCAAGTGCGGAGACATCATGCAGATGTTCCTTAAAATAGACGACGACGGCATAATTGAGGACGTGGGCTTTAAGACCTTTGGCTGCGGCGCTGCCATAGCCACCAGCTCCATGGCCACAGAGATGATAAAGGGTAAGAGCATAAACGAGGCGCTGAAGCTCTCCAACGCCGCGGTAGTCGAGGCGCTGGAGGGGCTGCCCCCCCAGAAGATACATTGCTCCGTGCTGGCTGAGGAAGCAGTAAAAGCCGCCCTCGAGGATTATTATAAGCGCAAGGGCGTCGAGATGCCTGAGGAACTTAAGAAAAAGGCAGAGCACAAGGACGTACACGAGGTTCAGGAATAAAGTCTGGCAGTGCATACATAACTTAACATAGTTGCCTCGCTCCTTTGTGGGAAGAATAAGCCCGAAAGGAGTGAGGCTTTTTTATGAAGACCGTATCGTTTATGGCGGGAATGGCAGCCGGCATGGTAATGGCGGGCGCGGCGCTGTCCGCAGCATACCCCGATGTACCCAAGAGAATGGGAAGGGATGCCAAAAAGATGGTTCGCTGTGGCAGACGCATGATGAACAGCGTGCTCAAATAAGGCCGCAGACCGGCGAAAAGATGACCTGTTTGTGAATAACGGGTCATTTTTTGTGTAATGCCTCTTTGCCGGTTTACAAAAATATGGTAAAAAGGGTATAATTTAGGTGAATGGAGGGTTCAAGATTATGGGCGACCAGACAAACGAAACCGTACACTTCAAGATCCAAAAGGAACGTACCAAAGCTGGCGACGTGCTCATGCGGGTATATGAGGCCATGTCAGAGAGGGGCTACGATCCCGTCAACCAGATAGTTGGCTACCTGATCTCCGGCGACCCTACATACATCACCAGCTATAATAACGCCAGATACCTTATACGCATGCTGGAGCGGGACGAGCTTCTGGAGGAGCTGGTAAAGTATTATGTGGAGTCCCACGGCCCTATAGAAGGCGAATAAGCGACATAAAATACGCCGCGTATTTTTCGCGGCCTTTTTAAAGAATAATTTAAGGAATAAAACTGATATTATGATGAGAGTGCTTGCCCTTGACATAGGGGATAAACGCATAGGAGTGGCGGTGAGCGATCCGCTGGGCATTACCGCCCAGGGCCTTGAGACCTACACCCGGACGGGTGACCTGGATAAGGACACTGACTACCTTATAGCGCTGGCCAACAAATACAAGCCGGTGCGGCTGCTTTTCGGTATGCCCCGCAATATGGACGGAAGTTACGGCTTTGCAAGCGAAAAGGTTAAGGAATTTGCCGCCGCCATGTGCGAAAAGTGGGACGGAGAGCATACCTTCTACGACGAGCGGCTTACTACCGTTCAGGCGGAAAGGGTGCTGTACGAGGCCGAGATGGATTGGCGCAAGCGACGTAAGGTGATAGACAAGCTGGCGGCTGTGGTAACTCTGGAAGGCTACCTTGCTACCAACCCAAAGCTTTGACAGGGAGATGAAAAGATGAAAGACAGGAATATAATAGATCAGATAGGCGAAGACGTAGTGCTGCTGGATGAGGACGGAAAGGAGAACACCTTCGAACACATACTTACCTTTATGTATGAGGGTAAGAAATATGTAGCGCTTTCTCCCATTGCGGATGAGGAAAGCGCTATGGACGACGATGAGGCGGAGGTGGTGCTGTTCCAGATAACCAGCGAAAACGGAGAGGATACCTACGTCAGCATAGACAACGAGGTGCTGCTGGACGAAGTATTCGCCGAGTTTCTCGACCTCATGGACGAGATAAACGAGGAAGAGGACAAGGAATAGGCCGATTTATAAAAAAGCCGCAAAGCTGCGGTTTTTTTATTTTTATTGTTGCATATAAAGCGGACTTCATGGTATACTCATGCTCGTATGGATATGCGAATGGAACGCATATATCACACACCCGGATGGACCGGCGGTTCGTGCCTGTGACATGGGTTGCCCGTACGGGAAGAAGTCCGGGGAGGAATAAATAACGAGGAGGATCATAAAATGTCAGTTATTTCCATGAAGCAGCTTCTTGAAGCAGGCGTACACTTTGGTCATCAGACCCGCCGCTGGAACCCCAAGATGAAGGAATACATCTTCACAGAGCGCAACGGCATCTACATCATCGACCTTCAGAAGACCGTTAAGAAGGCTGAGGAAGCCTACAACTTCGTCCGCAGCGTTGCTGAGGCGGGCGACAGCATTCTGTTTGTCGGAACCAAGAAGCAGGCTCAGGAATCCATTGAGCAGGAAGCTAAGCGCTGCGAGATGTTCTATGTAAACCAGCGCTGGCTGGGCGGCATGCTCACCAACTTCAAGACTATCCAGACCCGTATAGCAAAGCTCCGCAAGATCGAGAAGATGGAAGCGGACGGCGACTTTGCGTATCTCCCCAAGAAGGAAGTCATCAAGCTCAAGGCCGAACAGGAAAAGCTGGAAAAGAACCTTTCCGGCATAAAGGATATGAAGAAGCTCCCCGGCGCCATGTTCGTAGTTGACCCGCGCAAGGAGCACATCGCCGTCATGGAAGCCCGCGCTCTGGGTATCCCCGTAGTGGCTATCGTTGATACCAACTGCGATCCCGACGAGGTGGATTACGCTATCCCCGGCAACGACGACGCTATCCGCGCGGTCAAACTCATCGCCTCCAAGATGGCTGACGCCGTACTGGAAGGCCGTCAGGGTGAGCAGATGATAGACGCAGCAGCCGAAGAAGAGGCCGCTGGCGACGATTTTTAATCTTAAACGATACTTTTAACAGGAGGTCAAGCATATATGTTTACCGCTAAAGACGTAATGGCTCTGCGCGAAATGAGCGGCGCCGGCATGATGGATTGCAAGAAGGCCCTCACCGCCTGCGAAGGCGATATGGACAAGGCAATGGATTATCTTCGCGAGAAGAGCCTTGCCGCTTCCGCAAAGAAGGCTGCCCGTATAGCTGCCGAGGGTATTGTAAGCAGCTATGTTACCGATGACCACAAGGTCGGCGCTATCGTAGAGGTCAACTGCGAGACCGACTTCGTCGCCAAGACCGATGACTTCAAGGCTCTGGTAAACAGCGTTGCCAAGCTGGTAGTTGAAAAGAACCCCGCCGATGTAGACGAGCTGATGGCTCTGGACTGCGGCGACGGCACCGTTGCCGAGATGGTCAACCGCGCAGTTGCCAAGATAGGCGAAAAGATAACCATTCGCCGCTTTGCCCGCATGGAGGGTCAGCTGGTGGATACCTATATCCATCTGGGCGGCAAGATCGGCGTTATCGTAGCCGCCAAGACAGCGGATGCCGAGAAGGCCAGGCCCGCCGTACATGATGTAGCGATGCACATCGCCGCCGCGAAGCCCGGCGTGCTCCATCGCGACGAGGTGGATCCTGCCGATCTGGACAAGGAGCGCGAGATACTGCGCGCCCAGGCTCTGAACGACCCCAAGCCCAAGCCCGCAAACATCATCGAGAAGATGGTGGAAGGCCGTATTGCCAAGTACTACAAAGAGGTTTGCCTGCTTGAGCAGCCCTTCGTAAAGAATCCCGATCAGAGCATTGAGCAGATGCTCAAGGAGCACGGTGATGTGGAGCTGGCAGCGTTCGTCCGCTTTGAGATGGGTGAAGGTCTCCAGAAGCGCCAGGATAACTTCGCTGAGGAAGTTATGGGCCAGATGAAGAAGTAAAACCTGCTTTTAAAAGGAACACCCTTTCCGGTGTTCCTTTTTTGTTATATAATGTATCTGGTGAAAATCGGTCCAGACCGTAATAATAGTTTTAAGGAGCAGAAAAATGCTGAAATACAAGAGAATATCACTTAAGCTTTCCGGCGAAGCCATGGGCGGCGCACAGGCTGTGGATTTTGACAAGGCAGAGGCTATAGCGAGACAGGTGGCGCGGCTTCACGAGCTGGGAGCAGAGATAGGCATAACCATCGGCGGCGGCAATATATGGCGTGGCCGCAGCTCCGGCGATATGGACCGCAACAGGGCGGATCAAATGGGTATGCTGGCGACTGTCATAAACTCTCTTGCCGTTCAGGACTGCCTGTTGAAGCTGGGGATCCCTGCTGTGGTGATGTCCTCAATAGATATGCCAAGGATAGTGGATAGCTATTCCTCCCGGGCTGCACATGCCGCCCTTGATGCAGGTAAGGTAGTCATATTTGCAGGCGGCAGCGGTCTGCCCTTCTTCTCTACCGATACCGCAGCTGCCCTCAAGGCCGCCGAGATAGGCGCGGACGCAATGCTCCTTGCAAAGAATGTAGACGCAATCTATTCTGACGATCCAAAGAAGAACCCGAATGCCGTAAGGTATTCGCACCTCACCTACGACGAGGTCATCGAACGTGAACTAAAGGCTACAGACCTTACTGCCATAACCCTCTGCAAGGAGCAGAACATACCTATACTTGTCTTCGCCATGGCGGACCCGGACAACGTGGTAAAAGCCGTTCAGGGCGAGAGCATAGGTACGCTGATAGACAACGTGAAGTAAGGTATAAAGCGGGCGATACTGTGAACAATCTCTAATTGGGGATTGTGCGAAACAGGCATTTCCTGTAAAATATAGCTGAGCTTTTTATAAGATAAACTTTCAGGAGGTTCAAATATGGACGCTGTCGCAACCGCAAAAGAAAAAATGACCAAAACCGTAGCCGCTTTGGAGCGTGACCTCGGAACCCTCAAGGCCGGGCGTGCGAACCCCCAGGCCCTTGACCGCATAATGGTTGACTATTACGGCTCTCAGGTGCCGATAAACCAGCTGGGCAATATATCCTCCCCCGAAGCGAGGCTGCTGGTCATCTCCCCCTATGACGCCACTATGATAAAGGAAATAGAGAAGGCTATACAGAAGTCCGACCTTGGAATCAACCCCAGCAACGACGGCCGCCTCATACGTCTCGTATTCCCCGAGCTCACCGAGGAGCGCCGAAAGGAGCTTGTAAAGCTGGTGCGCAAGAAGGGCGAGGAGTCTAAGGTAGCTATACGTTCTATCCGCCGCGACGCCATCGATACCATTAAGAAGGCCAAGAAGGACGGCGATATAACTGAGGACGACCAGAAGCGCCAGGAAGAGCAGGCCCAGAAGGCTACCGATGAGTTCATAAAGAACATTGACAAGGTCATTGCCGATAAGGAAAAGGAGATAATGACGGTTTGATATCCGTACTTGGATACGAGCTTGGAAGGGCGAAAGAGCTGCTGGAAGCCGAAGGATACAGCGTGAGGTGCGTAGAGACCCGCAGCCGCAAGGGACTTAACGGCAACGAAAAACGGGTGATAAGGCAGCGTACTGACGGCAATGCGGTTGAGCTCATATGGGCCCTGTTCAAAACAGACTGCGAATATGGGGGATAGCGGTTAGTTCCGCATCCCCTTTTGTATCGGAGGATATTTTTACACAATGGCAAGGATACAGCCTCAAAGCGTAGGCTTGGCGCCGGAGCTGCCACGGCATATAGGCATAATAATGGACGGCAACGGCCGTTACGCCACGCGGCGGGGCCTGCCGAGAAAGCTCGGCCACCGGGCAGGCATGGAACGGCTGAGGGGGCTTATACGTTTTTCATCGGATATAGGTATTGAGGTGCTGTCGCTGTACGCCTTTTCCACCGAAAACTGGAAGCGGCCCAAGGAAGAGATAGGGGCGCTGTTCGATCTTTTTCTGGAATACTTTATAAGCGAACTGGACGACCTGGATAAAAACAACGTCTGCATACGCATAATGGGCGACATGTCCGCATTTCCGGAAAAAATGGGCCAGGAGACGGACGAGGCCATGTACAAAACCAGAAACAATACCGGCCTGAAGCTCAATATTGCATTGAACTACGGCAGCAGGGCGGAGGTGGTACGCGCCTGCAATACCCTTATTGAGCGCGGAAAGCCCGTAGACGAAGCTGAGCTTATGAACGCCCTGTATACCGCAGGGCTGCCGGATCTTGACCTGATAATCCGTACGGCGGGAGAGCAGCGGTTATCCAACTTCATGCTGCTTCAGGCGGCATACGCTGAGCTGGTGTTCACGGACGTGACATTTCCCGAGCTTACGGACGAAAAATATGCGGACTGCATAAGGGAATACCAACGGCGCACCAGAAGGTTCGGCGCGGTGACTGAATAAATCATCAAAAGGAGAAGCGGCGTAATGGATAGCGGCAGGAAAACCAGAGTAATAGTAGGCGCGTTGCTGGGATTGCTCTTCGTGGGCATAGTGGCTCTCGGCAGCATATTCCGCACCGTGGTATTTACCGTGGCGGCGGTGATAGCGGTATACGAGATGTCAAACATGATCTATAAAAAGACTGAAAAGAATATATTCGCGGCGCCCGCATACATCTTTGCGGCGCTGTGCTTCCCCATAGCCTCATTTCCGGCGGCCTTGGCGGCGGGGATGAGCGCCGCTACCGCTATAATGCTCCTCGGCGCGCTGTGCCTGATACTGGTTGCGGCGGAGAGGGTATTCAATAAGCTGCGCACCACGGAGGAGAGCATATACTCCGCGTTCATGCTCATATACCCCATGTCGCTGTTTGGGATGCTGGCGCTGATAATGCCCGCCGACGGGCTCGTATCGCCCAAAAACGTGGGCCTGCTGCTGGTATTCATATGCCCGCTCATGGGCGACATGCTGGCCTATTACATAGGCTCCTCGATGGGCAAGCGAAAGCTTTGCCCCGAGATAAGTCCTCATAAGACGGTTGAGGGAAGCTATGGAAGCTTTCTTGGCGGCCTGCTGGGCGGCTTCGCGTGCTTCCTGCTGCAATTCATATGGGGGCTGCGCCTGCCTATACTTCCCATGCTGCTTGTGGGTATTATCTGCGGAGGAGTAGGGCAGATAGGCGACCTGTTTGCGTCCGTCATAAAGCGCTGGGCCGGCGCAAAGGATTACGGCAATATATTCCCCGGCCATGGCGGGGTGATAGACAGGTTGGACAGTGTGCTCATGTGCGCACCGGTGGTGCTGTGTTACGTATGGCTCAGTATGCTGGGCTAAAGGAATGCAATAGATAATGAAGAATATAGCTGTTTTGGGCTGCACAGGCTCCATAGGCAGGCAGACCCTTGACGTTATCAGGGCTAATCCGGATAAATTCCGGGCGGCCGTGCTTTGCGCGGGCAGAGATGCCGACGCCATGTTTAAAGCGGCGGAGGAATTCCGCCCGGATTATATTGCCATGGCGGACGAGGCTGCGGCGGATAAGCTCAGGCAAAGCGGAATAAAGGCAAAAATAGCCGGCGGTGAACAGGCGGTGCTGGAAGCGGCGGCCTATGAGGGCGCCGACATAATAGTAAATGGCATAAGCGGCTTTTCAGGAATGAAGCCGCTGCTTGCAGCGCTGGAAGCGGGCAAAACCGTTGCCCTTGCAAACAAAGAAAGCATCGTCTGTGCTCACGACCTGGTAAATGCCGCGCTGAAAAAGGGCGGTGCCATAATACCGGTGGACAGCGAACAGAGCGCCATATTCCAGTGCATGGCGGCGGGAAACCACGGCGAGATACAAAGACTCATACTTACGGCCTCCGGCGGTCCCTTCAGGGAATATACAAAGGAACAGCTCAAAACCGTCACGCCGGAGCAGGCAGGGCATCACCCAACCTGGAAAATGGGCAGAAAGATCACTATAGATTCCGCCTCCTTTTTCAACAAGGGCCTCGAGATAATGGAGGCGAGCTATCTTTTCGGCATACCCGGGGAAAGGATAAGCGTATTGGTACACCCGGAGTCCATAGTGCATTCAATGGTGGAATACACGGACGGATGCAATATGGCACAATTATCCAGGCCCGATATGCGGCTTGCAATACAATATGCGCTGACATACCCGGAGAGGACTCCCGGCGAGTTTGGAAGGCTTCGCCTTGAGGACATGGGCAAAATAAGCTTTTATGCGCCTGATACCGATAAATTTCCGGCGATACCCATGGCGTATGAGGCGCTGCGCGAGGGTGGGGCGCTGCCCATAGTTTATAACGGCGCAAACGAGGCGGCGGTGGATATGTTCATACGGGGCAAGATACGCTTTGACGAGATAGCCGACGTGGTCGGATACGCCATGAGCAGGGCGGACAGGGGGAATATACTCTCCCTTGAGGACATAATAAAAACAGACAGGCAGGCGAGAAGGCTTGCATTTGAGAAAGGAAACGCATAAATGACGCTGTTGTCAATTGTTGGCGCGCTGCTGGTGCTTACGGTGCTGGTATTCGTACACGAACTTGGGCATTTTTACGCGGGCAAAAGGCTTGGCTTCAGAATAGACGAGTTCGCCATAGGAATGGGTCCTGTGGTGTGCAGCAAGGAGAAAAACGGTACCCGCTTCGCGATCCGGGCGCTGCCCATAGGCGGCCTATGTGCCTTTCACGGTGAGGATGAAGGTGTATCCGATCCCGAGTGCTTCAATGCGCAGCCGGTATGGAAGCGCATGATAGTGGTGCTGGCCGGCCCGTTTATGAATATACTTCTGGCAGTGGTGCTGGCCGTGATCATACTTATGACCTACGGCGAGTATATGCCGATGATAAACGACTTTACCGGGGAGAACACCCCGGCGGAGGCCGCGGGCATACAGGAGGGCGACATAATAACCGCCATAGACGGCAAAAGCATAACCTACTATGCGGAATGCACGGATTACATACAGCAGGCTGATCCTGCGAGAATAGAGGTTACCGTACGACGTGACGGCATGGATGTGACGCTTACTGCCCACGACATATACGATCCCGAAAGCGGAAGCAACAGGCTGGGCATATACATCTCCCCCGAAAGGCTGCGCTACGGCCTGCTTGAGGCTGCGACAAATTCGGTACGTTACACCTGCTATATTGTAAAAGAGATGTTCAAGGTGCTGGGCGGCCTGTTCACAGGAGGCGTTACCTCGGACGACGTCGCCGGGCCGGTGGGAACCATAAGCATAATAGGTCAGGCGGTGAGGGCCGGCTTTGAGGTGGTGCTGCGTCTCGGAGTGCTTATCAGCATCAACCTTGGCATAATGAACATACTGCCAATTCCGGCGCTGGACGGCGGAAGGTTCCTGTTCATGGTGATAGAGGCGGTTCGCGGCAAGCCCATACCTCCCGAGAAGGAGGGAATGATACATATGGCGGGGCTGGTGCTGCTCTTCAGCCTTATGATACTGCTTACGGTAATGGACGTAAGAAAGCTGTTTTAGCAGCATAGCGGCAGACCGATTTGTGGGGGAAGGATGAAAAAAACAAGAAAAGTTATGGCAGGGGCGGTGCAGATAGGCGGCGGCGCCCCCGTCACCATACAGTCTATGACCAATACAGACACGGCGGACGCAATAGCCACCGCCGATCAGATATTGGCCCTTGAGGAGGCGGGCTGCGAGATAGTCCGCTCTTCCGTGTACAATGAAGCATGTGCAAAGGCAATACCCGAGATAAAGAGCAGGATACACATACCACTCGTCGCGGATATACATTTTGATTGGAGGCTCGCCATAGCCGCCATGGAAAACGGCGTGGACAAGCTGCGCTTCAATCCCGGCAACATAGGCGGAGAGGAAAACGTAAAAAGGCTGGTGGATTGCGCTAAGACCCATCATGTTCCCATGCGCATAGGGGTAAACGGCGGCTCTGCGGAAAAGGAGCTTCTCCGAAAGTACGGAGGCCCAAAGCCGGAAGCGCTGGTTGAGAGCGCGCTGAAGCACGTCCGCATGCTGGAAAAACAGAGCTATTATGACATGGTCATATCTATTAAATCCTCCAACGTGCCGAATACAATTGAGGCTTACAGGCTTATGAGCAGGGAGTGCGATTACCCCCTGCATATAGGTGTTACGGAAGCTGGCGGCGGTGAAATGGCCCTTGTAAAGGCTGCGGCCGCCATGGGCGCCCTTCTTGTGGACGGCATAGGGGATACCATGCGCGTATCCATGACCGGCGACCCTGTACAGGAGGTTTACGCAGCGAAGGAGATACTGCAGGCCATGGGCCTCAGAAAAGAAGGAGTGGAAATAGTCAGCTGCCCAACCTGCGGCAGAACCTGCACCGATCTTCTCAGCGCCGCCAACAGGGTGGAGCATGAGCTTTCCAGCCTGATACCCAAGGGAAAGTACCTTAAAGTAGCCGTGATGGGCTGTATTGTAAACGGCCCCGGAGAAGCGGCTGAAGCCGATATAGGCGTGGCCTTCGGCAAGGGCGGCTGCGCCCTGTTCAAGGGCGGCAAGCTCTTCAGGACAGTTCCTCTGGAGGCCGCCGTAGACGAGCTGATAGCCGAGGCGAAGGCCATGATGGAATAGACTATGGAACAGAAGCTTTTGACTATATTTGAAAAATACGGCCTTGGAGACGGCGAGATAACAGATGCCGGACTGAACAAGCGTGAAAATCTGCTGACCGTTACCGTGCGGTGCGGCCATATAACCAGCGCCGAAAACATAGCCTGTCTTGAGAGGGAGCTTTGCGCCCTCATGCCGGGCTGCCGCACAAAGGTAATAATCAGGTGCGGCGGGCTTTCGGCGCTGCTGTCCGCCTGCGACGAGGATACGCTGAACATACTCAAAAAGACATGGTGCGACATACTTCCGGTATGCCGCCCCGCAATACACAGCTCCGTCTGGGATTATGAGAGCGGCACGATCAAGGTAAAGATACCCTGGCAGGTGTTCGAGCTGGTCTCGGATCCGAGGCATAGGGAAACGGTAAAGTCATATTACCTCGATCGGTACGGCATAGAGACTGACATAGAGCTTACAGCGGACGATACCATGGAGCTGACGCTGCCCAAGGAAGAGGAACGGCCCGCCTGGCAGCCTAAAAAGGCTGCGGAGGCCAAGAAAAAGGCACTCCCCGACAGGGCGGATGCGATATATGGCAAGCCCATAAAAAAGACCGCCATAATCCAGCAGCGCGACGTGGACGAGACTATGGGCTACGTCACAATAAAGGGCGAGATACTAACCCTGGAGACTACAAAGCAGAAAAACGGCAGGACTATACTGACATTTGCCATAAGTGACCATACAAACACGATTCCCTGCAAGATGTTTCTCGAGGAGGGCGAGAATGGCATCGTCGATACCATAGCCGGCATACAGAAAAAGAAGGATATACTTATCGTCGCCGGAAAGTATATGATGGATCAGTGGCTCAGGCGAATGTGCGTATTCCCGCGGGACGTGGGCTGGGAGCCAAGAGCGGTGCGCACGGACAAGTCCGAGGAGAAGCGCGTAGAGCTGCATCTTCATACCAAGATGTCCAGCATGGACGGCCTGACAGACGTTAAGGAAGCCATAAAGACCGCAGCCCGCTGGGGCCATAAGGCAATAGCAATAACGGATCACGGCGTGGTACACGCCTTCCCGGATGCGGTGGCACAGGCAGACAAGCTGAAAAAGGACGGCAAGGACATAAAAATACTGCTGGGCGTCGAGGGATACCTCATGCCCGACAGCGAGCTTATAAAGCGGCCGGAGCAATACGTGGCGATAGGAGTGGTAGCATATCCCGGCGTAAAGGAGGACGACGTATACGAGATAGCCGCGCTGCGCTTTGACGAGAGCGGCGAAAAGGAAGGCTTATCCATAATAGTCAACAGCGGCGCGGCGCTGACCGATGCCATGGCCCAGGAGACAGGGCTTACACGCGAAATGATAAACGGCGGCGTGAGCCTGAAGGACGGGCTGAAGCAGCTGTATGACTTTATAGGCGATGGAGTGAAGGTGATACACGACCCGCTGGAGCTGAACAACCTCAGGCAGCACGGCCTGCGCTTTGATATGGAGCTGGACGCGCACTGTGTAAGCACCTCCATGCTGTTTCATTACCTGCACAGGGAAAGCAAGCAGACGGATATGAGGACTGCGGCGGAGGCGCTGGGCGTGGAGCATTGCGGCGGCAGAGCTATGGAAAGGGCGAGGACTGCGGCAAAGATAATGAACGCCGTACTGTCCGAGATGACCGCAAAGGACATAGAAAAGCTGCCGCTCATAGACGCGGTTCCCAAGGAAAAGGGAAAGGGCCGCAGGCTCACCTACCATATAATCATAATGGCCAGGAACCACGAGGGCCTTATGAACCTTTACCGCCTCGTGTCATATGCTCACCTCGAGCACCTGCGCAAGGTACCGCAGATACCCAGAAGCCTTCTCAATATGCACCGCGAGGGCCTTATAGTAGGCTCCGCCTGCGAGGCAGGAGAGCTGTTCCGGGCGGTGCTCAGGGGGGAGAGCGAGGAAAAGCTCATGTCCATAGCGGACATGTACGACTATCTCGAGATACAGCCCATAGGCAACAACGCCTTCCTTATGCGAAACGGCACAGTGGACACGGAGGAAGGGCTTCGCGATCTCAACCGCAGGATAGTAGCCCTGGGCGACAAGATGGGCAAGCCTGTGGTGGCCACGGGGGACGTACACTTCCTGGAGCCGGACGACGCGCTTTTCCGCAGCATAATAATGCACGCCAGAGGCTTTGACGACGCGGAGCAGCAGGCTCCCCTCTACTTCAAGACCACAGATGAGATGCTGGAGGAATTCTCCTATCTGGGTGAGGAAAAGGCGAGGGAGGTAGTAATAACCAACCCCAACATGATAGCCGACAGCTGCGAGAGAATGAAGGCATTCCTGTCAGAAAAGGGCACCTATGCCCCCACGTTCCCCGGCGCAAACGACGAGCTGAGGAATATGGCGCTGAAGAAGGCTCACGAGATATACGGGGACGAGCTGCCGGAGGTGGTGCAGAAGCGCCTTGATAAGGAACTGAATTCCATCATAGGCAACGGCTATTCCTCGCTGTACCTTATGGCACAGCGCCTTGTACACAAGTCAAACAGCGACGGGTATCTCGTCGGTTCCCGAGGCTCGGTAGGCTCTTCCTTCGTGGCCAACATGGCGGGCATAACCGAGGTAAACGCATTGCAGCCCCACTATGTCTGCCCCAACTGCCGGCACAGCGACTTCGACATAGACCGTACCAAGTATGCCTGCGGCGTGGACATGCCGGATAAGGACTGCCCCGTCTGCGGCGCAAAATACAAAAAGCTTGGCTACGAGATACCCTTCGAGGTGTTTCTGGGCTTCAAGGGCGACAAGACCCCGGATATAGACCTTAACTTCTCAGGGGATTATCAGCCTGTAGCGCATAAGTACGTTGAGGTGATGTTCGGGGAGGGCCACGCCTTCCGCGCCGGAACCATATCCGGCGTAAAGGACAAGATAGCCTACGGCTACGTCCGCTCCTACTGTGAGGCAAACGGCATAAACGCCAGCAAGGACGAGATGGACCGCATGGTGCAGGGCTGCACAGGAGTTAAGAAGACTACCGGCCAGCATCCCGGCGGCATAGTCATAGTGCCAAAGGAAAACGATATAATGGAGTTCACCCCGGTGCAGTACCCGGCGGACCGCAGCGAGGGCGATACCATAACCACCCACTTCGACTTTCACGCCATGGACGACAGGCTGGTAAAGCTGGATATACTGGGCCACGATGATCCGACGGTGCTTAGAATGCTGAAGGATATTACCGGCTTGGACCCCCAGACAATACCCCTTGACGACCCTGAAACCATGAAGATATTCCGCACCAGCGAGCCTCTGGGCGTGACGCTGGACGAGCTGGACTGCGACGTGGGCAGCATAGCAATACCCGAGTTCGGCACCACCTTCGTGCGGCAGATGCTCAAGGACACACGCCCTACTACGATGGAAGAATTGCTCAGGATATCCGGCCTTTCCCACGGTACCGATGTATGGCTGGGCAACGCTCAGGAGCTGGTATTGAGCGGCACCGCGACACTGTCGCAGGTAATATGCACCCGAGACGACATAATGAACTACCTTATACTCAGAGGCGGCGACCCGTCCATGTCCTTCAAAACCATGGAAAGCGTCCGCAAGGGCAGAGGCCTTACCCCTGAGATGGAGGAGCATATGCGCTCCATAGATACGCCTCAGTGGTTCATAGACTCCTGCAAAAAGATAAAGTACATGTTCCCCCGCGCCCACGCAGCGGCCTACGTCATGATGGCCTTCCGAGTGGCCTACTACAAGGTGCATATGCCCCTCGCCTTCTATTCCGTTTACTATACCGTCCGAGCGGACGCCTTTGACATAGCCCAGGCGGAGGGCGGCGCCCAGAAGGTGCTTGCCAACATAAACGCCATAAAGAAAAAAGGCAACGATGCGGATAAAAAGGAAGAAGACCTGCTGACAATACTGGAGGTGGTCTTTGAAATGAACAAGCGCGGCATAGAGCTGCTGCCTGTGGACCTGTATAAATCCAAGGCCAGCCAGTTCATAATAGAAGACGGCAAGATACGGCCGCCCTTCTCATCGGTGGCGGGCGTGGGAGCCAACGCCGCCATAGGCATAGCCGAAGGCGCAAAGGGCGGCGAGTATACCTCCATAGAAAATTTTCAGGCCCGTACCGGCGCCAACTCCGCAGTGATAAAGGCACTTGCGGAAGCCGGCTGCCTGAACGGGCTGCCCGAGACGGATCAGCTCTGCCTGTTTTAAAAAAGCCGGTATGTGCGGCGCTTTGATGCGAAATAATATGCTTGCATTATAGTGCCGCATATGGTACAATTTTGCTGTTGGTATATGGCAAGTTTGCTGTATTTTAGTTTTCAAGTAAGAGTGGGCGCGTCCTGCTCTTTTGTTTTGAATAGCGGAGGAATATAATGAAAACCACCCAAACAGTGGAAGCTCTTCTCCGGCCGGTAGTTACAGGCATGGGCTACGAGCTGGATGAGGTAGAGTTTCAGAAGGAGCAGGGTAATTGGGTGCTCACCCTGTACATAGAGCATCAGGACGGAAGAAGCGCTACCATAGACGACTGCGAGGCGGTGAGCCGGGCCGTAGACCCCATATTGGACGAAGCAGACCCAATAGAGCAGGCATACTACCTCAGTGTGTCCTCAATAGGCATCGACAGGCCGCTCAAAAAGGATAGGGACTATCAGCGCAGCCTCGGCAGCCCCATTACGGTAAAGCTCTACGCCCCGCTCAAGGGCAAAAAGGAATATACGGGCGAGCTTTTGTCATATACGCCCGATTCCTTCACCATAAGCGTAAAGGGCGAGGAGATGACCTTCCAGAAAAAGGACGCTTCAAAGGTGCAGCCCTATATAGACTTCAAGGCTCTGAAAAAGGACCTTGACGAATTAGAAGCAGATTTTGAAAATATAGAGACAGAAGAGGAGAATTGACAATGAATGCCGAATTCATAGAGGCACTGAATGCCATAGAGAAAGAGCGCGGGATAAGCAAGGATATACTGATAGACGCATTCGAATCCGCATTGATAGCGGCCTATAAGCGCAACTACGGCGCAGTGGGAAACGTCCGCGCCACAGTGGATAGGGATACGGGAGAGGTGCAGATATTCGCCTCCAAGACCGTCACCGAGACGGTGGAAAACCCCTATGCGGAAATATCCCTTGCCGAGGCGAAGAAGATCAATTCCCTCTATGAAGTGGGCGACGTTCTGGAGGAGGAGGTAGACCCCCGCAAGTTCGGCCGCATAGCGGCCCAGACCGCCAAGCAGGTGGTTGTGCAGCGTATTCGCGAGGCCGAGCGCGGCGTCATATTCGATGAATTCGTAGAGAAGGAAAACGAGGTGCTTACCGCTATAGTCCAGCGGGTAGAGAAGAACGGCATCTATGTAGAGCTGGGCAAGACAGACGGCTTCCTTGCCGCCTCCGAGACCATAGCGGGGGAGACTTATAACACCAGCGACAGGCTGAAGGTTTACGTCCTTGAGGTGCGCAAGACCAACAAGGGCCCGCAGGTAATAGTTTCCCGTACCCACCCCGGCCTTGTTAAGAGGCTTTTCGAGCTGGAGGTTCCCGAGATACAGACCGGCATAGTCCAGATAAAGTCCATAGCGCGGGAGGCGGGCTTCCGCACCAAGGTGGCCGTTTATTCTTCCGACCCTCAGGTGGACGCCGTGGGCGCCTGCGTGGGCCAGAAGGGGATAAGGGTAGAGCGCATAGTAAACGAGCTGCATAACGAAAAGATAGATATAATAGAGTGGGATCCCGATCCGGCAGTATATATTGCCAAGTCCCTTAGTCCTGCCCGTGTTATGATGGTATACATCAACGAGGCGGAAAAGGCCGCGAAGGTGATAGTGCCAGACAATCAGCTTTCCCTTGCTATCGGCAAGGAAGGCCAGAACGTCCGCCTTGCCGCCAAGCTCACAGGCTGGAAGATAGATATAAAGAGCCAGAGCCAGGCCGAGGAGGACATGGATATAGCCGACGCCGACAGCGAGGCGGACGGCGGCTTCGAGGAATAGTTTTGGAGGATCAGCAATGCCTGCTAAGAAGGTGCCTATGAGAATGTGCGTGGGCTGCCGCGAGATGAAGCCAAAGAAGGAGCTGCTGCGCATAGTCCGCTCTCCCGAGGGCGAAATAAGCGTGGACCGCACCGGCAAGGTCTCCGGCCGCGGAGCGTACATATGCGCCAACGCGGAGTGCCTGAACAGGGCCCGCAAAATAAAAGCGCTGGAAAGGGCGCTGGAGCACGGAATAGAGGACGAGGTTTTTTCAAAGCTCGCTTCGGAGATAACCGGCGATGCAGAATGACCGTCTGCGTACAGCTCTGGGCTTTGCGGCCAAGGCCGGGAAGTGCATATCCGGCGACTTTGGCGCGGAAAGGGCCGTGAAGGACAAAAAAGCCCTCATAATAGCCCTTGACAGCGGCGTGTCCGCCGCAACGCGGGAGCGCTACGAGGGAATGTGCCAAAGAGCCGGCATACCCTGCGTGTATCTCGAAGACCTTGGCAGGGCGATAGGAAAGAATAACCGCATGATAGCCGCGGTGACAGAGGCGGGCTTTGCCCGTATGATAGAAGAGACGTATAAGACTTCACAGCAAAAGTAACATACCGGGGGGTAATATCTATGGCAAACAAGACAATGGATTCCGCACGGGAATTTGAAACCCAGGCAAAGGAGCTTCTGGAGCGAGTAAAGCGAATGCAGAACGATCTGGGGGCGGCCCTTCAGTCCGTAAAGCGGGCGGAAAGCGAGCTTATAGATAAAGAAAAGCGCGCCGAAAAGGAACGCATGGAAAAAGAAAGGGCAGAGAGACTCCGAGAGGTCCTCACCAGCGAGGGCGACCTTGCCTTCCACGTAGGCGACGACAGGGCGGAGGAGCAGCCAGCCCCGGCAGAGAGCAAGAGCGAAGTAAATGAGAAGCCGAAGCCGGAGCCGGTGAAGGAGCAGAAGGCGGAGGAAAGCGTACAGGCAAAGGCGGAGGAACCTGCAATGGCGGATAGGAAGCCTGAAGAAAAGCCCGAGACAAAGGCGAAACCCGCACCGGCAAATAAGCCTGTACAGCAGCAGCGCCCGGCCTATGAGCGCAGGGAACCTCAGCGCAGAGAGGACGGCAGGCAGCAGAAGCCGCGCACTGACAGGCCGCAGCGGCCCGCAGACCGTCCGGAGCGCACAGACAGACCTCAGCAGCGCCCCGTACAGGGAGGCTACCAGCCTAAGCCGGCGGCCCGCACCATGGAATCCGCTGCGCCTTCCGTAAGGGATCAGGGCAAGGGCCGGAGCCAGAAACCCCAGACCAGAGATGAGGAGCGCAAGGCGCCAAAGAATAAGAAAACCATTATGAAGGAAAACACCAGAGCAGCAGGCAGCTGGGACGACGACGCCCCAATGAGCCGCAAGCAGAAGCGCAAGCAGCAGGCGTTACATAAGCCGGAGCCGGTAAAGATCGACAAGGCCGTGCTGACTACCGAGACCATAACCGTAAAGGATCTTTCCGAAAAAATAGGCAAGCCTGTGGCCGAGATCATCAAAAAGCTGTTTATACTCGGCATAATGGCTACCATCAATCAGGAGATAGACTACGACACCTGCTCACTCATCGCCGCCGATTACGGCATAGAGCTGGAGCTCAACATAGCCAAGACCGCCGAGGACGTGCTCAACGAGAGCGTTGAAGAGGCGGATTCCGAGGAGAACCTCGTACCACGCCCGCCGGTAGTTACCATAATGGGCCATGTAGACCACGGCAAGACCTCGCTGCTTGACGCCTTCCGTGAAAGCAGCATAACCGCAGGCGAGGCAGGCGGCATAACGCAGCATATAGGCGCGTATACCGTATCCTGCAAGGGGCGCACCATAACCTTCATAGATACCCCGGGCCATGAGGCGTTCACATCCATGCGCGCCCGCGGCGCCCAGGTAACGGATATAGTAATACTGGTTGTGGCGGCGGACGACGGCATCATGCCGCAGACCATCGAGGCCATAAACCACGCCAAGGCGGCGAACGTTCCGATAATCGTCGCTATCAACAAGATAGATAAGGACACCGCCAACCCGGACCGGGTAATACAGCAGCTCACCGAGTACGGCCTCGTAGCCGAAGAGTGGGGCGGCGATACCATATGCGTACCCGTTTCCGCGAAGAAGCGCATCAATTTGGATACGCTGCTTGAGATGGTACTGCTTCAGGCGGATGTTCTGGAGCTTAAGGCAAATCCCGACAGGGCGGCCCGTGGCACCATAATAGAGGCAGAACTGGACAAGGGCCGCGGCCCTGTGGCTACCGTACTGGTACAGAACGGTACCCTCAAAATAGGCGATCCCATAGTCGCAGGCACAGCCTTCGGCCGCGTACGCGCAATGATGGACGACAAGGGCCGCAGGGTGACTTCAGCCGGGCCAAGCCAGCCTGTAGAGGTACTGGGCTTTGGCGAGGTGCCTTCCGCAGGCGATGTAATGAACGTTGCGGAAGTAGATAAGCTGTCCCGGCAGGTAGCAGAGGAGCGCCGCGACAAGCTCAAGGCGGAGCAGATACGCAATATGTCCAAGGTATCCTTGGACGATCTGTTCAGCCAGATAGAGGCGGGCAACGTCAAGGATCTCAACATCATAGTAAAGGCAGACGTGCAGGGCACGGTAGAGGCCATAAAGCAGGCATTGGAGAAGCTCTCCAACGACGAGGTAAGGGTGCGCTGCATACACGGCGGCGTAGGCGCCATAACCGGCTCGGATATAGTGTTCGCCTCCGCCTCCAACGCGCTGGTAATAGGCTTTAACGTGCGCCCGGACGCCACGGCTCGCGAGGCCGCCGAACGCGAAAAGGTGGATGTGCGCACATACAGCGTCATCTACAACGTGATCGAGGATGTCGAGAACGCCATGAAGGGCCTGTTTGCACCCGTATACAAGGAGGTCGCTCTGGGTACTGCGGAGGTACGCAATACCTTCAAGGTGTCAGGCGTCGGCACTATTGCGGGCGCATACGTCAAGGATGGCAAAATCACCCGCTCCGCTCAGGTGCGCGTAGTCCGCGGCGGCATAGTGCTCCACGACGGCAAGATCGCCTCCCTCAAGCGGTTCAAGGACGACGTAAAGGAAGTTGCGTCGGGCTATGAATGCGGTATCGGTATAGAAAACTACAACGATATCCGCGAGGGCGACATGATAGAAGCCTACATTATGGAGCAGATAGAAAGATAATCAGAAAGGTAAAAAAATGTCCATTCGTTATGAAAGAATGAATGAGGAGATAAAGAAGACCATCAGCGAGATCATAAAGGACATGAAGGATCCTCGAGTCTCAGATATGACCACCATAATGTCGGTGGACGTGACCAACGACCTGAAGCAGGCCAAGGTGCTGGTAAGCGTTTACGACAAGGACGACGAGGTGCGCAGGGGCACGGTGGAAGCCCTCAACCACGGCAGCGGCTTTATAACCCGCGAGCTGGGCAAGCGCATGCAGCTGCGCGCCCTGCCAAAGCTGAACTTCAGGCTGGACAACTCCATTGAGTACAGCGTGCATATTTCAGAGATTATCGACAGCCTGCACAAAAACGAAAAGTAGCTTGCTCTGGGCGGTGATGTGAAGCGTCATCGCCCGATTTTTTAGGAGGGAAGGCTTATGAAGGGCAGCATGGAGGAGATACTCCGCTTTGTAGAACAAAACGACGCTTTCAGCATAATATCCCACGTAGCGCCGGATGGGGATACCATCGGTTCGGGAACGGCACTGTCAAGGATACTGCGCAGGCTGGGCAAGCGTACGGAAAACGTATGCTGCGACCAAGTACCCGACGCGTATAAGTTCATACCGGGTGCTGAAGAGATACTGTTGCCGGAGGATGCCCGGGGCTTCGATGCGGTAATAGCGGTAGACTGCGCAGATAAGGACAGGCTGGGCAGTGCCGAGGGTATATTCGACAGGGCGGGCGTGACGGCCAATATAGACCATCACGGCACCAACGCCACGTATGCCGATAATAATATGATTGAGGAGACTGCCGCCTGCGCAGAGCTTATATACAGGCTTGGCAGGGCGCTGGGGGCGGAGATAGACGCGGAGACGGCTAATTGCCTCTTTGCCGCCCTCGTGACAGATACCGGCTCCTTTGCCTATTCCAACGTAACGAGGGACACTATGGCCATAGCCGGCGAGCTTATTGCGTCAGGCGCTGATAATTCTCTCATAAACAGGCTGGTATATCACAACGAGCCGGCAGGCAAGGTGAAGATGCACGCTTACGCGCTGGAGAGGCTGCATTTATATTCCGAAGGGCGCATAGCCACAGCAATGCTTACGGAAAGTGAGATGGATTCCTTTGGCCCCGAGGCCTACACCGAGGGAATAGTCGAAAAGCTGCGGGATATAGATACGGTGGAGATAGCGGCGTTTTTGAGGCAGAAGGGAAAGGACGTAAAGGTAAGCCTTAGAGCTAAGAAATACGCCGACGTGGCGCGTATCGCCGCCTCAAAAAATGGGGGCGGCCATCCCAAGGCAGCCGGGTACACCGAATATGACATCACTGTGGCTGAGGCCGAAAAGATAGCGGTGCAGCTTGCCGAAAAGGAGCTTGAAGCATGCTGGAAGGAGTAGTAAACGTATTAAAACCGCCGGGAATGAGCTCCAGCGACGTAGTGACGGACATCCGGCATATATTCAACATGAAGCGGGTAGGCCATACCGGGACGCTGGACCCTGGCGCAGCCGGAGTGCTGCCTATATGCATAGGCCGGGCGACGAGGCTTTTTGATTACCTTGTGGACAAAGAAAAGGAGTACATAGGCGAGATAACCTTCGGTATAGCTACGGATACCCAGGATTCCTACGGCGCGCCGGAAGGACGCTCCGATGCTGTAGTTACCGGGGAGATGCTCATGGAGGCGCTGCCTAAGTTCACAGGCCCTCAAAAGCAGACCGCGCCCCTGTATTCGGCCCTTTCGGTGGACGGAAAGAAGATGTACAAGCTTGCCCGGCAGGGCGTTGAGGTGGAGCGCAAGGTTAGGGATATAAACGTGCCGGAGCTTTCGTTCATATCACAGACCGGCCGCAACAGGTATCTCGTAAAGATCGTCTGCTCCAAGGGCACATATGTGCGCACGCTCTGCCACGACATAGGCGGGAGCATGGGGGTTCCTGCCCACATGTCCTTCCTGCTGCGCACACGCTCCGGGGCGTTTGATCTGGACGGCAGCTTTACAATAGACGAGCTGAAGGAGCTTAAAGAAAAGGGCGAGCTTTATAAGGCGGTCATACCCATGGAGCAGGCGCTTATGCATATAGGCGAAGCCCGAATGACCCTGAACAAAAAAGGCGAACGGTTCCTGACTCATGGTGCGGAGGTGGTCTGTCCCGGCATAGAAGAACTGCCAAAGGATACCCCTCTCAGGGCATACTGCAACGGCAAATTTTTAGGAATAGCCAAATCAAACGGCGAGGCGGTGCATATATGCACCTTCCTCGGTCAGGAAGAAGAATGAATAAAACAGCCATAGCTTTCGGCACCTTTGACGGGGTACACAGGGGGCATCAGGAGATAATAAACGCCATGCTCTCGGCGGCGAAAAGGGGAGGGCTCGACCCGCTCATATACACCTTTTCCAACCATCCGGCGGGGCTGTTCGGCAAGTCCTTTTCCATGATAATGACGGACGGGGAGCGCATAGCCGCCCTGAAAGGCTTCGCCCCCGTTGCGGCGGAAAGGCTGGACAGGCAGTTCGCGGCGACGGAGCCGGAGGACTTCGTCCGGCACATGGCGGAAAAATACCGCATGGGCGCAGCCGTCGCGGGCTTCAACTATACCTTCGGCAGCAGGGGGGCGGGGAACATGGATACGCTCCGTCGCCTTGGGGGGAAATACGGCTTTGAGGTATACGAGATACCCGCGCTGATGTACGGCGGGGAGCCGGTATCCAGCACCCGGATACGGGCCTGCATAGAGCGCGGCGACATAGCCGGCGCAAACGCCATGCTGGGCCATGAGCTTGAGCTTAGCTGCAAGGAAACGTCGCAAAACGGACACGCCGTGCTTAAAGTGGCTGATGGGCTCGTGCTGCCAGCCCCCGGGAGGTACATTACGGAGGCGGAGGGAAGGCGGCTCGTATGCGGCGTTTCGCCCGGTGGCTCCATCGAGCCGGAGGAGCCCTTTGGGGAGCCTAAAAAGCTGCGGTTTATAGGCAGGATAGGCTGAAAAAGCTATTTACAACGCATTGACGCTGTGGTAAAATAAAAAGACCTTGAACCGGGGGCTGTGTTTTCCGCATCTCCAAGCGCAATACTCGGTTTCCGGCGATTTATAAAAAATATGGAGGAAGTAAAAATGACCAAAGCTGAAATCATCGCCAAGTACGCGATCCATGAGGGCGACACCGGTTCCCCCGAGGTGCAGATAGCTCTGCTGACCGAGCGCATCAACCACCTGAACGAGCACCTCAAGGAGAACAAGAACGACCACCATTCCCGCCGTGGCCTGCTCAAGATGGTCGGCCGCCGCCGCGGGCTTCAGAACTATCTGAAGAAGACAGACATCGAGCGCTACCGCAAGATATGCGCCGAGCTTGGCCTGCGCAAGTAATTGAGTGAGCATAAGAGCAGCCTTTAAGGCTGCTCTTTTCTTATTCGGCACAGCATCTTGCGCCGCCCTGCGGGGAACGGCACGATTCGCCGAATTATTTATATTTTATTCACAGATTAGCTTTGGTATATTCATACGCAAAGGGGTATAATATCCTTAGAAAAGAAGCTGGCAAAGCAAAAAGCGAGGGAGGGCTTTTTATGAAGAAAAGATTATTTGCCATTATGTTGGCTCTGGCCATGCTGCTGGTCGCAGTGCCTGCGCTGGCGGAGGAAGGAGAAGTACAAGAACAAGATCAGGTTAAGGAAAAGATATTATGCGCTACTGAAGGATGCAACAATGAAGTAGCAAATAAAGGTGATTTCTGCAAAGATTGCGCGGCGAAGACTAAAGGCGGCACGAATGGTGGCAGCACCGGAGACAGCACCGGAGACAACACCAACGATAATACCGTAAACACTGACAATACCGGTGGCAATACCGGCGGTAATACTGGAGAAAGCAGCAATACCGACAGCACCGGCAATAGCGGTAGCACCGACGGCAATACCGGCAATACCGGCACAACTGAAGGACAAAATCCGCCTACGAGTGACGGAGAAGGCGGCGGCGAGCAGCCTGATAATCCTCAACAACAATGCACGCATAATAATGTGGAATACACGCAGAACGCTGCCGATCCATATAGAGAACACAAAAAGGTATGCAAGGACTGCAAAGCGGATTTAGGCGATGAACCCCATCAGTGGGACGAAACTACAAAGAAGCCCAAAACTGAAGGAACTGACAAGATACCGACGTGTACAAACGGTGGACATTGGACTATGCAGTGTGGACTCTGCGGTCATGTGACTGTGTTTGATGGTCCTGTCCTCGGTCATGATTATGAGTATCACTGGGGTACATGGGATTGCAAAACCAAGACGATTACAGCTTATCGCAAGTGCAATCGTCCGGGGTGTGACCTTAATGAAAAGCCAACTACCATTTCAGTCAGCGAAAAAGACAGGGATACATGGTATTCCTGCGGCAAGAAATACACTACCGTATACTATAAGGTGGTTGCCAAGTACAGCGATAGTAAGGCCGTAGAGTATACCGGAAAGGCTGAATGTACCTATTCTACCTCGGACTACTGCCGTCCCGACTGGTACTATGACCCCTGCTACTACAACAACCCCTGCGGTCACTGGGGCTGCGGCAACGTATGCACCCGCTACAGCAACTGCGTACCCTGCCAGAACTACAGGACTACCTTCCGCGTAGGCGGGTACAATTGCCTGGCTACACCTAAGACAGGCGATGTGTCCGTAATAGGCATGGCGCTGATATCCCTCGCGGGCGCCGGCGCTGCCATAATGGGTAAGAAGCGCAAATAAAAACAGGCGACTTTAAAGGCCCGTCCTAAAAGGATGGGCCTTTTTCTTGTTGCCATATGCCGGCAAATAATGTATAATAAATTGGTTTATAATAAGAGAGTATGAAAAGGAGCATGAACATGCAAGGCAAGAAATTCACAATGGAGCTCGCCGGAAAGACCCTTACCATCGAAACCGGTAAGTACTGCGAGCAGGCAGGCGGGAGCGCATTCGTCCGCATGGGCGACGCCGTGGTTATGGTCAACGCAACGGTGGCCAAGCAGCCCCGGGACGGCGTAGATTTCCTTCCCCTGTCCATCGAATTCGAAGAAAAAATGTACTCCGTGGGCAAGATACCCGGCGGCTACATAAAGCGCGAGGGACGTCCCTCCGAAAAGGCCATACTGTGCAGCCGCCTTATCGACCGTCCCCTCCGTCCCCTGTTTCCCAAGGGCTTTTACAACGACATTCAGGTAATAGCTACCGTACTGTCGATGGATCCCGACGTCCAGCCCGAGATACTGGGCATGATAGGCTCTTCCGCGGCTCTGGCCATGAGCGAAGCCCCCTTTGCAGGCCCCACCGGCGCTGTGGCGGTCGGCATGGTAGACGGCAGGTATATCATCAATCCCACCCTGGAGGAGAGGCATAAGAGCAAGCTGAACCTTACAGTTGCAGGTACCAAGGACGCTGTCATGATGGTGGAGGCCGGCGCAAATGAGCTTTCCGAGAAGGAAATGCTTGACGCCATACTGACGGCTCACGAGGAAGTAAAGAAGATAGTGGCCTTTATCGAGGGCATAGCGGCCGAGTGCGGCAAGCCCAAGATGGAAGTCAACATATATCATCCCGACGAAGCCTTCACTGAGCTGGTACGCGAGTACGCAAGAGACAAGGTGGAGTGGCAGCTTGACACCTTTGAGCGCAAGGTGCGCGAGGAGCGCAGCGAGCAGGTAAAGCAGGAGGTCATCGAGCACTTCGCAGAGGAATACCCCGATTCCGCCGGCGATATAGACATGATACTCTACAACCTTACTAAGGAAATCGTAAGGGATAAGATAATCAACCGCAAGATCCGCCCCGACGGACGCGCACAGGACGAGATACGCCCCATCTGGAGCGAGGTGGGCATACTGCCCCGCGTACACGGCAGCGGCGTATTCACCCGGGGTCAGACTCAGGTAATGACCATAGCCACCCTTGCGCCCCTTTCCGAGGGACAGGAGCTGGACGGCATTGATGACGTCACCTTCAAGCGTTACATGCATCAGTACAACATGCCTCCCTACAGCGTGGGCGAAGTACGCCGTGTCGGCAGCCCCGGCAGGCGTGAGATAGGCCATGGCGCACTGGCTGAGCGCGCTCTGGTACCCATGCTCCCCTCCGAGGAGGAATTCCCCTATGCCATGCGCCTGGTCTCCGAGGTAATAAGCTCCAACGGTTCCACCTCACAGGCCTCAATCTGCGCCAGCACTCTTGCGCTTATGGACGCTGGCGTCCCCATAAAGAAGCCCGTAGCAGGCGTTGCGATGGGTCTCATCAAGGACGATTCCACCGGCAATATCGCCGTATTGACCGACATACAGGGTCTCGAGGACTTCCTTGGCGATATGGACTTTAAGGTAGCCGGTACCCGTGAGGGTATCACTGCCATTCAGATGGATATAAAGATAAAGGGCATAGACGAGCAGATACTTACCCGCGCCCTTGAGCAGGCACGCAGGGGCCGTCTGTTCATACTGGACAAGATGGCAGAGACCATCAAGGAGCCCAGGGCAGACCTGTCCCCCTATGCTCCTCGCATCATGCAGTTCAGCATACACCCCGATAAGATACGCGAGGTAATCGGATCCGGCGGAAAGACCATAAACGGCATAATCGCAGCGACCGGCGTAAAGATCGACCTTGAGGACGACGGCCGGGTATTTATCGCCTCCCCCGATGCTGAAGCCGCAGCTGCCGCCAAGCGCATGATAGACGATATCTGCCGCGATATAGAGGTCGGCGGCGTGTTCCTCGGCAAGGTAGTGAACATATTGCCCATAGGCGCACAGGTAGAACTCAAGCCTGGTAAGAAGGGCCTGGTGCACATCAGCCGCCTGGCAAATCACAGGGTAGAGAAGGTTGAGGACGAGGTTCAGATAGGAGACGAGATACTGGTACGAGTCATAGCGATCAAGCCCGATGGCAAGATCGACCTTACCCGCAAGGAGCTCCTGCCCGACGCGAAGAAATAATAAAACAGCTTGTGTGTGCGGGCGGATATGATTCCGCCCGCATGTTGATTTTTAAGGCGTATGTTCTTAAACTGCCTGTACCCTCATAGATTGTCTACATGGGGGGGTACGGGGCATATGCGCAGAAAACTCAGCTTTTTAAGCGGATTGTTGACAAATATTTTCCTTGCGGCGTTGATAATAGCGATGTATCATGCTACACAGCCAGGCGGCGTGCTGCCGGTTTCGGCGCCTCAGTATCGTGGCAGCGGCGAAAGGGCTGCATTGCAGTTCGCGGTGAGCTGGAATGCGGCAGCCATACCGGATATATTGGATATACTAAAAGATAAAAGCGTCAAGGCTACGTTTGCCGTAAGCGGAGAATGGGCTGAAAACAATCCCGCGCTGCTTATGCGCATGGCCGCAGAAGGCCACGAGATAGCCTCCATGGGGTATTATCCCGACATGGATGGCAGAATAGGCTGGACCGTAAAGGACGTGAGGAGGGCCAACGAGGCGGTAAAGAAGATATGCGGCGCAGAGCCTGCGATATACTACGAAGGCTCGCGCAATACCGTAACATCTACGCTGGCAGCAAAAAAACTGAAATTAACAGCGGTATCCTCGACGATAGACCTGCTGACGGCCAAGGGCACTGCCGCGGACATACTTTCCCGCCTGCCTGAAAAGCCTATTGAGGGAAGCATAATATTGCTTCGGCCTACGGCGGCCTGTAAGGAGGCGCTGGGCGGCATAATAAATGCGATAGAAGAGAAAGGAATTGGGCTTACATGCACAGGCGATGTGCTGGGCCTATCGGAATAGGGCAAAAGGTGATAGTAAGAGAAACGCTTCCAAACGGTGTAAAGCTCATAGCTCAGGAGATGACCGGATTCCGCTCGGTATCCATGGCGGTATGGATACAGGCCGGTTCGGTGTATGAAATAGGCGCCGAATCCGGCATATCCCACTTTATAGAGCACATGGTGTTCAAGGGGACAGAAAGCCGCAGCGCATCTGACATAGCGGCGGAGATGGACGCGGTGGGCGGCAGCATAAACGCGTACACCGCCAAGGAATGCACCTGCTTTTATGCTAAGGTGCTGGGTGAAAATATCGACCTTGCGGCGGACATGCTAAGCGACATAGCCTGCCGCCCAAGCCTTGATCCTGCGGATATCGAAAGGGAAAAGGGCGTCGTGTGCGAGGAGATACTCATGCTGGAGGACGACCCGGAGGACCTTGCCCACGAAACGCTGAGCGCCGTAATATACGGGGACAGCCCTCTTGCAAGGCCAATACTGGGCACACAGGACACAGTACGGGCATTTACGAGAGACGATATACTTTCATATATGGACAAGCGGTACATACCACAGAACATGGTGGTGTCCTGCGCGGGCAACTTTAAGATGGAGGAGCTGCGAGCCGCGGTGAATAAGCGCTTTGACAGGCGGGGCCGGGGCGACAGCTACGTACCCCCAAAGAACCAGCTCATAAAGGAAAAACGCTTCAGGGCGGTGGAAAAGGACATAGAGCAGGTGCATATATGCCTGGGCTTCCCCGGGTTCCCAGGGGATACCGAGGAGCAGTTTGCGCTGCTGGTGCTCAATAACGCCCTTGGGGGAAGCATGAGCTCCAGGCTGTTCCAGAAGATACGCGAGGAGCACGGAATGGCGTATTCCGTGTACTCATACCCCACGAGCTATTCGGATACCGGCTATTTTACCCTCTATGCCGGCACCGGGGAAAAGCAGGCCGCCAAGGTGGTGGAGCTTATGCTCAGGGAGATAGATTCCGTCAAGAAGGACGGCATAACCAAAGAAGAATTCGCCCGCAGCAAGCAGCAGCTGAAAGGCAATTATCTCTTAGGCCTTGAGAGCACTGCTTCCCGCAGCAGCTCTTTGGGACGCGGCGAGCTAAGAGGAAGGATATACACCGATGAGGAGCTTATTCGCCGCATTGAGGGCGTTACCATGGAAAGCGTCCAAGACATCATTCCAAGAGTACTGGACACAGAAAGAATGGCGGGAGCCTTCGTTGGCAGGGTAAACAAGAGGGAAAGCGAAGTAAAGAGGATATTCGAGACGGCGTAAGCCGTATATAAAAGGAGCGCAGATGGCGAGGAGAAGAAAAGTAAGGTTCAGCGGAAGGTTTTACCTTACCATGCTGGTGCTGTTAGGCATAGTCGTGGCACTGGTGCTGATAATACCCAGCGGCGGGGGCGGTACGCTCAGAAACGCTACTATGGAGGCAAAGCTGATGCCGGAGACCGTAATAATACGCAATGAGAGCACCGTAGCGGTGGACAAGTTCGATATGGTGGATCATCTCGTGGACGAGGGCGCCAGCGTAAATGCCGAGGTGCCTGTGGCGACGGTGTACAAATGGGGATACAGCAGCGAGCTTGCCCAGTCCCTCGTTACAATACAGCAGAAGATATACGAAAAGCAGCTTTCGATATTGGACGGAATAGAGTCCACCGAGCTTACCTCGGTAAACGGCCAGATAGCGGAGCTTAAAAGCAAGATAGCCTCCAACGTCTCAGAGGGCGGCGATGATGATCTGCTTGAGCTTGAGCGCAGCATGAAGGAGCTGCTGAACCAGCGTACCGTATACCTGAAAAATTCCGTACAGGCGGATGTTGAGCTGAATTCCCTCTATTCCGAGGAAACGGCGAAGCTGGCCCAGATAGCCGAGTACACCAGCACAGTGAACGCCAAGATGACCGGCCTCGTGAGCTTTTATTTCGACGGCTATGAGCTGGTGCTCAACGGGGAAAAGCTGGACGTGGTTAGCGCAGACGTCATAAAAAAGATAATCAACGGCGAAAGCGGCGTCAACGCCGCCACAAGCGAAAGCCTTCTGTTCAGGCTGGTGGATCCGAACAAATGGTACGCCGCATTCATAACCTCCCCATCAGAGGGGGCGAGCCTTATGGGTGGGCAGACATATACCGTGACCTTCGAGGGCATGAATGACGTAACATACACGGCTACCGCACTGGAGCCTGTGGTGTGTGACGGCGGCATAGTCAATATGCTGGAGTTTACCGAAAACATAGGCGAGCTGCTCAGCATTCGCGTGATCAAAGCTACGGTGACGGCCCAACTTGCCGGCCTTGAGATGAATGCCGCTGCGGTAAAATCCAAAAACGGCGAGAGCTACATAACCACAAGCACCGGCGACGTGCCTGTGACAGTGATAGCCGTAAACGGCGACAAGGCGCTGATAACGGGCGATGGCCTCGTAGAAGGCATGAGGTATAAAAAGTAGCGGTATAATCGGCAAAGACCGAAAGGACGGTGGCGTATTTTGAGCATAAGGGACAATTACCTGACGGTGATGGAAAACATCGCGGCAGCCTGCGCTCAGTGTGGGCGAGGCGAAGGCGAAGTGAAACTCATAACCGTTACAAAATTTGTAGATACGGGGCGCATAGCCGAGGCGGTCGCCGCGGGCGTGCGCCATGTGGGCGAAAACAGGGCGCAGGAGTTCAGGGACAAGCTGGATTTTTTCAAAGAAAACGGCCTTGACGCGCATTTGATTGGACAATTGCAGACCAATAAGGTAAAATATGTAATAGGCAATGCAAGCCTTATACAGTCCGTGGACAGGCTGGAGCTTGCCAAAGAGATAAGCCGCCTTGCCATAAAGGCGGGCATAACCCAGGATGTGCTTGCCGAGGTGAACATCGGCGGCGAGGCTCAGAAGGGCGGAATAGCTCCGGACGAGCTGAAGGACTTACTTTCGATAATTTCCGAGCTGCCCGGCATAAGGGTGAAGGGACTCATGTGCGTGCCCCCTGCTGTGGGAGAGGAGGAGGCGCGAAGGTACTTTGCCTCTATGAGAAGGCTATTTGAGGATATCGCATCGGCGGGTATTCCCGGCGTGGATATGCGGGAGCTTTCAATGGGCATGAGCGGGGATTATAAATCGGCCATAAAGGAAGGCGCTACCATGGTACGGGTGGGAACGGCCATATTCGGCGCAAGACCGGCGGCTGTGGCAAGGGCGTAGAGACAGAGAGCCCCGAGCCTGACAATTATCACAGTGTTTTTCTCCAAGCGCCAATTAAACAATCTATTTTATTTAATTGAATGGAGGACAACATGGCAGGAATTCTTAACAAACTGATGGACTTTATCGGCATCGAGGATGTGGACGATGAAGGGTACAACGAAGATTACTTCAACGATGAGCAGCAGTCTATGGCTGAGGACAACGTAGTCAGCCTCGGCAACCGCGGCAGGAGAAAGACCGCCGCCGGCAATAACGTGGTAAGCCTTCCCACGGCGGCGCCCATGAAGATGGTGGTGTATCATCCCGTAAGCTATGAGGATACCCAGAACATCATCGACAACCTTAAGAGCCGCAAACCCGTTATCGTCAATATGGAAGAGCTTGAGATCGACTGCGCACAGCGCATACTGGACTTCATGGCGGGCGCTATCTATGCACTCGATGGAACCATCTACAAGATCTCCCGCGGTATATTCGTCGTAGCTCCCACCAACTATGACGTTATCGGCAACGATGACCGTACCGACGTTGACGTGATCTGATAAAGGCTCGCATTTCAGACTGTGCGGGGGTTATCCCCGCACAGGGCTGCAATTGCAAAACTCAGAGGTAGCATGAAGAAGAGCGATATAATAGAAAAGCAATTCAACAGAGCCTTTTGGGGCTACGATATAGTCGAGGTGGACCAGTTCCTCGACGAGATAGTTAAAGAGCTGGAGCACATGGAGCAGGAGAACAAGCTCCTTGAACTGCGCAACCAGATGCTTCTCGACCGCATGGCGCGGGACGGAGTATCCCTTAGCGAGGAAGATAAAAAGTAACAAAAAAAGCGCAACTACGAATAAACGGCCGGCACTGTCCGGCTTTTTGTATGTTAATTTTTAAGCCCCCTGCCAATACTAAAAGGACCATGCAAAACACAGGGAGGCTACAATGCTGCCAAACAGGACATATAACGAATTAAACGAGAGCTGCTTTTCACAGACCGAGCTAAGCGAGGAGGCGAAGCTTCGTGCGGGCCTTTCCGCCAGAAAAAACAGGCGAAGCTCACTTCAGCTCACCGCCGACAGGAAGGCGCTTATTGCCATATACAAAAAAATGCAGGAAAGGGAGGAGCAATGGGGCGCCCTCGAAGCATTGTTTCGCGATTTTTATATAGTTGAGCGAGTATTGAACGACTGCGATGAAAGGCCCAAGCGCCTGCCGGTGCTGCTGCACGGCAGCCATGCGGGACTCCCGCGGATATACGATATAGCCGCCTGCATGGCCGGCAGACGGGACGGACGTATAGACGAGGCCACGGTATACGCCTTCATGGAGGCGTATCAGAGCGTAACGCCGCTGACGATGGCAGAGGTGGCGGAGCTGCCCAACATGCTCAATGCGGCGCTGGTAAAGCTGCTTACACTGGAATGCGAAAGAGCCTTAGAGGCGGAGAATTCCATGGAAACAGCAAAAAGCGCGGCTGCCCAGCTGGAGAGGATAAAGGAACGGGCGCGGCGGGAGGCGATTATAGACAGGCTGAGTCTCGGGGAGGATCCGGTGCTGTGCGAATGCCTGTATGGCATGATGAAGGAGCACGACGAAGGGATAGCGGAGCTGATAAACGCAAAGCTGCAGCTGGAGGATAAGAGCATAGACGGGCTTTGCGCCAAGGCGGCGGCGATGCGGCGGCGCAGCGCCCAGCGGGCGGATAACGTCATAAGGAGCCTCAGATTCATAGGCGGCATGGAGTGGAATAAAGCCTTTGAGGACCTGAGCGTTACCGACAGGGAGCTAAGACGGGATCCGGTATACGGCAAGATGGACGGACGCAGCAGAAGCTACTACCGCGCCTCTGTGGAAAGGCTTTCGATGCGGCTGGGGGCTGCGGAGCAGGTTATAGCCCGGCAGGCAGTGCGCCTTGCCCAGAGCGGAGAAGGAAAAGAGGGTCAGGCGGGTTGGTATCTGTTTATGGAGGGCAGGGAACGGCTTTATAACGTACTTAGGCCAGACCTGCGCTTCAAGAAAAGCAGCGAGGACAAAAAGCTCTGGAAATTCGAGATTTTCAATATAACCCTTGCCCTGCTCCTCGTATGGCTTGGAGCAACGGCGGGCATAGCGCCGCTGATACTGGCCATTATTCCCGCGTGGACTGTGGCATCCGGCATAAGCGTAAGGCTGTGGCTGAGGTTCAGCCCGCGCCGGGTGATACCCAGAATTGCGGAGAAGAACCTTACCGGCGGTAATAAGACCCTTATAGTGATACCTGCGCTTGTGACAGACGAAAAGGGCCTGAGGGCAGTATTTGAGCACATGGAGAACCATTATCTCGCCACCAGACTCAAGGGCTGCTATTACGCCGTACTCGGTGATTTTAAGGACGGCCCAAAGGAGCGCGAGCAGGGTGAGGGCGGGCTTTTGCGAATGGAAAGGGAGCTTACGGCGCAGCTGAATAAAAAGTACCTTTCAGGGGATGGAGAACCGCTGTTTTACTGCCTGCACAGGCACCGCAGCTTTGCCGCAGCAGATGGCATATATATGGGCCGGGAGCGTAAGCGGGGAGCCATATGCGACCTTGCCAAGCTTATATGTGAAGGGGACAAAGAGCCTTTCTGCCTTATTACAAATGAACTGCCGGAGGGTATAGAATACTGCATAACGCTGGACAGTGATACCATACTTCCCCCCGGAGCCGCAGCAGAGCTGATAGGCTGCATGGAGCACCCCCTGAACGCTCCGGAGATATCCGGCGGAACGGTGCGCCGGGGCTACGGAATGATAGCGCCGCGCATGGCATCTACATCGAAGGGCGCAGCAAAGAGCTTTTTTGCGAGAATAATATCGGGCTCTACCGGTGTGGACGGCTATTTTCCTACAGCGCCTGAATTCTATCAGGACGTGTTCGGCCGCGGCTCCTTCGGCGGCAAGGGAATATTCCACATACGGACATTCATGGATACCGCCATGCAGTGGATACCCGAAAACACCGTGCTGAGCCACGATATGCTGGAGGGCTGTTTCTGCGGCTGCGGTTACGCAGGGGATATCGCGCTATACGACAGCGAGCCGGACGCGTTCATACCCTGGTGGAAGCGGCAGCACAGGTGGCTAAGGGGCGACTGGCAGCTGCTGCCCTTTTTGAAGGACTGGGTAAAGGACGCGGAAGGGGTGAAACGGGATAACCCTTTAAGCTGGCTTTCCAAGCGCAAGATACTTGATAACCTGAGAAGGTGCATGCTGCCTGCCAGCGTGCTGTATGCGGTGCTGCTAATGCCGTATACCGGCGGGGGCTGGCATATAGCGCTGGCTCTTTTCGCCCTCTGCGACGGCTTTTTTACGGAGCTTATAACGCTGCCTTTCAGGGCGGCGTTTACCCGCAATGCCGATCCTTGGGGAATGACGGCTGACATGCTGCTGCCGGCCGCGCGGGCGGGGCTGGACATAATGGCGCTGCCATACGCCTCAGCGCGATCGGCGGACGCCCAGAGGCGCACGCTTTACAGAATGCTGGTGTCCCACAGGCATATGCTGGAATGGCAGACCGCAGCTCAGACCGGCTCAAGGCCAAAGGGAGTAAACGGCTACTATGGCGCGCTGTACATATGCCCGGCTATGGGCATAGTCATGGCCGCAGGGGCGATACTGGGCAAAACGCCGGCTATCGCGGCGCTTTTTGCCGCGCTGTGGTTAGCTATGCCGGCGGCAATATGGGCGCTGGACAGGAGGCTCCCCAAGGAGAAACCAAGACCTGACGAAAGAGAACTGCTTGAGGATATTGCGGAAAGGACCTGGGCGTTTTTTGAGACATTTGCCGGAGAGGGCAGGGGATATATACCCCCGGATAACTTTCAGCAGGAGCCGGAAAAACGCCCCGCCGTAAATACGTCGCCCACAAATATAGGCATGGCAATGGCGGCGGCGGTGTCCGCGGCGGAGCTGGGGTTTATTACGGCTGATGAACTGGAAAAGCGGCTGTCCGGCACAATGGATACTGTGGATAAAATGCAGAAGTGGCACGGGCACCTCTACAACTGGTACAGAACTGATACGCTGGAGGTGATGCGTCCGCGGTATGTTTCTACCGTGGACAGCGGCAACTTCTGCGCCTGTCTTATTACAGGCTCAATGGCCCTTAAGAAATACGGCCGTGAGGATACGGCGGCGCGCCTTGAACGGGCGGCAAGGGAAACGGACTTTTCGGCGCTTTACGATGCGGAACGGAAGCTTTTCAGGATAGGATACGATGGCGATGCCTGCGAGCTGTCAAATTCGTGGTATGACCTTCTTGCCTCGGAAGCGCGCCTGACGAGCCTTATAGCGGTGGCTCTCGGCAGCGTAAAGCCGGAGCACTGGTTCAAGCTCGGCCGTCAGATGGCGCCGGTGCTGGGCGGTACTCTGGTATCCTGGAGCGGCACGATGTTCGAGTACCTTATGCCGGTGCTATTTACTGGGGCGGTACCCGATACGCTGCTTTACAACAGCTGCCTGAACGCCGTAAAGGCGCAGAAACGGCAGCGCTATGGCGGCGTATGGGGTATATCCGAATCAGGCTACTATGCATTTGACCGCAACATGTACTATCAGTACCGTGCCTTCGGCTTGCAGCGGCTCAGCCTTATGAGCTGCCGGGAGCGCAGCAGGGTAATATCGCCGTATTCGACGATGCTCGCCCTGGCCTTTGATCCCAGGGGCGCATGCGAAAACATAAGGCGGCTTACAGGGGAGGGCGGATTGGGCCCATACGGCATGTACGAGGCGCTGGACTATACCGAGGGCCGGCCGGATCAGAAAAAGGACCATGCCGTAGTTCAAAGCTTTATGGCGCATCATCAGGGCATGAGCATGTGCGCCATAGCAAACGCGCTGTGCGATGGGGCGATAGAGAAGTACTTTATGTCATACCCTGCAATGCGCGCGTTTGAAATACTTACAGAGGAACGCGCTCCGGCCAGGGGCATACGCATAAAACCGCTGCATTCGGCTGAAAGCAGGGCGCAGAGGAACGGCGCGCGAAAGGAGGCGCGGCCGCGTATAATACGCGAAAGGTACAGTATACCCGAATGCCAGCTGCTGACCAATGGCAGCTATACGCTGTTCGTGACCGAAGACGGAGACGGCTTTTCAAAGTGCGGCGATATAATGCTTACGCGCTGGCGGCCTGACCATATACGCGGCCGGAATGGCGTACGGCTGGTGGTGCGGAACGGAAGCGATGCATGGGATGCTGCAAGGGGCGCTGAAGCCGTGTTTTACCCGTACAGGGCGGAATTCAATAACGCCCGCGACGGCATATCCTGCCGGATGGAGATATGCGCGGCAGTCGGGCAGAACGGCGAGGTGCGGCGCATCACCGTAAAAAACACCGGCACAGAGGAAAAACATATAGAACTGGGGGCGTTCTTTGACGTGTGCCTGAGCTCGCAGGCGGCGGATACGGCTCATCCATCCTTCAACAGGCTGAAGGTGGATGCCCACATGAGAGACGGCGCGCTGCTGTTTGAAAAGCGGGGAAAGGCTGCGGGCTGGCTGTACGGCAGGCTGATATCAAAGGGACAGGTGAATTACTGTGCGGACAGGCTAAAGGCGCTGGGGCGGCTGAAAACACCGGAGCAGGCCATGATGCAGCCAATGCTGCAAACAGAAAACGCCGAATGTCCGGTATTGCCGTATTTCGGGGCGCGGAGCGAGGTGACGGTAGCTCCCGGCGAGGGACAGGAGCTGTGGTTTATCATGGGTTATGCCGAGAGCGAGGAGCGGGCGTTAGAGGACTGCCGCGAGCTTCAGGGGCGGCTCAACGATTGCTTCGCCATGAGCGAGGCGCAGACTGACGGGCTGCTGAGGGAGACGGCTACGGAATACGGGAAGGCGGAGCTCTTTGAAAGGATTGCGGCAAGGCTGCTGCTGGAGATACCCATAAAGTACGGCGCCGTTGGGCCCGGGGGGACGGAAACACTGTGGAAGCACGGTATATCCGGCGACAGATCTGTGCTGCTGGTAGAAATACAGCGCATCACTGAGCTGAGGCTGCTGCGCTCCCTTATGGAGTTTTCGAAATACATGGCAAAAAGGCTGCTGCCTGTGGACATTATCGCGGTGGGCCGCTACCCGAATGAATATCGGAACGAGCTGCGGGAGCGTATGGGGGCCATAATGGCAGAGGAGATAAGCTGCGGCAGGGCGCACCTTATCAACGGCTTTGAGCTGAAGGATGGCGAGAAGGCCGCGCTGTGCTGCGCCGCTATGGTGGAAATAAAGGCGGACGTGAGCCTGAACAGGCAGTTTGCCCCCTCTGCCAGGCGGGAGGCGGAGATGCGAAGCTATAACGGTTATAAGCATGGCTGCATAGACATAGGGCGGCCGGAGCTGAGCTTCGATAACGGCCACGGGGGCTTTGATAAAAACGGAGAGTACGTCATCACCCTTGAGGCGGGGCAAAGCCTGCCTATGCCCTGGTGCAACGTGATAGCCAACGATACCTTCGGCTGCATAGTTACGGAACGGGGGGGCGGGCATACATGGCGGGGAAACAGCCGGGAGCATAAGCTCACCCCGTGGTACGATTCCCCAGCCGAGGATACGCAGGGGGAGTTCATGCTGATAACCGATACGGTAAGCGGCGAGACGTTTTCGCCCTTTGCGAGCCTTATGCAGGGGCGGCGCATAATACGGCACGGCTACGGTTATTCGGAGTTTTTGTCAGGAGACTGCGGGCTTAAAACCAAGCTTACGGTGTTCGTCCATGAGCGGTTCAACGTAAAATACTCGGTGCTGAGTATAGCCAATCCCGGCAGCTCAAGGCGGGAGCTGAGTATAATGTACGGAGTGGAGTGGGCGCTGGGGCCGGTTCAGAGGAGGCATGGGATACACGCATACCCGATGGAATCCGGCATATGCGCAAGGAACCTGATGGATAAGGACAACGACGAGGCGGCGTACATTGCCATCGTAAATGGTGAAGCCGAAAAGTGCTCTGACAGGGAGATGATATTCCGCCGGGGCTGGGACGCCGATGCACTGACTGGCGATAGCAGCCGGAGCGGAGCATCCGCCCTGCGCAGCGAGGTGAACGTTGCCCCCGGGGAGGAGATACGGCTGGTGTTCGCGCTGGGCGAAGGCGGCGAGGACGAGATACGGCAATGCTTGAATGAGGACACGGACGCAGCCCTTGATAATGTCAGGACGCTGTGGAAGCGGAGGCTCAATGGCGTTGAGATACACACCCCGGACGCAGCCATGGACGCCATGATGAACGGGCGGCTGCTGTATCAGGCCTTTGCCGCAAGGGTGCTGGCTAAATGCGGCTACTATCAGTGCGGCGGCGCCGTGGGCTTCAGGGATCAGCTTCAGGATATGCTTGCCGTGATGCACACTGAGCTCGAACGGGCAAGGCGGCACATACTGCTCTGCGCCTCAAAGCAGTTCATAGAGGGGGACGTGCTGCATTGGTGGCATTGGCCGAGCCGGGGCGTGCGCACCCGCATAACCGATGACAGGCTGTTCCTGCCCTATGTATTGTGGGAGTACGTTCACCTGACGGGCGATCAAAGCATACTCACCGAGCAGGTGAGCTACCTTGAAGGCAGGGAGATACCCGATGGGGTCAGAGACGTATACGATGACTTTGAGGATTCGTCTTATACCGAAAGCCTGTATCAGCACTGCGTAAGGGCGGTGGATAGCATAGGCTTCGGCAGCTATGGATTGCCCCTTATGGGCGGCGGCGACTGGAACGACGGAATGGACGATGTGGGGCACGACGGCGGCGAAAGCGTATGGCTGGGCTGGTTCCTGCTGGACGTACTGGACAAAATGTGCTGCTTAGCCGAAATTTGCCGCAAGAAAGCGGACGGTAAGCGCTTTGCCGAAAAGGCCAGAAAGCTCCGCCACTGCGTAGAGCAGGCGGGATGGGACGGCGCGTGGTACAGGCGGGCGTATTACGGCAGCGGCGAACCGCTTGGCGCAAAGGGGAACGCTGCCTGCGAGATAGACTGCATATCCCAGGCCTGGGCGGCAATATGCGGCGGTGAACATGCCGACGAGGCGGTGAACTCGATGCTCAGCATGCTTTACGACGATCAGGAGGGCATGATAAAGCTGCTCACGCCGCCATTTACAGGCGATGGCCAGCAGCGCCCCGGGTATATCGAGGATTACGTTCCCGGAGTGAGGGAAAACGGAGGACAGTACACACACGGCGCCGTATGGGCAGTGCAGGCCTGCTGCAAGCTGGGCATGGGAGAGAAGGCTCTCGCGCTGTTCGACGCGCTGAATCCCATAAACCACGCGCTCACGCGGGCGCAGGCGGCAAAATACAAGGGGGAGCCATATGCCGTGGCGGGGGACGTGTATTCCGGACTCAATGCCGGACGGGCGGGCTGGACGTGGTATACGGGGGCCGCAGCGTGGCTGTATAAGATATGCCTTGAGGATATGCTGGGTATACGGAGGGAGAAGGATGCGCTGCGCATAGCGCCTACGGTGCCATTTGAGGAGTACACTGTGAAATGCAGATACGGCGAAGCAGTATACATACTGCACCTGAGCGGTAAAAGCCGGGGCACGGTAAAGCTGGAAGACGACGGAATGACGCACGAGATCACACTATAATGATAAAGAGAAATGCCGCGGTCCAAATGGGCTGCGGCATTTCATATGGGGGGAAAACTTATAATAGGGACTTTTTATTTATTTTAAGTACAGCTCCAGCTCGACCTCGTCCTCATCGCTGCGGCCGGACTCATTGAAACCGAGCCCCTTATACAGGCCATAGGCAGCCTTATTATCGGGTGCGCAGGTGAGTGATACATGGTTTGAGTTTCCGAAGGGCTTAGAGGCTATGTAGCTAAGTACCCGCTGCATGGCGGCCTTGCCGTAGCCCCTGCCCTGATAAGCCTTATCTATCATCATATGCCAGATGTTGTAGGCTTCCTCGTCGTAGTCGTATATTACCATGACGTAACCTGCCATGGTATCGCCGGCGTACACTCCGAAGGGCTGGCACTGATCACGGTAAACATAGGCTTGAGCCAGGCTGCGTATGGGGTGGGATACGAATTTATCCTGCCCGTCTCCAAGCTGGAGATTGAAGCAGTCGATAAAGTTGGATTCGTCTATGGGCCTTAAAGTAATGTCCATAATCTGTTCTCCTTAGGGAAGCTTGCAGTATTCGACGGCTATGCGGGAGGCGACCCGGGCGTTGTTGTAGGCCAGCTGCAAATTGGAGGCCAGAGACTCGCCGCCTGTCAAATCCTTTATGTGGGCGAGCAGGAAGGGAGTGGTGTCCTTGCCATGTATGCCCTGCTCCTTGGCCATGGACAGAGCGCGGTTGATAACGGTCTCCATCTCGTCAAAGTCAAGCTCATACTCCTTGGGTATGGGGTTGGCTATGAGCGCGCCGCCCTCCAGGCCCACATCCCATTTTGTTTTGATTATGCGGGCTATCTCATTGGCGTCCTTTGCGTTGTAGTCTACCCTGAACCCGCTCCTGCGGCAATAGAAGGCGGGGAAGTCATCGGTATCCACGCCAACCACCGGTACGCCCATGGTTTCAAGGTATTCGAGGGTCAGACCTATATCCAGTATGGACTTTGCGCCTGCGCAAATGACCGCAACGGGGGTATGGGCCAGCTCCTGCAGATCCGCGCTTATGTCCATAGTCTCGGTAGCGCCCCTGTGTACGCCGCCTATACCGCCGGTGGCGAATATACGTATGCCGGCGAGGGAAGCTATGAGCATGGTGGTAGCAACCGTGGTGGCGCCGGTCTTGCCGGTAGCAAGGTATACAGCCACGTCCCTGCGGCTGACCTTGCCTACGCCATTTGCCTTGCACATTATCTCAAGTTCCTCGGCATTGAGGCCTACCTTCAGCTTGCCGCCGATTATGGCGGTGGTAGCGGGTATAGCGCCTTCCCCACGCACTATTTTTTCTACATTATGGGCGAATTCGAGGTTTTCGGGGTATGGCATGCCGTGGCTGAGAATGGTGCTTTCGAGGGCGACTACAGGCCTGCCCTCGTCTATTGCCTGCTGTATTTCGGGTGCAACGCTAAGGTAATCTTTGATGGTCATGGAATTTATCCTCTCTCAATAATTATTTTTTCTATAAGTTCAGGGCTTATTTCGGGATTGATCGTAGTAGCCGCCGATACGGCTACGGCTCCTGCCGCAAGGGCGTAATCTATGGTGCGGTTTATGCCGAAGCCCTTTAAATAGCTGTATATCACGGCTGCCGTGAAGGCGTCCCCGGCGCCGGAGGCATTTGCGATGTTCTCTATCGGGCTTAGCGCCCGCTGAACCACGTTGCCTTCGCTATCCATATACAGGCAGCCCTCGTGGCCCATGGATACGAATATGCGCTTTACTCCGCGGCAGAGAAGTATCTCACAGGCGGCCTTTACGCCTTTCGGAGTATCGGTATCATGGCCTGTCAGCACCGTAAGCTCCATTCTGTTGGGCTTCAGGGTATGTACCTTGCCTACGTAGGGCTTGAGCCGCCGGGCGTATGCGGAGGATACGGGGTCGCAGAACAGAGGCAGCGCATCGCCGTACTGGGAGGTTATGCCCTCAACTACGGCTTCTGGCAGCGCCGGGTCGAATACCAGCAGTCTCGCACCCTTTATCATGCTTTCCCTGCGCCTGATAAACTCCATATCCATGCGCTGGAGCACCGACATATCGGATAGCGCCACATACATCTCGCCGCGCTCATCCAGCAGCGACATATAGGTGGAGGAGGGGTGTCCTTCTACCGTCATGCACTGGCTCATGTCTATGCCGGCGGCAGTGGATTCCTCCCGTATCATATGTCCGTAAAGATCGCTGCCCAAAGCCGAAATGAGCTTTACGCTGCCGCCCAGCCGGGCCAGGTTCTCGCATATATTGCGGGTAACGCCGCCCAGGGATATGCTCATGGCGCCGGGGTTGCTGTCCGCCATTATTATGGGGTTTTTGCTGCGGCCGCAGACATCTACATTGGCCGCACCTATGCCCACGGCATATTCAAAATCGTTTACGAGGTATATCCGCCCGCTGATATACCCCTTTTTCTGAAGGTTGGATATGTGTACCGCAACAGACGCACGGGCGATATTGAGCCGGGAGGCTATCTCGCTCTGCTCGATATCCGGCTGCTTTTTTATTATCTCAAGTATTTCACGTTCCCGGTTGGTCATGGCGGCCACCTTTCACAACTTTTGTTTATTAAAAATAACTTTTGTTTAATATACTACTGCAAAGCCATATTGTCAAGAGCGCCGCAATAAGCGGTTGTGTTGCGACGCAAAAAAAGGTATAGTGTTTTTAATAATCCCTTTAATAAGGAGAAGTGAAGTATGTTCAGTGACGGAAGGTTACTTATAGGCAAGGGTGAAAAGGAAGTATATTTAGAGCCTAAGATGGCCAACAGGCACGGCCTCATAGCGGGCGCTACGGGTACGGGAAAGACCATAACGCTGAGGGTCATGGCGGAATCATTCTCGGATATGGGCGTTCCGGTATTTCTGGCGGATATAAAGGGCGATCTGGGCGGCTGTGTAAAGAAGGGCGTCGGGAATGAGAACATAACAAAGCGCCTGGATTCCATGGGCATAAGCCGCGATGAATTCATATTCACAGGCTATCCCGTAAGGTTCTGGGATGTTTTCGGAGAGGGAGGTCACCCGGTGCGAACTACCGTAAGCGAGATGGGCTCCACGCTGCTTTCGAGGCTGCTGGGCCTGACGGATGTTCAGAGCGGCGTAATGGATATAGTATTCCGCGTGGCTGATGATAAGGGCTGGCTGCTCATAGACTATAAGGATCTTCGGACAATGGTGAGCTATGTAGCGGAGCACTCCAAGGAGCTTCTGAATGACTACGGCAATGTCACCAAGCAGTCCGTAGGCGCTATACAGCGCTCACTCCTGCGTCTCGAGGATGAAGGCGCGGAAGCTTTCTTCGGTGAACCGAGTATAGATATAAGCGACTGGATACAGACCAACGAGAAAGGGCAGGGGTACATAAATATACTGCATTGCGTTAAGCTGTACCATTCCCCGCTGCTTTACTCGACCTTCATGCTGTGGCTGCTGAGCGAGCTGTTCGAGACGCTGCCGGAGGTTGGCGATCTGGAAAAGCCCAAGCTGGTGTTTTTCTTTGACGAGGCCCATCTGCTGTTCAAGGGCGCGCCTACCGCCCTTGTAGACAAGATAGAGCAGGTGGTAAAGCTCATACGCTCAAAGGGCGTTGGCGTGTACTTCATAACCCAATCCCCTTCAGACGTGCCGGATACGGTCTTTGCACAGCTCAGCAACAGGGTGCAGCATGCGCTCAGGGCATATACTCCCTCCGAGCAGCGTGCGGTAAGAGCTGCGGCGCAGACATTCCGGCCAAATCCTGCATTCAGCACGGAAACGGCCATAACCGAGCTTGCGACAGGGCAGGCGCTGGTGAGCTTCCTGGACGCAAAGGGAGTACCCGGCATAGTTGAAAAGGCAATGATACTTCCTCCTCAATCTGCTATGGGTCCCATAGACGATGAGCGCAGGAAGGCCGAGATAGAGGCGGACGATCTCTACGGCAAGTATGAGGACGAGGTGGATAACGAGTCCGCATACGAGATAATCAACGCCGAGCGGGAGGCCATGCTGCAGGAGGAGATAGCCGCGGCAAAGGAGCAGCAAAAGAAGGCCACCGACGGGGCAAAGGAAAAGAAGCCGGCCTCGGGCGGGAGGAAGAAAAAGACCGCCGCCGAAAGGATGGCGGATCAGGCCATGAACACCATAGGCCGCGAGATAGGCAAATCCATATCCCGAGGGCTTCTGGGTTCGCTCAAAAAGTTTATGTAAGGGACAGGAAGCGTCATAATCCGAAAAAAAACCGCATAGCCTGATATACCGAATAAAATTGGGGGTAAGGCTATGATACAGGCGCTGCTGGAGCTTTTTGGCGGGATATTCGCCTTTGCGGGGCATATTACCGGAGGAAGCTCATTTCCGGAGCCACTGAGCCCCGAGGAGGAGAAGGACTGCATAGCACGGCTGGAGGCGGGGGACGCGGAGGCGCGGCGGCTGCTGATAGAGCATAATCTGCGTCTGGTGGCTCATATCGCCAAGAAGTATACCACGCCGAAGAGGGACGCGGACGACGTTATATCCATAGGGGTGGTTGGGCTGATAAAGGCGGTCTCCACCTTTAATTCGCAAAAGGGAAACACACTGGCAACATATGCCGCCAGGTGCATAGAAAATGCTATACTATCACAACGGAAGAAACGGCGGTTGAGGTGGAAAACCATGAACCTTTTGGGGCAAAATGGTCTATGTTTTGCCGCTTGAAAGTCCGCAGCTATGTATTGGCTGCGAATGTTGCAGGTACGTTAAAAGTTGCGCCGCTTCAAATTCTCAAGTTTCCGGTCGTCCTTCCACATAAGTTTTTGGATGCAGAGAAGTTCAATCTGCGGTTTTCGGACGCATCCGAGATCACGGAAATTGCGGACAAGCTGCGGTGGTATCGCTATCAAAAAGGACTTCGTCAGCGTGACGCGGCGGACTATGCGGGTATCGACCGCAGTACCTACATCCATTACGAAGAGGCAGGGCGGGACTATTATCCGAAGGAACACATGGAAAGGCTGGCAGAGCTGTTTGAGGTACCTCTGGAGGATTTGCTGGATGACTATAACCTGTTTCTGCTGCGGGGTCAGGGCGCGCAGATCAAAGCCATACGCCAGCGGCACGGCTTGACGCAGAAGGTATATGCAGCGCAGCTTGGCGTCCCGCTGCAAAAGTTCAAGCGATGGGAACAGGGTAACGTGCAGATTTTCAAGTCCACATGGGAGAAGTATTTCAAACAGACATAACCATAGCAGTAAACGAGCAGACCGGC
>ERZ791919.185-NODE-185-length-77555-cov-39.749097_pt1 | contig 77555 bp, 90 predicted proteins | sample MGYA00510137_ERZ791919 | MGnify/ENA primary metagenome ERZ791919 (study PRJEB30046, sample SAMN00792059) | human gut metagenome | study: EMG produced TPA metagenomics assembly of the A metagenome-wide association study of gut microbiota in type 2... | reverse complement strand
AGAAGGGGGCTGCGGCCCCCTTCCTTGGATTTTCCCCGGAGTTTGGTTTGTGCGGAAATTATTTTCGGATTTATAAAACGCGATGCAGATGCGTATTGGACAGATCGGCGTTGTAGTCGAAATACTCTGCGTCTGTTTCGGATGTACCTTGCGTGGAAGTCCGCTTGTGCGCGATATGCATGGCCGCCCTTGTAAAAAGGACGGCCTTTCGACTTCCATACGTCAAATATTCAACGGGCGCAAACGAAGCGACTCGCACGGTATATCGTGCGATTGGGAAATCCGATCCTACGGCCGCCCGAAGGGCGTTCCTTGCCGGGAGCGCTATCGGTGAATGGTACGCAGAAGTAAAGTGCTTTTTCAGGCGCGACAGCGCTATTTCGTTCCCCAGCGCCTCTTTTCTCCCCATTCTTTTCTGGCAAGACAGAAAAGAATGGGCCGCCGGAGGCATCCCACGCCATTCCGGCGCAGAAAAGATATGGCCCGCGGAGCGGCGGCGCTGCAAACCGCAGCGCGCCTTCGGCGCATCCGAAATGATTTGTTGGAGGCAGAGCGCCTTTATACTCAGACAGCTTGATACACGCAAAAGCTCCGGCAGTTCCAAACAGCCGGAGCTTTTTCTATTCGGAAGAGACGCGCGGCTCACACGCGGACGATATAGTCCGCTTTCCGGGGCTTTGCGGGCGCGGCGGGTTCGGCGGCATAGCCGAGGATGCAGTGACCGACGCCGATCCAGTCGCCCTCGATGCCCCAGCGCTTCAGAAGCGCCTTGCCCTCGCCTGAGGCAAACTCCTCCCGCGCGCGATGGATCCAGCAGGAGCCGACGCCGAGCGCATGGGCGGCGTTCATCAGATTGCCGAGCACAAGGCTGCCGTCCTCAACAGCGGTGCCGGCCTTTGCGTCGGCCAGCACGACGAGGACCGTCGGCGCGCCGTAGAACGGATGGCTGTCCGGATTGCCGAGCACGGCGGCGTTCATCCGCTCCAGCTCCGCGACATCCTCCGGCTTTTGCAGGACGACGATCTTCGGCGACTGACGGCCCATGGCGGTCGGGGCATAGATGCCGGCCTCCAGAATGGCGTTCAGCTCCGCGTCCGCGATCTGCTTCGGGAGATATTTGCGCACGCTGCGGCGCGTTTCCAGACAATTCAGAACTTCGTTCATAATATCGCACTCCTTTTTCTTTTAACATAACAGGAAAATATGAAGAAAATATGGCGCGCCGCGGAAAAATCAAAGGTAGCCGTACATGCCGCGGACGGAGACCTCGCCGGAGGAGACGGCCTCCTGTGTGCCGTCTGCATAGGTGACGAGCAGCGCGGCGTCCGGGCCGATGCCGTCCGCATGCGCGAGACGCTCCTCACCGCCGCGCAGGACGCGCACGTCCTTGCCGACCGTCACGCAGTTTTCCGCGAACTCGCGCAGCCACGCATCCTTTTCCGTGAGCAGCGCGCGGTCCATCCGCTCGAATTCCAGCAGGAGCGCCGCGGCCAGCGCGCAGCGGTCAACGGGCTTCCCGCATTCCATCCGGATGGAGGCGGCGATCTCGCGCAGCTCCTCCGGGAATTCCGTCTGGCCGCAGTTGATGCCGATCCCGACGACGACGTATTCCGTCTCGAGCGTTTCCGCCACGACGGAAAGCTCTGTCAGAATGCCTGCCAGCTTTCGCTTTCCGAATACCAGATCGTTCGTCCATTTGATGCCGGGACGCTTTCCGCAGACGTGCTCCACCGCGCGCATGGCCGCGACAGCGGTCATGGCCGTCAGGTGCAGCAGCTCGCCCGGATGGGCCTTCGGCCGCAGCAAGACGCTCAGATACAGGCCCTGACCCTCCGGCGAATAGAAGCTCCGCCCGCGCCGTCCGCGTCCGGCGGTCTGCTGACCGGCCAGCACGGCCGTTCCGGCGGGTGTGCCCTGCGCGGCCAGCTGCTTGAGATAGTTGTTGGTGGAATCGACGTTTTCCAGCACGATCACGTTTGTGTGCCACGGGCAGTCGCCCATAAGCGCGCCGATGCGTTCGGCGGACAGTGTATCCGGCGCGGACAGCAGGCGGTAGCCCCGGCGGGTCGAGGCGGCGATCTCGCAGCCCTCACGGCGGAGCTGCTCGATGGCCTTCCAGACGGCTGCACGGGATACGCCGAGCGTCCGGCTCAGCTCCTCGCCGGAAAGCTCGCCCGGCGCTTCTTTTAATAAGGAGAGGATTTTTTCCTTCATTGAGATCACCTTTCTTTTTGCGCCGGAATGGCGCGGGATGCCTCCGGAGGCTCATTTTTCTGCACCAACCGGTGCGGGATGCCTCCGGCGGCATACTTTTTTCTGGCTCGTCAGAAAAAAGTATGCAAAAAAGAGACGCCGGAGAACGAAATAGCGCTTACGCGCCTGAAAAGCTTTTCGTTTCGTTGTACGTGTTATCGTTTTGTTTCCGTCGTCTGAACGCCCTTCGGGCGGCCGTAGAATCGGGTTTCCCAAGCGCACGATACACAATACAAGTCGTTTTATTTGCGCCCGTTGAATATTTGACGTATGAAAGTCGAAAGGCCGTTCTTCCTGCAAGGGCTGCTCTGCGTATCGCGCGTAACGATTTTCCATGCAAAGGGCATCCGAAACAGGCGCAGAGTATTTCGACTACCACGCCGGTCTGGCAAATACGCATCTGTACCGCGTTTTGCAGATCCAAAAATGATTTCAGCACAAACCAAACTCCGGGGAAAATCCAAGGAAGGGGGCCGCAGCCCCCTTCTTGGTCGTTTTAAGGGGGATTGTCAAGGGGGAGAATCGAAACTCCCCCTTGACTATGCTTTCTTTCGACCGTCAACGGCGCTTTCTTTCTCATATGAGAAAGAAAGCGGGGTTGAAACCGTCCCTTTTCTGCCAAGACAGAAAAGAGCGGATTGCCGGAGGCATTCCTATTGATTTTTCCATTGTAACATGCTATACTTCGATTGTAAACCACAAACGATAAAAACGGTTTACAATAGGAGATACAATGAAAGTAAAAGATCTGATCCTGACCGCTCTGTTTGCCGCGCTGACTGCGATCGGCGCATTCCTTGGCTTTAAGTTCGTACTGGCCTCCATCACGCTGCAATTCCTTTTTACGGCGATGGCGGGCGTGCTTCTGGGGCGCAGATACGGCGCGCTGTCACAGGCGGTCTATGTGCTGCTGGGGCTGGTCGGCGTACCGATCTTCGCGCAGGGCGGCGGCTTTTCCTATGTGCTTCAGCCGACGTTCGGCTTCCTGCTGGGCCTGATCCCGGCGGCGTGGGTGATCGGGGTTCTGGCGAAGCGGCCGCTCAAATTCTGGCGCACGGCGCTGGCGATGCTGGCAGGGCTTGCCGTCCTCTATGCCATCGGCGTGCCGTATATGGCGCTGATCGCCAACGGCTATCTTGGAAAGAGCCTAACCTTCTGGCAGGTCATGCGCAGCGGAATGCTGATCTATCTGCCCGGCGATATGCTCAAGATCGCGGTGGGAAGCGCGCTGTGCGTCGCGGTCGAACGCAGGCTCCCGAAGGCGGGCTGAGCCTCTTTTTGTAGACTGCCACACTTTTTTTCGAAAGTCAACCGTACATTTGCCGGAATCACGGGAAATGTACGGTTTCTTTCTGGAAATGACTGCGGCAATCTGTCTAATATGTCCGATTTTGGGAGGAGGCAGCAGGCAGTTTGCACAATTCTTGCTTGACAGACTATCCGGGAAACGGTACAATATAACGTAGGATTTGTATGGCTGGAGGTTGGCAGTAGGGGACGCCGGCCAAGGCTTGACTGATTCAGAGCAATACCCAATTCAAAAGAACAGGAGGTGTGTCCGCAGGTTATGGAATTTCATGTGATATCCTTCCTCCTTGGCATCGCAGCCGGCCTCGTCGTGTTTGGCGCGCTGTTCTTCGTGCTTGGCGTTACCTATCGCAAGAAGGTCGCCGAAAAGGAGATCGGCAGCGCCGAAGAAGAGGCGAAGCGCATCATCAACGAAGCGATCCGCGGCGGTGAGAACAAGAAGCGCGAGATGCTGCTTGAGGCCAAGGAAGAGATCCATAAAACGCGAACCGAACAGGAAAGAGAAAACAAGGAGCGCAGAAACGAGCTGCAGAAGCAGGAACGCCGCCTCCAGCAGAAGGAAGAATCTCTCGACAAGAAGCTGGACATCCACGAGAAGAAGGAAGAGGATCTGGCAAAGCGTATCGCCGCCGTCCAGAACCAGCAGGAAGAGGTCGCCAAGATCAAGAAGAGCCAGCTCGATATGCTCGAAAAGATCAGCGGCTTGACGCAGGAGGACGCCAAGGCGTACCTTCTGAGCAATGTGGAATCCGAGGTCCGTCACGAGACGGCCATGAAGATCAAGGAGATCGAGGCGCAGATGAAGGAGGAGGCCGACCAGAAGGCCCGCGAGATCATCACGACCGCCATCCAGCGCTGCGCTGCCGATCATGCGGCGGAGGCGACGGTATCCGTCGTGCCGCTTCCCAACGACGAAATGAAGGGCCGCATCATTGGCCGCGAGGGCCGCAACATCCGCACCCTCGAAACGATCACGGGCGTCGATTTGATCATCGATGATACGCCCGAGGCCATTACGGTGTCCTCCTTTGACCCGGTGCGCCGTGAGGTGGCGCGTCTGGCGTTGGAGAAGCTCATCGCCGACGGCCGTATCCACCCGACCCGCATCGAGGACATGGTCGAAAAGGCCCGCCGCGAGGTCGAGCACACGATCAAGGTCGAGGGCGAACGCGCGACGTTCGAAACCGGCATTCACAATCTGCACCCGGAGCTGATCAAGCTCCTTGGCCGTCAGAAATACCGCACGTCCTATGGCCAGAACGTGCTGAACCACTCCATCGAGGTCGCGCACATCGCGGGTCTGCTCGCAAGCGAGCTGGGCGTGGATGTGACGCTGGCCAAGCGCGCGGGCCTGCTGCATGACCTCGGCAAGTCCGTCGATCACGAGATGGAGGGCAGCCACGTTCAGCTGGGCGTGGAGCTTGCCAGAAAGTACAAGGAAAGCCCCGTCGTCATCAACGCCATCGAGGCGCACCATGGCGATGTGGAGCCGCAGACCATCATTGCCTGCCTCGTTCAGGCGGCCGACGCGATCTCCGCTGCACGCCCCGGTGCAAGACGCGAGAACGTCGAGAACTATATCCGCCGTCTGGAAAAGCTCGAAGAGCTGACCAATTCCTTCCCGGGCGTGGACAAGTCCTACGCCATCCAGGCCGGCCGCGAGGTCCGTATCATGGTCAAGCCGGAGGAGGTCTCCGAGGACAACATGATCCTGCTGGCGCACGACCTTGCGCGCAAGATCGAGTCCGAGCTGGAGTATCCCGGCCAGATCAAGATCAACGTCATCCGCGAGACGAAGGCCGTCGATTACGCGAAGTAAGAAAACAAAGCAAACGCCCGCAGGAGAGATCCTGCGGGCGTTTTTCTTAGGGGTGCGGCGGCGTAAAACGCTGAGCCGAAGCGGACGCGGCGGCGCTTCAGTCGCCGGGATTGCTGGAAAGCACCTTGCCGATGTTCCAGAGATGCGCGGCGCGCTGGGCGGCGTCGCGGCGCGTATCGCCGGAGGCGTAGCGGATATCGGCGGTATGCGCGCCGCAGTCGAGACACGCGACGTAGAACGACCAGTCGTTTTCCTCCTCCAGCGCGGCGGGGCCGCCGCATATGGGGCATTCCTGCAATTCGATTTCTTCGTAAAGTTCCATAGATCCTCCTGTGCGGCTTTGTATAAAAGAGACAAAGGCGGGACGGCGAAGCCGGTACGCCGCGCCCGGTCTGCGCGCAAGGGCCGCAGACGCATGGAAATGCTGCTTTCTCTCTATTATAGCGGCTCCGCGCCGAAATTGGAATAGCGGCGGGCGGAAAATCCGAGGATATCCGAAAACGGCGGACGTGCATCAACGGGGGACGGCACAAATTACAAGCGCGTGTTTTGCCTTTTCAATTGACTTTCCGCGCGGAACGCTTATTCTGAAAAGAGAATGACAGGGCCTGCCTCCGAGCGGGGCGTTTCGGCGGAAAGAAAGCGAGGAAAACGACCATGCATGCGATAGAAAAAATTCTTGCGAAGGCAAGCGGACGGCAGACGGTGCGCACAGGCGAGATCGTCATGGCGGATGTGTCCTTCGCCGAGATCAACGACCTGTATCTCCAGACCGTGCTCTCCTTCTGGGAGATGAACGGGAAAAAGGTCTGGGACAAGGACCGGCTGGCGTTCGTATTTGACCACTACGCGCCTGCGCCCACGATCGCCACGGCGGAGATCCACAAGAAAATGCGCGAATTTGCGCAGGAGCAGCAGCTCACCTATCATTTTGACATCAACAAGGGCGTCTGCCATCAGGTCATGATGGAGCGCGGCGTGATCTGTCCGGGCGACATCATCGTGGCGACGGACTCGCACACCACGACCCACGGTGCGATGGGTGCGATGGGCACGGGCGTCGGCGCGACCGACCTGGCGACGATCATGCTCACGGGCCAGCTCTGGTTCCGTGTGCCGGAGATCATTGAGATCCAGATCAATGGCCATCCGCAGCCCGGCGTCCTGCCGAAGGACGTGATCCTTTATGTGCTCGGGCAGATGAAGGCCGACGGCGCCGTCTACAAGGCGGTGGACTTCACCGGCACCTACGTCGAGGAGCTTGGCCTTGCCGAGCGGATGGTGCTCTGCAACATGGCGGTGGAGATGGGGGCAAAAACGGCGTACATCCAGCCGAACGACATGGTCCTTGACTTTATCCGCACCCGCGCGGTGCGTCCCTATACGGTTCAGTATACCGACCCCGGCTACGTCTATGCGCAGTCCTATGTGTTTGACATCGATGAGCTGGAGCCGCAGGTCTCCGCGCCGTCGAGCGTGGATAACGTGCATCCGATCTCGCAGGAGGCCGGCATCCCGGTCAACCAGTGCTTCATCGGCACCTGCACCGGCGGCCGCTTCACGGACTTTGCGGCGGCGGCCAGCATCCTGCGCGGGAAAAAGATCGCGCCGAACGTGCGACTGATCGTCATTCCGGCCTCCGACGAGGTGCTCAAGCGCTGCATTGCGGAGGGCGTCCTTCAGGAGCTGCTGGACGCGGGCGCGACGATCTCCACGCCGGGCTGCGGCCCGTGCCTGAGCGCGCATGAGGGCGTTCTGGCGGAGGGCGAGGTCTGCGTCACGGCCTCCAACCGGAACTTCCCCGGACGGATGGGACACAGAAACGCGAAGATCTATCTGGCAAGCCCCGCGACGGTCGCGGCCAGCGCCCTGACAGGACGCCTGACCGACCCGCGGACGGTGCTCTGAGAAGGAGGCGGCTGAAAAATGGAACAGCTTCTGCGCGGAAAAGCGCTTGTATTGGGAAACAACATCGACACCGATCAGATCTACCCCGGCCGTTTTCTGGAGCTGACCGATCATAAGCAGATCGGGAGCCACTGCTTCGCGGGCATCGACGAGGCCATCGCGCCGGGCTTCCCGAAGGGCGGCATCGTGGTCGCGGGCCGGAATTTCGGCTGCGGCTCGTCAAGAGAGCATGCGCCGATCGCGCTTCTGAACATGGGCGCGGCGGCGGTCGTGGCCGACAGCTTCGCCCGCATCTTCTACCGCAACAGCATCAATCTCGGCCTGCCGCTGCTCGTTTGCAAGGGCGCGGCGGAGCATGTGAAAAACGGCGAGACGGTGGAGCTGGATCTGAAGAACGGCACGCTCACCTGCGTGGAGAGCGGCGAGGTATTGCAGGGCGAGGTTTTTGGTGATTTCGTCCTGTCCATTCTGGAGGCGGGCGGCATCAAGCCCCTCTTCCGGAAAAAATTCAGCGCGGAGGAGTGACCTCCGGCGCACGGCTGCGGAAAATGCGGACGATATACGGGCGGAAACGCCTGTATATAGTCCGCTTTTCTTTTTGTACGGAATTGTGAGATTTGCATACGGCATTATGCAATGTGACGGTTTTTCTATGAAAAGCCAATACCGGTTTGAACATTATAAGCAGAGGTATTGAAAAAAATATGTACGAATTTTGAAGGAATTGTTATCATGGAACAAACATTGGAGCATCCGCACGCAGCGCACTGCGCGGGATGCCGGTGCAGCTGCGGCGATGGACTCCGGTCGCGCGGCGGAAAGGTGGGTATTTTCACGAATGAAACTCAAAAGCAACACATTGACCAATCGGACGTATACCTATTGGCTGATGACGCCGGGACTGCTGATCTACTGCATCATTTTTGCGATCCCGACGCTGGCCTCGTTCTACTTCTCCCTGACGCGCTGGGATCTGATCAACGCCGAGTTCATCGGACTCCAGAACTTCAAGACGTTCTTCAGCCAGCCGAATACGCGCGTCGCCATCGGCCATTCCTTCATCTACGCCTTCGGGACCTGCATCATCAAGGTCGTGCTCGGAATGCTGCTGGCCGTCGCGCTCAGCAGCAAGTATGTGCGTTCGAGAACGTACCTCAAGAGCCTGATCTATTTCCCGACCATGCTCAGCGCCGTCGCCGTCGGCATCACGTTCACGGCTCTGATGCATCCGACAACGGGCCTGTTCAATCAGGTGCTGGCTGTGTTCGGCATTGACAAGGTCAAATGGCTGACGGACAGCAAGCATGCAATGGGCTCGGTCATGTTCGTCGATATCTGGAAGGGCATCGGCGTTTCAACGGTCATTTATCTGGCGGGCCTCGGCGCCATCTCCAAGGATTATTACGAGGCGGCGGATCTTGACGGCGCGAACGGCGTCAAGCGCTTCTTCCACATCACGCTCCCGCTGATGGTCCCGTCCATCAAGTCCGTCCTGACGCTGTCGCTGATCGGCGGCCTGAAGAGCTACGAGCTGCTCTGGACCATGACCGAAGGCGGCCCCGGCTACTCGACCGAGATCCTCGGCACGGTCGTCTACAAGCTCTTTGCCCGCGGCAACTACGGCATCGCAACGGCAGGCAACGTCATTATGTTCGTCCTGATCTGCGCGATCATCTTCCCGATCAACCACTACATCTCCAAGAAAGAGGTGAATCTCTGATGGTGAAAAAAAGATCGCCGCTCGGCGTCGCGGCAGAGGTTCTGGCGCTGATCGTCACAGTGCTCACGCACTGGGTCGTGTTCTACTTCATCTTCATCAATGCCTGCAAACCCCGCGCGGAGGCTGCCAAGCTGTCGCTGGTATTCCCGACGGAGTGGGCGCTGTGGGAAAACCTGGCCTACGTCTGGAACTACAATAACCATGTGTTCCTGCGCTCCTTCCTCAACAGCTGCATCATCACCGTCAGCACCATGCTCGTTCTGATCCTGGTCGCGTCGATGGCGGCGTTCGTGCTGCAAAGACGCGGCGGCCGGCTGACGGCGGCCTCCGACAAGATCATTCTCGCCGGCCTCACCACGCCGCTTTCCGTCATTCCGACCTACTGGGTCCTGACGAAGCTGCATGTGGCCAACACCATCCCCGGCCTCGTGCTGGTCGAGATCGCGCTGCTGTTCCCGTTCTCCACGATGCTCTATAAGAGCTACGCCTCGTCCCTCCCGAAGGAGATCGACGAAGCGGCCATCGTGGATGGCTGCGGCCCGCTGCGCCTGTTCTTCAACATCATCTTCCCGCTGATGAAGCCGATCACGGCTGCGGTCATCATCCTCCGCTCCGTCGTGGTCTACAACGACTTCGTCAACCCCATGTATTTCCTCTCCGGCTCCAAGAGCTCCACGGTGCAGCTTTGCATCTACACCTTCCAGTCGGCGTATTCCACCGACTGGGGCCACCTGTTCGCGGCGATCGTGATCGTCTGCCTGCCGCCTACGGTGCTGTTCCTCGCGCTGAACAAGAAGATCATGGAGGGCGTCACGATGGGCGCCGTCAAGGGCTGATTTTTGAAAGGAGAACATCCCATGTACGAAAAGAGCAAGGAAGCCTTTTCTGAGCAGGAATTCCAGGCCCCCGGCCGGGAATACCGCGGCGCGCCGTTCTGGTCGTGGAACGGCAAGCTGGAGCAGAGCCGCATCGACGAGCAGCTCCGCGTATTTCAGAAGATGGGCTTCGGCGGCTATCACATCCACTCCCGGATCGGTCTGGAGACCGAGTATCTGGGCAAGGAGTTCATGCAGCTGGTGCAGCACTGCTGCCGCTACGGCGACGAGCTTGGCATGGACACCCGCCTGTACGACGAGGACAAGTGGCCCTCTGGCGCGGGCGGCGGCCGTGTGACCTGCGACCGTGCATACGCCAGCCGCTATCTGCTGTTTTCCCCGAAGCACTATCCGGACGGCTTCCTTGACAGAAAGATCGTTGCGACCTCGCGCCTGTCCAAGAACGGCGACATCCGGCTCATGATGCGCTTTGAGGTCATTCTCCGCGACGGAAGGCTGGAAAGCTACCGCCTGCTCAAGGATGGCGAGGAGAGCGAGCATACCTGGTATGCCTACTGCGTCGTGACGGAGCCGCTGGCCTGGTTCAACAACCAGCCCTATCTCGACACACTGAACGCCGACGCGACGAAGCGGTTCATCGAGGTCACGCACGAGCGCTATTATGAGGCGGTGGGGGAGCAGTTCTCCAAGACCGTCCCCTCCATTTTCACCGATGAGCCGGGCTACCACAAGCAGGAGAGCCTTCCGAGCGGCGCGGCCGCGAAGGATGTCGGCATCGCCTACACGGATAAGATGGAGGAATTCTATCAGGCGCGCTACCACGAGAGCCTGCTGGAGCGGCTGCCGGAGATCTTCTGGACGCTGGCCAACGGCACGGTCTCCCATGTGCGCTGGCAGTATCATGACTGCGTCGCAGAGATGTTCGCCCGGAACTACATCGGCACGATCGCAAGCTGGTGCGAGGCGCATAAGCTGGACATGACCGGCCACGTTCTGTTTGAGGCGGAGCTGGAGAGCCAGTCTCAGGTCGTCGGCGAGGTCATGCGGGCGCTTAGCCCGATGACGGTGCCCGGCATCGACATGCTGGCTGACCGCCACGAGTATACGACCGCCAAGCAGGCGCAGAGCGTCTGCCACCAGTATGGCCGCACCGGCGTGATGAGCGAGCTGTACGGCGTCACGAACTGGAACTACGATTTCCGCGGCCACAAGCATCAGGGCGACTGGCAGGCGGCGCTCGGCGTGACGCTGCGCGTGCCGCATCTGGCGTGGATGTATATGGGCGGCGAGTCCAAGCGCGACTATCCCTCGCCCATTGACGAGCATACGACGTGGTATGAGAAATACCCGATCATTGAAAACTATTTTGCGCGGGTCAACACCGCGATGACGAGAGGCAGAGCCGTCAGCCGCATCGGTCTGGTGCATCCGATCGAGAGCATGTGGCTGGCGCTCGGGCCGGACGACGAGACGGCGCAGCTGCGCCGGAGGCTCGATCAGCAGTTCTCCGACGTGACGCAGTGGCTCCTGTTCGGCTTCCTCGATTTTGACTATCTGTCCGAGGCACTGCTGCCGGAGCTGTATGAAAAGTCGGACGACGCGCAGCTGCATGTGGGCAAAATGGCCTACGACGCGGTCGTCGTGCCGGGAATGCTGACCATCCGATCCTCGACGCTCTCCTACCTCCGCGCGTTCGCGGAAAACGGCGGCAAGGTCATTTTCATGGGCCAGATCCCGCAGTATGTCGATGGACGCATCTCGGACGAGGCACAGATATTTGCCGCGCAGTGCGAGCACATCGGCTTTGACCAGAATTCCCTGATGGATGCGCTGGGCGCCTGGCGCGAGGTAGACGTGATCGACGTCAACAGCCATCTGCGCGCCGACCGCCTGCTCGGGCAGCTCCGTCAGGACGGCGAAGAACGCTGGCTCTTCGTGGCGCAGGGCAAGCACGACACCCGCCTCCAGCTCAACCACTGGTATACCATGACCGGACGCGAGGATATGTCCGTGCGTGTGCGCGGCACCTACCGCGTGCGGCTCTACGACGCAATGAACGGAACGGTCGCAGAGCTTCCGGCGGAGTATCATGACGGCTGGACATGGATCCGGCACGGCTTCTATGCGCAGGATTCCCTGCTGCTGCGGCTGACGCCGACTGCGGAGGCGGTCTCGCAGCCGTATGCGGAGGAAGCGCGCACCGTGCTTTCCGAGCAGTATCTGCCCGGCGTTGTGAACTACCGGCTGAGCGAGCCGAACGTCTGTGTGCTCGATCAGGCGGAATACCGTGTGGACGGCGGCGCATGGCACGAAAAGGAAGAGATCCTGCGTCTGGACGACGCCATCCGCAGAGAATACGGCTATCCGCTGCGCACCGAGAGCTTCCCGCAGCCGTGGCTGGAGCCGAAGAAGCCCGCCGAGCATACGCTGGAGCTGCGTTTCCGCATCGTCTCGGAGACGGAAGGCGAGGAGGTCCGCTTCGGCTTTGAGAGCAAGGACGGCGCGGAGCTGTTCTGGAACGGCGAAGGCGTCCGTATGGAGGGCCACGACTGGTATGTGGATCGGGATATCCATGTAGAGACGCTGGGCAGGCTCCGGAAGGGCGAGAACGAGGTCGTGCTCCGGATGCCGTTCGGGCCGGGCTCCAATGTGGAGGCATGCTATCTGCTGGGCGAATTCGGCGCTGCGGTCTCCGGCGATACGGCCCGCATCACGAAGAAGCCGGAAATGCTCGGCTTCGGAGATATGGCCCCGCAGGGCTTCCCGTTCTACGGCGGCTGCGTGGAATACTGCACGGAGGTGGAGACGAAGGCCGGTACGGTCGAGATCGAGATCCCGGAATACTATGCGGCGCTGCTGCATGTGGAGCTGGACGAGAAGCAGGCGGATGTGTTCGCCGAGCCGTATACCGCCCGGTTCGAGAAGGTCGCCGCAGGCGTCCACAGCCTGAGGCTCACGGCCTACGGCACGCGCATCAACACCTTCGGCCAGCTGCATAACTGCAACCGCAAGGAGGAATACTACGGCCCGAAGTCCTACCGCACGAGCGGAAAGAACTGGAGCTATGTCTATCAGCTCCACCAGACCGGCGTGACCGTTGCGCCGATCGTGCGGGTGCTGGAAGAAAAATGACGCGGTGACAGAAACTGAATAATCCTTGCAAAGCGTGCCAGTTTCTGCCACGCTTTGCTTGGTATATCCTGATAAAATCTACAAAAATCTGATTTTTTGTTGAATCTTTGCGAGAAATTCTGCATAATGGAGAACATACATGCAAACCGGGAGGGCGTCATGAAAAAGAGCAACAGCATGTTTTCCAGAATACTGATCCCGTTTCTGTCACTTTCGCTTGCGATCGTGATGATCTTTCTGATCTGCTATGCAGTCGTATTCACGCGCTATTCGCAGGAGAGCATCCTCAAGGAATTCTCCTCCGAAACGGAGCGCCTGTCTGCGCAGGTCTCGCAGCAGCATTCGACCATGACCTTTGCCGCAATGAGCATTCTGACGCGGAATGATTTTTTCAACGGCCTGAAGAAGCTCTACTATAACTCCGAGGATCCCGGCGAGCTGACGGTGAACTATCAGACGATGGCGAACACCATGGCGAGCTACAGCTACATCCTGCCGGACTATGATCTGATCTATCTCGACGCGCACGGCTATTATTACAACACCCGTTCTGCATATGAGCACTCCTCGCCGCTGCAGAAGATCTCGCAGGAGGAGCTGGCGTCGTATGCATGGACGGGAGAGCTTGAAGAAAGCACGGCGATGCTCAATCTTGGAGAAAACAGCATGTCGGCGCGGCCAGATCAGGCGCTGACCATTGCCATGCGCCTCAAGGTGCCGTCGGAGACGATCGGCTATCTGATCGTGCAGGCGGATCTGCTGGAGAATGGAGACGTGTTTGAAAATCTGCTGCGCAATCAAGGACGGTTCGCGCTGTTTTCGGAGAACGGAACGTGCCTGTACGCACAGGAGGGCTGCCCGGAGACGCTGAGCTTTGACGAACTCATGCGCGCGGCAAATACGAAGAACCGGGTCTGCCGGACCGCAGACGGCGAAAAATACGTCGTGACCCACAAGCAGACGAAGGAGGGCGCCATCCATGTCGTGACGCTTTATCCGGCCTATCTGCTGCGGCAGGAGCTGGGCAGCAGCATTTTCCCGGCGGTGGCCATCGTGCTGCTGATGCTGCTGTTGATCGTCGCGCTTTCGATCGCACTGTCCAATTACCTTTCCAGGCCGCTGAGTCTGCTGACGAAGAAGATCGGCGAGACGACGCTGGACAATCTGGAGGAGCCGTTTGTGCCGGTGGAGGGGAACGTTTCGAACGAGGTCATGTGCCTCCAGAATGAGTATATCAAGATGCGCGACCGCCTCTTCGAGACGATGCAGGACAAGATGGAGCTGATGAAGCTCCAGGAGGAGCAGCGCTATGCGGTCATGCAGTACCAGATCAATCCCCATTTCCTGTATAACACCCTGAACGTCATCGGCATCATGGGCGCGGAGCGCGACTGCCAGGAGATCGAGCGCTCCTGCTTCCTGCTGGCAAAGCTCCTGCGCTACTCGCTTCAGGACTACCGCGACAGCGCGACGATCGAGGAGGAATTTGAAAGCCTCCAGTCCTATCTGAATCTGATGAAGCTGCGCTTTGAGCACAAGATACAGTACGCCGTCGATCTCGACCCGGAGCTGCGCGGGCTGCGCCTGCCGCGGCTGACGCTCCAGCCGCTGGTGGAGAACGTGTTCGAGCATGCCTTTGGCGAGCATCACAAGACCGTCTGCGTCTGTGTGCGCGCGGTGTGCTGCGCAGGCGGCTGGTCGATCCTGATCCGCGACAACGGACAGGGGATCGCGCCGGAGGAGTGCGAACGCCTCAACGGCTACATGGAGCAGCTGCGCAAAAAGAAGGCCCCGGCGGCAGGCGTGGATATCGCCGGCGGCATCGGTGTGAAAAACACTCTCTGGCGGCTCAATGCGTTTTTTGAAGGCAATTTTGACTGCCGGATCGCAAACAGTGAAGCGGGCGGCTTTGAGATCGAGCTGCGCGGCGGAATGACGGGAGGAACGTGAAATGAGACAGTATCAACTGGCAATCGTCGAGGATGAGCCGCATACCGCGCGGTATATCCAGGGCATTGTAGAGGCGACGAACCTGTTCCACATCGCCGCCGTCTGCGAAAGCGCGGAGGAGCTGCTGACGCTGGAGCCATTCCCGGATCTGGACGTACTGGTGACGGACGTCAAAATGAGCGGGCTGACGGGTCTCGAGCTGCTGCGGGAGCTTCAGACGCGCCTGCCGCAGCTGTGCTCTATTATTATCAGCGGCTACGATTCGTTTGAATACGCGCGCGATGCTATCCGGCTGAACGTGTCGAACTATATCCTCAAGCCCATCAGCAAGGACGAGCTGACCGTCGCGCTGCTGCATCTGTACGACCAGCTCTCCAACCTCCGCCAGAAAAGCGGCGAGGAATATCTCAACAGCCTCTACCAGGAGGGCGAGCAGCCGCTGGAGCAGGCGTTGTCGCTGCCCGCGCCGTATTATCATGTGCTGATGGCCGCGGGCATGAACGATCAGAACCAACTGATCCTCCGCTGCAGGACGCTTCTGGCGCTGGAAAAGCACCCGGAGCTGCAAATGTGCATTTATCAGTACGGCTTTCTGATCCTGCTCGGCGTCGGGCAGGCCGACGCGCCGAACCGGCTCGAGCAGAGCGCGGCGACGATCGCGGCCTGGGAACGCGACAGCGGCGCGACGGCGCTCCTGCTGCTGACCGACCGGGCCGTTGCCCGAGAGGAGCTCAAGCGCGAGGTGCGGCACCTGTTCCATGCACACCAGAAGAATCTGGTGCTGGGCAAGAGCGTCGTGATGCGGCTCTCTGCCGCACGGACGCCGGAGGCGAACACGAAGGAGGAGCAGGCGCTCACGGAGCGGCTCCAGCAGAGCCTGACGGCGCAGAATGCCGAGCATTTCCATATGGCGCTGTGTCAGCTCTTTTCCAGCTGGGAGAGCCGGTCGGCGGATATCTATACCATCAAGCAGCTGCTGTTCGCGCTGGTCTCGCGGGTTTCGCAGAAGCGCGAGAACAGCGACGACCCGATCACGCTCATGAATACGCTCATGGACACACTCTACCGCGCGACCGGCTATGAGGCGGCGTGCAGCGCGGTCTGGGCCGTGCTGGAGCCGGAGCTGTTCCCGGTCAGCGGACTGGAAAATGAAAGCCCGAAGCAGTCGCAGCGGATGTTCCATAAGATCGTGCAGTTCCTCAATCACCACATTGATCAGAATTATTCTCTTCAGGAGATCAGCGATACCTTCGGCATCAGTCAGCCCTATGTCAGCAAGCTTTTCCGCGCCAATGCCGGGACCTCCTACAAGGACTATGTGACGAAGCAGAAGATCCAGACGGCCATCGAGATCATGACCAGCAACCCCGCCGTCCTGATCAAGGACATCGCCGAGCAGCTGGGCTACGACCAGCTGTATTTCAGCACGGTCTTTCACCGCATCACCGGCGAGTATCCCAAGCACTACCGCGAGCGGCTGGAGCAGAGGGCGAAGGACGGGCAGGCGTGAGCTGTGATTTTCGATACTCGCGTGCGTTTGGTTTTTACAAATCGAAGTAGCGACAATAATATGTACAAAAAATCAGCAGAATGATACCATCTATTTAGCGCAAACAATAATAACTGCATTAGGAGGCACAAAAATGAAAAAGCTGATCGCACTTCTTTTGGCGGTATTGATGGTACTCGGCATGGCCGCGTGCGCATCCACTCCGAAGGAAGATACCCCTGCGGAAAAGCCCGCAGAAAACAACAACCAGACCGAAGAGCCCGCACAGGATGCTGAGCAGACTGCCGAGCCCGAGGGAAAGAAGTTTGAAGGCAAGACCCTGACCATGATGATGAGCATGTCCGAGTCCAACGCGACGGATGCTTATTATGCACAGATCGCGGCCTTCGAAGAGAAGTACGGCTGCAAGGTCGATGTCGAAGCCATCCCGCACGGCGATGAGGGCGAAAACCTGAAGCTCGTCCGTCTGGCGACCGGCACGCTGGCCGACATCTATCAGAGCAGTGTCGGCGCGAAGTTCGACGAGTTCAGCCCCACCGAAAACTGCGTGGACATTTCCGGCGAAGCATGGGCCAACAACATCTCCGACGGCTACCGCTCCGTTGTCACCTATGACGGCGGCGTCTACGCCACGCCCGCCGATACCTCCAACGCTGCCGGCGTTATCTACAACACCAAGGTGTTTGCAGACCTCGGCATCGAGATCCCGGAGACATGGGACGAGTTCCTCACCGTCTGCGAGACCATCAAGGCTGCCGGCATCACCCCGATCGCCGCTCCCTATGCCAAGCAGACCAACTCCCAGATCCCCTTCCTGATGAACTATTACTACGTTGCGCAGGAGAACCCCGACTTCGCGGAGCAGTACACCAACCGTGAGATCGACCTCGACAGCTCCGCTGCCTTTGTCCGCGGCCTTCAGAAGCTGAACGATATGGCCCAGTACATCAACGAGGACGCACTGTCCACCGGTATGGATGAATGCGCGATGATGCTCGGCGACGGCACGGCGGCCATGATGGTCATCCGTACCAACATCCTGGTCACCATGGCGGCTGACTGCCCCGACAAGATCGCGGACATGGACTTCTTCCCGCTGCCCGACGTCGATGCCAACAGCCGCGGCGTCAGCTACTGGCTGCCGATGGGCTGGGTCATCAACAAGAACGCGGCTGAGCCTGAGCTTGCCAAGGCATGGTGCGAATTCGTCACCTCTCAGGAAGGTGTTGACGCCTACTCCGCTGCCGTTGCTCCTACCGGCACGTTCTGCCTCAATGAGGTCGACCTGAGCGGCGTCGAGATGCCGCAGGCGCTCATTACCGCGCAGGAGTGGGTCTCCACCAGCTCCACGCCGGTCATGGAGTACTTCTGCCGCATCAAGGGCTCCAACCAGGCAACGATCTGCAGCATGTGCGCGACCGGTGAGATCACTGCAGAGGATGCCTGCCAGCAGATCATGGCCGACAACGTCGTTGACGCACAGCAGAAGGGCTTTGTAGGCTGGTAATTAACCGGATATTCCGGCGGATATTCCCGCTTGAGGACAATGGGCTGTGCATACGCACAGCCCATTGCGTCTGAACGGGGGCCATAGCGCATCGAGCGGGGCGCCGGAGAGAGGAAATGATTTTGGATACATTACAATATGCGCTCCGGGCCATCCTGCCGCTCATTCTGGAGATCGCGCTCGGATGCCTTCTGAGAAGGATCGGGTTTCTGGAAGCCGCGTTTTTCCAGAAGGGACGCAGGCTCGTATACTACACCGCATTGCCCGCGTCGATTTTCTATGGCATCTATACGACGCAGACCATCCGGGAGATCAACCCCGGACTGTTGGTGTTCTGTTTTCTCATGGTGCTCATGCTGTTCGGCATCGGCACGCTGATGGCGGTGACGCTGTTTCCCGACCACCGCAAGCGCGGCGTCGTGATCCAGAGCGCCTACCGCTCCAATTTCAGCATCATCGCCATCTCTCTTTCCGAGGCGCTGGGCGGGAGCGGTGCGCTGAGCGCAGCGGCGGTCCTGTCGGCGACGACGATCCCGGAGTTCAACGTGCTGGCGGTGCTGTCCATGACGATGTTCGTGCATCCGGAGGGCGGCAAATCCCCGCTGCGGCAGACGCTGCGCGGGATCGTGACCAATCCGCTGATCATCGGCTCCCTGGCGGGCCTCGGGTGCCTGCTCGTGCGGCAGGCGCTGCCGTGCGATGCGGACGGGAACGCGGCGTTCCTGCTGTCGGAGAAGCTTCCGTGGCTCTTTTCCTTCATCCGTGCGCTCGGACAGATGTCCACGCCGCTGGCGCTGATCTGCCTCGGCGGGCTGTTTGATTTCTCCAAGCTGCGCGGCGCGGGAAGGGATATCCTCATCGGCTGCGCGCTGCGTGTGCTGATCGCGCCGGCCGTCAGCCTCGGAGCGGCGATCGCGCTGAACGCCTCCGGGCTCATGCATTTCAGCACGGCGGAATTTGCCTGCATGGTCTCGGTGTTTGCCTCGCCGCTTGCGACTGTGACCGGCGTTATGGCGGCGCAGATGGGCAGCGACGATGTTTACGGAGACCAGCTCGTTGTGCTTACCACCCTGATCGGCGCGTTCACGCTCTTCATCACGGTCTGCGTGATGCGCGCCAACGGCTTCTTATAAGGACTTTACATGAAAATTGAATTCGGATACGGCTGCGGGAGCCAGACGCTCTGCGTCCCGGACGAAAACGTCCTCGGCGTCCTGCAGCAAAACGAGCTTGCGCTGCCGGAGAAAACGGCGCGGGAGCTGGTGGCGGAGGCCATCGTGCACCCCATCGGCTGTCCGCCGCTGCGCGAGATCGTACACAGGGGCGAGAAGATCGCCATCGTCACGAGCGACATCACGCGGCCGCTGCCGTCGTATGAGATCCTGCCGGAGCTGCTGCGGGCACTCTTTGCCTGCGGCGTGGAGGCGGCGGATGTGACGGTCGTATTTGCGATCGGCAGCCACCGGAGGCATACGCCGGAGGAGATGCGGCAGCTTGCCGGGGACTACGCCTTTGAGACGGTCCGCTGCGTGGACAGCGACCCGGACGACTGCGTCCGCCTCGGCGTGACCGACCGCGGTACGCCGGTGGATATCACGCGCGCCGTTGCGGAGGCCGACCGGCGGATTTGCCTCGGAAATGTGGAATTTCACTGGTTCGCGGGCTACAGCGGCGGCGCCAAGGCCATCATGCCGGGCGTCTCCACCCGTGCGGCCATCACCTGCAACCACGGCCTGATGGCCTCGGAAAACGCCTGCGCCGCGCGTATCGAGGGCAATCCCCTGCGCGAGGACATCGAGCAGGCGGGAGCCATCTGCGGCGTGGACTTTATCGTCAACGTCGTGCTCGACGAGCACAAGCACATCATCTACGCCGCCGCAGGCGACGTGACGGCGGCGCACCGCGACGCCTGCCGGATGCTCGACCGGCTGTATCTCAAGCCGATCCCGCACAGGGCGGATATCGTCGTCGTTTCACAGGGCGGCGCGCCCAAGGATATGAATCTTTACCAGACACAGAAGGCGCTCGCCAACGCCAGCCATGCCGTGCGCAGCGGCGGCGTCGTCATTCTGGTCGGAGCCTGCCCGGAGGGGCCGGGCGAGGCGGTTTTTGAGCGCTGGATGCGCGAGGCGTCCTCTCCGCAGGAGATCCTGGAGCGCATCGGGCGCGAATTCTGCATCGGCGGCCACAAGGCGGCGGCCTTTGCAAGAGTGCTGACGCGGGCGGAGATCTATCTCGTCTCGCAGATGGAGCCGGAGACAGTGCGGGCCTTCTTCATGACGCCGGTGCCGACGGTTCAGGACGCGCTGGCGCTGGCGCAGAAAAAACTAGGCGCGGAGGCCTCTGTTCTGGCGATGCCGTTCGGCGGAGCGACGCTCCCGCGCGTACAGGAGGAATGACCATGAGCGGACAGACACAGACAGAGCGGCTCGTTCTTCAGATCCATCCGAAGGACAATGTGGCCGTCGCGGTAAAGCCGCTGAAAAAGGGGACGGTGCTTCCCGGCGGCGTGCGGCTGCTGGAGGATCTGCCGCAGGCCCACAAGGCGGCGATGCAGACCATCGCCGCAGGCGCACCCGTCATCCGCTACGGCGTGGTGCTGGGTCACGCGGTGAAGGAGATCCCGCAGGGAAGTTGGGTGCGGGAGGATATGCTGCATGTGGCGGACTGCCCGTCGCTGGAGGGGCTGACGTGGGGCACGCATCTGGTCCCAGCCGAGGAGCTGCCGGAGCCGCCCGTCCGGACATGGATGGGCTACCGCAATGCCGCCGGCCCGGCCGGAACGCGCAACTATCTCGGCATCGTCACGACGGTGCAGTGCGCGGCGGGCGTCGTCCGGAGCGTCACGGAGCGTATCCGGCGGGAGCTGCTGCCGAAATATCCGAACGTCGAGGGCGTGGTGGCCATCACGCACGCCTACGGCTGCGGTGTGGCCATCCGTGCGCGCGAGGCGGGCATTCCCATCCGCGCCATCCGCAACATCATTCAGCATCCGAACTTCGGCGGCGAGGCGATCGTGGTCGGGCTTGGCTGCGAGAAGCTGACCTATGACATGGTGCTGCCGCCGGAGAAGATCAACGCGGAGACCTGCATCACGCTCCAGGAGCAGCCCGGCCACGCGGCCATGGAGCAGGCGATCCTGGATCTGGCGGAGAAAAAGCTCCGCATCCTGAACGAACGCCGCCGCGAGGAGCTTCCGCTCAGCGAGCTTTGCATCGGGATGCAGTGCGGCGGCAGCGACGCATTCAGCGGCATATCCGCCAACCCGTCGGCGGGCTATGCGGCGGATATGCTGGTGCGCGGCGGCGCGACGGTGCTTTTCAGCGAGATCACCGAGGTGCGCGACGGCGTGCAGCTGCTGGCGGCGCGGTGCCGGGACGAGGAGACGTGCAGAAAGCTTGCGCGGGAGATGGCTTGGTATGACCGCTATCTGGCCGAGGGCGGTGTGGACCGCGACGCCAATCCGACGCCGGGCAACAAGAAGGGCGGCCTTGCCAACATCGTGGAAAAGGCGATGGGCTCCATTGCGAAGTCCGGCTCCAGCCCGATCGAGGAGGTCCTCTCTCCGGCGGAGCAGCCGCACCGGCACGGCCTGATCTTTGCCGCGACGCCCGGCAGCGACATCGTCTGCGGCCCGTCACAGGCGGCCAGCGGCATCGGCCTTCAGGTGTTCATGACCGGACGCGGCACGCCCTACGGGCTGGAGATCTGCCCGGTCATCAAGGTTTGCAGCCGGAACGAGCTGAAGGCGCAGTGGCCGGATATGATCGACCTGAGCGCCGGAGACATCCTGACCGGCGAGCGGACCATCGCACAGGTCGGCGAGGAGCTTTTCCGGTGGATCCTTGACGCGGCCAGCGGCCGGAGGATCCCCTACAGCGACCAGTACGGCTATCACAACGATATGTGCTTTTTTAATCCGGCCCCGATCACTTGACCGGCGCCGCAAAGGAGGTTATTCTATGAAACAGGAGCTTTCGGGTATCATCGTGCCGATCCTGACGCCGCTCGACGCGCAGGAAAATGTGGACGAGGCGCGGCTGCGCCGTCAGGTGGACTTCGTGATCGAGGGCGGTGTGAACGGCATTCTGCTCTTCGGCAGCAACGGCGAGTTCTACATGACAGAGGAGGACGAGATGGCGCACTGCCTGGACGTCGTCCTCGGGCAGACGGCGGGGCGTGTCCCGGTCTACTTCGGCATCGGCGCGATCCGCACGGGCAAGTGCATCCGCCTTGCCAAAATGGCGCAGGATCACGGCGCGGACGCGATCTCCGTTTTGCAGCCGATGTTCCTCAAGCCGACGGAGGACGAGCTCTATCTGCATTTCCGCAGCATTGCCGAGAGCGTGCCGGAGCTGCCGATGCTGCTCTACAACAACCCCGGCCGGACGGGCTATACGCTCAGCGCGAATCTGGTGGAGTGGCTGGCGGACGTTGCGAACATCGCGGGCATGAAGGATTCCAGCGGTGATCTGACGCAGACGGAGGAGTTCATCCGCCGGACGGCGGATAAGGATTTCCGCGTCTTTGCCGGTAAGGATACGCTGATCTACGCCTCGCTCTGCGTGGGCGCGGCCGGTGCGGTCTGTACGACGGCAAACTTCCTGCCGGAGCTGGTCTCCGAGATCTACCGCAGCTATCGCGCGGGTGACATGAAGGCCTCGCTGGCCGCGCAGTTCCGCCTGAATCCGATCCGCCTGTCGATGGACAAGGCGAGCTTCCCGGTCGCCACGAAGGATATGGCGAATATGCGCGGCATGGACGTGGGCGTTCCCTACCGTCCGAATCTTCCGACGCCGGACGGCCCCGCGTATCAGGCCATGCTGCATGAACTGAAAAAAGCCGGTTATATCACCGATTGAACTTGCAGGGAGGAATTTTCCATGAAGGTAGGATTTGTAGGACTCGGCATTATGGGCAAGCCCATGTGCAAGAACATTCTCAAGGCGGGCTATACCGTCACCGCGTACAACCCCTCTCCGGCGTCTCTTGACGAGGTCGTCGCCTGCGGCGCCGTCCGTGCGGCAAGCAGCGCGGAGGTCGCGGCAAACAGCGACGTGGTCATTACCATGGTCCCGAACTCGCCCAACGTCCGTGACGCCGTCCTCGGCAAAAACGGCATTCTGGAGGGTGCGAAGGAAGGCCTGGATATCATTGACATGAGCTCCATCGCGCCGCTGGAATCCAAGGCCATCGCCGCCGAGTGCCTCAAGCACGGCGTGCATATGATGGACGCACCGGTCTCCGGCGGTGAGCCGAAGGCGGTCGATGGAACGCTGTCGATCATGTGCGGCGGCCCGAAGGCGCTGTTCGACAAGTACCATGAGCTGCTGATGACGATGGGCGCCTCCGCCGTTCATTGCGGGGAGGTCAACGGCGCCGGCAACACCGTGAAGCTGGCAAACCAGATCATTGTCGCCTGTAACATCGCCGCCTGCGCGGAGGCGTATTCCCTCTCCACGATGGCGGGCGTAGACCCGGAGAAGGTCTTTGAGGCCATTCGCGGCGGCCTTGCCGGCTCGACGGTCATGAACGCGAAGGTTCCCATGATGATGGAGGGTAATTTCAAGCCCGGCTTCCGCATCGATCTGCATATCAAGGATCTGAACAACGCGCTCGACACCGGCCACGGCCTCGGCACGCCGATGATCCTGACCTCGCAGGTGCAGGAGATGATGCAGTGGCTGCACAACAACGGCTGCGGCAGCGACGATCACAGCGCGATCCTGAAGTATTACGAGCGGATCACCGGCACGGAGGTCCGCAAGGAGCACTGAGCATAGCGTAAAGAGCGAAAACAAGCCCGCCGCAGTTTTCTGCGGCGGGCTTCTGCCGTATTTTTCAGCGCGCGATCAGGACCATGGCCAGATCGTTGACGTTCGTGCCGGTCGGGCCGGTCATGAGCAGACCGCCGACGGCCTGAAGCGCGTGGTAGGCGTCGTTGTCGCGCAGCGTCTGCACTGCGTCCCATCCGGCGCTCTGGAGCGCGGCAAGGGTATCCTGATCGGCATAACCGCCTGCGGCGTCGGTCGGGCCGTCCGTCCCATCGGAGCCGAAGGAAAAAACGGCGGTCTGCCGCAGGCCGGAGATGCCCGGCGCGGCGGCCAGCGCCAGCTCCTGATTGCGGCCGCCGAGGCCGCTTCCGGTCAGCTGCACGGTCGTTTCGCCGCCGGCAAGGAACGCGAGCGGCACGCCGGTGTCCTGATGGCTGCGGGCGACGCTGGCGAGGAAGCTTCCGGCCTCCTTTGCCTGACAGCAGAGGCAGTCGGTCAGCATCTGGCACCGGAAGCCGAGCGCCTCGGCCTCGCGCATGGCGGCGGCGCAAAGCTCGCGGACGCTTCCGGTCACATGCGTCTCCACGTTGGAGAGCGCTTTGGGCGTCGGTTTGCGCAGACAGTCCATGGCCTGCTCCGAGAGGCGGAGATCATATTTCCGGACGATCTCCAGAGCCTGCTCCTCCGTCGAGGCGTCGGGATAGGCGGGGCCGGAGGCGATCATGTCCAGCGGGTCGCCGATGATGTCGGACAGAACGATAGAAAAAACGTGCGCGGGGCTGCAATGCTGTGCGAAGCGCCCGCCCTTGACGGCGGAAAGACGCTTGCGGATGGTGTTCATCTCCACAATGTCCGCGCCGCAGGCCAGCAGCTGGCGCGTGATCTCCTGCTGCTCGGCAGGCTCGATCAGCGGCAGCTCGAAAAGCGCGGAGCCGCCGCCGGAGACGAGAAAGAGAACCGTGTCGTCCGCGCACAGTCCGGCGGTCATTTCGAGGACCTCCTTCGCGGCGGCAAAGGAATTCTCGTCCGCGACCGGGTGCCCGGCCTCGCGGATGCGCAGCGGACCGATGGGGCCGCGCGCGTGCTCGTATTTGGTGACGACGATGCCGCCGCTGATCCTCTCGCCGAGCGTCTCATAGGCGGCGTGCGCCATCTGCCACGCGGCCTTTCCGACGGCCACAAGGCAGACGCGGCTGGGGAACGCGGCGTTTTCCAGCGCGCGGCGGACCGCCGCGTCCGGCTGCACGGCCCGGAGGGCGCTGTGCAGGATCGTTTCCGCAGTTTCACGAAGCTTCTTATCCATGCTGTATTCCTTCCCACGGGCCGCGCCGGCCCGCTTGTTTTCTGCTAGGGTGTATTCTTCCAACTCCCAATGTGACCGGCAGCGAGGAATTTTTGCGTTGAGCAAGACATTTTTTCGCAGGAATACTGACGTATTTCAAGGAAAAATGGCGCAGCGCAGCGTGAAAAGACCCACTGTCCGGGTGCGCTGGGAGTTGGAAGAATAGACCCTACATACTATATCCGATTTCCCGCCGAAAGGCAAGCGATATGCCGTACAGATGCAGAACGGCGCCCGCATCCGAAAAGGACTGCGGGCGCCATTGTGAAACGGCAGGCCGGTCGGCGGTCTGCTCTCTGCCGGGGGGTGGTCAGAGGGCACCTGTGACCGGCCTGAACTGCTGCCATTTCGTTTGCAGCTGCAAGCAAACTTGTGACTGCACTTCTAGTTTAGCACATGCGGCCCGCATTTACAAGGCAAAATTGCAGTTTTTTGCCCGAACATGCTCCGGCGGAGCCATAGTGCAGCTTTTTTTGACGGATACCGGTGCATTTGGCCCCGGTATCGGAATTGCAGATACCCGGCAGCAGAAGAAATAATGACCGGGCGCTTGATGTTTTCCGGCGTGTTTGCTATGATGGGATGGCTCATGCGGCAAAAGCCCTTGCCGCGTTCCGGAGCACTATTTTCTCGAAAGGGTGAACACCATGCAATATGACGTAATCATCATCGGTGCCGGTCCCGGCGGTATTTTTTCGGCCTATGAGCTGTCGAAGCTCTGCCCGGAGGAGAAGATCGCCGTCTTTGAGGAGGGCCAGCCGCTCGAAAAGCGCAAATGCCCCATCGACGGCAAAAACGTGAAGCGCTGCATTGGCTGTCCGACCTGTGCGATCATGAACGGCTTCGGCGGAGCCGGAGCCTTTTCCGACGGAAAATACAACATCACCAACGATTTCGGCGGTACGCTCCACCAGTACATCGGCAAAAAGCAGGCGCTGGAGCTGATGCACTACGTTGACGAGATCAACGTCACCCATGGCGGCGAGGGTACGAAGCTCTATTCCACGGCGAACAGCGCCTTCAAGACCCGCTGCCTGCAAAACAACCTCCATCTGCTGGATGCCTCCGTGCGCCATCTCGGCACGGACATCAACTTCGTCGTCCTTACGAACCTGTTCGAGGAGCTGAAGGAGAAGGTCGATTTCCATTTCCGCACGCCGGTGCGGCGCGTTCTGGCTAAGGACGGCGGCTATGAGATCGTCACGGACACGGGGAGCTTCACCTGTAAGCAGTGCATCATTTCCGTTGGCCGCAGCGGCAGCAAGTGGATGGAGGGCGTGTGCGCGGAGCTTGGCATCGGCACGCAGTCCAACCGCGTGGACATCGGCGTGCGCGTGGAGCTTCCGGCGGAGATCTTCAAGCATTTGACCGACGAGCTTTATGAAAGCAAGATCGTCTATAAAACGGAGAAATATCAGGATCTGGTGCGCACGTTCTGCATGAACCCGAAGGGTGCGGTCGTGAACGAAAACACCAACGGCATCGTGACCGTCAACGGCCACAGCTATGAGGACCCGGCCCGTCAGACGGAGAACACCAACTTCGCCCTGCTCGTCTCCAAGCACTTTACCGAGCCGTTCAAGGATTCCAACGGCTACGGCGAATCCATCGCGCGGCTGTCGAATATGCTCGGCGGCGGCGTCATGGTGCAGCGCTTCGGCGACCTTATCCGCGGCCAGCGCTCGACGCAGAAGCGCATCGACAAATCCTTCGTCACGCCGACGCTTTCCGCCACGCCGGGCGACCTCTCACTGGTCATTCCGAAGCGCATCCTCGACGGCATCATCGAAATGATCTATGCGCTCGACAAGATCGCGCCGGGCACCGCCAACGATGACACGCTCCTCTATGGCGTGGAGGTCAAGTTCTACAACATGGAGGTCTGCGTGAACGAGGATCTGGAGGCGGAGAACAACCGCGGCCTGTTCATCATTGGCGACGGCAGCGGCATCACGCACTCCCTGTCCCACGCCTCGGCCAGCGGCGTCTATGTTGCGCGCCATCTCGCGGCGCAGAAGGACTGAACTGCGGAGGGCCGCCTCGGCGGCAGAAAGGAAGCCTTTATGGAAGCGCTTGCGATCCTCATTCTTCTGGCGCTGGCCGGATGGGCGGTCTATGCCGTCCGGTCGGCAAAACGCAAAAAGGGCGGCTGCGGCTGCGGATGCAGCGGCTGCAACGGCTGCGAGCGGAAAAAGTGAGCGGCCCGCCGGAGCCGCCTGCGCCAGCGCGCCGGAGCCGGCGGACAACGAAATATCTGGAATGCCTCCCGGAAACAAGCCATAGACTGTTTTCGGGAGGTGCTTGTATGATTCCATTTTTCAGACGCAACGGAAGGCTCATGCTGGCCGGGATCGCCGTCAGCCTGTTCTGCTTTGCGCTTTCGGCACTGTTTACGGCGCAGAGTGCCGTTCCGACCGGCTCCTGGGGCCTGAGCTTCCGCACGGAGGGCCAGCCTCCCATCGGCAACGCCACCGCCGCCGCGCTGCGCAATTACGACGCGGTCTACGTCGGCGACCCCGGAGAAAAGGTGATCTATCTGACGTTCGACGCCGGATATGAAAACGGCTGCACAGCGCAGATCCTTGACGTGCTGAAGGCACGGGAGGTCCCGGCGGCGTTTTTCGTGGTCGGGAACTATTTGCAGACCGCGCCGGAGCTGGTGCAGCGGATGGTGGACGAGGGCCATCTGGTCGGAAACCACACCGAGCACCACTGGGATATGTCGCGCATCGCGGACCGGGAGACGTTCCGGAAGGAGCTGGAAACGGTCGAGGAGCAGTACCGGGAGCTGACCGGACAGGAGATGGAGAAATTCTACCGCCCGCCGCAGGGCGTCTACAGCGAGGAAAATCTCAGGATGGCGAAGGAGCTGGGCTATAAGACCGTGTTCTGGAGCCTTGCGTATGTGGACTGGTATCAGGACGATCAGCCGACGGCGGAGCAGGCGTTTTCCAAGCTCATCCCGCGCATCCATCCCGGCGCGGTCGTGCTGCTGCACAGCACGTCGCAGACCAACGCCGCCATTCTCGACGAGCTGATCGGCAAATGGGAGGCGCTGGGCTACCGCTTCGGGCGGCTCGAGGAGCTTTTTGACTGACGCAATCACCATTTGCGGCCTCCGGCATAACATGGAATGAGCGGGCGAGAAACGCCGCGCTGATTCTGGAATTCTGGGAGGTTATTGTTTATGTCCTGCAACTCTTCGGGCATCTATGCATTTGGCAACAGCTGGTGGTGGATCATCATTCTGATCCTCATCTTCGGCCTTGGCAATAACGGCAGCTGCGGCTGCGGCTGCGACAACAACGGCTGCGGCTGCTGAGCCTTACATGCGGCAGGGGAGACGGTGCGCCGTCTCCCCTTTTCTTATACGGACTGCGCCCGTAGGGGCGATATTCAGCCTGTTTTCGGATGCGCCGGAGGCATCCCGCACCGGCTGGTGCAGAAATGATATGGCCCGCGGAGCGGCGGATGTGTGGGAAACCGCTTTTCTGACCCTTGCGGGCGGCGTGAAAAAACGCTATACTATAGGCAATTGGATTACAATTTGGAGGAAACGCCATGAAAAAGCCGTTTCTGGAAGCCGGTCAGATCGTCAGCACGCACGGCGTGCGCGGAGAGCTGAAAATCATGCCGTGGGCCGACGATCCCGAGTTCCTGCTCGATTTTGATACGATCTATCTGGGCGGAAAGCCCTGCCGCGTCGTGTCCAGCCGCGTGCAGAAGACCTGCGTGCTGATGAAGCTGGAGGGGATCGACGACGTGGACGCCGCCGCGCGTCTGCGCGGGCAGACGGTCTGCATCCGGCGCGAGGACGCGCAGCTGCCCGAGGGCGCGATGTTCATTGCCGACCTGATCGGCCTGAAGGTGCTCTGCGGAGACGAGACGATCGGGAAGGTCACGGAAATTCTTCAGCGGCCCGGAAACGACGTCTACGTCGTCAAGGGCGCGCATGAATACCTCATTCCCGCCGTTCCGGAGTTTATTCTGGAGCGTGATCCGGACGAGGGCTATATCCGCGTCCGGCTGATCGAAGGAATGCGCACCGATGAGATTTGACATTATGACGCTTTTTCCCACCTCGGTGGACGCCATGATGCAGGAAAGCATCCTTGGCCGCGCACAGAGGAAGGGACTGATCGAGATCCACGCCCACCAGATCCGGGACTACACGACCAACCGGCAGAATCAGGTGGATGATTACCCTTACGGCGGCGGACGCGGCGCGATTTTGCAGTGCGATCCGCTCTACAACTGCTGGACGGCCATCTGCGATGAGATCGGCGCGCCGGTGCATACGATCTTCCTTTCCCCGTGTGGGGCGGTGTTCGATCAGGAGAAGGCGCGGCAGCTGCGCGACAGCTGCGAAAACATCATTCTGGTCTGCGGACACTATGAGGGCGTCGATCAGCGCTTTCTGGACGAGTGCGTGGATGAGGAGATCTCCGTCGGCGACTTCGTCCTGACCGGCGGCGAGCTTCCCGCGATGTGCATTGCCGACGCCGTTTGCCGTCTGGTGCCGGGCGTCCTCGGAGACGAGGTCTGCTTCACGGACGAGAGCCACTGGGACGGCCTGCTCGAATACCCGCAGTATTCCCGTCCGGACGAGTGGCACGGGCTGCGCGTGCCGGAGGTGCTGCTTTCGGGAAACCACGCGATGGTGGACCGGTGGCGCAAAAAGCAGGCGATCCTGCGCACGATGCGCTGCCGCCCGGATATGTTCGGGAAGCTCCGCTTCCCATACAAGACCCGCGCAGAGAAAAAATTCATTGCGGAGCTGGAGGCTGAAGATGTGCAATTCCGAGATCGAGACCCTAAAAACCTGGATCGAAGCAAGTGACAATATCGTCTTTTTCGGCGGAGCCGGTGTGTCCACGGAGTCCGGCATCCCGGATTTCCGCAGCACGGACGGGCTTTACCACCAGAAGTTTGAATACCCGCCGGAAACGATCCTGAGCCATACGTTTTTCTATCAGCATACGGAGTATTTCTACCGCTTTTACCGCGAAAAAATGCTCCCGCTGGAGGCGGAGCCGAACGCCGCGCACCGGGCGCTGGCCGCGCTGGAGCGGGCGGGAAAGCTCCGTGCCATCGTGACGCAGAACATCGACGGCCTGCACCAGAAGGCAGGAAGCAAAAACGTCTACGAGCTGCACGGCTCGATCTGGCGCAACTACTGCACGAAATGCGGCAAGTCCTATTCCGCGGAGTTTATCCGGGACAGCGGCGGCGTGCCGCACTGCGCCTGCGGCGGACTCATCAAGCCCGACGTGGTGCTCTATGAGGAGGGCTTGGACGAGAAAACGATCAAGGGCGCCGTCCGCGCCATCGCGGAGGCGGACGTGCTGATCGTCGGCGGAACGTCCCTGACGGTCTATCCCGCCGCCGGGCTGATCCGCTATTACGGCGGAAACCGGCTCGTGCTCATCAACCGCGACGAGACGCCCTATGACGGCTATGCAAACCTGATCTTCCGGGAGCCGATCGGGCAGGTGCTCGGGCAGTGCGTGAATGGGGAGAGCGTATGAACGAACGTGACCGCTGGGTCGATTGGGCCGTGGAAATTCAGGCGCTGGCGCAGTTACCTACGGAAAGGACCCCCACGACCTCGAACGCGACGCCCGCCTGCGGGAGATCGCGGCGGAAATGATCGCCTGCAAGGCGGATATCTCCGTGGAAAAGGCAAGAGACCTCTTCTGCTGTGAGACCGGCTATCAGACGCCGAAGGTCGATACCCGCGCCGCCGTCTTTCAGGACGGGCGGCAGCTTTCGGGAGAATCTCGAAACGACGGAGAGCCGCTGGTTCAGCCGCGAGGAGCTTTCGGAAAACCTTGCGGAGGAGAAGGTCACGAAGGAGCAGCTCTGGATGTGCTTCGACGCGAAGGACGATCCAAACTGGCAGCCGATGCTCGATTGAGCAGGCGCAGCAGAAAAGCGCTTTATGCCCGCCGTGCGCTGCGAGGTTTTGACAGACAAATGCCCGCCTTTTTGGCGGGCATTTCGGCGCTATGGGCGTATTTCCCATTTTTCGGCTTGCAAAACGGCGGAAAATCCACTACAATAATTGCCGCTTACTCTTCAAAGGCAGGTTTTTATCATGCAGCGCGAATCCTTCCGTTCCCGCCTCGGGTTTCTGCTCGTCAGCGCGGGCTGCGCCATCGGCATCGGCAATGTCTGGCGCTTTCCCTATGTCACCGGCAAATACGGCGGCGGACTCTTTGTCCTCCTGTATCTGGTCTGCCTGCTGGTCATGGGCGTGCCGGTTTTGACGATGGAGCTGGCCGTCGGCCGCGCAGGACGCAAAAGCGCCGTGCTGGCCTACCGCAAGCTGGAAAAGCCCGGACAGAAGTGGCACATCCACGGCTGGTTCTGCCTGATCGGCTGCTTCCTGCTGATGATGTACTACACCACCGTCACCGGCTGGATGGTCATTTATTTCGGGAAATTCCTGACCGGCGCGTTCCGCAGCGGCATGGACGCCGAGGCCATCGGCAATGTTTTCGGCGAAATGCTGGCAGACCCCGGCCAGATGGGCCTCTGGACGGAGCTTGTCGTCATTACGGGCTTCCTTGTTTGCAGCTTCGGCCTGCAAAACGGCCTTGAGCGCGTCTCCAAGCTCATGATGCTGGCGCTGCTGGCGCTGATCGTGCTGCTGGCTGTTCACAGTCTGACGCTGCCCGGCGCGGCGGAGGGAATGCGCTTCTATCTGGTGCCGTCACTCGATGGGATCCGGGAAAACGGACTCGGCGCGACGGTCACGGCGGCCATGAATCAGGCGTTCTTTACCCTGAGCCTCGGCATTGCCGCCATGGAGATCTTCGGAAGCTATATGTCGGACGAGCACACGCTGCCGAGCGAGGCCGTGCGCATCTGTGTGCTGGACACCTTTGTGGCGCTGATGGCCGGAACGATCATTTTCCCGGCGTGCTTCTCCTTCGGTGTGGAGCCGAACGACGGCCCGGCGCTCATTTTCCGGACGCTCCCGAACGTCTTTACAAACATGGCGGGCGGCCGCCTCTGGGGGACGCTGTTCTTCCTGTTCATGATTTTCGCCAGCTTCTCGACGGTGCTGGCTGTTCTTGAAAACATCCTTGCCATCTGCATGGACACCTTCGGCTGGAGCCGGAAAAAGGCCGCCGCCGTCAACTGCGTGCTGCTGCTTGTGCTGAGCCTGCCGTGTGTGTTCGGCTACAACATCTGGTCTGGCCTGCATCTGATCGGCGGGCGCGACGTGCTCGACACGGAGGATTTCCTTGTCAGCAATCTGCTGCTGCCCATCGGCTCGCTGGTCTATCTGCTCTTCTGCGTCAGCAAGTGGGGCTGGGGCTTCGACCGGTATCTGGAGGAGGCCAACAAGGGCGGCGGCCTGAAGCTTTCGAGAAGGCTCAAGCCGTATTTCCAGTGGGTTCTGCCGGTGCTGATCCTGATTATTCTGATTCAGGGGCTGCTCTGAGCATATCCCGAAAAGACGCAGTGTTCTGCGGCTTTTCAGCAGGCGGAGGCTGCCGCGAAAACATCCGACGGAGGCTGTCATGTACCGGGATCTGACAAAGGGAAATATCACAAAGGGGCTCGTGCTGTTTGCGCTGCCGATGATCGCGGGAAACCTCCTTCAGCAGCTCTACAACATCGCCGATACGCTGATCGTGGGCCGCGCGCTCGGGCGCAACGCGCTGGCCGCCGTCGGGTCGGCGTACACGCTCATGACGTTTTTGACGTCGGTTTTCCTCGGCCTGTCCATGGGCGCGGGCGCGCTGTTTTCCATCTGTCTCGGGAAGCAGGACAAGCCGTCGCTCCGCAGCGCCGTTGCGCACGCGCTGGGGCTGATCCTCGGCGTGACGCTGCTGCTGAATGCGGCGGTCTATCTGTTCCTCGATGAAATCCTGCTGTTTTTGCAGATCCCGGCGGAGCTTGCCGCCGATATGCGCACCTATCTTCTGATTATTTTTGCCGGGCTGCTTGCGACCTCCGTTTATAATTTCTTCGCGTGCCTGCTGCGCGCGGTCGGAAATTCCGTCGCGCCGCTCTGGTTTCTCGGGATTTCCGCACTTTTGAACATCGGGCTTGACCTGCTGTTCGTGCTGGCCTTTCACTGGGGCATTGCGGGCGCGGCCGCCGCGACCGTGTTTTCGCAGTATGTCTCCGGCGTCGGCCTGCTGGCCTACACGTTCCTGCGCTGCCGGGAATTTCTTCCGTCGCGGGCGGAGCTTCGCTTCCGGAGAGAAACTTTGCGGGAGCTGCTCGACCTCTCGATGCTCACCTGCGCACAGCAGTCGGCCATGAACTTCGGCATTCTGCTCATTCAGCGGCTGGTGGACAGCTTCGGCCCCATCACGATGGCCGCCTTTGCGGCAGCGGTCAAGATCGACACCTTTGCCTATCTGCCGGTGCAGGATTTTGGCAATGCATTCTCCACGTTTGTGGCGCAGAACTTCGGCGCGGGCCGGACGGAGCGGCTCCGCAGGGGCTTCCGTCAGGCACTTCTGCTCAGCGCCGGATTTTCCGTCGTGCTCTCCGCGCTGGTCTGCATCTTTGCCCATCCGCTCATGCACATCTTCGTGCAGGCCGGGGAGACGGAGGTGCTTGCGGCGGGCGTGCGCTATCTGCGCGTGGAGGGCGCGTTCTATGCGGGGATTGGCTGCCTGTTCCTGCTCTATGGCTTCTACCGCGCGGTCAAGCGCCCCGGCATGTCGGTCGTTTTGACGGTGATCTCGCTCGGGACGCGCGTGGCGCTGGCCTATGCGCTGGCGGGAACACTGGGCGAGGTCGGCATCTGGGCGGCCATTCCCATCGGCTGGGCGCTGGCCGACCTCACGGGACTCGGCTATTATCTGCTCCGCAGGACGAAGCTCCTCGGCGGAATGGAAAAAACGGAAATATGAAAAACCGGCGCGGCCCAATTTCGGGCCGCGCCGTTTGCGCGTCTGAGACGGTCTGTACACGATGCGGACGGCTCAGTCTGCGTCGGAGGCAAGGCGGCTGTCGCCGGTGGCGTAGTCGATGACCACGCCGGGCTGGACATTGTAGCAGTAGACGCAGAACTGAACGCCCACGCCCTCGTCCTCCACGGAATACGCCTCCATCAGGACGCCGGAGGCGACGAGATCGTCGCCCTCAAAGACCGGCGTGACGCGGTAGAGGACGTGATTGTCCGTTTCGTCCACATAGTCGTTGACCTCGTTCTCGAACGGGAGCATTCCGGTCGTGTTGAGGTAGCGCGTGCCGGTGATGAGATTTTTCGGGTTGGCGTTCTCTCCGGCAAGCTGATAGCCGATCAGGTGGCAGCGGTTGTAGAGGTAATTGCCCTCGACGAGGCCGTTGTAGCGGATGGTGTGCCAGCCGGAGGGCTTGACGCTGCCGATCTTGCCGCGCGGCTCGGTCGGCATGATCTCCTGACAGATGTTCGCATAGGCGACGCCGCAGCGGCCCAGCTCGTCCAGCTCACTGTAGGTCTCAAAGGCGTCGGTCGTCCAGTCGGACTCGGTGAAGAACGGCTCGCCGCCGTTGATCTCGACGTAGGCCTCGCCGGAATAGGCGGGAATGTCGTCCATGGAGACGGGCAGCGCCGCCTGGCTTCCCGGATCGCGCAGCGCCAAAAACGCCGCGATCAGGCAGATCACCAGCGCCAGAACCAGGGAGAGCTTTGCGGGACGGACCGCGCCCTTGCGGCGCGTTTTCGATTTCGGCATAGAATGAGGCTCCTTTCAGAAGATGGCCGAACGGCTCCGGCAGAATGCGCGCCGCGAAAAGGCCGGCTGTCCGGGGGCGTTGAAAGCTTTCAGATACCCCCTAGGGAGCATCCTGCTCCGGCGGCTGCACGACGGGCGGCTGCGGCTCCCGCCGTTTCCAGACGCGGGAGAGCAGCTGATTGAGATAAGCGCCGTAGAAAAGGATCGAGAGGCAGACATACAGCCAGATCATGGTCAGCAGAATGGTGCTCAGACTGCCGTAGAGCGCAGAATAGTGATTGGAGTGATTGACGTAGGCGGAAAACGCCGCAGAAAAGCCGAGCCACGCCGCCGCTGCGGCCAGCGCGCCGGGCAGCACATAGAGGAAGCGCTCCCTCCGGTTTGGAAGGAAGAGATAGAGCGCGGCGAAAAAGACGGTGAGCAGCACCAGGGAGTACAGGTGCATGTGCTTCAAAAGCCCGGACAGGGGAAGATAGAGCCGGAGATCGTGCAGCTGAAGCAGGTCGAGGATGCGCTTGCCGAACACGTTCAGCAGCAGCGTCAGCAGCAGCGCGACCATGGTCAGCAGCGTATAGCCCATGCAGATCAGCCGCCGCCGGAGCCACGGGCGGGTCTCCTTTGCGCCGGTGACGTTGTTCAGCCCGCAGAGAATGCTGTGCAGGCCACGCGAGGCCGACCAGAGCATCATCACGACGCTGATGGACAAAATGGCGGTCGAGCGCCCGGCGTAGAGATCGTTGGTCAGATAGTCGAAAAAGGGCCAGAGCGTTTCCGGCACCAGCAGCTCGATAAAGGACAGAAGATCCGCCTGCGTCACGGGGATGTATTGCAGCACGGACAGCAGCAGGATCGCAAGCGGAAACAGAGACAGCAGCAGAAAGTAGGATGCGTTTCCCGCGCAGGCCGGGATATCCAGTCCGGGCACCTCGGAAATGATCCGCTTTATTGGCTTGGAAAGCTTCATGGAACACCTCGAACGCAGAATCTCCGGCACAGCCCGGCCGGAAGGAGTATTTTCCCTAGGGTGTATTCTTCCAACTCCCAATGTGACCGGCAGCGCGGAATTTTTGCGTTGAGCAAGACATTTTTTCGCAGGAATACTGACGTATTTCAAGGAAAAATGACGCGGCGCGCCGCAAAAAGGCCCGCTGTCCGGGTGCGTTGGGAGTTGGAAGAATACACCCCAAGTATATCATATTCTGCATAGGAATCAAGGAGAATTCGCACAGAAGTCGGAGGAACCCGCACTTTTCCGCAGATCGGCAGACAGGTACTTTTCGACAAGCGCGGATGCAAAAAGGAAGAGAAAGGAACGGAATTCCTGCACTACGACTAAAAATTCGGAAGATTTCCGAAAAGTTTTTATGGAAATGTCGAAAAACCACGAAACATTTTCGTTTCATTTTCGTGCAGCCTGTGCTTCAATAAGCCCGGAGGCGATGAATAATGCAGAGAGAAGAACGGATCTACGAACGCAGGGCGGCCGCACAGGACGGAAGGCGGCTTCGGCTGGAATACTGCCGGCTGGAGACGCCGGACGAAAACACAACAAGCTTCGGCGCGGCAATCCGCTGTGTGTCGGACGGCTGCGAGGACTACGCGGCGCTGCCGGATATCACGAGCAGTCCGGAGCGCATCATGCAGCTGCTGACGCAGCTGGCGGACGGAGCCGTGACGCCGGTCTCTCTGCGCGAGATCGTCGAGGACTGGCTGTAAGGGATTTTTTCGGCGCGAAAAGCGAGTTTTTTCCGGTATGTACTGGACATGCAGGCGCTTTTTTGATATAATGCATAAAAATGTTTGCCGACGGGAGGAGAACCGTTATGAAATGTCCGTATTGTGGGTATCAGGAGAGCAAGGTCGTGGATTCCCGCCACTCAGAGGACGGCCAGAGCATCCGCAGAAGAAGAGAGTGCCTGTCCTGCCAGAAGCGCTTTACGACCTATGAGACGGTGGAGAGCCTGCCAATGGTCGTGATCAAGCGCGACAACAGCCGTCAGTCCTTCGACCGCAATAAGGTCTTGAACGGAATGCTCCGCGCCTGCGAAAAGCGCCCGGTCGCCATGGCGGATCTCGAGGCGGCGGCGGACGAGATCGAGCAGGTCATCCAGAATTCGCTTGACCGCGAGGTCTCGACCACGCAGATCGGCGAGCTGGTCATGGAGCGGCTCAAGCCGCTCGACGAGGTCGCATATGTGCGCTTCGCGTCGGTCTACCGGCAGTTCAAGGACATCAACAGTTTCATGCGGGAGCTGAATAAGATCCTGGAAGAGAAATAAGAAAAACGAGTCCCTGCCGCAGCGCGGCAGGGACCTTTTGCGGCGCTTATGCGTCCGATGCGGTTGGGGCCGGGCGGCCCCGTCAGAGGATGTTGGCGAACGTCGGCAGCTGCATCTGGCGGATATGCTGGATCTTGGAGATCATTTCCGCGCAGGAGGCGGCGAAATCGTCGCCGTCCTCCAGCAGCGCATATTGATAGAGCGAGGAAAAGCCGGTCGTCACATCGTCTACCTCGCTGTGCTGCAGGACGATGTCGAAAAAGCGCTCCTGCGCCTTCCAGCTTTCGCCGGCGGAAAGAACGGCGTCGGCAGCGGCAGCATAATCCTGCCGCTCCGCCTGGATCTGGGCCAGCCGCAGCGTATTGAGTGTGGTCAGGGCCTCACTGCGGACCTGCGCACAGGCGAACACACAGAAGGCCAGCGTCAGGGCCAGCGTCAGCAGCGCGATCAGCAGATGCTTCATTGATCGGCCTCCTTTCGGATGGAGAGATAGAGCTTGCCGGACGGCTCGGCGGTCAGAAGATACACGTCCCGCACGGCGCAGTGATAGTGCGAGAGCTGCTCCTTGACCCAAGCCTCCGTCCGCCCGGCGAGACGGAGATTTTCATGCAGCAGCCTGCCGCCGCTGATGAGCGTGACGGGAAGCTGAAGCGCGTCCACATGGATGCCAGCGTCCTTTGCGGTGGCGGGCTGATGCTTTGGATATAGCAGGGTGCTGATGGAGCCGTTCGTTTCCAGAATGGCGTATTGGACGGTCGTGAGATCGGTCACGCCCTGAAGGCGCAGAAATTCCGTCAGCTCGTCGGGCGTGACGCGCGTTTTCCGAAGATTCTGCTGCTCCAGCTTTCCGTCGTGCATCAGCACGACCGGCTTTCCGCAGAAAAAGCGGCGCATCGGCACGCTGTGATAGACCAGCACGGAGAGCAGCAGCTCAATGGCCAGTACGACGAGGATCGGGATAAGCCCGGAGAGCAGGGGAATGCCCTCGTCCTGCATGGGGACGGAGGCCAGATCGGCGATGAGCATGGTCACGACAAATTCCGTCGGCTCCATCTGCCCGAGCTGGCGTTTGCCCATGAGGCGGATGACGAGGATGAGCGCCAGATAGAGGATCACGGCGCGCGCGAAGGATACCAGCATTGTAAAACCTCCCTTTCCCGATAGTATTTGCCGGAAAAGGCGGCGGATATACCGGGCGGCGAAAACTTTTGCTGTTCTTTCCGGCCGGAATATGCTATACTATAAAATACTATCCCTGATACGAGGTGTCTTATGGCGGAATTTCGTTCGACCGAGGAGCTGGAGCACGCGAGCTTGCAGCGAGAGACGGAAAAGCAGGAGAAGCAGGCGTATACCCCCCGTCCCAAGTGGCAGCTGGCTGCGGCATGGGTGTTGGCGGCGCTGCTGCTGGCGTCGTTTCTGGGCATATGCTACTGGCTGGCCTTCGGAAAGTTCTGAGCGGGGCGGCATATGGTCATTCTTGGGATCGACCCCGGCTACGCCACGACCGGCTTCGGTGTGGTGCAGAGCCTTCCGGGGACGCTGAAGCTGCTCAACTACGGAACCATCACCACGCCCACAACGCTGACGTTTCCGCAGCGGCTTGAAATGCTCTACGACGATATGGTGCAGCTGATCGATACAGTCAGACCGGACGCCATCGCGGTGGAGGAGCTGTTCTGGGGGCACAACGTCACGACCGGCATCGGCGTGAGCCACGGGCGCGGCGTCATTTTGCTGGCAATCGCAAAGTCCGGCGTACCGCTGTTTGAATACACGCCGGGACAGGTCAAGCAGGCCGTCGTCGGCTACGGCAGCGCCGAAAAGCGGCAGGTCATGGACATGACGCGGCGCATCCTCAAGATGGAGAAGGTCGCGCGGCCGGACGACGCCGCCGACGCCATCGCCATCGCCCTATGCCACGCGCGGAGCACGACCTCGCTGCTCAGCCGCAGCGGGCTTACCTGAAAGGGAGGAACACCATGTTCTATTATCTGAACGGCACGGTCACCGTGCTGGATACGGGTCTGGCCGTCATTGACTGCGGCGGCGTGGGCTATAAATGCTATACGTCGAATTATACGCTGGCGCAGCTTCAGCTTGGAAAGCAGGCGAAGCTGTTTACCTACTGCAACATCCGCGAGGATGCGTTTGATATTTTCGGCTTTTCCTCGCGTGAGGAGCTGCGCTGCTTCGAGCTGCTGCTCACGGTCTCCGGCGTCGGAACGAAGGCGGCGCTGGCGATCTTGTCGATCGCTTCGCCGGATCAGTTTACGCTGGCCGTGCTGACGCAGGACGAAAAGACGCTGACCATGGCGCAGGGCGTGGGCAAAAAGATGGCCTCGCGCATCCTGCTGGAGCTGAAGGATAAGCTCGGCGGCGCGCAGCTCGAGCTGAATAACGGTGTGCAGATGACCGGAGCACCCGTCGTTCACGGCAGCAAGTCCGCCGAGGCGACCGCCGCGCTGGCGTCGCTCGGCTATTCTCAGAGCGAGATCGGCGCCGCGCTCAAGGGCGTGGACGCGGAGCATCTGAGCGTGGAGGAGATCGTCCGGCAGGCGCTGCGCGCGATGGTCATGAAATAAGGAGGTTTCGGCATGAGCCTTGATTTTTCTCAGGAATACGAAGCGCCCATCGTCACGACGAGCCTCACCCCGCAGGACGACGGCGAGGTCAGCCTGCGGCCCCGGACGCTGGCGGACTACACCGGTCAGGAGAAGGCAAAGGGAAACCTCTCGGTCTATATCGAGGCGGCCAGACGGCGCAATGAGCCGCTTGACCATGTGCTGCTCTACGGCCCTCCGGGCCTCGGCAAGACGACCCTCGCGGGCGTCATCGCCAATGAGATGGGCGTCAACATCCGCGTCACCTCCGGCCCGGCCATTGAAAAGGCGGGCGACCTTGCGGCGCTGCTGACGAACCTCGCGCCGGGGGATATCCTGTTCATCGACGAGATCCACCGCCTCAACCGTGCCGTGGAAGAAATTCTGTATCCGGCGATGGAGGATTATGCCATCGACATTATTATCGGGAAAGGCCCCTCGGCCAATTCCATCCGGCTCGACCTGCCGCGCTTCACGCTCATCGGCGCGACCACGCGAGCCGGTCAGCTGTCCAGCCCTCTACGCGACCGCTTCGGCGTGCAGCTCCGGCTGGAGCTGTATACCAAGGCGGAGCTTGCGCGCATCGTGACGCGGTCGGCGGCGCTGCTCGGCGTGGACATCGACCCCAGCGGCGCGGAGGAGATCGCCTCCCGTTCGCGCGGAACGCCGCGTATTGCCAACCGGATGCTCCGGCGCGTGCGTGACTTCGCGCAGCTCTATTATGACGGCATCATCACCCGCGAGGCGGCCGACCACGCGCTCGGACGGCTCGAGGTCGATTATCTGGGTCTCGACGCCATCGATCGCCGGATGCTGACGGCCATTATCCGCAACTACGGCGGCGGGCCGGTCGGTCTGGAGACGCTGGCGGCGACCATCGGCGAGGAAGCCGTGACGCTCGAGGATGTCTACGAGCCGTATCTGATGCAGATCGGCTTTCTGACGCGCACGCCGCGCGGCCGCTGCGTGACGCAGCTGGCCTACGATCATCTGCATATCGAAAATCCAAACGGCGCAAATACTGCGCAGGAGCAGCCGGAACAGCTGCGGTTTTAACAGGAGTGATAGATTATGGGAAAGCTTTTTGGTACGGACGGAATCCGCGGTGTGGCAAATGAAACGCTCGACTGCCGCCTTGCCTACCGTGTCGGACAGGCGGCGGCGATCTCGCTGACGAAGAAGCCCGGCGTGAAGCCGAGCGTCGTGATCGGCAAGGACACGCGCATTTCCTCCGACATGCTCGAAGGCGCGCTGATCGCGGGCCTGACGGCCTCGGGCTGCAACGTTGTGCGTCTGGGCGTGATCCCCACGCCGGGCGTGGCCTATCTGACGGTCAAGCTGCACGCCGACGCGGGCGTGGTCATCTCGGCCTCGCACAATCCGTTTGAGCACAACGGGATCAAGATGTTCTCCGGCGAGGGCTTCAAGCTCAGCGACGCGCTGGAGGAGGAGATCGAGAGCCTGATCCTGCGGGAGGGCGAGCTGCCGGTCAAGACCGGCGCGGCGCTTGGTCAGGTCATGGACGGCGCGTTTACGGCGGAGCAGTATCTGGACCATCTGGCGTCTACCGTCGGCCAGCTGCCGCGGATGCGGGTGCTGATCGACTGCGCCAACGGCGCGGCCAGCGCCACGGCGCGGAAGCTCTTCTCACGCTTTGCGCTGAACGTGGATTACATCAACGACACGCCGAACGGCGTCAACATCAACAACCACTGCGGCTCGACGCATATCGAGATGCTGGCCGAAAAGGTGCGCGAGGGCGGCTATGCGCTCGGTCTTGCGTTCGACGGCGACGCCGACCGCTGCCTTGCCGTGGATGAAAACGGCGGGCTGATCGACGGCGACCAGATCATGGCCATCTGCGCCGACACCCTGACGAAGCAGGGGAAGCTTACCGGCAGCGGCTTTGTGGCGACGGTCATGTCGAACATCGGCCTGCACAAATACTGCGCCGAGCACGGCCTGCGGCTGCTCTGCGCGGCGGTCGGCGACCGGAACGTGCTGGAAATGATGCAGCGCGAGGGTATGGCCCTCGGCGGCGAGCAGTCCGGCCACATCATTTTCCTGGAGCATATGACGACGGGCGACGGCCAGTTGGCCGCGCTCCAGCTGCTGAGCATTCTGGCGCAGTCCGGCAGAAGGGCCAGCGAGCTGGCCAGCGCCGTCACGCGCTATCCGCAGGTGCTCCTGAACGTCCGCGTCGGCGGAAACGACGAGAAGAAGGCCATCATGGAAAGCCCGCTGCTCGGCGAGGCGATCCGGAAGGCGGAGGCGGGCCTCGGCGGCAATGGCCGCGTGCTGGTGCGCGCGTCCGGCACGGAGCCGCTCATCCGCGTGATGGTCGAGGCCGGAAGCGAACAGACGGCGCGCGAAACGGCGGAGACGCTGGTGCATGCCGTCGAAAATTTACAAAAATAAAGCAGTATATAAATTTATATTTATTTACTATTGACAAGCGCACCGCGTTTGCATATAATGGGAGATACAGGTGAACGAGCCGCTGCCATACGGCGGCCGGACGCCTCACGCCAGCTGTAACTGTGATGCCTCTTTTGTACGATCTCTTTTGTACTTAGTGATGACGATCTCAGCAAAGAACGCGGCAACCCCCAGCGTAAACAGCGTCTGCTGTTCGCATATATGAGTCCCTGTAACTACGAGCGCGAGCCGCAATTCTCAGGGCAAAATCACTATTTCGCTAAAGAGAGGTAACATCAATGTACGAAGACAAGACTTTGGTCTGCAAGGAATGTGGCAAGGAGTTTACTTTCACCGCTGGTGAGCAGGAATTCTACGCAGAGAGAGGCTTCCAGAACGAGCCGCAGCGCTGCAAGGCCTGCCGCGACGCTCGCAAGAACTCTACCCGTGGCCCCAGAGAGTATTTCACCGCTACCTGCGCTGCCTGCGGCGGCGAGGCGCGCGTTCCCTTCGAGCCCAAGTCCGATCGTCCCGTCTATTGCAGCGACTGCTTCGCTCGCATGAAGGGTCAGGGCTGATCCCAGACAGAAAACCGGAAGGGCCTTCCCGCAAGGGAAGGCCCTTTTGATATGAATCAGCCTCCGTGTGGTTTTTCATCACACGGAGGCTGAATTTTTATCTGGGTAGTCAGTCGCCCTCGATCATGCGGTAGCCGACGCCGACCTCGGTGAAGATGTACATGGGCTGGGCAGGGTTGCGCTCGATCTTGCGGCGGATGTTCGCCATATTGACGCGCAGGATCTGGTTGTCACTCTTGGCGCTCGGACCCCAAAGCTCCCGGATGAGATAGTCATAGGTGAGCACCTTTCCGGCGTGCAGGCCCAGCAGCGAGACGAGCTTGTATTCGTTCTGCGTCAGCATGGCGTCGCGGCCCGCGACGAAAACGCGGTGCTTGGCATAGTCGATGGTGAGGTCGCCGGCCTTGAAAATGCCGGTGTTGGCGACGGATTCGCTGCCGATGGGCGTGCGGGTATGGCGGACGGCCGCGCGGATGCGCGCAAGCAGCTCCTCCGTCCCGAAGGGCTTGGTCAGGTAATCGTCCGCGCCTGCGTCCAGCGCGGCGACCTTGTCCTGCTCGTGGCTGCGGGCGGAGACGACGACAATGGGGATCTTCGACCATGCGCGCACGCGCCGCAGGATCTGCATTCCGTCCATGTCCGGCAGACCGAGATCGAGAATGATGATGTCCGGGCAGTGCGAGGCGATCATGGTCTCGGCGATGGTGCCGTTGCGGGCGACCAGAACGTCGTAGCCGTTCGCCGTCAGGATGGCGCTGATGAAATTGCTGATATTCTGTTCATCCTCGATTACGAGGATCTTATCCTTGATCGTCATGATTATCTTCCTCCAGCGGGATCGTAAAACGGAATATGGCGCCGCCGTGCGCGCGGTTTTCGGCCTCCATGGTGCCGCCGTGCGCTTCGACGATGGAAAGACAGACGGAAAGGCCGATGCCCATATTGCGCTTTGCGTCGGAATGGCCCTCATGCGTGTGGGAGAGGTAGCCCTCGAACAGATGGGGGAAGGCCTCCCTGGCGATGCCCTTTCCATTGTCGGCGACCTCAAATACGGCGAGTCCGTCCTCGCGGCGAAGGTGCAGCTCCAGGCGGGTCGTTGTCTGGCCGTGCTGGATGGCGTTTTCCATCAGATTGATGAGCACCTGCTCGATGAGAATGGCGTCCATCGGGATGAGCAGCAGCTCCTCCGGCGCGCGGACGGAGATCTGTACGTCAGGATAACGCCGCCCGAGCTTCATGGCTGCGGAGCTGAGCACCTCTTCTCCGGCCTCCAGCTCCTTCTGGATGGAGGCGCCGCCGGAGACGCGCGTGACCGAAAGCAGATTTTCCACCACGCCGATCAGCCAGTGGCTCTCCTCACGGATATTCTGGAGCAGCTCCCTTTGCAGCTCCGGCGAAAGCTCGGCGCCGCTGTCGAGGATGGTATCGATCCCGCCGACGATCGACGTCAGCGGCGTCCGGATGTCGTGGGAAACGGCGCGCAGAAGATTTCCGCGCATTTTCTCCTTCTCGACCTCGGCGCGCAGCTTTTCCTGCTGCTTGATCTGCGAGGTGAGCGTGCCGACGGTCACGGAGACGGCCAGCATCACGACAAACGTCAGCGGATAGCCCGAAAGCGTGAAGTTGAAGGCGTAGTAGGGATAGGTAAATATGTAGTTGATGCCGAACACGCCGATGACCGAGGCCAGCAGGCCAAAGAGATACCCGCTGGTAAAGCGCGAGACGAATACGACGGCCAGCTCGAAGATCAGCGCGATGAATACGTCGCTTTTGTCAAAGAGCCGCAGAAAATGACACAGGAGCGTGGCCAGCACCAGAATGACGATGCAGACGCCGAGATCCCGCCAGCAGAACGGGAACAGCGTTCGCAGCCGCAGACGGAAGCCGGATACCTCTCTGGCCGGTACTGCTTTTTTCATAATCCTCACCCATAATACAATAGCATGTCCTGAGGCGGACGTGCGTTAAAATTTCGTTAAGATACGGTATGCCCGCCGGATGCGGGACTTTTCCGACGCAAATTCGGCAAAGCGCTTTCCGTTTGTGCGCTTGTCGGGAGCTGCTTTGACACGGGCAAAGGTCCGGCAGAGGCCTCTGCCGGACTTGCCGTATCTTTTGGAGGCACAGTCATGTAAGCGCCCGCGGGGGGCGCTATGCAGAGCGGATCAGCTTCCGCAGCGGCGGCAGCCGCAGCTGCATCCGCAGCCGGCAGACGTTCCGCCGACGCTTCCGCAGCTCAAGCAGCCGCAGCCGGTGGACGTGCCGCCGACGCTTCCGCAGCTCGAGCAGCCGCAGCCAGTGGACGTGCCGCTGCACTTGCAGCCGCAGGAGCACGGGGTCGAGCCGCTCACCGTGCCGCCGGAGCAGGCGGTGCAGTCGAAGCAGAAGCAGCATTTGCGGCTCGTGCTGTTGCTGGCGCCGCTGACGGAGCCGTTCGACTTGCAGCAGGGATTGCAGCAGGACTGGCAGACGAAGCTCGGGAAGGTGATGCCGCCCCAAAGGCAGGAATTACACATAAGGACGTACCTCCAAAAAAGATGTCACGGGACCCGGATCCCATGACATCTTATGAGGCGAAGCGTGTTTTTGTGCGCGATTCAGTCGCGCGGCGTATTCCCGGCGGGAAGACCTGATTCGCTGCCGGAGACGCTTCCGCGCACCGGCGGCACCTTCGGGTCGCGCAGCTCGTGCGCGACGTCGTCCTGTTTCTTCTTCAAAATATCACCCCGGCGATAGCTTGCATCGCAGGGACGAAAATTATTCCCGCGTCAGCTCGACCAGCTCGGAAAAGCGCGCGTTGACCTTGTCGTAGTTTTCCCGGCAGTGCGGGAAGAGGCAGGCGCTGCAATCCTTGACGCCGTTTTCAAGATAGCGGAAATTGCCGCCGCAGCGCCTGCCGAGGGCGTAAAGCGGGCAGTAGCAGAACAGGCAGTTGAAATCCTCCGGGTGCGCGGTCTTGTGGCAGGGGAAGTATTCGCACTGCGTGTTCTGATAAAAGGCATAGTGCCTGCTGTTCTGCTCCTTCATGGCTTACCTCGCTTTCAGCGCCTGCGCCAGCGCGGCATCCGGCGTGACATAGACCGTGCGGTATGTGTAGTAGACGACCATGCCGGGCTTGGCCCCGGCAGGCTTCTTGACGTTCTTGACGGCGGTCACGTCCACGGGGATGTTCTGACCGTCGCGTGCCTGCGAGAACCGCGCCGCCAGCTGCGCGGCTTCCGTGACGCTCTGATCGTCCGGCTCCATGCCGGAGCAGACCAGAATGACATGGCTGCCGTGGATCTTCTGCGTATGCAGCCAGAGGTCTCCCTTCGAGGCAAGCTTCGTGGTCAGAAGGTCATTTTCCCGGTTGTTTCGTCCGACCAGAATGGTCAGGCCGCTCGAGGAGCGAAATTCCATCGGCTTGGACGGCGCGGCCTTCATCCGCTTTTTCTGGCCGGTCTCGCGCAGATAGCGCCCGTCGGCCAGCTCCGTGCGGATCTCCTGAATGTCGCGCTCGCATTCCACGCGCGTGAGCGCGTCCAGAACGCTTTCCAGATAGGCAAGCTCCTGCTCGCCGTTTGCGATCTGCTCTGTGAGGATGCGCTCGGCATTTTTGGCCTTCTGATAGTCCTTGTAGAATTTTGCGGCGTTCTGCTGCGGAGAAATGGCAGGCGAGAGCGGGATCTCGATCTCCCGCATATCCGGGTCGTAGAAATCCACGGCGCGAAGCGTCGTCTGGCCGCGCCGGATGGCGTAGAGATTGGCGGTCACGATATCGCCGAGCCTGCGCAGATGCTCCCGGTCATAGGTCGCGGCCAGCTCCTTGCGCTGAAGCTCCAGCTTGCGCGCCGTCCGGTGCGTCAGATTGGTGAGCGTTTTGCGGAGCGCCTGCGTTTTCTGGCGCATCCGCTCCGTGCGGTCGCGCTCGGAATAAAAGCCGTCGAGCAGTTTGGAGAAGGAGGGCGCGGAGCGCTCCTCACGGTAGCCCTCGTACTGCCGGATGGGAATGCAGGAGAAATCCTTCGGCGCGCCGTCCTGTAAGAGCAGGACCGGCGTGAAGGCGCCGCTGCGGTACTGCGCAAAGCGCTCGGAGAGCGCCGCCGCCAGCGCGTCCCGCGCGGAGGCGTCCAGGGCGCCCAGCAGAACGTCCACCGAGCCGAGCAGCTCGAAGCTCAGCTCCCGGCAGACGAGCGGCGAGAGGCCGCCGAAGGTGTCGAGCAGCCATTGGTCGAGCTTTTTTTCGTCCGCCGCATTGCGCAGAAGCACCGCGAGCGTTTCCGGCTCCGCTGCAAGCGGATCGAGCTTGCCTTGTGCGGGCGGGAGCCGGTAGAACAGACCCGGCAGCACCTGCCGCTGTTCGGACATTTCAAAATCCACGCGGCGCATGCAGTCGAGGATGCGCCCGTCGCCGCCGAGCAGGATGAGATTGGAGTTGCGGCCCATCAGCTCGAGCACCAGATGCTTCTGCACCGGTTCACCCATCTCGTCCGTGCAGTCGAGGCACAGATCGACCAGCCGCTCCATCGGCGGCTGGGTGAGCGAGACGATGCGCCCGCCCGTCAGGTGCTTGCGCAGCAGCATACAGAACATCGGCGGCTGGGCCGGATTTTCCATGGCCTCCTCCGTCAAATGGATGCGCGGATGATTGCTGGAGGCCGAGAGCAGCAGACGGCAGCTCGTGCCGGGGCTGCGCAGGCTCAGCAGCAGCGTGTCGCGCTCCGGCTGCTGCACCTTGTCCACGCGGCAGCCGATCAGGGTGTCCGTCAGCTCGCGCGTGACGGCGGTGAGAAATAAAGCGTCAATCGGCATGGGCGTCCTCCATGGTCAGCTGAAACAGCTCGTTGATGCGGCCGGTCTGGCCGGAAAGGTAGAGATAACCGAACAGGCATTCCAGCCCGGTGGCCATCGCGTATTCGCGGTGCGTCGCGTTTTTGGGGATCATATGGACGTGCGCGTTGCGCCCGCGGCGGTACTGCGCCGCTTCCTCCTCAGTCAGAAGCGGCAGCATCCGTTCCATCCGTGCTGCCTGCGCGGGCGCGCAGACATAGGAGACGGTGGCGCGGTGGAGATTCTGCGCGGTAGCGCGCCCGCTGGCGCACAGCCAGCTGCGCACGAGAAGCTCAAACACGGCGTCGCCGCAGTGGGCAAGGCCAAGCGCGCTGATCTGGTTGATCTCGCGCTTGTCCATGGAAAGGGAAAAGTAATTATCCAAGAGCGTATCCTCCGGAGCGATCTCAGTATTTGTATATAGTATATCACATGGATGCAAGTCCCTGGGATGCTGGAAAATGGACAAAAAGATTGACAAAATAGTAACAATGGATTACAATGTTTCACATATTCATCCTGAAAGGACGCGAGAGCATGAAGAGAATTTGCGCGGGTCTTCTGGCGCTGCTGCTGTGCCTGACGGCGCTGAGCGTGACGGCGCTGGCTTCGGATACGACGCTGGATATCCGATACGTTCCCATCACGGAGGACGGCTTTGTCGCCGACACGATGGACGGCGTGGATGCAATCTATAATCTCTGGGGCGGCCCCGACTGTGCCGACCTTGTAATCCGGTATTACGACGCCGTTTTCGGCGTGGACGTGCAGCTCGGCGGCGTGCCGGTCGTGACCGGCGGCGAGGGCTGGCTTGAGGAAACGGATGTGCCGCAGCGCGGCGACATCCTTTACGCCTCCGCAGCTGCGCGCGGAAACAGCACGCACTATGCGCTCTGCAAGTCCGTGGACGAGGCGGCGGGCACCGTGACGCTCTTCGAGCAGAACTGGGTCTGGGACGGACAGGCCGGTGTGGATCGCGTGATCCCGCTGGACAGCTGCTATACATATTATACCCTCTGCGGCGCGAATGCGGATGCACCCAGAAGCGACGACTCCGAGCCGGTGCGGGAGGAGCCGTCCGACAGCTGGACGGGCGGCAGCGATTTTGACCTGTCCGTGCTCGGTACGCCGTCCGGATGGGCGGAGAGCTATGTGGAGCGGGCGGCGGACTACGGTGTGCTGTCCGGCCTTACGAGCGGCTATCAGAGCGCCATTACGCGCGGAGAATTCGCGCAGCTGGCCGTGAATGCGGCAGAGATCCTGACGGGCGAGTATTATTACGGCAGTGTCAGCGACCGCGCGGAGTCGCTCGGCCTGATGTTCGGCGACGGAAAGGGCAATTTCCGTCTGAACGATTCGCTGACCCGGCAGGAGGCGGCTGTGATCTGCACGCGCCTCATGCGTCTGGCAGGCGCTGCGCCGGAGGCGGATACGCGCGTCCTTTCGGACTACGGCGACGCGGCGGAGATCGCGGGCTGGGCGAAGGACGGCGTCGGCATCATGACGCAGATGGGCCTGATGGGCGGTACCGGAAAGGGCTTCTCACCCAAGGCCACGATCACGACCGAGCAGGCCATCACCCTGTTCGTCCGTGTGTACGAAAAAACGATCTACTGAGAACGATCCCGCAGGACGAGCCGCCCTGCGGGATTTTTTTGCGGGCAGAGTTTTCGGCACGCTGTCAGATTTGACAACTCCGGCACAACTGCCGGACAACGGCGGCACATCCGCGCGATAGAATAGGCGCAGAAGCCGACGAAAGGAGAATCGGACATGAAAGAAAAATGCAGGCGCGTGTGCGCGCTGCTGCTGGCGCTGCTCCTGCTGGCGGGCTGCGCCGCGCCGGGAGCGGCGGACGCACCGCAGAAGGAAAACGGAAAAACAGGAGATATCACGCTGCCCGTGCAGGCAGCGGATGCGGACACGGACACGGACACGGAAAAAACCGTGTCCGTGGAGGCGGAGCCGGAGGCGCTGGAAACGCGGGACGAGCTGGCCGCGCGGAGCCTGCCGGAGGAAATGGCGTCGGTCACGGCACAGTGCGCCGTGGGGCAGACGCTGTACCTCGGCGGCGTGGGACAAGACGGCGCGGTCTTTGCGCGGATGGATGCGGCGGGGGAGGTCGAAATGCAGACGCTGCCGGAGCCGTTTGACTTTTTCTATGCGCTCTGCCGGACGGAGGACGGCTTCGACGCGCTGTGCGGCAGCTATCCGCTGACGTATATGGACGCGGACGGCAATTTGGCGCAGAGCGACCCGTCGGAGGGCAGCATGACGCTGCTGCATTTCGACGCGGACGGGCGCTTCCGCTCCGAAACGCCGCTGGCGGAGCGTTACGGCGGGAACGGCGAGAACTTCAAGGGCATGGTGAAGGCCGGCGGCGGGTATGTCTGCCAGGGGCCGCGGACGCTCGTATTCCTCGCGGAGGACGGCACGCAGCGCGGACGGATCGACGCGCAGCAGGACTCCGGACAGGTGTTTGCCGCGCTCGCGCAGACGGAGACGGCGGTCTATGCGCTGGTCTGCGACCGGTATACCGATGCGGCGGAGCTTTGGACGCTGGACACGGCAAACGCCGCCGCGAAGGCAGCGCTTCCGCTCGACTGCGGGCAGGCGGAGGGACTTGGCATCGCTGCGGACGGCGGGCTGCTGCTCAACACGGAGGAAGCCGTTCTGCGGCTGGACGCAGGAAGCGGCGAAACGCAGACGCTGTTTTCGTGGGAAAGTCTCGGCGTGAACGGGCAGAGCTACGCGGTATTGGAGCCATGGGCGGGTGGATATGCGCTCTATGAGCCGTATCAGGAGACGGCGGACGCCATCCAAAAGGTCACGGCTGCGCCGCGAAGGGAGCTGACGCTTGCGGCGGGCGACGTGCGGGGCCTCACGGCCATCGTCAACGATTTCAACCGCAGCCAGACGCGCTATACCGTGAAGATCGTGAACTACTCGGGAGAGGAGATGGACCGGCTGCGGACGGAGGTGCTGGCTGGAAATTCGCCGGAGCTCTTCTGCTTTGAGACGCCGCAGGCGTCGCTGACGAAGGCGTGCGCCGATCTCTATCCGATGCTCGACGCGGACGCAGAGCTTGGACGCGGGTTCTTCGTACCGGGACTGCTCGAGGCCATGACGGAGGGCGGCGCGCTGTACTGGCTGCCGTACAGCTTCCATGTCAGCACGATGATCGCCTCGGCGGACGATTTCGACCACGCGGGCGTGTCGTTTCAGGAGCTGGAGACGCGGCTCGCGGCGCTGGACGGAGAAAAGACGCTTTTCCAGCCGTTCGTCACGAAGAGCTGGCTGCTGGGCGTGCTGGCGCCGTTCGCGGCCGCGCGGCTCGTGGATGAAGCGGAGGGAACGTGCCGCTTTGACTCGGAGGAATTTCTGGAGCTGCTGGAGTTCTGCGACCGGTGGGGCGCGGAGGAAAAAAGCGAGGAGGACCTGGTGCTGGCCTATGAGAGCGGCGCGGCGGAGCCGTTCACGGCGGTGCTGGAATACGGGACCTATGTCGGCGTGCCGCCAATGACGAGCTACGCAGACCGCTTCTACTTCCTCGGCTATCCGACGCAGGACGGCACGGAAAAGGGCGGTATGTTCGGGCTGGAGCTGTGCTTTGCGATGGCGGCACAGCCGTCCGACCCGGAGGGAGCGTGGGAATTCCTGCGCTTCGTGATGCACCGAAACGAGCAGGAGACGGAGGGCGCATACGGCGGAACGTGCGCACTGCCCGCATCGCAGAAGGCAATGGACGCGATGATTGAGAAGATGCAGACGACGGGAAGCAGCTTCCTCGGGACTGAGACAAAGGTCTCCGTCTATGCGGCGGCACAGTTCCGGCAGCTGATCGAGAGCACGACGCGGCTGGAAAGCACGGACGAAGCGCTGCTGGAGATCGTGAACGCGGAGGCCCTGCCGTTTTTCTATGGAGAAAAAACGGCGGAGGAGGCCGCGAGGATCATTCAGAACCGCGCGTCGCTCTACCTTGCCGAGCGGAGCGCATCGTAAAAACGGCTCAAAATGGACAGGCGCCTGCCCGGGAAACCGGGCAGGCGCTTTGCTATTGCAGGAACGCGGAACGTCCGGCGGAGGCGCCGCACCTCAGCGCAGGCTGCGGACGTACTCCGACGGCGTCATGCCGCAGACACTGCGGAACTGGCGAGAAAAGTGCTGCTGGCTGGAAAAGCCCATCTCCCGGGCCACCGCGCCCATGGAGAGGCTGCCGCTGCGCAGGAGCGTTTTGGCCTCCTCCATGCGGATCTTTGCGATGTACTGGCCCGGCGCAAGGCCAAGATGCGTCTGGAACAGGCGATGCATATAGGGAAGGCTGATATGCGCGGCGTCGGCCAGCTCCTGAAGCGAGAGCCTGCGGCCCGCATTGGCCGAGACGAACTGGACGAGCTGATCGACGATCTGATGCTCGGCGTGGCGCGTTGCGGGCAGCTGCGGCGCAGCCTCCGGAAGCTGCTTCCGCGCACGGCGCAGAAGCTCGATCAGAAGAATTTTCAGAAGGCTTTCCACATAGTCGCAGCAGTAGCGCTCCTGCCGGTTTTCCTCGAGCATTTTCCGCAGGAGTGAAAGCTCCGCAGCCGAGAGCGAAAACGCCTGTCCGCACAGCATGGAAAGCGCGTCGTCCGCCGCGCGGAAGGAGACGGTCAGAAAGTTGACAGGCAGGTCGGAATACTGCGTGTGCCACTCGTTGCGGTCGATCAGAGTAAGCTGCTGCTGGCGGAGCAGAATGTCGCGGCCACCGACCAGATTGTGCAGCTGCCCGCGATCCACATAGACCAGCTCATACGCCTCGTGCCGTTCGCCGCGAAAATAAAAATCGCTGCTGCATTCCTGATAGAAGAAGGTATAAAGCCGCTCGAGGCGCAGGTCGGACGCGGGCGGCTGGAACGCGGCGGCAGGCTCGGCGGACACGACGCGCAGCGCGTCCCCGGAGGGCAGATGGATGTCCACGGCGCAGGTCTCGCTTAAAGCGGCGACGGCGAATTCCACCCCCGGCTCGAGCTGGACGATGCGGTCAAGATAGAAAAAGAGCGGCTCTGCCTGACCGAAGAGAACGAGCAGGGACATGCCGGAGGCATAGTCGAGGACTACTGGCCCGGAGCAGACGCAGCGCTCGACGGGCGACTGCGCGGCAAACGACCGGTGCAGAACGCAGGGGAACAGCGCCTCGCCGGGGAGACTCGCAAGGGTGCGGCCAAAGGCACGAAGCCCGGCGGCGGAGAAATTTCGGATCTGCATGATAAAGCGCCTCCTTTTACATTATCTTTACCATATACCTGCGAAGAAAGCAAGATTTTTCATTTTATATCTGCAATTTATCGTTTCCTTTACAGTCCGGCAAAAGAAATTGCTTTTCCTGCGGCGGCTGTTAAAATGAAATACAGAAGAGAACGACGCTCCGCCGCGCGGAGCAGATCAACAGGAAGAGGTTATCCGAATGAACGAACATGAGCTTGCGATCCTGCGTCAATTCTGTCTGGACGCGGAGCCTGCGTCCTGCACCCCGTATGGCTGCGGCCACATCAACCGTACCTATCTGGTGGCGACGGCCGGAGGCCGGTGCTACATTCTGCAAAAGATCAATCATCACACGTTCCGCGACGTCGCCGGCCTGATGGAGAACATCGAGCTTGTGACGGAGCATCTGCGCCGGAAGTCTCCCGACCCGCGCAGCGTCCTGACGCTCATCCGGACGAAGGACGGAAAAAGCTATCTGGAGGCGGATGACGGCTACTGGCGCGTGTTCCGCTTTGTGGAGGACAGCATCTGCCTCCAGCAGCCGGAAAGCGACGCGGATTTCTATGAGAGCGCCGTCGGCTTCGGCACATTCCAGCAGCTTCTGTCGGATTTCCCGGCGGAAAAGCTCCACGAGACCATCCCGAATTTCCACAACACGCCAGACCGTTACCGCGCGTTTCATGAGACATTGACGCGCGACCCCATGCACCGGGCGGCGCAGGTTCAGCCCGAAATTGAATTTGCGCTGGCCCGGCAGGCAGAAATGGCTGCGCTGCAAAACGCGCTGGACGCGGGCGAGCTGCCGCTGCGCGTGACGCACAACGACACCAAGCTCAACAACGTCCTCTTCGACGCGAAAACGCGCAAGGCGCTGTGCATCATCGACCTCGATACGGTCATGCCCGGTTCCGCGCTCTATGACTACGGCGATTCCATCCGCTTCGGCGCGGCGACAGCTGCCGAGGATGAGCGGGAGCTGGATAAAATGGAAATGAGCCTTGAACGCTTCCGCGTCTTTACGCGAGGCTATGTCCGCGCCTGCCCGGGCCTGACGCAGAAGGAGCTGGAGCTGCTGCCGCTGGGCGCAAAGGTCATGACGATGGAATGCGGCGTCCGCTTCCTGACCGATCATATCGACGGAGACAATTACTTTTCCATCCACCGCGAGGGCCAGAATCTTGACCGTGCGCACACGCAGTTCAAGCTTGTCGCGGATATGGAGCGGAAATGGGATAAAATGAAGGAAATCGTAAACGAAGAAGTACAAAATGCAAAGGAGAATGGATCATGCTGCATCTGAAGGTAAAGAAAGTCAAAAACGCGGAGGAAATGGGCAAGGTTGCCGCCGATGAATTCGAGGCCGTTATCCATGCAAAGCCCGCCTGTGTCATCGGTCTTGCCACCGGCTCTACCCCGCTGCCTCTGTACCGCGAGCTGATCGCCCGCGAGAAGGCAGGCAAGCTCGATTTCAGCCGCGTCCGTTCGGCAAATCTCGACGAATACAAGGGCCTTGCACCCGACCATCCGCAGAGCTACCGCCGCTTTATGCAGGAAAACCTGTTTGACCACATTTCCATCAAGCCCGAAAACACCATCGTTCCCGACGGCCTCGCAGAGGACGTGCAGGCGATGTGCGAGGCATATGAGCGCAAGATCGAGGACTGGGGCGGCGTGGACTGCCAGCTGCTCGGCATCGGCCACGACGGCCACATCGGCTTCAACGAGCCGTGCAGCGAGTTCCCCAAGATGACCCACGAGGTGCAGCTCACCGAAATGACCCGCGAGGCCAACAAGCGCTTCTTTGATTCCATCGACGAAGTTCCGACCGCCGCGTTCACCATGGGCATCGGCACGGTCATGGCCGCGAAGAAGATCGTCATGGTCATTACCGGCGCGGACAAGGCGGAGATCCTGAACAAGGTGTTCTTCGGCCCGGTCACGCCCGAGGTCCCCGGCTCGATCCTCCAGTTCCATCCCGACGTGACGCTGATCTGCGACGAAGCCGCCGCTTCCAAGTCGCCGCTGTAAGGAGAACGCCATGCAGTATCTTGGCATTGAATTTTCCCTGAAAAACCAGCCCAGGCTGGACGGAAGCTTCATTCCGTTCGGCGTCTGGGAGCGCGCATACCTCAAGGGTGCGGAAAAACCCTTCAAGATCGCCGTCGAGCGCGAGGGCGGCCTTGTTTCGGTGTTTGAAACGAAACTGCGCGGCCCGGAATTTGCCGAGGCCAACTACCGCCATGCCGAGCGCTTTGTGAAGATGCTCCTTTGGAGCGTCGGCGGCTGGAAGGTCACGCTCTGCGGCGACGACGCGCTGGCAAAGCGGATGCAGGACGAATACCGCGAGGGCGGCAAGCGCGAATTTGACGTTGGCTTCATGCAGGACGTCTACGAGCGCCCGTTTGAGATCGTTCTTTCCGACGAGGCGCACTTCCCGCAGGCACATGAGCAGACCAGAAAGGTCGGCGGACATACAAACGGCTGCCGCATCGGCTTTGACGCGGGCGGCTCCGACCGCAAGGTCTCCGCTGTGATCGACGGCCAGACCGTCTACTCCGAGGAGGTCGTCTGGCACCCCAAGACGAGCGAGGACCCGCAGTACCAGTTTGACGGCATCGTCGCCGCGTTCAAGACGGCGGCGTCCAAAATGCCCCGCGTGGACGGCATCGGCGTCTCCTCCGCGGGCGTATTCATCGGCAACGCGCCGATGGTCTCCTCCATCTTTATCAAGGTTCCGCGCAGCCGCCGCGAGGAGGTCAAGACGATCTATGACCGCGCGGCGAAGGAGATCGGCGACGTGCCCATCGTCGTTGCAAACGACGGCGACGTGTCCGCGCTGGCAGGCTCCATGAGCCTCGGCGAGGGCGCGGTCATGGGCCTTGCGATGGGCACCAGCGAGGCCGTCGGCTATGTCAACCGCGACTGCAACATCCTCGGCTGGTTCAGCGAGCTGGCCTTTGCGCCGGTCGATCTGAACGAAAGCGCCATGCGCGACGAGTGGTCGGGCGATATCGGCGTCGGCTGTAAGTATTTCTCGCAGGACGCCGTGGCGAAGCTGGCCCCGGCTGCGGGAATCACACTGAGCCAGAGCCTGACGCCGGCGGAAAAGCTCAAAGAGGTGCAGAAGCTGGCGGAGGGCGGCCATCCCGGCGCGCTCGACATCTTCCGCTCCATCGGCGTCTACCTTGGACATACGCTCTGCCTGTATGAGCGGCTGTATGATATCCGCAATCTGATCGTCCTCGGGCGCGTCGCGTCCGGCGTGGGCGGAGACCTCATCGTCTCCGAGTGCCGCCGTGTGCTGGAGGAGGAATATCCCGAGATCGCCGCCAAGCTCCGCGTGATGCTGCCGGACGAGAATTTTCGGCGCGTCGGTCAGTCGATGGCGGCGGCAAGTCTGCCGGAGGTCTGAGCCATGCTTTTCAAAAATGCAAATCTTTTCGTGAACGGCGGCTTCCGCTGCGGTGCGTTCCGGGTGGAAAACGGAAGATTTTCCGAGCTGCTGGACTGCACGCCGGACGAGGCGGGCGTCGATCTGAAGGGGAGCTTCGTTATTCCGGGGCTGGTGGACGTGCATAACCACGGCAACTCCGGCGCGGACTTCTCCGACGGCGACTATGACGGCCTCGTCAAAATGGCGCGGTATCTGGCCGCGAACGGCGTGACGAGCTTTGCGCCCGCGTCCATGACGCTGCCGTATGGCGTTCTGGAGACGGCGTACCGGACGGCCGTGAAGCTTTCTCACGCAGCGCCCGAGGGCTGCGCGCGCCTGATGGGCATTCAGATGGAAGGGCCGTTCTTCTCCGAGAAGAAAAAGGGCGCGCAGAACGGCGCGTATCTGAGGGAGCCGGATCTCGAGGCGTTCCGGAGGCTGTATGACGCCTCCGAGGGCCTGATCCGCATTGCGGACGTGGCGGCGGAGCTGCCCGGCGCGGTCGAATTCACCGAAAAGGTCTCGAAGCTCTGCACGGTCTCCATCGCGCACACGGACTGCTCCTATGAGGACGCGCAGGCGGTGTTCCGCGCGGGTGCGCGGCACCTGACGCATCTGTATAACGCCATGCCCGGTATCCATCACCGCAAGCCCGGCCCCATCGGCGCGGGAAGCGAACGGGAGGATGTCACGGCGGAGCTGATCTGCGACGGCCAGCATGTCCATCCCAGCGCGGTGCGCATGGCGTTCAAGCTGTTCCCGGGACGCGTCTGCCTCATTTCCGATGCGCTGCGCTGCTGCGGTATGCCGGACGGCCAGTATACCCTTGGCGGGCAGGACGTGTTCCTCAAGGGCGGTATCGCGCGCCTTGCCGACGGCACGATCGCAGGCTCCGCGACGAATCTCTATGACTGCATGAGAAAAGCGGTCGCGTTCGGCATTCCGAAGGAGCAGGCCATTCTGTCGGCCACCATCGTCCCGGCAAGGGAGATCGGCCGCGAGACGGAGATCGGCTCCATCGAGACCGGAAAGCTGGCGGATTTCGTCGTCTGCGACGAAGCGCTGAACCGCAGGGCCGTCTACATGGGCGGCAGAGCACTGGAAGCGGCAAGCAAATAAAAATAAGCCTCCGTATCTTGGGATACGGAGGCTTTTTCGTTCCGGAAGAGATCAGGAGCCGATGGGAGATTTCCGGCTGTAGAGCCGCGCAAGGCCACCCTCGCTCGTTTCACGGAAGGCCTTGTTGATGCTCAGGCCAGTCTCATACATCGTCCGCACGACCATGTCAAAGGAGATGGTGCGCGTGCCGACCAGCATATGGGCGAGATTCGAGGCGTCGATGGCGCGCTTGGCGGCGACGGCGTTGCGCTCGATGCAGGGGATCTGCACAAGGCCGCAGATCGGGTCGCAGGTGAGTCCGAGATGGTGCTCCATGGCGATCTCGGCGGAGTATTCGATCTCCTGAATGCTCAGCCCCATGAGCTGGCTCATGGCCGCTGCGGCCATGGAGCAGGCGGAGCCGATCTCCGCCTGACAGCCGCACTCCGCGCCGGAGACGGAGGCGTTGCGCTTGATGAGACAGCCCAGCAGCCCTGCGACGCTCAGCGCCTCGGCGATCTTCTCGTCGGTGAATTTGTATTTGTCCTGAAGATACAGCAGCACCGCCGGAAGCACGCCGCAGCTGCCGCAGGTCGGCGCGGTGACGATGGTGCCGTTTCCGGCGTTCTGCTCGGCGGCCGCAAAGGCGTAGGCGCAGACCTGCTGAAGCTCACGCACCTGCGGGATATCGACCTGATGGCCGCGCTCGAAGAGGTATTTCGCCTTGCGCTGGACGTTCAGCCCGCCGGGCAGGACGCCCTCGGCGCTGAGACCGTCGTGGATCTCCTTCCGCATGGCGTTCCAGATATCCTTGAGAAAATCCCAGATCTCCGGGCCTTCATTCATCTCCACATACTGCGGAAGGCTGACCTGCCGCCACGCGCAGAACTGCGCGATCTCCGCGAAGGAGTTTTCCGGATAGACCTCCGGCGGCTCCAGCCCCGGACGGCCCTCAACGACGATATCGCCGCCGCCGATGGACTCCACGCGGATGGAGGCGGTTCTTTCCGCACCGGTGAAGGCGGACAGATCGAGTGTGTTCGGGTGCTTGAGATCGTCGGGGTCGTGCTCGGCAAAGACGATCTGCACGTCCTTCGGCGCGAACACATCGCGCAGCACGCGGTCGGTGCCGTGGCCGACGCCGGTCTTGGCAAGCGAGCCGTAGAGAACGACCTCGTAGCGCTCTGCATCCGGGTTTTCGGATTTGAAGATCTCGGCGGCTCTTGCAGGCCCCATCGTGTGGGAGCTGGAGGGGCCTTTTCCGATTTTGTAAAGATCGCGGATGGATTTCATAGTAAAGGACCTCGCTGATGATACGGATTATAAATATGTATGCAGATACATTTTATATAATATAGCAAGGCTGTCCCGGAAATACAATGCTCTGTTTGCAGATTCACAGTTTTTCCTGTTAAGATTTTGCAGCGTCCTTTTTCTTCTGCGCGGCCAGCGCCTCAAACGACAGCTCACCGGCCAGCCGGAACAGCGCGTCGGACAGCACCTGTTCCGTCCGCACGCCTGCCGCGTCCGCGACACGGCGGTAGAAGCGCTCCGTGGAGGGATCGAGAAGGATCAGATATTCGGGCATACAAAACCCCCTTTATTACTGGCGTCAGTTAACAAAAGCGCGCAATGTCCGCCGAACGCGCTTTAGAAGGGAAGCGGCAGCCGACGTAAGCACGGAGCCGCGGCGTTATAAGCGCAGACCGTGTGCGCTCTTGTTAACTGACGCGAAGGTACTTCATTTTATGCCCGGGGGATTGACAGATGTGATAGAATGGAAATATTGATATGAAAAGTTTTCCGGGAGGAAGGAAACGTTATGGCGAAAGAGAAAAAAGTGGAACAGATCACCGATATGGAGGTCGATTTTGCCCAGTGGTACACGGATATCTGCCGCAAGGCGGAGCTGGTCGAGTATGCATCCGTCAAGGGCTTTACCATCCTGCGGCCGTATGGCTATGCCATCTGGGAGAACATTCAGAGCATCATGGACGCCGAGTTCAAAAAGACCGGCCATGAGAACGTGGCGATGCCCGTCCTGATCCCGGAGAGCCTGCTGAAAAAGGAAGGCGAGCTGGTCAACGGCTTCGCGCCCGAGGTGGCGTGGGTCACGATGGGCGGCAGCGAAAAGCTCGAGGAGCGCCTTGCGTTCCGTCCGACCTCCGAGACGATGTTCTGCGACCACTGGTCCCGCGTTTTGCAGACCTACCGCGAGCTGCCGATGCTCTATAACCAGTGGTGCTCCGTCATCCGCTGGGAAAAAACGACCCGCCCGTTCCTGCGCTCCAGAGAGTTCTGGTGGCAGGAGGGCCACACCATCCACGAGACCGCCGAGGAGGCCATCCACGAGACTGAGCAGCAGCTCAAGTGCTACGCCGACTTCTTTGAGAACGTCCTTGCCATTCCCGTTGTGCCCGGCCAGAAGACCGAAAAGGAAAAGTTCGCGGGCGCAGAGGCGACCTACACCGTCGAGTGCCTCATGAAGGATCACAAGGCGCTTCAGGGCGCGACCTCCCACTATTTCGGCGACAAATTCTCCCGCGCCTATAACGTGACCTTCACCGGCCGCGACAACAAGCTTCAGTATCCGTTCCAGACCTCCTGGGGCTCCACCACGCGCATGATCGGTGCCGTCATTATGGCCCACGGCGACAACAACGGCCTTGTCCTGCCACCCAAGATCGCGCCCATCCAGGTGATCGTCCTTCCCGTCGCCATGCACAAGGCGGGTGTCCTCGAAAAGGCTTCGGAGCTGAAGGACCGACTGGTCAAGGCGGGCCTCCGCGTGAAGCTGGATGATTCGGATAACTCCATGGGCTGGAAGTGCGCCCAGTATGAAATGAAGGGCGTTCCCGTCCGCGTCGAGATCGGCCCGCGCGATATCGAGGCCGGACAGTGCGTCCTCGTCCGCCGTAACGACGGCGAAAAGACCGTCGTTTCTCTTGAAAATCTCGAGGCCGCCGTACAGGAGCAGCTCGAGCTTGTCCAGAAGGGCATGTTCGAAAAGGCCAAGCAGAATCTCGACAACCACATCTTCGAAGCCCATTCCCTCGAAGAGGCAAAGCAGCTCCAGCAGGCGCATGGCGGCTTCATCAAGACCATGTGGTGCGGCGAGCTGGAATGCGAAATGAAGATGAAGGAAGAGGCGGGCATGTCCTCCCGCTGCATGCCGCTCAAGCAGGAGCATCTTGGCGATGTCTGCCCGATCTGCGGGAAGCCGGCCAAAAAGATGATCTACTGGGGCGTCGCATACTGAGAGCGGATCTTTCACCGCATCTCTGCCGTTCAGAGCGTTCGGGATACACAAAGTATGCCTTCCGCTCTGAACGTTGACCTGCGGCGAAATCTCTCGCTCTCAGGGTACGGGGGAGAAACGGATCTTTCGCCGCATCTCTGCCGTTCGGAGGATTCGAAATACACAAAGTATGCCTTCGCGCTCTGAACGTTGACCTGCGGCGAAATCTCTCGCTCTCAGATCGTACAGCGGAGAAGCGCCCTCGCCGCAGCGCTTTCACGACGTTTTCCGGCGCAGGATTCCATTTCTGCGGGTGGGGGGCGCGGCTGGCGGCTGCGGTAAGGAAATTCTCCGAAACGCCGAAAAAAGTGCGCGGATTTTATGAAAAATATTCAAAACCCTCTTGACACCAGGAGGGTTTTATTATATGATACTTAGGCGCGCGAATGGGAGCGGCAACGCTGCCGTGCGTGTCAATGCGATGATGCAGGAGATTGCGTCCAGGACGGTAACTTCTGCGGAGTATGTCCGGTCATCGGGCGGCTGGGGATCCATATGCAGCGTATATCGCCGCAGTGGAACAAGGCCGGCGAACGTCGGTCTTTTTTCATGGTGCGGAGTGATACGCACGGCTTAGCGTATACGGGTTTCCGACCGTACCCAGACACAATGCAAACTGAGTACGTCATTCAAGGAGGAAAAACAAACATGGCAAAACAGGAAATGATCAGAATTCGCCTCAAGGCCTATGATCATCAGCTCATCGACGCGAGCGCAGAGAAGATCGTCGAGACCGCCAAGCGCAACGGCGCTTCCGTCTCCGGCCCGATCCCGCTGCCCACCAAGAAGGAAGTCGTCACCATCCTTCGCGCTGTTCACAAGTATAAGGATTCCCGTGAGCAGTTCGAGCGCAGAACACACAAGAGACTGATCGATATTCTCAACCCCAATCAGAAGACTGTGGAAGCTCTTATGAGCCTCGACCTTCCCGCCGGTGTTGAGATTGAGATAAAGCTGTAATTCCGTTATATACAAATTACAGCAGCCCGCCACGGTTCGTCGCAAAAAGAGGACGGACGGGTCATGTTGACCGACCAATGAGACCCAATGCTCAAGTCGTTCAACCAATAACCTTAAATTAGGAGGAAATCACATGAAAATGCAGAAAGCGATCATCGGCAAAAAAGTGGGCATGACCCAGATTTTCGATGAGAGCGGCAAGGTCATCCCTGTGACTGTTATCGAGGCAGGTCCCTGCGTCGTGACACAGAAGAAGACCGCCGAGAAGGACGGCTATTCCGCCATTCAGCTGGGCTTTGAGGACGTCAAGGAATCCAAGCTCTCCAAGCCGGAAGCCGGTCATCTCAAGAAGGCAGACGTTGCCATGAAGAAGCATCTGAAGGAATTCAGAATCGAAAAGGCAGAAGAGAAGAACGTCGGAGACGTCGTCACCGCCAGCGTTTTCGCAGTCGGCGACAAGATCGACGTGACCGGCATCAGCAAGGGCCACGGCTACGAAGGCCCGGTCAAGCGCTGCGGCGGCCATCGCACCCCGATGACCCACGGCGGCGGCCCGGTCCACCGTCAGGCAGGCTCCATGGGCTCCACCTCTTCCCCCAGCCGTATTTTCAAGGGACATCACGGCGCAGGCCAGATGGGCAACGAGCAGGTCACCGTTGAGAACCTCGACATCGTCAAGGTCGATGAAGAGCTCAACATGATCGTTGTCCGCGGCGCGATCCCCGGCCCGAAGGGCGGCATTGTTTACCTGAAGAACACTGTCAAGAACTTCAAGGAAAAGGGCAGCGCAGCCAACGCCAGCATCAACCCGCAGAAGGCTTCCGCACGTACCAACCCGCAGAAGGCTTCCGCAAGAAACCGCTGAGAGAGGAGAGTAAATCATGCAGACGAAAGTTTTTGATATGGCTGGTAAGCAGGTCGGCGAGATTGAACTCTCTGATGCTGTTTTCGGCATTGATCCCAACGAGGCCGTTGTACACGACGTAGTCAAGAACCACCTCGCCAACTGCCGTCAGGGCACGCAGAGCGCTCTGACCCGCGCAGAGGTCTCCGGCGGCGGCATCAAGCCGTGGCGCCAGAAGGGCACCGGCCGTGCCCGTCAGGGCTCCATCCGCGCTCCGCAGTGGACCCACGGCGGCATCGTGTTTGCACCGAAGCCCCGCGACTACAGCTACACGCTGAACAAGAAGGTCAAGAGACTCGCCATGAAGTCCGCCCTGTCCGCCAAGGCACAGGCCGAAGAGATCGTCGTGATCGACGCGATCAAGATGGACTCCATCAAGACCAAGACCTTCAAGACCTTCCTGAACGCCGTCGGCGTCAACGGCAAGGCTCTGGTTGTCACCGCTGAGAACGACGCCATCGTCGTCAAGAGCGCTGCCAACATCCCCGGCATTCTGGTTACATTCGCCAACCTCATCAACGTTTACGACATCCTGAACGCTCAGAAGCTCGTCGTTGATAAGGCTGCTCTGGCAAAGATCGAGGAGGTGTTCGCATAATGAAGACCGCATACGACATCATCATCAAGCCCGTTATCACCGAACAGTCCATGGAAGAGACCGAGGCCAAGAAGTACGTCTTTAAGGTCGCCGTCGATGCCAACAAGATCGAGATCAAGAAGGCTGTGGAAGAAATCTTCGGTGTGAAGGTCGAAAAGGTCAACACCATCCGCATGGAAGGCAAGGAAAAGCGCCAGGGCGCCGCTCCCGCCGGCCGCCGTGCCAGCTACAAGAAGGCCATGGTCAAGCTGACTGCCGATTCCAAGACCATCGAGTTCTTCGAAGGCATGGTCTAATCAAAGAGAAGGAGTGTAACGCAATATGGCGATCAAATCTTTTAAGCCGTATACCCCGTCGAGAAGAAACATGACTGTTTCCGCGTTTGACGGCGTAGACAAAAAGGCAAAGCCCGAGCGCAGCCTGCTCGAGACCATCAAGAAGAACGGCGGCCGCAACAGCTACGGCCGGATCACCGTCCGTCATCACGGCGGCGGCAACAAGCGCAAGTACCGCATCATCGACTTCCGCCGCGACAAGCTGGAGATGCCCGCTGTCGTGCAGCGCCTCGAGTACGACCCCAACCGCAGCGCGTTCATCGCTCTGGTCAAGTACGAGGACGGCGAGCTTCGCTACATCCTCGCTCCGGTCGGCCTGAAGCCCGGCGACACCATCCTGGCCTCCGCTTCCGCGGATATCAAGCCCGGCAACTGCCTGCCGGTCGCCAACATCCCCGTTGGTACCATCATCCACAACATCGAGCTCTATCCGGGCCGCGGCGCCCAGCTCGTCCGCTCCGCCGGCACGTCCGCGCAGCTGATGGCAAAGGATGCTGAGCTTGCACAGGTCCGCCTGCCCTCCGGCGAGGTCCGTCTCGTCCGTATGAACTGCACCGCAGTCATCGGCCAGGTCGGCAACATCGACCACGAGAACGTGCACATCGGCAAGGCCGGCCGTACCCGTCACATGGGCGTCCGCCCGACCGTCCGCGGCTCCGTCATGAACCCGAACGACCACCCGCACGGCGGCGGCGAAGGCAAATCTCCTGTTGGACATCCCGGTCCTATGACCCCGTGGGGCAAGCCTGCAATGGGCCTCAAGACCCGCAAGGCCAAGAACCGCACCAACAAGTATATCTTCAAGCGTAGAAACGCGAAGTAAGGAGGAACTAAAATGAGCAGAAGCATTAAGAAAGGCCCGTTTGTCGCGCCCGAACTCTTCAAGCGCGTCGAAGAGCTGAATAAAACTGGCGAAAAGAAAGTCCTCAAGACCTGGTCCAGAGCCTCCACCATTTTCCCCTCCTTCGTCGGCCACACCATCGCGGTCCATGACGGCCGCCGTCATGTGCCCGTATATGTCACCGAGGATATGGTCGGCCATAAGCTGGGCGAGTTCGTTCCCACCAGAACGTTCCGCGGCCATTCCGGCAGCAAGACCACCAATTCTTAATGAAGGAGGACGCAACGAAAATGGAAGCAAAAGCTTATCTGAAATACCTGCGTATTTCTCCGCGCAAGGTCGTCATTCTTTGCGACCTCATTCGTGGAAAAGACGTTAAGACCGCAGCTGCGTATCTGATGCAGACCCCCAAGGCTGCCTCCGAGCCCATGCTGAAGCTGCTCAAGAGCGCCATTGCAAATGCAGAGAACAATCACCAGATGGACGCTGACAAGCTGTACGTCTCCACTGCACTTGCAGATCCGGGCCCCACGCTCAAGCGCGGCATGCCCAGAGCGCAGGGCAGATACAATCGTATTCTGAAGAGAACCACTCACATCACCATCGGTGTGAGCGAGAAGGCTTAAGCAGGAGGTTACTATGGGACAGAAAGTTAATCCCCATGGATTGCGCGTTGGCGTAATTAAGGACTGGGACTCTCGCTGGTATGCCCGTGAGGACAAGGTCGGTGATCTGATCGTTGAGGACTACAACATTCGTAAGTATCTCAAGAGCACCCTCTATGCCTCCGGCATCGCCAAGATCGAGATCGAAAGAGATAACGCAAAGGTCAAGATCAACATCCACTGCTCCCGCCCGGGCGTCATCATCGGCAAGGGCGGCGAAGACATCGAAAAGCTGCGCAAGTCCATCGAGCAGAAGCTCGGCAAGACCGTCGCCCTCAACATCGTTGAGGTCCGCAGCCCCGATCTGAACGCGCAGCTCGTCGCAGAGAACATTGCCGCTCAGCTCGAGAAGAGAATTTCCTTCCGCCGTGCAATGAAGCAGGCCATCCAGCGCGCGACTCGTCTGGGCGCCAAGGGCATCAAGTGCACCTGCGGCGGCCGTCTCGGCGGTGCTGAGATCGCCCGCAGCGAGACCTACCACGAGGGCACCATCCCCCTGCAGACCATCCGCGCCGACATCGACTACGGCTTCGCCGAGGCGAACACCACCTACGGCAAGGTCGGCTGCAAGGTCTGGATCTACAAGGGCGAAGTCCTGAACTCCACCCTCCGCTCCGAGAACCCCGAGCCCGCCAAGCGTGAGCGCCGCGACCGTCGTCCGAACGACCGCCGCAACGGCGAGCGCCGCTACGGTGACCGCAGAAACGACAATGGCGAACGCCGCCCGTACAACGGTGAGCGCAGAAGCTACAACAACGACCGCAATAACGACCGCAAGGAAGGAGGCAACCGCTGATGTTGATGCCCAAAAGAACAAAGTACCGTCGTGTTCAGAGAGGCCGCATGAAGGGCGCTGCTTCCCGCGGCAATAAGGTCTCTTACGGCGAATTCGGTATCCAGGCCTGCGAACCGGGCTGGATCACCGGCAATCAGATCGAGGCGGCCCGTGTCGCCATGACCCGTTACACCAAGCGTGGCGGTCAGGTCTGGATCAAGATTTTCCCCGACAAGCCTGTTTCCAAGAAGGCGCTCGGCGTCCGTATGGGCTCCGGTAAAGGCGCGCCCGAATATTGGGTAGCAGTTGTCAAGAATCAGAAGGTCATGTTCGAAATCGGCGGCGTTCCTGAAGAGGAAGCACGCGAGGCTCTGCGTCTGGCGCAGCACAAGCTGCCCATCAAGACGAAGATCATCGCCAAAGAAGCCCCTGTATCCGAGAATGGTGGTGAATAATGATGAAGGCAAATGAAATCCGCAAAATGTCCGCAGCTGAGCTGGATGCGAAGCTGGTGGAGCTGAAGAAGAACCTGTTCATGCTCAGAATGCAGCATGCTACCAATCAGCTTGACAACCCCCTGCAGATCGCAGTCGTCAAGAAAGATATTGCCCGCATCAAGACTATTATTCGTGAGAACGAGACCAAGAACTGAGGAGGAAAAAGCAAATGAGTGAAAATACCAGAGCTTTCCGCAAGACCAGGGTTGGTACCGTCGTCTCCGATAAGATGGACAAGACAATCGTGGTTGCGATTGAAACCAATGTGCAGCACAAGCTGTATAACAAGATCATCAAGAGAACCTACAAGCTGAAGGCCCACGACGAAAAGAACGAAGCCGGCATCGGCGATACCGTCAAGGTCATGGAGTGCCGTCCTCTGTCCAAGGACAAGAGATGGAGACTTGTAGAGATCATCGAAAAGGCTAAGTAAGGAGGCACCAATATGATTCAAAGTGAAACTTATCTGAAGGTTGCCGACAATACTGGCGCCAAGGAAATCAAGTGCATCCGTGTTCTGGGCGGCACCCGCCGGAAGTACGCGAACATCGGCGACGTCGTTGTTTGCTCCGTCCGTAAGGCTGCTCCGAACGGCACGGTCAAGAAGGGCGAGGTCGTCAAGGCCGTTATCGTCCGCTCCGTTAAGGGTACCCGCCGTGTTGACGGCACCTACGTCCGTTTCGACGAGAACGCAGCCGTCCTCATCAAGGACGACAACAGCCCTCGCGGCACCCGTATTTTTGGGCCGGTGGCGAGAGAACTTCGTGACTCTGGTTTCATGAAGATCTGCTCCCTGGCACCCGAAACAGTTTAATAGGGGGACCAAGAGATGAACATTAAGAAAAACGATACCGTCATCGTCCTGTCCGGCAAGGACAAGGGCAAGAAGGGTAAGGTCCTCGAGGCTATGCCCGCTTCCGGCAAGGTCATCGTAGAGGGCGTCAACGTCGCCACCTGCCATGTCAAGCCCAGAAAGCAGGGTGAGGAAGGCGGCATCATCCGCCGTGAGATCCCTCTGTATGCCTGCAAGGTCATGCGCGTCTGCCCGAAGTGCGGCAAGGCCACCCGCCCCGCCTACAAGGTTGCCGACGGCAAGAAGGTCCGCGTCTGCAAGAAGTGCGGCGAGACGATTTGAGAGGGAGGATCTGAACAATGGCTAGACTGAAAGTTAAGTACAATGAAGAAATCGCTCCGGCTCTCATGAACAAGTTCCAGTACAAGAGCACCATGCAGATCCCCAAGCTCAGCAAGGTCATCGTCAACGTTGGCTGCGGTGAGTCCAAGGGCAACGCCAAGGAGATCGAGGCCATCTGCAAGGACATCGCTACCATCACCGGCCAGAAGCCAATCACCACCAAGGCCCGCAAGTCCGTTGCGAACTTCAAGGTCCGTGAAGGCGAAACCGTCGGCGTCAAGGTCACCCTCCGCGGCGACCGTATGTGGGAGTTCCTGGACCGTCTGTTCAACGTGGCTCTGCCCCGTGTCCGCGACTTCCGCGGCATCAACCCCAACTCCTTCGACGGCCGCGGCAACTATGCCTTTGGCCTCAAGGAACAGCTGATCTTCCCCGAAATCGAGTACGATAAGGTCGATAAGATCCGCGGCATGGATATCTGCATCTGCACCACCGCGACCACCGACGAAGAAGCCAAGGAACTGCTGACCATGGTCGGCGCTCCGTTCTACGCTTGATTGGAGGATTTGAAGAATGGCTAGAAAAGCAATGATCCTGAAGCAGAAGGAAGAACCCAAGTTCTCCACCCGCTACTATAACCGCTGCAAGATCTGCGGCCGTCCGCACGCCTACCTGCGCGACTACGGCATCTGCCGTATCTGCTTCCGCGAGCTGGCTTACAAGGGCCAGATCCCCGGAGTCAGAAAGGCATCCTGGTAAATCTTTTCGCGCAATACTGCGTTGCGCCGCTTCGGCGTATAGCATATACGCCGTCGGCGCCGCGCCTTGTCCTGCACGAAAATCTTCACCAATCTGCCCTCAGTTCGCAGAGGGGGCTGGAGCGGTGAAGCGCGCGAAAGCGCATAACAATCTTTGTTATCGCCAGGGCGGCGGACACGCCGCCCTCCAACGATAAAATTAAGGATGACGAAAGGTCACGGGCAATCGGGCTTCGGTCCGGAAAAGGATTGGTCGTGATACCTCGCCACCTCAACCGCACAAAGCGGTAACTTCAAACTAGGAGGAACAAACAATGCAAATCACCGATCCCGTTGCCGATATGCTGACCCGAATCCGGAATGCAAACACGGCAAAGCACGAGAAAGTCGATGTGCCGGCTTCCAATCTGAAGAAGTCCATCGCACAGATCCTGCTCGACGAAGGCTACATCAAGGCCTATGAGATCGTCGACGACGGCACGCAGGGCATCATCCGCATTACCCTGAAGTACCTCGCAGGTAAAGAGAAGGTCATCAGCGGCCTGCGCAGAGTCTCCAAGCCGGGTCTCCGCGTCTACGCCGGTGCTGACGAGCTTCCGAAGGTCCTCAAGGGCCTCGGCATCGCAATCATTTCCACATCCAAGGGCGTTATGACCGACAAGGCTGCTCGCGCAAACCATGTCGGCGGCGAAGTCCTTGCGTTCGTATGGTAAGGAGGGTATTGAACTATGTCTAGAATCGGCAGAATGCCCATTACCGTCCCCGCTGGCGTTGACGTGACCATCGCGGAAAACAACGTCGTTACCGTCAAGGGCCCCAAGGGTACGCTCACGCAGGCGCTGCGTCCTGAGATGATCATTAAGCATGAAGGCAACGTCATTACAGTCGATCGTCCCTCCGAGGATAAGCTCCACAAGAGCCTCCACGGTCTGACCCGTTCGCTGCTGCACGACATGGTCGTGGGCGTGACCGACGGCTTCAAGAAGGAGCTTGAGATCAACGGCGTCGGCTACAGAGCTTCCAAGGAAGGCAACAAGCTCGTGATGAACCTGGGCTATTCCCACCTTGTCAACATGGAAGAGATCGATGGCATCACCATCGAGGTCCCGGCCCCCAACAAGGTCATCATCCACGGCATCGACAAGCAGAAGGTTGGCCAGTTTGCTGCCAACGTCAGAGCCAAGAGACCGCCTGAACCCTATAAGGGCAAGGGTATCAAGTACGCCACCGAAGTCCTCCGTCATAAAGAGGGCAAGGCCGGCGGCAAGAAATAATTAGGAGGTGTGCCATAATGGTTAAGACTTTTGATAAAAACGCACAGCGTATGAAGCGTCATACCAGAGTGCGCGGCAAGATCTCCGGCACGCCCGAAAGACCTCGCCTGAACGTTTATCGCAGCAATGCGAACATTTACGCACAGATCATTGACGATGTCAATGGCGTAACGCTGGCATCCGCTTCCACTCTGGATAAGGATTTCGAAGGCGCTACCGGCAACAAGGAAGCTGCCCGCAAGGTCGGCAAGATGGTTGCTGAGCGCGCAAAGGCAAAGGGCATCGACACTGTCGTGTTCGATCGTGGCGGTTATATCTATCACGGTCGTGTGGCAGAGCTTGCCGAAGGCGCCCGCGAAGGCGGCCTGGAATTCTAATCGGAGGAGGAAATAGTAATGGCTTACAATAGAGACAGAGCACCGAAGGAGGACAACGCTCCCGAGTTTATCGAGAAGGTTGTCTATCTGAACCGTGTTTCCAAGACCGTCAAAGGCGGCCGTGTCATGAAGTTCTCCGCTCTGGTTGTTGTCGGCGACGGCAAGGGCACCGTTGGCTACGGCCTGGGTAAGGCGGCGGAAGTTTCCGAAGCAATCCTCAAGGGCATTGCGGACGCCAAGAAGAACATGACCAAGATCACGCTCGACGGCACCACCATTCCCCATGAAGTCATCGGCGCATTCGGCGCTGGCCGCGTTATGCTCAAGCCGGCTCCCGAAGGCACCGGCATCATCGCCGGCGGCGCTGTCCGTGCGGTCATGGAAGCGGTCGGTATTTCCAATATTCGTGCAAAGTGCCTGCGCTCGAACAACCCGCAGAACGTTGTCAAGGCAACGATGCAGGGCCTCGAGTCTCTGCGTGATGCAGCGGAAGTTGCTCGCATCAGAGGCAAGAGCGTGGAAGAAATCGTCGGTTAAGGAGGACTCTGAAATGGCGAATCTTAGAATTAAGCTGGTCAAGAGCCTCAACGGCCGTCTTGATAAGCACATTGCAACTGCGCATTCCCTCGGCCTGCGCAAAATCGGTCAGGAAACTGTTCAGCCTGACAACACCCAGACTCGCGGCAAGATCGCCAAGATCGGCTATCTGCTTCAGGTCACGGAAGAACAATAAGGAGGACAAGTAGATGAATCTGCACGAACTTGCTCCGGTTATGGGTTCTACCCATGTAGATAAGCGCAAGGGCCGCGGCACCGGCACCGGCAACGGCAAGACCGCCGGTCGTGGTCACAAGGGCCAGAAGGCCCGCAGCGGCGGTAAGCTCCGCATCGGCTTTGAAGGCGGCCAGATGCCTCTGGCACGCCGCATCCCGAAGCGCGGCTTCAACAACATTTTTGCAAAGCCTCTGACGGCTGTGAACGTAGCCTGCCTCAACCGCTTTGAGGACGGCGCCGTCGTGGACGCGGAAGCTCTGATCGAAAAGGGCATCCTGCATTCCTGCGAGAATGGTCTGAAGATCCTCGGCAACGGCAATGTCACCGTTAAAGTCACCGTGAAGGCAGCCGCCTTCTCCGAGTCTGCCAAGGAAAAAATTGAAAAGGCAGGCGGAAAGGCTGAGGTGGTGTAAGTGTTTACAACACTCCGTAATGCGTGGAAGATCCCCGAGCTTCGCAAGAAGATGCTCTTCACGCTCCTCGTACTGCTGATCTATCGTCTTGGCAGCTGCGTACCGGTTCCTTACGTGAACACCGATCTCCTCGTTGCCACCTTCCAGGCAAGATTCGGCGATACGGTCCTCGGACTGTATAACGCCATGTCCGGCTCGGCTTTCTCTCAGGCGACCGCGTTCGCTCTGGGCATCCAGCCGTACATCAACGCATCCATTATCATTGAGCTGCTCTGCATCGCCATTCCCAGCCTTGAGCGTCTTGCCAAGGACGGGGGCGAAGAGGGCAAGAAGAAGATCCAGAAGATCACCCGCTATACCACGATCGGCCTTGGCCTGCTGATGGGCTTTGCCTACTTCGTCATGCTGAAGAACTACAGCCTGCTGACGCAGACCGGCTTCCTGTATGGTCTCGTGATCGTCCTGACCTTCACGGCCGGCGCTTCCTTCCTGATGTGGATGGGTGAGCAGATCGACCAGTTCGGCATCGGCAACGGCATCTCCATGATCCTCTTCGCCGGCATCATTTCCCGCATCCCGACCCTCATCACGGGCCTGTTCAGCGAGAAGTGGTATGTCGCCGTCCTGATGGTCGTCGGTATGCTTGCCATCGTGATGTTCATCGTGTTCATCACCAATTCCGAGCGCCGTATCCCCGTCCAGTATGCAAAGCGTGTTGTCGGCCGGAAGATGTATGGCGGCCAGTCCACCAACCTCCCGATCAAGGTCAACATGTCCGGCGTTATGCCGATCATCTTTGCGCAGTCCATCGCAACTCTGCCCGCAACCATCATCGCCTTCTCCGGCACCGGTTCGAGCAAGTTCTGGAACTGGATGAACACCTATGTTTTCGACACGAAGAGCGCTGTTTATATCATTGTCTACTTCGTGCTCATCATTGCGTTCAGCTACTTCTACGCAACGATCCAGTTTAACCCCATCGAGATCGCGAACAACCTGAAGAAGAACGGCGGCTTCATCCCCGGCTTCCGCCCGGGCAAGCCCACGTCCGACTTCATCTTCAAGGTCATCAACAAGATCACCCTGTTCGGCGCTCTTTATCTGGGTATCGTCGCAATTCTCCCGATCCTTGTTGGCATCGTCATCAAGGACAGCAGCCTTTCCATCGGCGGTACTTCCGTCATCATCGTTGTCGGCGTTGCGCTTGAGACGGTCAAGTCCATCGAGGCGCAGATGCTGATGCGTCACTACAAGGGCTTCCTTGAGTGATCGGAGGAAACGGTTATGAAGCTTATCCTTTTGGGCGCCCCGGGCGCCGGTAAAGGAACGCAGGCGGAGATCCTCAGCGAAAAGCTGAGCATTCCCACCATTTCCACCGGAAACATCCTTCGGGAAGCGATCAAAAATGGAACGGAAACCGGTTTGAAGGCAAAAAGCTTCATGGACGCTGGCAAGCTCGTTCCGGACGACGTCATCATCGGCATCGTCCGCGAACGGGTGGCTCAGCCGGATTGTGCGAACGGCTACATCCTCGACGGTGTGCCGCGCACGATCCCGCAGGCGGAAGCGCTGGAGGCCGCCGGCATCCACTTTGACAGTGTTGTTTCCATTGAGATCGAAGATTCCGTGATCGAAGCGCGTATGACCGGCCGCCGCGTCTGCGGCTGCTGCGGCGCCAGCTTCCACATCACGGCAAACCCGCCCAAGAAAGAGGGCGTCTGCGACCTGTGCGGCGGTGAGCTCGTCATCCGCAAGGACGACGCGCCGGAGACCGTCAAAAACCGTCTCCGCGTTTACCACGCAGAAACAGAAGCGCTCAAGGAATTCTACGGCAAGCTCGGCATCCTGAAGCTGGTCAATGGCAACCAGCCGATCGAGAAGGCTTCCGGAGACATTTTGAAGGCGTTGGGTGCGGCAGAATGATATCTATCAAAAATGAGCGCGAGCTCGAAGTGATGCGCAGGGCCTGTAAAATTACCGCGGCAGCGCGTGCCTTGGCAGGCGATATGGTAAGGCCCGGCGTCACCACAGGAGAGATCGACAGAGCAGTTCACGATTTTATCGTGTCCCAGGGCGCAGTTCCTACCTTCCTCGGCTACGGCGGTTTTCCCGCCAGCACCTGCATTTCCGTCAACGAGGTGGTCATCCACGGGATCCCGGGCAAACGGGTCCTCAAGGAGGGCGATATCGTTTCGGTCGATGTGGGCGCGACCTGGGGAGGCTTCGTCGGAGATTGCGCTGCCACCTATGCCTGTGGGAAGATTTCACCCGAGGCACAGAAGCTCATTTCGGTAACCAGACAGAGTTTTTTCGAGGGAATCAAATTCGCACGTCAGGGATGTCGGATCTCCGACATCGGTCATGCCGTCCAGACGTATGTTGAAAAGCATGGGTTTGGCGTGGTGCGCGCCTTCGTAGGTCACGGCGTAGGCGAGCAGATGCATGAAGAGCCTGAGGTACCGAATTTTGGCGCTCCCGGAAGAGGGCCGAGAATGGTCAAAGGCATGACGATCGCTGTGGAGCCGATGGTCACGGAGGGTACTTACGACGTAAGAGTCCTCAAGGACCGCTGGACCACGGTGACAGCCGACGGCAAGCTCGCAGCCCACTACGAAAATACGATCCTGATTACCGACGGCGAGCCGGAAATTCTCACCGTCACAGAGGGGCTTTAAGTTATGGAAATATCCAGAGCGGATGTGGTCGTTTCGCTGGCCGGACGCGACAAGGGACAGCTTTTCTTCGTACTCGATACGGACGATCTGTTTGTCTACATCGCCGACGGCAAGGGCAGAAGGCTTGAACAGCCCAAGCGCAAAAAGCGGAAGCACGTCCGGAAGCTCCCTCAGACAGACACGCGCGTCGCCGAGAAAATTCGCAACGGCGACAAGGTACTCAACAGCGAATTACGAAGGGAATTGGCCGCTTACGGTCAAAAATTCAACAGTCAAAACCAGGGGGTTATTTGATCTTGGCAAAAGACGACGTAATCGAACTTGAGGGCATCGTAACTGATGCACTGCCGAATGCCATGTTCTCTGTCGATATTGGCGGTGGACACACCATTCTGGCGCATATTTCCGGCAAGCTCCGGATGAACTTTATTAAGATCCTGCCCGGCGACAAGGTGACCGTTCAAATGTCGCCCTATGATCTTACCCGCGGCAGAATCACATGGAGAAGTAAATAGAGACAGTGGTCTCATATGGAGGTTAACAGTATGAAGGTAAGACCGTCCGTAAAGCCCATGTGCGAAAAGTGCAAAATCATCAAGCGCAAGGGCCGCGTTATGGTAATTTGCGAAAACCCCAAGCATAAGCAGAGACAAGGTTAATAGGAGGTGCTCTGAATAGTATGGCACGTATTGCTGGTATTGACCTGCCCCGTGAGAAGCGAATCGAAATCGGTTTGACTTATATCTACGGCATCGGCAGAACAAGCGCAAACAAGATCCTCGAGCTCGCCCAGATCGATCCTGACACCCGCGTCAAGGACCTGACCGACGAGCAGGAAGCAAAGCTGCGTGATGTGATCGACAAGAACTTCACCATTGAGGGCGACCTCCGCCGTGAAGTGGCTCTGAACATCAAGCGCCTGACCGAGATCGGCTGCTACCGCGGTGTCCGTCACCGTCGTGGCCTGCCCGTCCATGGTCAGAGAACCAAGACCAATGCCCGTACCCGCAAGGGTCCGAAGAAGACCATTGCGAATAAGAAGAAGTAAGGAGGGATATGTAAATGGCAAAGGCTGTTAAGAAAGTAGTCAAGCGCCGTCGTGAGCGCAAGGTAATTGAAAAGGGCGCCGTGCATATCCGCTCGTCCTTCAACAACACCATGGTGACCGTCACCGACACCAATGGCAACGCACTGTCCTGGGCTTCCTCCGGCGGCCTCGGATTCCGCGGCAGCAGAAAGTCCACTCCCTACGCCGCGCAGATGGTCGCTGAGACCGCTGCAAAGGCTGCTGTGGAAAACTGCGGCCTCAAGAGCGTAGAAGTCTACGTCAAGGGCCCCGGTCAGGGCCGTGAATCCGCCATCCGTGCGCTCCAGTCCGCTGGTCTGGAGGTCACGATGATCAAGGACGTAACTCCCATTCCTCACAATGGCTGCCGTCCTCCCAAGCGCCGTCGCGTTTAATGAAACAAGGAGGAGTAAAGTAAGATGGCAAAGAATACACAGCCTGTTCTCAAGCGCTGCAGAACGCTTGGTGTGTCTCCGGCCGCGATGGGTTACAGCAAGAATTCCAACCGCAACCCCGGCGGCAAGAGAAGAACGAAGAAGTCTGAATATGGCACGCAGCTGACCGAAAAGCAGAAGGTCAAGTTCGTCTATGGCATCCTGGAGAAGCAGTTCCGTATGCTCTACGAAAAGGCAGAGCGCATGGGCGGCAACACCGGTGAGAACCTTCTGAGCCTGGTCGAGCGCAGACTGGACAACACGGTTTATCGTCTGGGCTTTGCCAAGACCCGCCGCGAGGCTCGTCAGCTCGTCAACCACGGCCACTTCACCGTCAACGGCAAGCGCGTCAACATCCCCTCCTATCAGGTGAATGTGGGCGACGTCATCGCCGTCAGCGAGAAGAGCTGCGCCACTACCCGCTTCAAGACCATGAAAGAGGACGATGCGTTCATCGCCGCTCCGAAGTGGCTGGACAGAGATAAGAACACCCTTTCCGGCAAGGTTATTGCACTTCCTGCCAAGGACGACATTGACTTTGAGATCGCAGAAAATCTGATCGTCGAGTTGTACTCCAAGTAACGTCTGACCCTCGTTTATTGGTAAGCTGAATTCGGCAGCGAAACACCGTTTCGTAGTATAAGGAGGGTATTTATATTCATGGTAGAAATTGAAAAGCCGCGCATTGAGTGTATCGATTCTCCCGAGGACGGCTCCTACGGTAAGTATATCGTGGAGCCGCTCGAAAGGGGCTATGGTACGACCCTCGGCAACAGCCTCAGAAGAGTGCTTCTGTCCTCGCTGCCCGGCACGGCTGCGACCGCCATCAAGATCGCAGGCGTCCAGCACGAGTTTTCCACGATCCCCGGCGTCAAGGAAGACGTCACCGAGATCGTTCTGAATGTCAAGAAGATCATCGCAAGACTGCATTGCCAGGGCACCAAGACCGTTTTCATCGACGCCACCGGCGAACGGGAAGTGACTGCCGGCGACATCAAGACGGACGGAGAAGTTGAGATCCTCAACCCCGAGCTGCATATCTGCTCCCTCGGCCCCGACGCGACCTTCAATATGGAGATCACTCTGAGCCATGGCCGCGGATATGTGTCGTCCGACAAGAACAAGTCGCCGAACATGCCGATCGGAACGATCGCCGTGGACTCGATCTACACGCCTGTCTACAAGGTGAATTACACCGTGGAGAACACCCGTGTGGGCAACATGACCGACTATGACAAACTGACGTTGGAGGTCTGGACTGACTCGACCATCTCCGCAAGGGATGCGGTCAGCCTCGGCGCGAAGATCCTTTCCGACCACCTGAGCCTGTTCACCGACCTGTCTGAGACGGTCGCCAGCAAGCCCACCATGGCGGAAAAACCGGAGACCCACCGCGACAAGGTCCTTGAAATGACCATCGAGGAGCTTGATCTGTCCGTCAGAAGCTTCAACTGCCTCAAGCGCGCCAACATCAACAACGTTGAGGATCTGATCTCCAGAACCGGCGAGGATATGATGAAGGTCCGCAATATGGGCAGAAAGTCGCTCGAAGAGGTGCAGAACAAGCTGGCTATGATGGGCCTGAGCCTTGCCAGCGACGATTCCGGCAGTTCAAATAACAACAATAACTGATGCAATAACCTTTCAAAGAAGGAGGTAAAATCCCATGTTTGGTACGAGAAAGCTCGGCAGAACCAGCGACCAGCGCAAGGCGATGCTCCGGGCAATGACCACCTACCTGTTCGAGAACGGCAAGATCGAAACGACGTTCTATCGGGCAAAGGAAGTTCAGCCTGTCGCAGAGAAGATGGTGACGCTTGCTAAGAAGAACACCCTCGCTTCCTACCGTAAGGCTCTGAGCTATATCACGAAGGAAGATGTTGCCAAAAAGCTGTTCAAGGAGATCGCTCCGAAGTATGCCGACCGCAACGGCGGCTACACCCGCGTGACCCGTCTTGGACCGCGCCGCGGCGACGCAGCCGAAATGGCTGTCATCGAATTGGTGTGATTCCGGTTATAAGCTGATAAAAACCCCCTTTTGGCAGATACTATGCCAAAGGGGGTTTTTCTTATGAACATGAGCAAAAAGGAGTATAACGCATATGTGCAGAGGCTGGCGCCGAAGTCGCCGATCTGGAAGGATCTGCTGAACGCTTTCTGGACGGGCGGACTGATCTGCGTGCTCGGGCAGCTGATCCAGAACGGATGGGCGGCGGCAGGACTCGACAAGGACGCTGCCGGAAGCGCGACGGCGATCAGCCTGATCTTCCTGAGCGCGGTTCTGACCGCGCTGAGCGTCTATAACTGCATTGCGAAATTCGCCGGAGCCGGGACGCTCGTACCGATCACGGGGTTTGCCAATTCCGTCGTTTCTCCGGCCATGGAATACCGCTCGGAGGGCCTTGTGACGGGCATGGCGGCGAAAATGTTCACGATCGCCGGGCCGGTCATCGTCTACGGAACGGTCGCCAGCGTCCTCTACGGGGTCATCTACTGGCTCTGTACAGCGCTCTGATACTAATGTCTTTTTAAAAAGGTTGATAATTTATCACTGTTGATGTATAAT
>ERZ791919.177-NODE-177-length-79928-cov-22.417287_pt1 | contig 79928 bp, 51 predicted proteins | sample MGYA00510137_ERZ791919 | MGnify/ENA primary metagenome ERZ791919 (study PRJEB30046, sample SAMN00792059) | human gut metagenome | study: EMG produced TPA metagenomics assembly of the A metagenome-wide association study of gut microbiota in type 2... | reverse complement strand
AGATTCAGCCTAATTTTTTGTACTGTCAAAAAGTTTTAGCGGACAGTAATAAAAATATTATTGACATTCGCTTGCGCTCTTTCCGCAATGGCAATGTTCTCAGCCTGCGACAAGGGAGAGGATGTGAAGGAGTTCAAGGATGAAAACGCTACCGTGAAGGCCTTGAAAATCGAGGCTACCCTTCCGTCCGCACAGGGTGAGGGCATGAAGACTGCTTTCACAGCCAAGGATTTCCTCCGTATACGTTTCGCGAAGGCTGACGGTACTTCAGTGGGAAGAACCCAGATCCTCAGAGGCGAGGCGGCAGAAGGCAAGACCGCGTCATTCAGCAACCGTGTGGCCGTGCCGAATGACGCAGAAACGGCTTTCGTCTATGTTGACAACAACGAGACTAATCTCGTGAACTATGGATCCGCTCCGACATTTGTGAATTTGAGCGGTCAGAAAGGTACGCTTGCTGATGCCATGGCACATCAGGTGATTGTTGGCTCCACCCCTGTCAGCGGCCTGTCAGGAGGTAAGGGCTCCGTATCACTCGCCTACAAGACCGGTATCGCAAAGATCGTGGTGTCTTATCCGGAGGGAACCAGAGTCAAACAGGGCGAGACCACAATAACGCTTGGTGGAGACGCACAGTACAACAAGATTGAACTGATGCTTGATTCTCCTGAAAAGTCAAGCACGAAAGGTGCAATCACCGTCCCTGCCATTGTTGACACGGTGAAATGCACCTCCACCGCTTACGTCGCCATCTGGCCTGTAGGTGGAGAGTACACCAACACCAACCTCATCTCCCACATCCAGACTACCACCTACGGCAATGCGCTTGAGGTCACGAACATCACGGCAGGAAAGACGACCGAGATCGTTCAGGGTGTTGACGCCAAAGAGTTCAACTATTGGATCGGCGATGAGGAATATAAAGTCCATGATGTCTATGCGAAGGTTGAGAGCGCTAGCAAGTGGATCACAGTGAAGGATGGTGTCCTTACAGTCGGGGAGAACAAGACCGGTAGCGTACGCGTCGGAAAGGTTGTGCTTGACAACGGTCACACCTACATCTTCACCCAGATCGGAGCCAACGACTTCAAGGGAAGCTGGACGCTTTACTCGAAATTATTTGACCCTAACAAGACACTGGGTAAGGGTAACACCAATGCGGACAAAACTGTTGTCACATTCGGTGAGCCACGTCAGCGAGAGACCTTGAAGGATGCCGCTGGCAAAGAGCACACAAACAACCTTGGCATCAAGGGCCTTTATCTTGATTCGGTTCTGGACGCTTGTGTCGAGATTGACTACAATGAAAGGACTGTCAAATTCGGCGTGTTCTTTGACCGCCGCGCAGCCCAGAAAGCCGCAGACGGAAAGTTCTGCACATATATTCCTGAATGTTCTGGCGGAAACGGTTGGGGCAACTACAACTTTGCTCCTGGTGACAAGGGATTCTCCGATTCCAACTACGAGTGGCTCTGGTTCACGGTAAGCGAAGACCTGAAGACCCTAAAGTACCAGTACTATGGTGCAGGTCAGATGACCAGTAACGGCAAGTACTACATCTGCGGAATCTCTATTCCGAAGGCCACTTCAACCGACAAGGCTTCCATTGCAGGCAGCTATGACGTGATTTATCAGGCCAACTACAACGGAAGCAACGAAGAAAGCATGTACTTCAAGAAGTAATCCTGCATTCAGTCAATCCAACAAAAGAAGGCGACCGGAAACCCCGGCCGCCTTCTTTCTTTGGCAATGGCAGTTAAAAACATCACCTTAAAGCCCCTATCTGCTCTTTGGTAAGCCCGGTCAACTGTAGGATCTGCCCTATCGGCATACCGATTTCCAGCATGGCCTTGGCTACTTCGGTCTTACCTTCGGTTATTCCTTCAGCCTTACCTTGGGCCATACCTTGGGCCATACCTTGGGCCATACCTTGGGCCATGCCTTGGGCCTTACCTTGGGCCATGCCATCTGCGATTCCTTTGGCCTCTCCGTCGGCATAGCCTTTCTCGAAGCCCTTGCGCTCGGCGAATACGCGCTGCGCCAGAATGTCCCTCTCGTTCATCTTGTCGATCTCGTATTTAAGTTTCTTCTCCTTGTCGAACGCCGCCACCTCGCACGCCTCGGCGAGCCGTCTGGAGATTCCTCCGGCCTCCTCGATCCACTCCGGAATCTTTTGGAAGCCACCGCTGTTCCTGAATATGTAGAACAGCCTGTCGGACTCCGTCACGCACTCCTCCAGCGTCTTGGTGAACAGTGTCATCTCCACAAAGATAACACTAATTGTCTGATTCGCAACCATTCCGGTGCGTTTTTCCGTGAACTGCCAGTAGGAGATGAAGTGGTCGGTGTCCCAGAGCGACTCGTCGTCGTGCCTCAGGCGATAGTTCAGGAAGGAGACCACATAGACTGGGTGGAGCTTCCCGTACAGATCCCCCTCCGACAGTTCCAGATGGTACAGTCCTGACGCGTAATAGACGCACCTCTCGAAGAAGCTGTCCTCCTCCGAGGCCTGCATCTCCACGATGAACGTCCTGTCGTCCTTGTCCACACAGACCAGGTCGAGCACTGTCTTCTTCCCGTAGATCACATCCTGTTGCTGCTCCCGGTCGGAATATTCCTTGATGTCCTCGATCCTCGCCTCGGGAGGCAGAATCTGGTTCAGCACCCCGATGAGGATGTCCTTGTTGTTCCTGTCCGCGAACACGGCCTTGAAGCCCACGTCGCTCCGCAGGTTGACGAACGGAGCGAGCTCTTGTCTCTTTTCATTGAAATACATAGTTCAAATTTTAAACAAACATTTGAACAGCAATAATATGCACAATAAATGTAAAAAACGAAAAGAAACATATACGGATTATAAAAAACAGAAATATTTTCGGTTGTTACTCCCTTAAGTAACATGAAAAAAATAAGTTGCTTCAGATTAAGAGAAGATTTTCGAGGATAGATCTTTTTTTGAAGAAGGAGTGTGCCGGTGGCACATGACTGATGAGAAAAGAGATATATACCGAAAAGATTCCTTAAGATGATGCAGGTTATTTTTTGAAGGTTACTAAATACCACTTGGAACCTATCTAAGCGGCTAGCCCGATGGTTCGGGCTCACCAACCATGGTTCGGCAGACTCTGTTGCCGTACGCTGGCAGACGCTTTGACGAGCTCAGCGACCACCAGCGTATCAGAACCGAAGAGCTGCACAGCGCCCAAAAACTTTCTCCGAACGCAGTGGGGAGTAAGCGATTGAAAATCAATTACAAAAGCGAAGCCCTTTAGCTGATATCAGCTGAAGGACTTCGCTTAATATACTGTGAAACAGAGGCTTACCCTCCGCGGAAAGTTACTTTGCTTTTGCGGAAAGCGAGTATGGCTTGTCGGCAGGCTTCTGGCCGCGGGCCTTGTTCGGCTTGGAGGCCATGACGAACTCGAGGGTGCCTCCTTGGAGGAGGTCATCGCGGGTAATGTAGAGTTTCTTGAACTCAACGCCGTCGCGCAGTACCTTCTTGACATAGCGGTTCGTGTCGCTCACGCCGTCGGCCTTCACCTCAAGGGTCTTGCCGTTAGGAAGGGCGATACGGGCGTACGGAAGGTACGGAGCGCCGAACACGTACTGGTCGCTTCCGGGGCAGACAGGATAGAATCCAAGCACGCCGAAGATGTACCAAGCGGACATCTGACCGCAATCGTCATTCCCTCCCAATCCGTGAATATCAGGACGATACATCCTGTTGATGATCTCCCTCATCCAGTACTGTGTCTTCCACGGCTGGCTTGTCCAGGCATAGAGATAAGGGATATGATGGCTCGGCTCGTTGCCGTGTACGTAGCCACCGATCAGGCAGTCTTTCGTGATGTCCTCGTTGGTTGCGTAGGCATATTCAGGAAGATCGTGGTAGAAGAGTTCGTCCAGCGCGGAGATGAACCTCTTCTCGCCGCCCATCAGCGCCATCACGCCGAAAACGTCCTGCGGGGCGTGGAAAGAGAAGTTCAGCGAGTTGCCCTCGATGAAGCCCTCGCCCATCGTCTGCATGATGTCGAAATCCTTCTTGAAGGAGCCGTCAGCGTATTTCGGACGGGCGAAACCGAGTTCCGTGTCAAAGACATTCCTGTAATATTGCGCGCGTGCGAGATATTCATCGGCCACTTTCTCATTGCCAGTGAGGCAGGCGGTGTGCCAGATGGTCCAGTCATCGTAGGAATATTCCAGCGTGTTGCTGGCGGCGGTGGAGATCTTGTCGTAAGGCACATAGCCAAGCCTCATATATTCCCCAAGCCCGGCGTACCAGTTTGCTTTTGAGGTGGTTACCATCGCCTCAAGGGCGCGGTCGCGGTCGATGTCCAGCCCTTTGGTGATGGCGTCGGCCAGCACAGGGACGGCATGGTAGCCGCTCATGCACCAGTTCTCGTTGGCACAATGGCTCCAGACAGGAAGGAAGTGCAGCACGTTCTGGTCGTAGTGGGCCAGCATCGACTCCACCATGTCCCTGTCACGGTCCGGCTTGAACAGGGCCAGGAACGGATGCTCGGCACGGTAGGTGTCCCAAAGTGAGAACACTGTGTAGTTCGTGAAGCCGTCGGCCTGATGGATCTCGTGGTCGAGGCCTCTGTACTTCCCGTCAACGTCCATATAGACAGACGGGTTGATCATCGTGTGGTAGAGGGAAGTGTAGAACATCCTCTTCTCGTCCTCGGTTCCCTGGATCTCAATCTGGGAAAGCTCTTTCTCCCAAGCGGATGTCGCCTCGGCGGCGATCTGGTCGAAAGACTTCCCGGAGGCCTCCGCCGCAAGGTTCTTCAGCGCCCCTTCGGCACCTGTGGCCGACAGGGCAACCTTCACGGTCAGTTCCGGGTTCCTGGAAGTCGCGAACTTGAACCAGGCCACCAGCTTGCGTCCGGCCATCGCCGGGAAGTTGTGGTACTGGTTGAACTTGCTCCAGCCTCCTTTATAATTGATCTTCTCCCGGTCCGCGTAGCCATATTCAGAAATAGGCTGCGAGAAGGAGATCGCGAAGTAGGTGTAGTTTGTGCGGGCCCAGCCGTTGGTGATGCGGTAGCCGGTCAGGAGGGTGTCGTTCCGCACCTGAACCTCCGCCCAGAGGGTCTTGCCGTCGTAGTTGTAGATTCCGTGGATGAGATCCAGAATCACCTGTCCGTCAACTCCTTTCGGGAATGAATATTCATGGACTCCGACTCTCGTGGTGGCGGTCAGACGAGCCTTTACGCCATAGTCGTCCAGCGTCACCTCGTAGCGTCCCACCGAGGCTTTCTCCGTGGAGTGCGAGAAGCGGCTGCGGTAGCCGCCGTCCGGGTTGTCCGCCGTGCCGGGGTTAAGTCTCAGCGCTCCCGTGGTCGGCATCAGGAGGATGTCGCCCAGGTCGGAGTGTCCCGTGCCGCTGAAGTGGGTGTGGCTGAACCCGACGATCGTAGGGTCTGAGTAACGGTAGCCGGCACAATATTCATAAGCCCTCGGCTGGTATTTCCCGTTCACATTGTGAGGGATGGTGTCCGTGTCAGGACTAAGCTGGACTCCGCCGAAAGGCACGCACGCCCCCGGAAAAGTGTGTCCCATTCCGTCGGTGCCGATGAACGGATCTACATAACTTGCCTTGGAGGAAGGCTGCTGCGCGGACGCGCCTACGCAGAGAAGCAGGAACAATCCTGCGTTAAACAAATTAAATTTCATAGGTCAAATATACGTAAAACTATTGTTTTTTGTTAAATTGTGGCTAAATTTGTTTTTCATATCTTTGCGCCGAGAGTTTTTGGTACGCATTGGTTAAATCGGTTTATTATCAAGTAGGACTCATATATTAAAGATAGGTAACACTTTAATTAAACAACAAATTTTATAAAAACGTTTATGTCTTTCAAAAAGATCGCAATGACGCTTGCGCTCATCCTGAGCACCGTTGCGGCCGTGGCCCAGACCAAGACCGTCAAGGGTGTGATCTACGAGGAGGAGACTGGCGAGCCTATGCCGGGAGCGACGGTCTCCGTCGAGGGTTCCACCCGAGGTGTGATGACCGACCTTGACGGCTCGTTCGAGCTGACCGGTGTCAAGCCTACCGACAAGCTAAAGTTTGAGTGCCTTGGAAAGGAGACTCAGGTTCTGCAGGTCGGTACTATGACCAACTTCGTCGTGAAACTCAAAAACGCGGCAAACGAACTTGACGAGGTGACTGTGGTCGCCTTCGGTAAACAGAGGAAGGAGAGCGTCATCGGCTCCATCTCCACGGTTGATGTCAAGACCCTGAAGGTTCCTTCCAGCAACCTCACCACCGCCCTGGCCGGAAACGTGGCCGGTGTGATCGCCTACCAGCGTACCGGTGAGCCTGGCCAGGACAACGCCGACTTCTTCGTGCGTGGTATCACCACGTTCGGCGCGAACACCAGCCCTCTGATCCTCATCGACAACATCGAGCTTACCTCCACTGACCTCGCCCGCCTTCAGCCGGACGACATCGAGAGCTTCTCGATCATGAAGGACGCCACGGCGACGGCCCTTTACGGAGCCCGCGGAGCGAACGGTGTCATCTTCGTTACCACAAAGCGCGGCCAGGAAGGTCCGGCGAAGATCTTCGCCCGTGTCGAGACCTCGATCTCCGCCCCGACCGATGTCGTGGAACTCGCCGACCCTGTGACCTACATGAAGTCGTACAACGAGGCCATCTCCACCCGTGACCCTCTCGGAGAGTTGATGTACACCTACGACAAGATCGAGCAGACCGGAAAACCGGGCGCCAACCGCCTCATCTATCCGGCCAACGATTGGTACGATATGCTTTTCAAGGACTTTGCCACAAGCTACCGCGCAAACGTTTCAGCGCGTGGTGGAGGCAAGGTTGCGACCTACTATGTGTCCGGTGCCTACACCGAGGACACGGGTGTTCTGAAAGTCGATAAGCGCAACAGTTTCAACAACAACATCGACGACAAGAACTACACCCTGCGCTCCAACGTGGACATCAACGTCACCCCGACCACGAAGCTGGCTGTCCGTCTGACCGGTAACTTCAGGGACTATCAAGGCCCTCTGAACGGAGGTAGCGATGTCTACCGTCAGGTCATGCACTCCGACCCTGTGCTCTTCCCGGCCTACTACCCTGTGGACGACGAGCACGTGGGGATCCAGCACATCATGTTCGGTAACTACGAGGATGGCTCCTACATCAACCCTTATGCCAACCTTGTCAAGGGCTACAAGAACTACCAGCGCTCTCAGATGATCGCCGCCGTACAGCTTGAGCAGGATCTCAAGTTCATCACCAAGGGTCTGTCGTTCATGACATTGTTCAACCTCACAAGGTTGTCCGAATTTACAGTGAACCGCCAGTTCAATCCTTATTGGTACAGGCTGGATCGTTACGACTCCTACACGGGAGAGTACCACGTCAACCGCATCAACGAAAACGGAACGGACTACCTGACATATTCCGAGAGTGGGAAGACGGTGAGGAACACGATGTACTCCGAGACCCGCCTGAACTACAACCGCTCATTTGGAAAGCACGACGTGACAGGACTTCTGGTTTTCACCGCCAGCGAGTCCCTGACCGCCAACGCCGGCTCACTCCAGCTGTCCCTGCCATCGCGCAACGCCGGCCTTTCCGGACGTTTCACCTATGGCTACGACAAGAGGTATTTTGTTGAATATAACTTCGGCTACAATGGTTCCGAGCGTTTCCACAAGTCCCACCGCTGGGGATTCTTCCCTTCGGCGGGTCTCGCGTGGATGATGTCCAACGAGAAGTGGTTCAAGCCGTTGACCAAGGTGGTCAGCAATCTCAAGCTGCGCTACTCCTACGGTCTTGTCGGCAACGACAACATCGGCTCAAGCTCCAACCGTTTCTACTACCTGTCGGAGATGAGCATGAACAACAGTGGTCTGGGAGCATCTTTCGGCGAGACCAGAAACGTGAGCTACAACGGTATCGGAGTCGTGCGCTACGCCAACGAGGCCATCACTTGGGAGAAGTCCTACAAGAGCAACTACGCCCTCGAGCTGGGTCTATTCAAAAAGCTCGACATCATCGCCGAGTACTTCACCGAGCACCGCACCGACATATTCATGCAGCGCGCCGACATCCCTAACACCATGGGTCTCCAGGCCGCCGTCTACGGCAACATCGGCCAGGCCCGCTCTAAGGGTATCGACATCCAGGCCGACTACAAGCAGGCCTGGGCCAGCGGCCTCTGGGCATCCGCGAGGGCGAACTTCACCTACTCCACCGGCAAGTATGATGTCTATGAGGAGCCTACCTACCCTGAATCCTACCGCCAGCACGCCGGCAGGTCGATCAGGCAGACCTGGGGGTACATCGCCGAGCGTCTGTTCGTCGATGACGAGGATGCCGCCAACAGCCCTTCGCAGGCCGCTTTCGGTAGCCAGTACGGCGGCGGTGACATCAAGTACACCGACGTCAACGGTGACGGTGTGATCACCAACGCGGACATGGTGCCGATCGGCTATCCGACCTCCCCGGAGATCATCTACGGGTTCGGTGTGTCCCTCGGTCACAAGGGCTTCGATGTCTCGGTGTTCTTCCAAGGTCTGGGACGCGAGTCTTTCTGGATTGACGCCACAAGCGCCTACAGCACGAAGTACAACAAGTACGGAACAGCTCCGTTCGTCAACAACGGACAGCTTCTGAAGGCCTATTCCGACAGCCACTGGAGCGAGGACAACCGTGACATCTACGCCCTCTACCCACGCTACAGCGCCTACGAGAACCACAACAACACACAGGTCAGCACCTGGTGGATGAGGGACGGCTCCTTCGTCCGTCTCAAGCAGATGGAGTTCGGCTACACCCTTCCTCAGAAGCTTACCAACAAGATCCACATCGACAATCTCCGCGTCTACTTCCAGGGCAACAACCTCCTGTGCTGGAGCAAGTTCAAACTCTGGGATCCGGAGCTCGCCGGAGAGGGATTCAACTACCCGATCCAGAGGACTTTCAACATCGGTGTGAACGTGACATTCAAATAATCTTCGACTATGAACATGTGCAAGAATATTCATAAATCAATAGCGTCCTCCCTTGCGGCCGCGGCCTTGCTGCTGGGGTCGGCGGGCTGCAACGACTTCCTCAACGTGGTTCCTGACGACGGTCTGCCGTCGATCGAGACCGCCTTCAACCTGAGGTCTTCGGCCATCCGATATCTGGCCACCTGCTATTCCTACATGACCCTTGAGGGTTCTATGGGCAACGACCCGGCCATGCTCGGAAGCGATGAGTACTGGGATCTTTATGGCCGTACCACGACCAACACCTCCGGCCGTGTGCCGTTCACGATGTCCTACATCGCCAGAGGCAACATGACCGCCAACAGCGTGTTCGCCAACGACTGGGCAGACATGTACAAAGGAATCCGCTGCTGTGACATCTTTGTCGACAACATCGGTAAGGTCCCGGACATGGATGAGACGGAGAAGGCGCAGTGGATCGCCGAGGTGACATTCCTCAAGGCCTACTTCCACTTCAACCTTGTCCGCAAGTGGGGACCGGTCCCGATTGTACGCGAGAGCCTCCCTATCGACTCCTCTGTCGATGAGGTTCGTGTCCACCGCAACAACATCGATGAGTGCTTCGACTTTATCATTGAACTTCTGGACAAGGCGATGCCTGACCTTCCGCTCATCAATCCATCGGTTGATGAATATGGTCGCGTCAACAAGGCCATCTGTGCCGCCTTCAAGGCCAAGGTAGCGGTCTACGCCGCCAGCCCGCTTTTCAACGGCAACTCCGAACAGGCGGCTCTCGTGGACACAGACGGAACCACGAGGCTGTTTCCGGAGAAGACAGATGATGAGAAGCTCGTCCGTTGGACAGCCGCCATGGAGGCCTGCCGCGAGGCCATCGCAGTCTCCGAGGAGGCCAACATCTCCCTCTACGAGGGCGATGACATCACCTACCGCATGACAGACTCCCTCAAGACTACTTTGACCCTCCGCAACGCGTTCAACCAGAAGTGGAACAGCGAGCTCATCTGGGGCAACACACAGCCGAATCCCAGTACAATGAATATCTACCACAAGCTCTGCATGCCGATCCTCAACGGGTTCACCGACATGCTCGGAGGCTACATATTCATCGGCGTTCCGCTCAAGATCGCAGAGCAGTTCTACACCGTGCACGGGCTTCCTATCGCCAACGATTCCGAATGGGCGAACATCAACCCGATGGATCTGCGTGTCGGCGATGACCAGCATGCCTACTACATCTGCAAGGGCTACACCACCATCAAGCTCAACTTCGACCGAGAGCCGAGGTACTACGCCTCTCTCGGATTCGACGGAGGCAACTGGCTCGGGCAGCTTGGTAACTTCAACGACCTCAAACCGGAGGATGTTCACTATGTGGCCTGCCGTGTGGGTGGAGTCCATGCCAAGAGAGGCAACCAGACCGGTCCGGTGACGGGTTTCTTCCCGAAGAAGCATTTCCCTGTACAGGCTACATGGACAGGAACAAACACATTCACAGGACCCGGAACCACATGGTATCCTTGGCCGATGATCCGTCTGTCCGACCTCTACCTCCTCTATGCCGAGGCGATCAACGAGGCGGAAGGTCCGAACGGAGCGCACAGTGGTGACCTGTTCAAGTACATCAACGCCGTCCGTGAGCGCGCGAAGATCCCTGACGTGAAGACCGCCTGGGACACCTACAGCAACAGCCCGGGTTATTACAACACAAAGGTCGGAATGCGCGCCATCATCCACAGGGAGCGTCTCAACGAGCTGGCTTTCGAGGGTCAGAGGTTCTGGGATCTTCGCAGATGGAAGGAGGCCGCCGCCGAGTACCAGAAAGGAATATACGGGTTCGACATCACCGCCAAGAATCCTGAGGACTACTACGTCAAGAAGTTCATCTACGAGCAGAAATTCGGTCTCAAGGATTACTTCTGGCCAATTTACACACCTTACATCGAGGTCAATCCAAACCTCGTGCAGAACATTGGTTGGTAACAGTTAAGAATCATAGCAAATGAAAAGAACAATAGTTGCATCTACAATAGTTTCCGCCCTGCTTCTGGCTTTCGGCTGCGCCGAGGACAACCACGGAAGGCTCGACCAGCTTGATGAAAGCCTCCCGGCCCCGCAGCCTGTGGAGGTAACAAAGGTAAAGCCGATAAGCGGAGGAGCCGTCCTCTGGGTCAAGATCCCGGATGACAAGAACATCAAGGGCGTGGTTGCCTCCTACACCCGTGGCGGTGTCAATGTCGAGGCCAAGGTCTCCCGCTACGTGGACAGCCTCAAGGTCGAGGGTTACGCCGACACCGATGAGCATGAAATTGAGGTGTGTTCCTTCAACGTGAACGAGGTTAAGTCCAAACCTGTGACTGTCAAGTTCACTCCGGAGACTCCGGCCATCCGTAAAGTGACACCGACCATGATAGCCGCCGCCGGAGGCGTGAAAGTCAAGATCACAGGCAACGACAGCAAGTCTGATCTTGCCGTCTGTCTGCTTCGCGACGAGAATGTGGACAACGCCGGCAAGCCGGTAAGTGATATAAAGTGGAAGGAGGTCACAACCCTCTTTACGGCCAGCAATGACATAACCCTCACACGAAGGGGAATTGAGGCCACAGAGGCTGTGTTCGGAGTATATGTGCGTGACCGTTGGGGGAATATCTCCGACACTGTCAAAACAGTGCTGGCTCCGCTGCCTGAGATTATGATTCCTAAGGCGGCGACGGCAGTGGATGTTGACGGCAAGCCAGGGAACGCCAAAGGCTTCTCCTATAACAGTGGCGCAGTCTGGAGTCTCGACGACAATCTGTTCAAGTATGAGGCGGAGAGGTCTTCCTTCCCTGTCAAAGGTCTCTGGGATGGTTCCGGAGAGTCGAAATCTCCGCATTTCCTTGCCGTCGACAAAGCTCCTATACCTTGCTGGTTCACAATTGATCTTGGGTGCGAGGTGGAACTCAGCCGTATCGCCACTCTTCCACGAATTGACTATCCACAGATCTTCGGTGACGCGCACATCCGTAACTTCGAGTTTTGGGGCAGCAACAATCCGTCCGGTGTTCCCGGAGAGGGAGAACACGGCTTCGATGACAGCTGGAAGTGCCTTGGCAAGTTCATCCAGTTCAAACCATCCGGCTATCTTGATGATGGCACACCTGGAGTTGTCACCCAGGAAGACAGGGAGTATTTCAACAAAGGCAATGATTTCGAGTTGGACAGCGAGGCCTATCCGTATGCCTACTACCATTTCCGCTACCTAAGGGTAGTCCTAACATCTTACGTGGCATGGGAAATGCCTGACGCGGCCAATGCCGCCGCACAGTTCGGAGAACTATCTCTTTATGGACGGGTAACCAAAACAGATAATTGAGACTATGAACACAGGAAAAACATATTTGAACATTTTCTTGACCGTAGGGGTGGCCGTCGCGCTCTCCTCTTGCGGTGGTCAGGACGAGATTTATAAGGAGTGGGTCAAGAAGGGCGGCTACGATTATCCGGCCAAGGCCATCAACCTTTCTTCTGTGATAGGCTATAAGAGTGTGATAATCAATTGGGAGAAGCCGATGGATCCGGCCGTCACCACGGCCACCCTTTTCTGGGACAACTACGCAAGTTCACAGAGCATCGACTACGCCGACTATCCTGATGGAAAGGTCTCTATGGGGGTCGGAAACCTTGAGGACCGATCTTACACTTTCGACATCGTAAACTACGACGCGGTCGGCAACAAGTCCCTCGCCGCCGAGATCACTGTCTCTCCTTACGGTGACAGCTGGATGGTATCCCGCTCCGAGCGAACTGTCACTTCCGCAAGGATGGACGGCAGGGATGCCAAAATCGTGATGTCCAAGGCCACGGACGAGATGGTCGCCACACGCTTCCGCTACAAGAACCTTCAGGATGAATGGGTCGAGTGCGAGACGATCCTCAAGCCGGGCGAGAACGAGGTGACCTTCCCGAACGCCCTCAGAGGCAAGAGGTTTGAATATTCATCCTCTTTCTGCCCTGCGGCGGGAAAGGACACTGTCTGGAGCCACTGGACGAAATCTGTTGACGGCATCTCATATGCTTTGGACGGCAAGAGGTGGAATGTCGCTGTCACAAAGAACCAGTATTTCGGAATCAATGTGGTAGACAACATTTTTGACGGTAACAAAGATCTCCATGCTTTCAGCTGGCATAGCTCCAAATCGGACGCTACAAAGAATATATTCCCAAAAATACTTTCAGTTGACACGCAGAAAGCGTTCGGCGAGGAGTATTCATTCACTCGATTCGAGTTTTATGAGCATCCTGACCAACCGACACTTCGTTACATCAAGGATATCGTCATCTATGTCGGCTCAACATACTATGACCCTGATGACAATGATTATCTCAATCACTATGGTATCCCGTTCATAGGCACTCAGTTCAGCACGGAAGGCAAAGTTTCTACGGCATCTGCCACGCAAGGAGCGTCAGGACGTTATTTCTCCATCGTGTTCAAGAATTCATGGAACACCAAGGACGGCTTCATCGATCTTTGGGAACTCGTCCCTTACGGCTACATCCCTTCGCAGGCTGATTAAAAATGACAGGTAAAATGAAAAGTGTTATAAGAGCCACAGTCTCTGCACTGTTTGCGTCAGCGCTGATGCTGGTTTCCTGCGGCAGCTACGACGACACCGAACTTAAGAACAAGGTGAATGAGTTGGAGAACCGCGTGGCCAAACTTGAGTCGGCGGTCAACGCCAACACTCAGTCCATTCTGGCACTCGTGGAGGCGTCCAAAAGCAACGATGCTGTCACTGGTTTCAGCGAGCTGACCGACAAGTCAGGCTACCTCATCACCTTCGCCTCCGGCAAGAGCATCACGCTCTATCATGGCAAGGACGGCCAGAACGGCGCCACCCCTGTCATCGGCGTGAAGGCTGACACTGACGGGATCTATTACTGGACAGTGGACGGTGAGTGGCTCCTCTCCGGCGGGAGGAAAGTGAGGGCCGAGGGGAAGGACGCCGTCACTCCCAAGTTCAAGATAGAGAACGACAACTGGTTCATCTCCCAGGACGGAGGCAAGACCTGGACGAATCTCGGCAAGGCCAAGGAGAAGGACATCTTCAAAAGCGTGTCCCTTGATGGTGGATTCGTGAATGTCGTGCTGGCTGATGGGACTGCTTTCAAGATCCCCGTGTCAGACGGCAGCCTTGTCTCGATGATCGGCTGCATCAACGTCGTTCCGACACATTCGGACGGAGCGGCACGTGTCATCAGGAGAAACGGCTGGAACACCCTCACGATTAAGTACGAGGTTCTGCCTTCCGGCACTCTGGCCAAACTCTCCGAGGGCGGCGCTGTGAAATATTCGGTGAAAGCGTTCTACACCGCTACCAAGACTGCCGTTGGGGATGTCGTTGACCTTGAGGTGACGAATTCTTCCGTCAGCGGCGACTTCCTGACAGTCAAGGTGAAGTGCGACGCTCTCGACAATGCGTTCTTTGACGGAAGCCTTGCCGCAAGTGTGTCACTTCATGTCTCCGACGGCATAGGAGACGTGGCATCGGCATACACGCCGATAGTCTTCGGCGGCGAGGTCGTGGTCTCCAAGGATTTCGACGCCAAAAATATAGTGCTTTCACTCGGCGTTGTCAGCGATGTCCACGTCAATCCTCAGTGGACGGCGGACAAGTGGAAGTCCGCTCTTCAGCAGCTCAAGGCCAAGGCTCTTGAGAATGACCCGGACGGATTGGCGGGTGTTCTTGTCGCCGGTGACCTCATCGACAACCCTAACAACACCCAGCTGTCCCTCTTCAAGTCAACCCTTGAATCTGAGCTGGACGTGAAGAAGACTCCGCTTGTCTACACGGTCGGCAACCACGATGTGCCGAGTTATGCCTGGGCCGCGACCATGCCGTCCGATGTCACGTACATGAGGAATATGTTCGGCGACGATTACTACCTCTATGACAAGGACCAGGACATGAGAACCCGCTATGAGGCTCGCCATTGCGTTGTCGGCGACTGTCACATCTTCAGCGTCTCACCGAACGGAGACCAGCCGATCGTCTATGATCCGGCGGTTGTGTCATGGCTTGACAGCCAGCTTGCCGCCGTCACTTCCGCCGAGCCTGACAAGTACGTGATCCTGATCACCCATCCGATGATCAAGAACACAGTCTATGGCAGCCGTCTCGGCGAGGAGGGAGGAATCTGGTCATCATCCTTGTCTCACTACTGGGCGACGGACGCACTGACACCGGTTCTGAAGAAGTACCCTCAGGTCATTGTCTTCGGTGGCCATCTTCACTTCCCGCTGAACGATCCCCGCAGTGTCTGGCAAGGCGATTTCACGGTCTTCGGTTGTGGCTCTGTCCGTTATATGGCCATAGAGAACGGCAAGTATGAGGACATGTCCAGCGCCACCGTGATGAAGGACTGCAACGACTTCTCGCAGGGCAACCTGCTCCAGTTCGACGCCAGCGGTAATATGCGTGTGCTGAGGATGGACTTCTACAACAAAGATGTCATCGGGGAACCTATCGTGTCCTCTTATCCGACATCCGACAAGGGGCACCTGACGAAATACAATCACACGACACTCAGCCTTGCCAACGCGGCTCCGTCACTGTCAACGTTAAACGTTGATGTTACAGATGGAATCGCCACGGCTAAGTGGGCCGCCGGCACGGATGACGAGTTCGTGCATCATTACGTGCTCACCCTCAAGAAGGGTGGCGCTGTCGTGACGACCATGAAGATCCTCGCCGACTTCTACAAGAGCGCCAAGACCTCCGGGATGAGGAAGGAGTGGACCCGCTCACTCGGCAACGTCACGGATGGGACTTACGAGCTGACCCTTGAGGCTTTCGACTCTTGGGACGCAGCCGCGAAACCGCTCAAGAAGACTTTTCAGGTTGGTTCTACATCCAACAGTCTTTGGACAAATGATGAGGCTGGAAGCAAGTCTGTCTCCGGAGGCAGCGGCAACGCTTCGGAAGGTTGGCTGACATATTCCAATGGCACGCTCTCTTGGATCGCCAACACCACCGGCAAGCCAAGAACGGCGAAGATCACCCTCCCTGACGCTACTGAATATTCAGTGACCCAGATCTCCGCTGATGACTTCAAGGGCGGCTGGACGCTTTTTTCCAAGAGGTTTAATCCGAAGGGGACTTTAGGTGGCAGCAACAATAACGATGCTGTCGAGAATGTGGCGAACAAGACCGTGGTCACATTCGGGGAGCCTCTTAAGAAGGAGACTCTGAAGGACGCTTCCGGTTCCGGGCACACTAACAATCTTGGCATTAAAGGATTGTACCTTGACTCTGTGCTGGATGCCTGTGTTGAGATTGACTATGAGGGGAAATCTGTCGACTTTGGCGTTTTCTTGGACCGTCGATCGGCCCAGAAGGTTGCCGACGGGAAATTCTGCGCTTATATTCCGGAATGCTCCACAGGCTATTGGAGTGGTTATGTCTTTGCTCCTGGCGACAAGGCTTTTTCCGACACCAACTACGAATGGCTTTGGTTCAGGGTCAGCGATGACATGAAGACGATGAAGTATCAGTATTACGGCTCCGGCCAGAAGACCAGCAACGGAAAGTACTACATCTGTGGAATCTCCATTGTGAAGGCGACATCAGCCGACAAGTCCTCCATAGCTAGTAGCTATGACGTGATCTATCAGGCGAACTACAACACCGATAACGCTGAAAGCATGTACTTTACAAGAAACTAAGTTTTATATCTCTAATCACTAATTTTTTACAAAATGAAATCACACTTGTTAACACTGACGCAGGCGGTTCTCGCGATTTTCGCGTTTTCCTCATGCGAAAAGGACCCCGACTACGGCGATCCTGCAGTTAAGGTTAATCCGGGTGAGCTGAATTTCAAGGTTGAGGGTGGTTCGCAGACCGTAAACCTCACGGCGACAGTCGAATGGACTGTCTCGATTTCGGCCTCTTGGGTTAAGGTTGAACCTATGACGGGAGATCCTTCCAAGGATCTTCAGCCTGTGATGGTTACGGTTTCCAAGAACGATGACATCGAACGCACCGCCGTCGTGACATTCAAGCAGGCAGACGGTGCCCTCACCGGGAAGCTTACGATCAATCAGGAAGCCTACATTCCTGAGATGAAGACAATTGATGTGGCTTCCTTGACAAAGATGACGAACATCTACAAGTACCAGGCGTTCCAGCTCACAGGAGTTGTCAAGAACCTCAAGTCTGACGGAGCGTTCAACCTCATCGACAACACCGGCTCTGTTCAGGTCGCCGGCCTCAGCGCCTCAGAGGTTGCCTATGGCACTCAGGGCGGCAAGCTCGAAAATGTGAAGGAGCGCGACACCGTCACCATCATCGGTTATTATGAGGGAGGCAAGCTCGTATATGCCTATCTCGTGAAGGTTGAAGGCTACTTAGAGCCAAGCCCTGACACAGCCGAGACGAAGGCGTTCCCTTACACCGCCGACTACAAGACCGCCGAGAACGGTGTCATCGTCAACAACCAGATATTCCCTCTGGCTTTCGATGCCCTTTGGTCTTGGAGCGCCTCGACAGGTTGGCAGGCCTCCGGAAACAAGAATGATGTGGACTACACGACAGAGGCAACTTTATACACTGAGAAAGTTGACCTTAAAAATGCAGAGAAGCCGATATTGGTTTTCGAACACATGGTCGGCAGAACTTTTGCGGACATGGATGTGGCGAAAGAGCAGACTTCCGTTTGGGTGAGAAAGGAAGGTGGTGAATGGAACAAACTTGCCATCACTTTCTCTTACCCGGATGAACTTGGCGAACAGACTGTTTCTGAGGACATCAAGCTTGATGCGTATATCGGATCCGTAGTACAGTTCGCATTTAAGTACACCAGCGAAGAGGGTAAGTCCGCCGGTATCTGGCAGATTCTCAAGATTGAGGTAAAGAAGAACGAGGAACCTACTCAACCAGACAATTCCACTGGTACTGAGGATTATGACAAACCAGGCTGGGATTGGAACAAGTAATCTTTGAATTGGATTTAAGATGAAAAAGACTATAAAAATGTTTTTCGCAGCCGCTTTTGCGATAGTTTCAGCGGCTTGCGCCCGTGAGGAAATCTTCGAGAGCGAGATGACCAGAGGAGAGTCGAGGACTTTCACCTGCGCTATTGACGAGGATGCCCAGACTAGAACGGAAATTACCAAGCAAGGAAAGACCGTCTGGAAAGAGGGTGACAGGATTCTTGTTTCCAATGGAACAGAGTCTGACACTCTTACAGTTGACTCAAAGTTTGCTGGACAGAAGTACTTCGAGTTCACAACGACACTTCAGGGCAAAATTTATGTGGTTTATCCTTATAACTCTGTAAAAGAAATCAAAGACGGCAAGTTCACTCTTGAGATTCCTGAGGTTCAGAACGGTGAGTTCGGCAGCGCCAACATTGCATGCGCCATAGCGGAAGACAGGTATGTCAAGATGAAGAATGTGACCGCAGTTCTGAAGTTCAGGGTGCCAAAAGAGGTGATTACCCCGGTGACATCAGTAGTGATCAATTCGGTTGACAATAATGTGGCGGGACAGTTCAATGTGGATCTTACGAGCGGCACGCCGGTCGTTGAGACCCCGGCGGAGAACACGTACACGTCAAGTGTCACCGTTAAGACGGACGGCAACAATGGTAATAACTTCTATGCTACCGTCATTCCTGGAACATACAAGGCCGGATTCACGATGTCCGCTGTCACCCTTGACATCAACAAGGCCATCGAGAACAAAACCACTGTCTCAGACAAGGAACTCAAGGTCAACGCTTACTATGACCTTGGAAACATCGGAGCGAATCTCCAACCTCTTGGTGGGGATGGATCTGCCGCCAAACCTTACCTGATCAACAACTACGCCGAGTTCCTGATGTTCACCAGCTATGTGAACTCTGGAAAGACTATGCGCGGCCAGAGCGTCAAGCTGATGAATGACATCAAAGGTGTGAAGACTTCTGTCGGAAGCATCAAGTTCGAGAAAGGCATTGTTGGTGTCGGTAATGAGATTGCCAAGGGTAATATTCCTTTCCAGGGAGAGTTTGACGGTAACGGCAAGACTGTCACAGTGGATCTCAATGTAAAAAATGTAGAGGAGGCTACCGGCCTATTCCCTAATTTAGCCGACTCCGCCTATATTCACGATCTGACTGTCGCGGGAAGTGTAACCTCAACCTATAAGCATGCGGCAGGTCTCAGCGGCTTCGTGCGCGTTCATGGAAAATATGATGGCAAGGTGTCCATCAGGATCGTTAACTGCAAGAACACCGCTACAGTAACTGGCGATAATTATATGGGAGGCCTTATAGGATGGATTGACAACACAAATAAGGCTGCGAATACAATCTCTATCGAGAGTTGTTCAAATGAGGGGACAGTAACTGGTAAAAATCTTTATGTCGCTGGACTTGTCGGTTATCTTTCTTATGCGAACCTTGTCAAGTGTTCAAATACGGGTTCAGTTAAATCCTCTGTATTTGTTGGAGGACTCGCAGGTCATTCTTATATGGGAACTATTCTGGATTGCACTAACAGCGGCGATATTACTGCAACTTATACAGCTGGAAATTTCTATTACTATAAAATTGTAAATAAAAAGTATAAGTGGTATGTGGATAATCGCGGTGGAGCAGCAGGAATAGCTGCATTTGCCCAAAATATGACAATTAAACGTTGTTCAAACTCCGGAAAGATAGAAGGGATAAATAAGATTGGAGGCATTGCTGGAGCATCATTCTGGTCGAGTGTTTATTCTTGTAAGAATAGCGGTGCTGTTAAGGCAACGGAGCAGGCGGCAGGCGGTATTGTAGGTTGGGCATACATTCAGTCGTTGATATATGATTGTTTGAACACAGGAGATATTTTTAACGAAAAATATCAAGCAGCGGGCATAGTCGGTCAGGCTCAAAATCTTGGTACAGCAGCGGTGAGAATCAAAAAGTGCGTGAATGAAGGGAAATGTACAGCGAAAGCAAATGGGGCAGCTGGCATTCTGGGCTATGCCCAGCCGTATAACAATGGTGGTACTACGGGTGCTACATTGTTCGTGGAGGATTGCATAAACAAAGGAGAAATTACGGGATCAGAATATTCAGGTGGTATTGTAGGTGCTGCTAACCCTATGTATCCAAGCATAACCTGGGCAAAATTATTTGTCCTTAACTGTGAGAACCATGCAAAGGTTTCTGGTACCAAAACAGGAACTAAAGCAAATGTGTTTGTGGGAGGTATTCTTGGTGGTTCTATGGGTACCAATTGGGTTAAGCAAGGAATTAATATCAGCAACTGTCTGAACACTGGGGATGTTTTGTATGCGGATGCCACGGCTCTTTACCCTAACGCAGGTGGAATTGCTGGTAGACTGTACCAAGGCAACCCGGGAGGAACCGGATTATTCAACTGCTACAATTCTGGTAAGGTCGGTCCAGTTTCCGGCTCTCCTGTCAAGGGTGGTCTGTATGGTGGCATTATCGGTTATGCGCAGAACGGCGGAGGTAGCGGTCCTGTCATTGGCAATGACTACTATCTTGATTCCTCTTGCGATCAGATGACCGGCAATGACTCAAAATACTCAGATTATGGTTGTATTTCTTCTGTTGGTTCAGAGGGGCTTCTTAGAACTCCGCTAACATACAAAGACGTGAACTATGACAAGGTTGTTGACATTCTTAACGCCTGGAGAAACGGCAACCTTTCTTACTATTCCTGGACAACCGGTCCTAAGTTTGTCTATCCTTCCTACTCTGACTTCGGAAGCGGAGACTATGACCTTGGCAACGGTGGACAGATCTAATTAGAGGAGGAATCAAAATGAAAAAGAAAATATTTGCGTTAATCGCTTTCGCCGCCGCTTTTGTCGGCTGCTCAAAAGAGGCTTCCGAGACTCCTTCTCCTGCGCTTGAAGGACAGAAGTTTGTCATCACGGCCTCTGTAGGAGATCCTATGACAAGGCTCGGCTACACTGAGAATGACCAGAATGGCTTCACCGCCAAGTTCACTTCGTCGGAGAAGATAAGCCTTTATTTCCTTAAGGCCGACAACAGTGTCGCTCTCAGCCGTGTTCTCAGCATCAATGGCTATTCAATCTCGGATGATGGCAGAACCGCCAAGTTCGAGACCACGGATCTTACGATCCCTACAGACGCTGTCAAGCTCGCCGCTTATCTCTATTCAGGTACCGGCTCAACCTACACTGATGAGAAGGCCACTACCGACCTTAGCCTTCAGGCTAATCTCGGCGCCGCTCAATCCCATCATATTCTTTATGCGACGTCTAATGTTGCCGACATCAAAACCGATGCGAATGGTGTTGCTGTAGCGAATCTCAAGTTCGCCTACAAAACAGCGCTTCTTCGCTTCACATTGACTTTCCCTGAGGATGTTAAGGTTACGATGGACAAGAATACCGTCATCACCCTCAATAATGCCGGTAACACTGTACACAATGCCCTTGACATCGTTTGGGGCGAACTGGCCGAGACAAGTGCCAAGGGTGATATTGTTTTCTATCCTACTGACACTTTGGGCAAGAAGAACGTCGCAGTCGCTTATGCCTGTGTCTGGGCTGCCGACAATTTTAAAGACAGCAAGATTTCCGTGGCTCAGGGTGCAGACACCTACAGTGTTGCTCTTGAACTCAAGAAGGAGACCCTGGAGGCTGGTAAGGTCTATGATGTTACCAGAACCATAACGAATGTAGTTAAACCTGTAACTATGTGGACCAATGATGATGCTGGTTCGGTTGAATTCAAATATAGCGGTGGCGAGGACTTGACAAGTGATTGGCTTTCCTGCAAGGAAGGAAAGATTTCATGGACAGCCAACACTACTGGGGCTTTGCGTAATGCCAAGCTCACATTCAAGAATGGTTCTTCATTCGAGATGTGGCAGGCGAATCCTAAGGATCTGGTCGCTACTTTCGTTGGTGCTTACACCCTTACCGGTGATGTCAGGACTCCTACCAAGGGCGGTGCCGCGACAAAGGCAACGACAGATAATCAGGCTGGTGTCAAGTATGGGACCTTGGGTGGTGTAACGAAAGGATCCTGGTATGATCAGGCGTGGATTGCAGATGGTAAGGGTGCCAGCATTGACATCACCCTGGAGGCTGCGGAAGGTGAACACGTAATGTGTGCCAAGGGCATCTACGAGAATCTCGTGATGCCTGTCGATCTTCTCATCGACTACGAGAAGCAGACTTTCGGGATGAATTTCGTCATCGAGAACAAGGCTTATCTTATCACTTCAGGAATGTATAAAGATCTTGGTCAATATGCTGCTTTTGCGACTGAACTCATGGAGGGCAGCAACTGGTGCCTTGGATTCGGCAACGGTGGCGCGTTCAACTATTATGGTTCAGTAGATCTTTCCTCCGGCAACATCGTTGTCAAGTTCGCAAAAGGTCAGAAGTGCGCTGCCTTCAAACAATATGATGTAGTCGGTATTCTCGTGAATAGATACGCTTCCGAAAGCACCGCAGGAGCCGCTCTTATCCGCTCATAGAAGAGTGCTTATGCCTTTAAGAACCTCAAATTGTCTGGCGCGGCCTACGCAAGAGTGATCCAGAACGATTTCACCATCACCAAGAAGTAATTCCAGCACTGTATGCCCTCTGGCTCATCCCGGTCGGCATTCCCATTATCCCCAATCCGGGCGGCCTATTGTGGCCGCCCGTTTTTTCCTTTCACATACTTTGCTTTCCCACACAACGTGAGACATCGTTTCATTTTCATTCGCACCTAGAACTCTACATCATTGACGAACAGCCATTTTGCTATTCTGGGTATGAATATATTCGCACACTTAGAAGTCATAGATTCCGTTGTAGGCCATTCTGTGGCTCATTAATTCTCCCAAGTGTGAATAATCGCGCACACTTAGAAATGCATTAGTCTAATAATCACCGACTTGCAAGTCCAGGTGTGAGAATATTCGCACACCTAAAAGTCGCTGCCTTCATCGCAAGGCATCCTGTTGCCTATTTGTAAAGTGAAAAATCTTCCACACCTGAAAACATATCTGCTTAATAACCAGCAACTCACTGTTCTGTGTGCGAGAATACTCACATATCCGAGGGAAACTTTCTCATTGTGGTACTTTCGGCGGCTTCCAGAAGTTCCCTGAGTGGATCGAGGAGACCGGAGGTATCTCCAGAAGGCCGCCTGGATAGGTGTGAGATCATATCCATTTGATTATTATGGAGAATGTGTTATATTTCCTCTATAAAAAAGTTTCTTTCTTATGGGACGGGCGTAAAAATCGCAGATTTTATGTAAGTTTGCAGGTAATGCTGGAATTGTAAGATTATGATAACCGATGATTCATCACTGTTTGATTCTTTGAATCAGGATATATTGAATCTTGGTTTTTCGCCTCTATTATGCGCAGGTACAGTCCATTTAGTTTCTCTTTTAATTCATCGTTATCATCTTCGACCTCACCACGTTGATGTTTTATTGCCAAAGAATCGTCTTTCATTTTTAATGTCAAATAGGGCTTGGACACATCAAGATTATTGTCAACGAGCAAGAACATGGTATTATCTTTGGCATCAGTTTGGACATAAAGTTTAGTCCAACCAACATCTTTTAACCTACATATTTCAATTAAAATTTAGATGCTTTAACCATCCTCATGCATCGTTATATTCGGTTTTAAATTAATGGCAGAACCATTTTTGAGTGTAACGACAGGCGTGTGATGATCATATAGCCTATATGTGTTTATTGCGAAAATAACATTTTGATGGAAATATCAAAATTCTTTTTACTTGTTAATATGCCGACATCATCTATCGTCCATCAGTTCACGGATTTGTAATATTCATTGAAAATCATTTTCTTTGCAGTTATGAGAGAAGATTTGTCACAGGTGCTTGATCAGGTGCGGAAGGTCGCCAATGAGACTGTTCCGCAGGGCGGGTGCGTCTTTCTCTTCGGATCACGGGCACGGGGCGACTTCAGAGCAGATTCGGATTGGGATTTTCTGGTCATTCTTCAAAAAGACAGAATTGAGAAAAGCGACTACGACAGTGTGATATATCCATTGACCCTCCTTGGATGGAAGTTAGGTCTTGATTTTGTGCCTGTCATCTACACGGAAAACGATTGGAACAACCGTAAGGGCACTTTGTTCTATCATAATGTTCAAACAGACTCAATAAAAATTATTTAACCATGAATGAAGAGGAGAGACGGGTGATTGTTGATCAGGAAATGGTGAAAGCTCTGAAATTTCTGACTGATGCCGAAGAATTGGCAAGGTTGGAAATGTGGAACGTGGTGGCGAACAGGGCGTATTATGCGCTTTATCACGCAGTGATGGCGATGATGGTTAATGATGGATTTTTGCCCAAGACTCATAGTGGCCTTATTACCGAGTTTGGCCGGGAGTATGTTATTACAGGAAAAATTGATCCGAAATATTCAAAGGTTCTTTCTCAAATGAGGTCTATAAGGGAGAATTGTGACTATGATGTCTTTTATTATACCTGTAAAGAAGAAATGGAGCCTGTTTTGATCACCGTAAGGGAATTGATCGAACTCATCAATGAACGGATTAATGACAGCGCTTCGAAAAGATGACTTGTAATATTTAACGATGTCACCGCATTATCTGAACGAATTCCACAAGCGCAACAGTCAGGCCTGTCGAAAGGATCTACAGTCCTTACGGCGGCAGCGATTATCTGTAGAGGATGTCCTCCGACAGAGTCGGATGTTCGGCAGATCTACGACACGGATGATCTTGTCGGAGACGGTCGAATCCAAGAACGTTTAGTTGAGTTAGATATTTCATCTATAAGCCAATTGAAGCAAACTCTGCGGTAAGCCCATTTTTTATCGACTTACCGCAGAGTTATTCATAATAAACCTTGCGGAAAGTCGATTTTTTTTAACTATGCGCAAGGTTATCAATAAATATCATGAAGGTAATAGGCAGAAAATCAGAGATTGGGCAAATCCGGAAGTTGTATGATTCCGGAAAATCAGAGTTTGTTGTTGTCTATGGAAGACGGCGCGTGGGAAAGACTTTTCTGGTGAACCAGTTCTTCGACAATAAATTCCTTTTCAAGGTGACCGGGCTTGCGGTCAAGGACAAGGCCGCACAACTTGTCAATTTCGGAGAGGCTCTCAAAAAACAGGGCTCGCCCCTTTGCCCTTACCCGAAAACCTGGATGGAAGCGTTTGGCTTCTTGAAGACGCTTATCGATAGTTCAAAGGTGAATGGACGCAAGGTCGTGTTCATTGATGAGTTGCCGTTCATGTACACCAATCGATGTGATCTGGTCGTGGCGATCGAGCATTTCTGGAATGACTGGGGATGCACGCAAGACAATCTTATGCTGATTGTCTGCGGCTCCGCCACATCGTGGATAACAAAGAAGATCCTCCGGAACAAAGGCGGTCTGCATAACAGGGTGACAGGAAAGATCTACCTCAGACCGTTCAATCTGGCGGAGTGCAAGGCCTATTTCAAGTCGGCCGGCATCAGCCTTGATGAGAAGGATATCGCGGAATGTTACATGATCATGGGCGGGATTCCTTACTATCTCAGCCTCTTTGAGAAAGGGAAAAATCTCGCGCAGAATGTGGACGAAATGTTCTTCAAAAGGAAAGGCAAACTGGACGGAGAGTTCGACAACTTGTACGCCTCCCTGTTTGAGAATAGCGAGGATTATATGAAGGTTATCGAGGCGCTCAGCCGCAAGAACGCCGGCCTGACCAGAAAAGAGGTCATAGCGGCGACAGGGCTTCCTGACGGAGGTGGCCTTAGCACTATCCTGTCTGACTTGGATGACTGCGACATAATCCGGAAATATAAGGCCTTCGGTAAAAAAGAAAATGATGCTGTCTATCAACTGACGGATTTCTACACAATCTTCTACTACAAGTTCATCAAGAAATATGGCACTTCGGACAAATCTTTCTGGTCCTACCAGACCGGCACCACCCTTCATAATGCTTGGGCAGGAATCGCGTTCGAGAGACTGTGCATGTACCATCATATTCAGATAGAGAAAGCGCTTGGCATTCAAGGCATAATGACGGAAGCATCGTCCTGGCGTTCGGAAAGCGCGCAGATAGACTTGGTGATAAGCCGCGCCGACCGTGTCATAGACCTCTGCGAGATCAAATTCTGGGAAGGCCCTTTCTTAATCACAAAAAAATACCGTCAGGAACTGGACAACAAGATCAACTCCTTCCGCGACTCCCTCAAGCTTCGCCGGACCATCCACCTTGTCTTCATCACAACCTATGGCCTGAAGCCCAATGAATATAGCGGCGTGGTCCAGAACGAGGTGACCTTGAAGGATCTTTTCGAGTGATTATTTAACACAACGCCACCCGCCGCCAAGGTTCTTGCCTTTTCCCTTACATACTGTTCCGGAGAAAGGAACGTCTGCCGCTGCGCGGTCTTTTTCTTCTTCGCCGTTTTCTGAATATTTCCGTAAAGATCCGGCAATTAATTTTACGGCCGATTTATGGCCGAAGGATCGGCACGATTCCATAAATTGATGAATATCAAAGGATGGCGCCCCACTGATTAAGCAGCAGTGAGTTACGGAACGCTGCCCTCTGAATTTGACTGGCAGGGTTTGCGAATATATTCAAAGACATGTAGTTATGATTTACAGAAATATTCGGTAACTTTACGGGGAAAATGAAAATTGGATGGATTATGAATATTCGGAGAATGTTTTTGGGCATGGCGGTGCTGTGTGGGTTTTCAGTTTCGGCGGCCGCGGAAGGGCACTTCGACAAGCTCAGCGACCGCGTTAAGGAGGTCCCTGAGCCTGTCGTCGAAGGAACCGTGGTTCGACAGGAAGGATCCGGCAAAGGGAAACTGATCGATGACGTGAACGTGTTCGTGGGGACGGACGGGTTCGGGAACGTGTACCCGGGGCCGCAGGTGCCGTTCGGCGGGATCCAGATCAGCCCGGACTGCGACGACAAGGACTATGACTGCGCCGCTGGGTACAAGTACTCCAAGCCGTTCATCCAGGGTTTCAGCCTCACGCATCTGAGCGGAACCGGAATCCCGGACATGGGCGATTTCCTCTTCCTGCCGGGAACCGGATCGAAGATGGATCCGTCAACCTACGACCACAACCAGGAATGGGGCGAGCCGGGTTACTACGGAGTGATCCTGAAGGACTACGGAGTCAAGGCCGAGATGACGGCAGCCCCGCGAAGCGGAATATTCAAGTTCACATTCCCGCAGTCGGACAGTTCGTTTGTGATGATCGACCTTGACCACACCCTCAAATGGGATTGCCTCTGGTCCACGGTACGCCTGCTGGACGAGCGCACGGTCATCGGCAGCAAGGTCGTCAACGGCTGGAACCCGGGACGTTATGTCTATTTCGTAGCCAGATTCTCAAGGCCGATCGAGGAGTTCAACATATTCCAGGATGACAAGCCTGTGATCTACAACACCAAACGCTTCCGCAGCTCGCTTGAGGCGTGGGGACAGAAACTGAAGGCTGTCGCAAGGTTCAAGACCGGAGCCGACGAGAGCATATTCATAGATGTCGCCGTGTCGGCTGTAGGCACTGATGGTGCTCTGAACAACCTCAAGGAGCTGGAAGGCAAGGACTTCGCCGCCGTAAGGACCGAGGCCGAGGATCTCTGGGAAAAGGAACTCGGGAAGTACGAGCTGGATTCCGATGACAAGGTGCTGAGGGAGACATTCTACACCAGCGTCTATCGCACAGCCCTCCACCCGTTCCTATTCGAGGACGCGGACGGACGCTTCCGCGAGCACGACGGCACGATCGGGAATGCGGAAGACTTCACCAACGTCACGACATTCTCGCTATGGGACACTTACAGGGCTTTCCACCCGCTTCTCAACCTCGTCAACAAGCCACTTCAGGCAGACATCGCCAACTCGATGCTAGCCCATTTCGACAAAAGTACCGAGAAGATGCTCCCGATCTGGTCGTTCTACGGTGGTGAGACCTGGTGCATGATCGGCTATCACGCCTGCTCTGTGCTGGCAGACATGATGCTCAAAGGCGTGCGTGGATTCGACTACGAGCGCGCCTTCCAGGCGATGAAGACCACCGCCACCAACCCTCACTACGACTGCATTCCTGAATATACCTCCCTCGGCTACGTGCCTTTCGACAAGGAGAAGGAATCGGTCTCCAAGACTCTTGAATATGCCTACGACGATTGGTGCATAGCCCAGGCGGCCAAGCTTCTGGGTCACCGGGAGGACTACGAGTTCTTCCTCAACCGGTCGATGAACTACCGGAATCTCATCGATCCCGAGACCGGTTACATGCGCGGAAAGGATTCCGCCGGCGACTGGCGCGACCCGTTCGCCCCTGTCGCCTATCAGGGTCCGAACTCGGTCCACGGCTGGGGAGACATCACGGAAGGGTTCACGATGCAGTACACATGGACCGTGCCGCACGATTTCGGAGGCTATGTCGAGAGAGCCGGCAGAAAGTTGCTGCTGAGCCGCCTGGACAGCCTCTTCACCATCGAGCTGCCCGAGGATATTCCCGGTGCGCACGACATCTGGGGCCGCATCGGCGGCTACTGGCACGGTAACGAGCCTTGCCATCACGTTGCCTACCTGTACGACTGGTTCGGCCAGCCGTGGAAGTGCCAGAAATGGGTGCGCTACATCGCCGACAACTTCTACGGCAATGAACCCGGCTCGCTGAGCGGCAACGACGACTGTGGCCAGATGTCCGCCTGGTACATTTTCAACTGCCTTGGATTCTATCCGTTCTGCCCCGGATCCGATGAGTACTACATCGGCTCTCCGTGCGCCAAGGGGCTGAAGGTCAGGCTGTCAGACGGAGGTCTGCTGGAAATGACAACGGAAGGTTGGAGCAAGGATGCGGTTTACATCAAGGCCGCGTACCTCAACGGCAAGAGGCTGGACTCCCCCGTCATCCGCTACTCCGACATCAAAGACGGAGCCCGGCTTCATTTCGTGATGTCCTGCAGGCCGGTGAAGAATGGTTTTCGGCTGCGACCAAATTGATTGGCGAAGGATTACTTGGTAAGCGATAAACAATAAGTTGGTTATTATTTAAGGATTACTTAGGGGGTATCATCCGAAAATATTTCTGTTTTTTATAATCCGCATACGTTTCTTTTCATTATTTACGTTTTTAGTGCATATTATTGCGGTTCAAATATTCATTTAAAATTTGAACTATGTATTTCAATGAAAAGAGACAAGAGCTCGCTCCGTTCGTCAACCTGCGGAGCGACGTGGGCTTCAAGGCCGTGTTCGCGGACAGGAACAACAAGGACATCCTCATTGGGGTGCTGAACCAGATCCTGCCTCCCGAGGCGAGGATCGAGGACATCAAGGAGTACTCCGACAGGGAGCAGCGGAGGGATGTCCCCTACGGGAAGAAGACGGTGCTGGATCTGGTCTGCGTGGACAGGGACGACAGGACGTTCGTCGTGGAGATGCAGGCCTCGGAGGAGGACTTCTTCTTCGAGAGGTGCGTCTACTACGCGTCGGGACTCTACCATCTCGAGCTCTCGGACGGAGTGCGGTACAAGGGACTGCGGCCGGTCTACGTGGTGTCGTTCCTGAACTACCGCCTGAGGCACGACGACGAGTCCCTCTGGGACACCGACCACTTCATCTCCCACTGGAGGTTCACCGAAAAACGCACCGGAATGGTTGCGGATCAGACAATTAGTGTTATCTTTGTGGAGATGACGCTGTTCACCAAGACGCTGGAGGAGTGCGTGACGGAGTTCGACAGGCTGTTCTACATATTCAAGAACAGTGATGGCTTCCAAAGGATCCCCGAATGGATTGAGGAGGCAGGCGGGATCTCAAGACGGCTCGCCGAGGCGTGTGAGGTGGCGGCGTTCGACAAGGAGAAGAAACTTAAATACGAGATTGACAAGATGAACGAGTGGGACATTCAAGCGCAGAAGGAATATGCTGTGCGCAAGGGCTTGGAGGAAGGGTTGCAGAAGGGGCTGCGGGAAGGCCGTGAGGAGGGTCTGGAGCAAGGACGTGAGGAGACAAGACTTTCTATCGCAAGAAAGCTTTTCGAGGCCGGGACACCGGTTGATGTGATTGTCAACTGCACTGGAGTTGATGATGGAACAATCGCATCGTTCGCTCATCCCGAGTAGCATAATGGATGGCGATCCGCAAGTCCGGGAAGGAGCTTGCGGATGCTTTCTTTGAAGTTGCCTGACACATTTTGAAGGCGTTATTAAACGAGTCTGCGCAGCGGGGCAAAACGTGTCCTCCACTCTCTGGCCATGTTCCTTTTAATTCTTATTGATGTGGCAGTCGCCAATCTCAAGAGTCCTTGTCTTCTTTTTACTGTTCCTGGTATAGGAGCGTCTGCTTTTTCTTGGCCTTTTTCTTTTTGGCCAGTGGATGTAAATTTCTGTTAAGATACAACAATTAGTTAATTGTATGCTGAAGGAGCTGCAGAGGCTCTGCAAGTTGATGAATATTCCCGTGCCGCGGGATGCGCCTGACTGTCAGGCGGCAGTGAGCGTTTACCCATTCCGTCAAACATCACTGCCATGGGGGGACTGTCTAAAAGTATAATCACCCCCAGTTAGGATTGAATATTCGTTGTTACTCTGCATGCGGGCAATACTTTTCCATTTTCGTCGATACCTTTCAGACAGTCTGGGGGAGCTACCCCTCACTGCCCGGTGCCCGCTTCACTGCCAGGTGGGAATGTCACTCTTCGGAATTGCACGAAAAAGGGCCTGGGGGCTGTTAAGTCGCAATTCTGTGTTGAAAATTAGGCTTTTCGGGCGAAAAGGCCGCCAGAATTGCAGCGGAAGAGTGGCTGAAGGGCTTTGCAGACGTGTCCGCTATGCAATTCTGTCAATGCCAGCGGAACGATACGTCGCTGAGGTCGAGCTTCAGACCTTGACTCAGTACGGTTCCACGATAAATCAGATCTGCGGTTTCGACATTGTCGCAAAACAGCAAAACAACATAACGACAAAACAGCAAAACAGCAAAACAACATAACGACAAAACGGCAAAACAGCAGCAAAATAGTTGAAGATCCAAGTTTGGAAGAGCAACATCCGCGTGGCGGCGGAGAAGTTCGTTGGGATATTCATTGATAATGTGTTAAATTTGTTGCCGCAAGCTTTTGCGTCGGTGTCGGCCTGGAAGGGTGGGCCGGTCGCCGGAGGTTATGGCTATTCGTAAAATGAGAAATGGTATGAAATTCATAAGTTGGAACGTGAACGGGCTTCGCGCCTGCGCGGGGAAAGGCTTTGATGAGGTGTTCAACACGCTTGACGCGGATTTTTTCTGTCTGCAGGAGACGAAGATGCAGCCGGGGCAGCTGGATCTGGAGTTCCTGGGCTACACGTCGTACTGGAACTCGGCGGAGAAGAAGGGATATTCCGGGACGGCGATATATTCAAGGCACACGCCATTGTCGGTGACTTACGGCATCGGCGTTGAGGAGCACGACCACGAAGGACGCGTAATCACTCTGGAGATGCCGGAGTTCTTCCTTGTCTGCGTCTATGTGCCGAACTCTCAGGACGGTCTCCGGAGGCTCGACTACCGGATGCGGTGGGAGGATGATTTCCGGGAATATCTTGCCGGCCTCGCCGCCCGGAAGGGTGTGGTGGTCTGCGGTGACATGAACGTGGCCCACAATGAGATAGACATCAAGAATCCGGACACGAACCGCCGCAACGCCGGGTTCACCGATGAGGAGCGCGGCAAGTTCTCCGGGCTTCTGGACTCTGGTTTCACTGACTCCTGGCGCTTACAGCACCCGGACGAGGTGAAATATTCCTGGTGGTCGTACCGCTTCCACGCCCGCGAGAAGAACGTCGGGTGGCGGCTGGACTATTTCCTCGTCTCCGACTCCCTCAGGGACAAGATCGCAGCCACCGAGATCCACACCGAGATCCTCGGCTCCGACCACTGCCCCGTCGAGCTCGACCTCGATCTGTAAGACAAGGCCGTGCGCGGGAACAGGCCATCTGCTCACGAGGCCGCTATATTCATTGGTCTCGTGCGCGAAGAGGGTATCTTCGCTCACGAGGGATCTCTTTCCCTGCCTTTCGTGAGCGGAAATGGGCATTTCACTCACATTCAAAGGCTGTTAGGGAAGAATGAATATTATTGCGTATATTTCGCTGCGTAAAGTACGCAATGACATTGGAGGAGCCCCGTGGCGTATAACGCACTGAATGACAGTCAACTCTGAAATGCCGCCATCTCATTTGTCTCGGTGGCTATTTGGAAATCTTTGAAAGTAAGTAAATAACATGTTGCGATAGTTCTCGCAGTCCGGGCATATTTTTTAATTGAATATTTAGTCGTAACTTAGCGGACTGCTTGACAGGCAAAGAATTTGTGGGGAAGAATAGCCGGTCGCTTGGATGCGACAGCTGAGTTTGCGGGGGTGGATGGTGTCGAAGTATCGATAGAAGTGCCGGTAAAGGAAGGACTGTAGCGGGGAAGTGCCGGAGCGGCATAATGAGTGGAACATTTATTAACACTAATGAATATGAAAACAAATAGATTTTTAGGCTTCATCATGTCTGTGGCGGCCCTTGCTTTCGCGGCCACGGCTTGTGATGACAAGAAAGAGGACTTGGGCGCTCCGTCGATGGAGATCGAAAAGTCCGAGATTTCATTTGAGAAGACCGGCGGAACCGAGACCGTTCAGGTGACGGCCACCAGAGACTGGAAGGCCACCACCGAGCAGGACTGGATCTCCATCGGGCCGAAGGAAGGAGAGGCCTCCTCGAAGGCTGTGACTGTCGAGATCAAGGTGATGGAGAACACCGGGGTTGATCGTGAAGGATCAGTGAAGTTCGACATCGACTTTGACTCCAAGACTTTGACCGTTAAGCAGAAAGGAACAGGTTCCGTGGCTGACATGACCGTCTACAAGAACGACTTTGACAAGGAGAAGGCCGTCAAGAGCGACAGCGGTTGGAAGACATACCTTGATTCGTTCGAGGGGTGGCGCAATGAGACCGGCACGGGAATCTCGTCTGTTACCTACGCCTCAAGCGGAGTAAGCGCAAGAACTAATGACAAGTACAACTCGTCATCATCCTCATCTGACTATCAGGGGTCAGGAATGAATTATCTTTGGTTCGGGAAGGAACCTTATTTCGAGGTAAAGAACATAACGCTGCCGGCGTCAAAGAATTACACGCTCTCGTTCGGAGCTGAGCGCAATGAATATTCCCAGAGCGGGGACATCGACAACACTTTCAAGCATGATGAGTTCAAGGTGTATGTCAGCAAGGATGGAAGCAAGTGGGTGCAGATTGAATATTCATTCCCTGCCGGCGACAAGAACAAGCGTTGGGATCTTGCTTCCTCCACATTCACTGTTCCTGACGGGACTTCCGCCCTCTATCTTTATTTCATGTCCACAAAGGCAAGCGTCTATTGTTTTGATGACTTGACCCTTTCGATTTCCGAAAAGGCCGGCACCGTCATCGACTTCTCCAAGGGCGTTGACCTCGGCACAGGTGGTGGAGACAATCCAGGACCTGCCACGGAAATGAAAATCTCCGAGGTTCTCAGCTCCCCTAGCGGAACAGCGGCCATTGTGACCGGCACTGTTGCAGCCACTTACCAGAGAGGTTTCGTCATCACAGACGGTGCGGACTATCTTCTTGTTTACGATGGCACCAAATGCGCCGCGAAAGAGAAGGACAATGTGAAGGTGTCAGGAACGACTTCTGAATATGGCGGGCTTATCCAGCTGGCCTCTCCGGAGGTGACTGTCGTATCTTCCGGCAACGCATTGACTCTGCCTTCGCCTAAGGTTCTGGACGCTGCCGCCTTTGACGCATATTCATCAAGCAAGATTGAATATATCTCCTACGAGGGAACTCTTTCTGTGAGTGGAAATTATGTAAATGTTGAAGTTGCCGGCGCGACCAAGCACACGGGCAGTCTTGCCTACATCAATGACAGTTTCAACGCAAAGTCGTTCGATGGCGCGGTTGTGAAGGTGACCGGTTTCTATGTGGGACTTGCCAGCAATAACAAATACGTCAACACAATGGTTACGGATCTTGTCCCAGGGGCCTCTGATTATCTGACTGTCAGCACCACAACTCTTTCTGCCGCGGCTGATGCCACCTCGGCCACGTTTGAAGTCAAGGCCAATGTGGCTTGGACAGTTACTTCTGACAATTCCGCCTACATAGTCGAGCCGGCTTCCGGTGACAAGAATGCCACCATCACAGTGAAGTTTGCCGCCAACACCGAGGAGACTGACAAGGTTGTGAAGCTCACGGTTTCCACAACCGCAGATGTCGCAACCAAGTCTTACACGGTTACTCTTACTCATAGAGGAAAGAGCGGTTCTCAAGGTGGTTCGGAGATTGTCGCTTCTGTTGATAAAGATTATTTGGCCAAGAACAAGAGTGGAAAGCTGGATGATGTGATTTCTTATGAAAACGATACTGATTATGATGCTGGTACTACAGTTACCGAACTTCGTGTCTATAAAGGGAAGAATCTGACCATCAAGGCGGTGGACGGGTACACCATCACAAAAGTTGAATTCACTTGCACGAAGAATTGTGGAGTCAAGCAAGGCTTTTACACTACAAGTCCTGTGATTGTTGACGCTGGCGCGACGAGCACTTCTGCCGGAAGTGGTAATGTTGGTACAATAACAGTTTCCGGAAACACTGCGACTGTGAAATACACAGCGTCAGAAAACCAGATGAGAGTGACCAAACTTGCCGTTACTTACAAAGCTAAGTAATATTACGAAAAACATAAGCAAAGGGATGCCCGGAAAAGCGGGCAGCCCTTTTGCTCTCTAATAATACGAACACATGAAGATAACGTTGAGCAGGTTTTGGATGATTTGCGCCGGGGTTGTGATGCTGGCGCTATCGTCTTGTGGTTCAGGTGGTAAGGAGGATGTGCTTCCGCCGACCGTCGAGGTGAAGACCACGATGATTGAGGTGGAGGGGCGTTCGCAGTACATTTATGTCAAAGCCTCGTCATCCTGGAAAATAACTTTAACTTCGGTGGATGGCGGCGCGCCGGTGGATTGGATCATCGCCGCGCCGAGTTCTGGTAGCGGCAGCACGGATGTCACCCTGAATGTGGCGGCGAATGAGTCGGAGCAGGAGCGCTCGGCTGTGATCACTGTGGAGAACAGTGCGGGAAAGGCTTCGAAGACAATCAGCCAGAAAGGGAAGAAACCGGAGATCAAGCCGGATCCAGACCCGACACCGGAACCAAAGCCTAACGAGACAGGTTGGTTGGAACTTCCATCAGTTCCGGCAGGGACGGATTTTTTCACCCATTCGATGACGATCGGCTCTGTAAAGACGCGGAACTATTCCTTCATCTGGGACTACGACAATCTTGTGGCTCCGTGGGTGGCGTATCCGCTCAGCAGATGGAATGTCGGAACCGGCTCCAGATCGGATGCATGGGGACTGGATCCTCTGCTTGATGAGGATAAGCAACCTGTGCTGCATTTCCGTGGGTATTCGGTCGGAAACAGCGGAAGGTATGACAGAGGGCATCAGCTCCCGTCTGCGGACAGGCCAAATATCATAGGTGCCGATCCACAGAAGAATCCTAACGCTATGACTTTTTACGGGACAAATATGACTCCGCAGCTTAATGGGTTCAACGGAGGAATATGGGCGAACCTGGAGGGCAAGGTGCGCTCTTGGGCCAAAGGGTCAGACACGCTGTACGTGGTAACAGGATGTGTGGTTGATTACCCTAAAGGAGAGACGGTGAAATACGCCCTTGACAACAATGGCAAGAAGGTCACCGTCCCGACAGGCTACTACAAGGTAGTCCTCCGCTACAGAGCGAACTCCACATTTGGCTATTCGGGTTACTCTGCCTGCGCCATATTGTTTGACCATAAGGTATATAGCGACAAAAGAATCACATCTGAATATTCAATGTCAGTAGATGACCTTGAGAAGAAGACAGGAATAGACTTCTTCGTGAACTTGCCTGCCAAGGTGGGCGAGGAGACTACGGCAAGGATCGAGGCCGAGGAACCGAAGGATGTCGCCTGGTGGTGGAGGTAGCGCCCCGGCGGAACCGACATATTCATGAATAATAATACAAAACTGATATGCGTTTGAGAAAAATACTTTATTCCGCTCTGCTGCTTCTGGTTGTGGCCGCCACGGCCTGCGCCAAGGGGGACAAGGGCGCGAGGGGGTATGTCATCGGCTTCTACAATGTCGAGAACCTCTTCGACACCTACCACGACGAGGGCAAGAATGACTATGAATATCTCCCCGACGGGGCAAATCGCTGGACTGACGCGCGGTACAACCGCAAGCTCCGCAACATCGCCACGGTGATCAAGGCGATGGCTGACGAGAACAAGGCTTTCCACACGGTTCTGGGCCTAAGCGAGGTTGAGAACCGCCATGTGCTTGAGGATCTTGTGAGCCAGAAGGAGATCGCCGACGCGAACTACCAGATCGTGCACTATGACGGTCCGGACCGCCGAGGCGTCGATGTGGCCCTGCTTTACAGGCCGGAGCAGTTCAAACTGATTGAAAGCAAATCCATTCCGTTTGATTTCAACAGTAAGGACATAAAGTTCGACATGGACGAGGAGTCTCAGGGACACTTCCGCACCCGTGATGTGCTGATGGTCAGGGGCGAGATCAAGGGCGAGATGTTCGCGTTCTTCGTCGCCCACCTTCCATCCAGGATCGGAGGCAAGGGGAGCGACCTTAGGAGCCGTGGCGCGGAAATCATCTACGAGAACTCCGCCAAACTGATGAATGAATATCCCGGGATCAAGATCGTGGTGATGGGTGACATGAACGACAACCCTACGGACGAGAGCATGGCCGTCTATATGCACGGCAAGGAGAATGTCTCCGAAGTCGGCAAGATGGACTTCTTCTCTCCGTTTACCTCAATGTTGAAAGCCGGTTACGGCTCTTTGGCCTATCGTGGCGAGTGGAACATCTACGACATCATCCTTGCGAACGAGGCGCTTGTGAACGCTCCGAAGGGGACGCTCAGGATTGTTCCGATCGTGAAGGGCAAGTACTACGGACGCGTCTTCAACCAGCCGTTCATGGTTCAGCAGACAGGACAGTACAAGGGTACGCCGTTCCGGACATATTCATCCGGCTCCTACGTCGGCGGCTACAGCGACCACTACCCGACCTATATTGTCATTAGTAACAAGTAGTTACTTCGGTCGCTTCGGCATTTCGACAAGCTCGGTGACTGAAAGTGCAGTGACCGCAGAGGCTCGGTCACTGAGCTTGTCGAAGTGACCCTCCAAATGGATAAATAGTTAATATTCAATAAATATGAACAAAAGAATATTCCTTGCCGCGTCGGCTCTGTTTCTGGCTCTGACTTTATCGGCCCAGAACTACACCGGTGGCGTGAAAGGTACGGTCGTCAGCCGCTTGAGCAAGGCGACCATTGACGGAGCGGATCTGATCCTGTATTCAGAAGGAAAGGAAGTCGCCCGTGTGAAGGCCGGACAGGACGGAACGTTCCAGATCGGAAACCTCAAGGACGGAATGTACGACCTTGTCATCGAAAGCCCGGACTACCTCCAGTCCAGAGTGAACGTGACCGTCAACGACGGCTATGTCAAGAATATGTTCACGCTGTCCCTGACCCCGGTGGCGAAGGTCACCGAAGTCGATGACGCCAGTTTCTCCGAGTTCGATATGGATGACTCAGGCTACCAGGACAGCCCTACCATCCTTTTCGGTCAGAATGACGTGTTCAACAATATGGCCGGCTACAACTTCAGCTCCGTGCGCTTCCGTGTCCGCGGCTATTCCAGCGAGTCACAGGATGTGTATCTCGCCGGAGTGAGGATGAACGACGCCATCACCGGCTACACCCCGTACTCCCTGTGGAGCGGCCTGAACGAGGCCACAAGGAGCAAGGAGTCCGTGAACGGAGCCGAGATCTCCGATTTCGGATTCGGAGGCTACAACGGACTCACGAACATTATGCCGATGGCCTCCTCGATCCGCACCGGCTGGAGAGGAAGCGTGCTGACCAACAGTGCTTTGTACAGACTCCGTCTGATGCTGACCTACGCTTCCGGTCAGTTGGACAACGGCTGGTCCTACGCTTTCAGCGCATCGGCCAGGCTCGGTGGAAACGACTGGATCAAAGGTGTTTTCTACCGCTCGTTCGGCTACTACGGAGCCGTCGAGAAGAAGTTCGACGATGTCCACAAACTTGGATTCACATTCATGGCCGCTCCTGGAGAGCGCGGCGCTCAGAACGGTTCCACCCAGGAGGTCTATGACCTGATGGGCGACAATATGTACAACTCCAACTGGGGCTACTACGACGGCAAGGTCCGCAACGCGCGTGTCCGCAAGACCCACGAGCCGATCGCCATCCTCAAGTACGACTTCACTCCGGAGTCTCAGAAGTTCGCCGCCTCGGCCACGGTTCTCTACCGCTTCGGAAAGAACGGCTACACGGCTCTCGACTGGTACGACGCTCCGGACCCTCGTCCTGACTACTACAGGAATCTCCCGAGCTATTTCTATATGGACAACACTGACTACAACCGTCGTAACTTCGCCAAGTACGCATGGGCGAAGGAGGCTTGGGAGACCGACCTCCCGTCGACCACCCACATCAACTGGGACCGTCTCTATGCTGTCAACTCGCTGAACGCCACTGACGCAGGCAACCGCTCCAAGTACGTCATCGAGGAGAGAAGGGTGGACCAGAACGACCTCAACCTCGCCCTCAACGCCAAGTGGAATCCTGTCAAGTTCCTGACTGTCAACGGAGGACTCTCCTACAAGTGGAACCGCACGGAGTACTACAAGATTCTGGACGACCTGCTCGGAGGAGACTACTATGTCAACATCGACCAGTTCGCCGAGAGGGATTTCGCCGCCTATCCGACGATGATCCAGAACGATCTGGACTACTATCTTAAGAACGGAGCCGCCCAGACCCTTGCCCAGGGCGACAAGTACGGCTACGACTACTATGCCCACGTCCGCCGCGCGGAGGCCTGGGCCTCAGGACGTTTCACGTTCGGCGGCTTCGAGGCGACGGTGGCCGGAAGGCTGGGATATTCGAAATTCTGGAGGGAAGGTCTTTTGAGGAAGGGTCTTTTCCCGGGACTTGACGACAACGGCAACCCGTTCACCTACAATGGGGAAATCATCACCAAGTACGACCAGATCGACGGCAGGCCGATAACCTCGAAGGGCGAGTCCGACAAGAAGGACTTCCTGACGGGATCCGGAAAGATCAACCTCGGCTACTTCATCAGCGGAGGCCACAGGATCTACGCCGACGCAGCCTACATCACCGAGGCCCCGACATTCAACCAGGCGTTCATCTCCCCGAGGACGAGGAACACCGTGATGCCTGACCTCAAGACCATCAAGACATTGACAGCGGACATCAACTACGCCTACAGCAATTCCGGCTACGATGTGCGCGTCACCGGATTCTACACCTCCATCAAGGATCAGACGGACGTGATGAGCTTCTACGATGACTCGCAGAACTCGTTCACCAACTTCGCGATGTCCGGAATCGACGAGAGGCACGTCGGAGTCGAGCTCGGCTTCAAGGTGCCGACTCCGGTGCCGAACCTTTCCCTTCAGGGAGTGTTCACCTACGGCCAGTACATCTATACCTCCAACCCTACGATGTACCAGACCTTCGACAACAGCGCTGAATATGTCGCCGGAACCTACGGAGTGACAATTCCTTACTGGAAGAGCCATCCTACCGTGGACGGAAAGACCGTGCAGCACTATGTGCCTAGTACCCCGCAGCTTGCGACCAGCCTTGGTCTCGCGTGGAACAAGAACTACTGGTTCATCGACGCGGATGTGGATTTCTTCGGGAACTCCTATCTGGACATGAATCCTCTCTACAGGACGGACATGGCCACAGCCGGGCCTGACGGTCAGGTGACCGCCCAGGAGATCGAGTACATGGCCGCGCAGGAGAAGTTCAAGAACTTCATGCTCGTGAACGCCAGCGTGGGCAAGTCCTGGTATATCCAGAGAAAGTACCAGCTCGGCTTCTCGATGCAGGTGAAGAACCTCCTGAACAACAGGGATGTACGCACCGGCGGCTACGAGCAGACCCGCCTTGTGGACAACACCGTCAGCAAGGAGAGATTCTACAGGTTTGATTCCAAGTACTTCTACATGAGCGGAATCAACTACATGTTGAACATTTATTTCAGATTCTAAGGATTCCAAGGTATGAAAAGAATATATTTCGCGCTGATCGCCGCCATTTTCGTCCTCGCCTCCTGCGAGGAATGGGACCAGGTCTTCACCACGGACTACGGCAAGGCTGATGTCTACGAGCCTGTGACGATGACCCCCAACACGACCATCGCCCAGCTCAAGGCTCTGTACAAGTCCGGTCCGGTGAAGATCGAGAAGGACATCGTCATCGGAGGACAGGTGGTCTCCGAGGACCGCAGCGGCAATGTTTACAAGAGCATCTACATCCAGGACGCCACGGGCGGCATAGAGTTGAAGATTGGCAAGAACGCCCTCTATAACGACTACAAGCTCGGCCAGTGGGTCTATGTCAAGTGCGGCGGCCTCACGCTCGGCGCCTACAACGGAATGATCCAGCTGGGCTACGCCGATCCTACCGGTGAATATGAGACCTCCTACATCGAGGTTCAGTACATCATTGACACTCACATATTCAGAGGTAAGATTGACACTCCGCTGCAGCCTAAGAAAGTCTCCGCCGCCGATCTTCTGAAAGAGGAGAACATCGGCTGCTATGTCGAGCTTGACGGCCTGACCTACGCCAACGAGATCTTCTGCCTGATCTACATAGACTCCTACAAGGACAAGAAGTCCTCGTCCAACAGGATATTCCTATCCGGCACAGGCAAGGACTACAAGCCGGTCGCGGATCCGACGTGGGGCATAACGACCTGGGCGATGTCCAAGCAGGGTTTCATCGGCTACCTGAATTCCGGAAAGTTCGATGACGGGGATGTGGCTGACTATTCGAGGAAGATCTCGGATCCCGAACTCAAGGCCACCCTGCTGAAGAACGCGTCGGCATATTCCGTCAGCCAGTACTTCAATATGGGCAGCCAGACCGTCCAGATCCGCACCAGCGGCTATTCCCGCTTCGCCGACACCCAGATTGACGAGGCCATCCTCGGTGGCGCCCCGATCAACGTCAAGGGCATCCTTACCATCTACAAGGGCAATGCACAGTTCACCCTCATTGATCTTACAGGAGTGGAAATCGTTAAATAATTAAACCACATTATGAGAAAAGCAATCTTAGCATTAGGAGCGATCGCTATGATGGCAGCCTGCACACAGACAAAGAACAATCCGTTCCTTGAGGAATGGGACACACCTTACGGCATTCCGCCGTTCGAGAAGATTCAGCTTACCGATTACATTCCTGCCGTCAAGGCCGGGATTGAGGAGCAGAACAAGGAACTTGAGGCTATCCTGAACAATCAGGATGCGCCGACGTTTGAGAACACCGTGGCGGCTTACGAGCTGTCCGGCAGGACTTTGACCAAGACGACGGCCGTGCTGTTCAACCTTCAGGAGACAGAAGGCAGCGATGAGATGAACAAAGTTGTCGAGGAGGCCACGGCCCTGATGACCGAGCACGAGGACAACATCTCGATGAACAAGGCGTTCTTCGAGCGTGTCAAGGCTGTCTATGACGCTGACCAGAGCGGACTTACGAGAGAGCAGCAGATGGTGCTCAAGAAACTTTACCAGAGTTTCACCCGCAACGGTGTGGATCTGGAGGAGGCCGCCCAGGCAAGGCTTAAGGAGATCAACCAGAAGATCGCCGCCGCGCAGCAGAAGTTCGGCACGAACCTTCTGGCCGAGAACAACGCGTTCAAGGAGCAATTCGGACTCCCTGTCTCATCCTACACCTCAGAGATGACATCCTGCGAGGACAGGAACCGCCGCGAGGCGATGTTCAAGGCATATTCCTCAAGAGGAAACAATGGCAATGAATATGACAACAAGGCTCTCTGCCTTGAGATCCTGAAACTCCGCGCCGAGAAGGCCAGACTCCTTGGCTTCGACAATTTCGCAGCCTATCAGCTGGACAACAAGATGGCTCACGACCCTGCTACCGTGGACGCTTTCCTTGACAGGATCATCGGCCCGGCAGTGGCCAAGGCTAAGGAAGAGGTGGCTGACATGCAGGTGATTATGGATGAGGACATCCAGGCCGGTAAGGTGGCCGCAGGTTCGAGGATCGAGCCTTGGGACTGGTTCTACTACGCCGAGAAGGTACGTCAGCGGAAATATTCATTGGACGAGAATCTGACGAAGCCATATTTCCGGATGGAGAATGTCCGCAACGGCATATTCTTCGCCGCCAACAAGCTTTACGGCATCTCCGTCGAGCCGCTGAAGGATGTTCCGCTCTACAACCCTGCCGTCGAGGCCTTCAAGGTCATTGACGCGGACGGAAGTCTTCTTGGAATATTCTCGACCGACTATTTCCCTCGCTCTTCGAAGAGAGGCGGCGCGTGGATGACGAACTTCCGTGAGCAGTATGTTGACGCCCAGGGCAATGACGTTCGCCCTATCGTCATCAACGTCTGCAACATGACGGCTCCGACCGACTCTCTCCCGGCCCTCTTCACCATTGATGAGGTGGAGACGGTGTTCCACGAGTTCGGCCATGCCCTACACGGACTTCTCACAAAGTGCCACTATCCTTCCGTCAGCGGAACCAATGTCGCCCGTGACTTCGTGGAGACATTCTCTCAGTTTAATGAGAACTGGGCCTTCCAGCCGGAGATTCTCGCTGAATATGCCAAGCATTACGAGACCGGTGAGGTCATTCCTGACTCCCTCGTGGCCAAGATTAACAATGCCAGGAAGTTCAACCAGGGCTTTATGACCTCAGAGCTTTGCGCCGCGTCCATCCTCGACATGAAGTGGCACGAGCTTGACGAGGAGGATCTCGCGAAGCTTTCCGAGGGAGATCAGGCCGCCAATGTGGCTGAATTCGAGAAGAAGGTCTGCCGTGAGATGGGTCTCATCGACGAGATCATCCCGCGCTACCGCACCACATACTTCAACCACATCTTCAACAGCGGCTACAGCGCCGGCTACTACAGCTATCTCTGGGCCGAGGTTCTGGACAAGGATGCTTTCGAGTACTTCCAGCAGCAGGGAATATACAATCCTGAGGTGGCTCTGAAGTTCCGCCAGACCTTCCTTGAGAAGGGTGGCAGCGAGGAGCCTATGACCCTCTACCTTTCTTTCCGTGGCGCGCAGCCGGACCCGGGTGCTCTTCTCCGTGCCAGGGGACTGACTGAAAAATAGAACGGTATTCCGATACTAAGTAATCATTAAAGAATAACTTGAACAATTTGTATATCTTTATGGTCTATATTTCTTTTCTCATCAGTCGTGTACCTCCAGTACACTCCTTCTTCCAAAAGAAATCTATCCTCATAAATCTGACACAAATTTAGTTCAACTTATTTTTTAACGCTTACTAAGAGGAAAGACATATTTATAAGTATAAGAAGGACATCCACTTTTTGAAATTTTGCACGTTACCAAAATTTTCAAAAAGGGGATGTCCTTCTTATGTCCCGATGATTGAATACTTTTCCGTCGGTCGCTGGGCTTGTCGAAGCGCCGGTAAGCCAAAACTGCATAAACAACTGCTGACAGTGGGGGCAGAAAAAAGGCAAATGGCAAATTTTGCACGTTACCAAAATTTGCCATTTGATTTTTCTGCCCTAAGGGTGTCGATCTGTGAATGTCTAAAGGTCTTTGGTACACGAGAAGCCTCTCTGCGGTACCAAGTGCTCTAAATAATGCCTTTGGTACACGAGAAGCCTCTCTGCGGTACCAAGTGCTCTAAATAATGCCTTTGGTACTTATAACTGCCTTCTGGTGTACCAAACCTCTATAATAAGGTCTTTGGTACACGAGAGGGCTTTCTGGGGAACAAACTGAATTTATTTTGTCAAAATTATTCTACTAAAATAATTTCGGCAGAATAATTTTTGTTATATTTGCCGTAGATGGGATTAACTATGGACAATTATATCAATCCGTTCTTTGTCGCAGGAAGGATTCCTCCAGAATTTTTCTGTGACAGGGACACAGAAACCAAGCGGTTGACGGGCTGCATATTAAATGGGGAAAATGTCGTTCTGACCTCTCCGAGGAGGGTTGGGAAGACGGAGCTTATTTATCATTGCTTTGATGAAGAGAGGCTGAAAGACAAGTTTTTCGTGATATTCGTGGATATTCTTCACACCTCCAGTCTGAGGGAACTTATAATGGAGTTCGGAAATGGGGTTTTCAAGAAGGTCGCGAGGCATAGTGACAAACTTATGAAGTCTTTCGCTTCGACTCTAAGGTCGCTTCAAGGGAGTTTTGGATTTGATCCGGTGAGTGGAAAGCCGTCATTCAACGTCCGTCTGGGGGATATTACCGCTCCTGAATATACCATCGAGGAGATATTCGAATATTTGGAGAAGGCGGACAGGCGCTGCATTGTTGTCATCGATGAGTTCCAGCAGGTTGTGAAATACCGCGAGAAAGGTGTGGAGGCATTGCTGAGGGCGAATATTCAGCGCTCTTCCAACTCTAATTTTATCTTTTCCGGCAGTGAGAGGAGGATAATGGATCAGATGTTTCTGGACTCAAAAAGGCCGTTTTACCAGAGTGCGACCAATTTGAGTATGGATCCGATTGACAGGGGCGTTTATGCTCGGTTTGCGCAGGGTCTGTTCGCAAGGTATGGAAAGACAGTTACGGAAGAGGGAATCCACAAAGCGTACGATATGTTTGAGGGAATAACCGCTTACGTGCAGAGGATAATGCACGATGCGTTTACGGAGACGGTTACAGGTGGAACCGCGGATGTCGATCTTGTGGACAATATGACGGACCGCTTTATCGAGGAGAGTTCCAGGCGCATCCGGGAGCAACTTTCGGTAATAACGGAGCAGCAGAAAGAATTGCTGTATGCGATTCATTCAGAAGGTATTGCTAAAGGTCTGACGGCTTCGGCGTTTGTGAAAAGACACAGACTGAAGTCCGCAAGCTCTGTCCAGTCCGCGACCAAACAGCTCCTTGAGATGGATCTTATTACAAAAGAGGGCAATGAATATACTCTCTCGGATCCATTGCTGAAACTTTGGCTTACACGTGAAATCCAATAATTCATTAATATTATGAAAAGAATGTTTTTGACCCTCCTTCTTGGAGGAATGACGCTTTCGGCGGTTGGTGGGCCTTATCTGGTCGCTGAGCTTGCCGAAACGACGGTGGCATCGGGTACAATGGTCACTTCGATGGTCGCTGAGCTTGCCGAAGCGACAGCAAAGGTCACTTCGACAGGTTCAGTGACCACCGACGAGGCGAGACTTCTGAGGTTCCCGGCAACCAACGGGACGGATGTTGTGTTCTCCTATGCGGGCGACCTGTTCACGGCTCCGCTCAGCGGTGGCGAGGCACGCCGACTGACCTCCCACATTGGCTACGAGATGTTCGCGCACTACTCACCGGACGGCAAGACGATCGCCTTTACCGGGGAATATGACGGCAACCGCGAGGTTTACATCATCCCGGCAGGAGGAGGAGAGCCTGTCCGTCTGACCTACACGGCCACCAACGGACGTGACGACCTCGGTGACAGGATGGGACCTAACAACATCGTGATGGGATGGACACCTGACGGAAAGAACATCATATTCAGAAACCGCACTGGCGATGGCTTTTCCGGCAAGCTTTGGACGGTTTCCGTGAACGGCGGGATGCCTCAGGAGATTCCGCTTCCGGAAGGAGGTTTCTGCTCCTATTCGCCTGACGGAAAGAAACTTGCCTACAACCGGGTGATGAGGGAGTTCAGGACCTGGAAATATTACCGTGGCGGAATGGCCGACGAGATCTGGGTCTATGACGGCAGGAAGGTCGAGAAGATCACCGACAACCCGGCGCAGGACATATTCCCGATGTGGGTAGGCGACGAGATCTATTTCGCGTCCGACCGTGACATGACGATGAACCTATTCGTTTACAACACGAAGACCAAAGCCACGGCCAAGGTGACATCATTCGATGACTATGACGTGAAGTTCCCGAGCACGAACGGCAAGCTCATCGTGTTCGAGAAAGGAGGCTACCTCTATAAGCTGGATCCGGCCACAAAGGCGACCGAGCGGATCCACATCACCCTTGGCTCCGACCTTGTCTATGCCCGTGCCGAAAGGATGAATGTCGGCAAGAAAGGCCGCTCTTCGTTCAGCCTTTCCCCAGATGGCAAGAGAATGGCCATCACAGCCCGCGGAGAGGTCTTCGATGTGCCTGTCGGAAAGGGAATCACGAGGAACATCACCAAGACCCCTGGCTCGAACGAGCGCAGCGCCGACTGGAGTCCGGACGGAAAGTACATCGCCTTCATAGGTGACGGAACAGGGGAGACCGAGGTCTACCTCTACGATGTCGCCGCCGGTGGCGAGCCTGTCCAGGTCACCAAGGACAACGACACCTACATCCGTGACCTTCAATGGAGTCCGGACAGCAAGCACATCCTTTACACCGACAGAAAGAACCGCATCGTTGAGGTCGATCCGTTCGCCAAAACCAAACGGACTGTTCTTCAATGCCCTGAACAGGAAATAAGGGATGTTGAATATTCCCCTGACAGCAAGTGGCTTACCTACAGCCGCCCTGCCCCGAACAAAATGAGCGTGGTCTGTGTCTATAACCTCGCTTCCGCCAAGGAATATCCTGTCACGGAGAAATGGTACGACTCCAGTTCCCCGACATTCTCAACAGATGGTAAATACTTGATATTCACATCTGACAGGGATTTCCGTCCGATCTACAGCTGGATCGAGTGGAACTTCGCCTACACGGACAGAAGCGGAGTCTATATGACGATGCTCGCTACCGGCACACCTTCGCCGCTGCTGCCGACCGACAGCGAGTCTGTGAATATTTCCGAAGATAAGAAGGATGAAGCGGCTCCGGCGGAAGCCGCCAAAGACAAAAAGGCCGCCAAGGCTTCTAAAGACGCCGGCAATGCTGCTTCCGGCAAGAAGACTGTGGACGTGAAGATCGACATCAATGGCCTGGTAGACAGAACCATAAAACTTCCTGTAGGAGGCTCACGCTCATATTTCTCTGACGGCAAGAAGCTCTGGTACAGGGATGGCCGTGGTACTCAGGTGCTTGATTTCGAGACCGGTAAGTCTGAGCAGTGTTCTGAAGGAATGGTCATCTACCGTCCGGGAGACAAGAAGGCACTTTCGACTGCCAAGGGCAAATGGACAGCCGTCAGCTTCCCGTCCGCGAAAGTCGGCGGAGGCGAGGCCATCGACCTTGACAATATGTACACGACAGTGGATTACGCCCAGGAGTGGCCTCAGATCTTCGACGAGGTCTGGAGAGCGTTCCGCGACGGCTACTATCTTGAGAATATGCATGGCCGCGACTGGAAGGCCGTCAAGGAGAAGTATGCAGCTCTCCTGCCTTATGTCAAGACCCGTCTTGACCTCAATTACGTGATCGGCGGAATGATCGGCGAGGTCGCCAGCGGTCACGCCTACGTCAATCCGGGCGATTATCCTAAGCCTGAGCGCATCCCGATGGGCCTTCTCGGTGCTAAGATGAGCAAGGACAAGAGCGGTTACTTCAAGATCAATCACATTTACTCCGGCGCTGTCTATAGGAGCGAACTCCGCTCACCGTTGACCGAACCGGGAATGAATATCTCCGAGGGCGATTTCATCACAGCCATTGACGGACAGTCTCTTAAGGACGTTGACAACATCTACAGGCTCCTTGTCGGAAAAGCTGACAAACTTGTCGAACTGACCGTCAGCAAGTCGGCCGCCGAGGGCGGGCGCAAGGTCGTTGTCAAGCCTATTTCCGATGAATATCCTCTTGAGCATTACGAATGGGTTATGAAGAACATCCGCACCGTCGAGGAGAAATCCGGTGGCAAGGTAGGCTACATCTATATCCCTGACATGGGACCTGAGGGACTGAACGAGTTCGCACGCTGGTACTATCCTCAGCTTGACAAGGAGGCTCTCATCATCGATGACCGCGCCAACGGTGGCGGAAACATCTCTCCGATGGTCATCGAGAGGCTTCTGCGCAAGGTTTACAGGATGACGATGTACAGGAACTCCAACCAGAACGGAACCATCCCGGAGGCTACCCACACCGGTCCTAAGGTGCTGCTGATCAATAAATATTCCGCTTCGGACGGTGACCTCTTCCCGTGGAGCTTCAAGGCCAACAACCTTGGAACGGTGATCGGAACGAGGACTTGGGGTGGAATCGTGGGCATCAGCGGCTCCCTGCCGTACATGGACGGAACCGACGTGCGCGTGCCGTTCTTCACCAACTACGACGCGGCGACGGGACAGTGGATCGTCGAGAACCACGGAGTCGATCCTGACATCGTGCTGGACAATGACCCGATCAAGGAATATGCCGGTGAGGATCAGCAGCTTGACAAGGCCATCGAGACCGCTCTCCAGCAGATCAAGGACCGCAAGCCGCTCCCTGAGACCCCGGCTCCACGTACCTTCGTGGATCTTGGACTGCCTCAGATCAAGTAACGGATTACCAAAACACTGAAATATGAAGACAACAGGAATCCGGCCGGCCATTCTGGCGGCAATGTTTTTTGGTCTTACATTGGGTTTATGCGGATGTGGCGCGGCCACGGCGCCGGAATCCCTCCGGTGCGAGTACCAGGAAGGCGATGACATCGTGATTGACACCCAGGCCCCAAGGCTCTCCTGGATAAACAACACGACCCAGACGGCGTGGCAGGTGCTGGTGGCGACGGACAGGAATGCCCTCAAGGAAGGCAAGGCCGACATCTGGGACTCGGGTAAGACGGTTGGTGCCGAGTCGCATCTGGTGGCATATTCAGGCCCGGCTATGGAGTCCATGAAGGACTATTGGTGGACGGTCAGGATCTGGGACGGCAAGGACAAGGTCTCCGCCTGGGCGAGACCTGCCCGCTGGACGACCGGAATGTTCAGCGAAAGTGACTGGCGGGCGAAGTGGATAGGTGCCTCATGGCAGGATGACAGCGTTCCGGAGGCGGACAACTCCGCACCTATATTCAGAAAGGAATTTACTGTCAGAGAGGGACTTGTCCGTGCGAAGGCATTTGTCTGCGGACTTGGCTGGTTCGAGATGTCCATCAACGGCGGCAAGGTCGGAGACGATTATTTCGTTCCTGGCCTGACTGACTACACGGCCAGACCGGCGCTTCTCACCAATCCGCGGATCCCTCTGGAGCCGGAAGTCACCGCCTACAGAACCCTGTATCTCGCCTACGACATCACCGACATGCTCGGCAAGGGGGCGAACGCCGTCTCGATGCTCCTTGGGAGCGGCTATTTCCATGAAGGGTTGTTCAACAACAACACCATAGCGAACTACGGCTACCCGAGGTTCATCCTGCAGATGGCGCTTGAATATTCAGACGGAGGCATTGAATATGTCTGCTCGGACACCACATGGAAGGAGGCTCACTCTCCGGTCGTGTTCAGCAACCTCTACCAGGGAGAAGTCTATGATGCCAACTTTGAGATTCCGGGATGGAACAAGCCAGGATTGGATGACTCCTCATTGAGCCACGCCGTCCTGAAGGAAGCTCCGCAGGGCAGGCTGACCGCCAACATGGGACCGACAGACAAGGTGCTGGAAACCCTTAAGCCTGTCAGTTTCGAGCGTCTGGAGGACGGCACGTTCAAGATTGATTTCGGCAAGGTCATCTCAGGATGGGTCAAGCTGGACGGCGTGAATGTCAGGAAAGGAGACACACTGAGGGTTAACCACCTGTCAGAGTATCCGGCCGGCAGGTGTGAATATGTCTGCGCTTCCGACGGCAAGGTCACGACAAGCCCTCGGTTCACCTGGTACGTGTTCCGGGAGGCGATAGTCTCCGGGATGGAGAACCTTGACGTCTCACAGGTCGTGGCAGAGTCGGTCGGCAGCAATGTGAAGCCTGACGCCGAGTTTGACTGCTCGAATCCGTTGTTCTGTCAGATCGAAAAGATCTGGAGACAGTCGCAGGTGGACAACATGCATGCTGGAGTGGCTTCCGACTGCCCTCACCGGGAGAGACTTCCTTACACCGGCGACGGCGAGGTAGCCATGCCGATGGTTCTCGCCAACTTCGATGCCGCCTCCTTCTACAACAAATGGATCGGCGATGTCAAGGGCAGTCAGAATCCGGAGTCAGGCTATGTTCCGAACGGCGCTCCGTGGGAGCCATGCTGTGGAGGAGGCCCGGCCTGGGGAGCCGCCATCTGTGTCATGCCTTGGGAGTTCTACAACAGCTACGGTGACAAGACGCTTCTCGCCGACTGCCTCCAGCCGATGAAGGATTTCGTGCGCTACTACGACACCTGGCGGGCAGAGGACGGCACCTCGTCCTTCCACAAGCCTACGCCTCAGGGCGCGCCTCTCTACTGGTACAACCTCGGCGACTGGGCTCCGGCATTCGGCCTGCCTCAGGACGAACTCGTCCACACATTCTTCTATTGGTTGTGCGCCGACATCACATCGAAAGCGGCCAAGGTGCTTGGAGACGAGGCGGGAGCCGCCGCCTATTCCGCCAAGGCCGAAGGAATCCGTGACGCCTTCAACAAACGGTTCTACGATCCTGAGACAAAAAGCTACGGGGATTTCGGCTCCAATGTCTATGCCTTGTACATGGGTGTTCCCCGCGAGAGACTTGAGGATGTGCGCACCACACTCCGCGACGAGCTGATGGTCAAGTACAACGGCCATGTCAATGTGGGATTCGTCGCTCACCGCTTCCTTTATGAGACGCTTGCCCTGAACGGAATGAACGATGTCGCTTGGACGCTCCTCAACCAAAAGGACTTCCCGAGCTTCGGATGGTGGCTTGAGCAGGGTGCGACAACCACGTGGGAGCAGTGGAACGGCAACGATTCGCGCAACCATCCGATGTTCGGTGGCGGTCTCGTCTGGTTCTACAGGATGCTTGCGGGAGTGCGCACTGATCCGGAAGAGCCTGGCTACAAGCACATCATCATCCGTCCGGTTCCAGTCCGTGAGCTGGGCGAAGTCTCCTACACGACGGCGACTCCTTACGGAACGTTGGTCTCCAAAGTCACGGTGGACGGTGACAAGGTACGCATGGAAGGCCGGATTCCTTTTGGAACCCACGCCACGGTCTATGTCCCGAAAAACACGGATGCCGCCATCCTTGACCCGCAGGACGACTCCAGCTACGAGATCCACAGCATCGGCCCTGGAGCCTATTCCTTCTGATGCGGGTGTCGGTGGCATTGGCATTGACAAGAAATGGACAGCCGGCGGCGGTTACACTTCTTTCTCCCTTTCCGGTGCCGATGCTGACAAAGTGATGGACGGCGGCATGCCAGGATTCTACTTTGGTGTCAATTATGATTACGCTTTTTCCACGATCGATGGTCTTACGGTTGAGCCTGGACTTTATTTCATGCACTACGGCAAGGATCATGTTGACCCATGGTCTGACTTTAAGGTCAACCGCAATACTTTCTATGTAGGCATAGGTTCCACCTTCTGATTTCAGCCCATATTAACAGGCAGGTCATAAAGTTATCCGGTCACTGAACATCTCGAAGTGACCGGATTTTTTATTTCGTTGAAACTTGAACTTGTAACCAATAACCTTTGGTTGCAATTCCTCTCCTGGATATTTTCATATTTTCGCACCATGAAACTATTCAGGATATTCAACACTTTTGTTGTGTCCGCATTTGCCGTGGTTGCTTTTTCTTCATGCTCAGGCAAGGAGACAGACTATGCGTTGGACGTTGCGGAAAACCTTATCTGGACAAGGCCGGACAGCTCGCTGTCTGTGCTTGGGTCTGTGGACACGTTGAGATTGAGGCCGGAATCGAGTCGCGCGAGATTCTCCCTGCTTTATGCGATGGCGCTGGATAGAAACTGTATCGACACGGCTGACATCAGTGTCCTCAGCCTGGCGGTCAGATATTATGATCGCCACGGCTCTGACACCGATCGGATGATGTCGTACTATTATCTTGGCAGACTTTACTATAATGGAGGCGATTATCTCTCCGCGATCAAATGCTATATGCAGGCGAAGGAATATTCAATGCGTTCTGTCGATCTTGTCTTCAGAGGCTTGATTTCCTCCGCCATTTCGGATGTATATGCGCAGAACAACAATTTCCCCGAAAAGATCAGATATTCAAAAGAGGCTCTTGACTGTTTCAGTGAGGCGGGTGATTCCTGCAGGACTTGGATAACGACAGGACGTCTGGCTTCTTACTATGCGGATTGCAAGGACTGGGACAAATCGGACAGCCTTTATTCGATATTCCTTTCCAGTCCTCCGCATGACACCGCGGTCTTGGCTGAACATTTGTTCAATATCGCCAGATACTCTCTTTTCCGTCCGGAGCCAAATCCGAGGCAAAGCGTGGCGATATTTCAGAAAGCGGTTGATGAATATGGTGGGAAACCTTCCGCGATTGATTATGCCTCTTTTGCTTATGCCTTGGACAATATAGGCTGCCATCGTGCGGCGGACAGCATCTTTTCACAATTGGAGGAGAGAGTGAACGGCTCTGTTCCGTTAATGATTTGGAAGTACCGTGTGCTCAAACATCGGAGAAAGTTTCAGGAGGCTTTGAATATGCTCGAACAGTCTGTGGTCTTGCAGGAAGAATCATTGAACGCCACTTTGAACCAATCCGTCACTCAAGCGCAGTCGGATTATTTCAAGACCAAGTCAGAAATGATGGAAAAAGACCATGACATGCAGATTCTTGTCAGATGGATTGTCGTTTTGCTTTCGGTGATCGGCCTGTTTGTTGTCATCACGGTCTATATGCACGGCAAACGAAAGTGGGCGAGGCGGATGAGCGAGATGTCCATGATCAACGAGGAGGTAAGCTCCAGGCTTTCCAAGGAGCACGATGCTTTGTCGGACAAGGAACTTGCCTTGAGGAATCTCAGGAGGAAGTATGTTTCAACCTACAAGCGTCAGTACAGCCAATTGAATGATCTATGTGTGGAATATTGGGAGACGGCAGGAAGCGGAAAGGAGAAGGAGAGAATCTATGCGAAGGTGAAGAGGCTTGTCAGTGTGATTGATGATTGCAACCAGAAGAAACTGGAGCGGATGATAGACGAGAATCTGGACGGAATCATGGGGAAGCTGCGAGCGGATTTGCCGGACGCTACAGACAATGAGTTCCGTTTCATCGCACTGAATATCCTCGGATTTGATGCCAAGACCATCGCCCGCATCATGGGCTACACGGTGCAGAGTGTCTATACGAAACGGGCTCGTATGAGGGCCAAGATCTCCGAAATCGTCTCTGAGAACAAGGATTTTTACCTTGACTTTATAGGTTGACAAACGTAAAAGTCTGATATTTAATTTGTTCAGGAATCCATTATTCTTTCCTGCCAGTATAACTGTCTGAAATTGAGCCCGATATGCGCACGTGTTGAGATTCTTGACTTTAACATAGGCTTAATTCATTGTGTCTTAATAATATACTGATGGCGGCTGTTAATACTTTTTTCCATTGAAATAATGCTCTTTCTTGCGACCTTTGCGAAAACCAAATATAAAACCAATTATGCGAAAAGTTTTATTTGCGCTGCTCGCGCTGACTTTCATCAGTCAAACGTATTCTCCGTGTAAGAGTAAGGACGAGACGCTTGTTGTGTTGATCGTCCTGGAAAACACAAAGCCATCCTCGTCCACGAACCGTTCTTTGGCGCAATGCCCTATAGACGGTTACTACCACACCTTGACGAATATGGTAGAGCTGTCCTTCAAGTCTAACCTTGGAAACGTGTTTGTCACGCTGGACAATATGACGACGGGCGAGACTTATGAATATTCCGGCAGCAGTGCCGCAGGGGTGATGATGATGCCTGTGTCTTCCAATTCTTGCTACACGATGAACATTACCACGGAGTCGGGACGTGTCTTCACAACCTCGTTCCTGACCGGTGATGTCTACGAGGACGAATAGTCCGTGATAACCAACTAACCATTATTGTTTTCATCAACCACCATGGATGCGGTAATGAATTATCGCATCCATGTTTCAGTGGTTTCAGACGTGGCTGTTATTTCGTAAGATAAAGCTTTGCGATGACGCGGTTGTCCTCTTCGTTTATGTTGTTCAGGATCTCAGGATTGCTGAGGCGTTTCTTGAGGGAGGACGGGAACGTGCTGATCGTGGCTGGTTCCAGAAGACAGTAGATGATACCGTCTTTCATCTCCTTGAATGAACCGGCGAACACATCCTGACCAGATTTGCCAGCGCTGAACCAATGCCAGTCACCGCCGCTCAGCAGGCCATAATAGGAATCCTGCTCCATAACCGTAATATGTCAGCACGCCTTCATCCGTCAGCCAAGACATTGATCCAAGATCCATTTCCGGGAATATCTTCGAGTCGATCATATTCCCGTCCAATGAGAATCTTTGAAGTTTCGAAGGGGTTGAAAAGACGCAAAGGTTTCCGTCACGGTACTGGATGTCATTTATTCGAATATGCTCCTCGGGCCCGTTGCCTTTCTGTCCGATGCGCCCAAGGAATTTTCCGTCAGCGGAATAGCGGAATATGTTGTTGTTGATCAGATCCATCACGATATAGGAATCCCCGGCGATGGTCAGGTCTGTGACGCCGCCGACCAGATGCTCGCTGTCTGTTTCCAATGGTATCAACTCGATTGAGGAAATGTTTTCCGCCAAAGGATTGATGGTGTTGTTGAACTCCACGGCCACATTGCCGTCCGCATTCACCTTATGACCGGTGCATCTGATCGCCATGAAAGCCAAAATGCCCAAGGTCAAGATTGTGGTAAGTTGTCTGTTCGTAACAAAACGTTTTGGCTGTCCGGCAAAGATAATGTTTTTCTCGAGAATTATATCTAACTTAGCAACGACTAAAGACGATTTTGAATATGCTGCTTGAAAACATCCGCAGTTCATACGGTTTGGCTAAACGTGTCTGCTTATTCTGTTTGCTTCCCATTCTTCCACTGTCCTGTGCCGAAGGCGAAGTTGACCTGCTTAAGCCATTTGGCGATGTGAAAAGACTGTCTCCGAACAAGACGGTTGACAACATTCTCGATTGCGAGCCGTTTGGATTTGCCGTTAGGGACTCCTTTGTCTTTTTCTATAGCTCAATGATGGGGGAGGATCAGCTTTTGGCCGTAAACATGAATGGCGACGAACGGTACGCGGCGTTGAAGGATGGCCGTGGGCCGGGAGAGGCGATTCATGTCAATTCGATAGCGTTGTCAGGAGACACCCTTAACGTCGAGGCGGAACCTGAGATGACGCTTCAATATAGGATTGATTGTATCCCTGAAACATCGCTGAAGCCATTCAATGTGATTGAGCATCCCGGAGTGCTGGGTCGCGGGGAGATGACGGCCTTTTTGCATAACTATGATGATCCGGAGAACTCGACGATGTATGCGTCCATTCCGAGAAACGACTCTACGGTAGTGTATTGGGGAACATTCCCTGAAGAGGACAAAATGGAGTATCCGGCTTTTGACGAATCGAAGCAGACCGCCTATCAAGGGAATCTTTTCATTTCCCCGGATTGTACAAAAGCCGCGTTTGTCTTTTACTATGCGATAGGGTTCGATGTGTTGGATCTAAGCGGACATACTGTACGACACTTCATCTGGAAATACCCGCAAGTGAAGATACAATATGTTGACATGCTTAGTGTCAACCTGGTAAAAGGTGCGGACGGCTGGCAGAGAGGTTTTTGCGACGCCAGCGTCACGGATGAGCATATTTATCTGTTGTATAATGATGCTGGTACCTCATATGTCTTGGTATATGATTGGGATGGAGAGCCTGTCAAGGCGTATTCGTTTGAGGAAGAGGTCATTAAGATATTCGTGGAACCAACGGGGACAAAGTTATATACATTGTCCGCCGATGAAGATTCCAACTGCGACCTGAACATCTACACCCAGATTTGACTGTTTCAGTGGGTGAACAATAGCAAGGTGGTTGTTTATCCGTAGTGTGAAGGGTTTTATGAGAAAAGGGGTAATAATATTACTAAGTCTGTTGATGGTTGTGTCGTGCAAAGGCACAAAGAGTGACTGTGCGGTTGACAGGACCATTGAATGCAGGGAGTCGCAGATACGGCCGGATATTCCTGAATATGTCAAAGAGGTTACTTTTCTTCCATTGGAGGCGGGAGACAACACGTTGCTGGGCTCTGTGGATAAGGTGGCTTTTTATAATGATCTGATTTATATCGCTGACTATAGCTCCCGGAAGATTCTGGCCTATGATATGAACGGCAAGCTTTGTTTCGTCCTTGACAGGCAGGGCAGAGGGCCTGGTGAATATCTTGAGGTCAAAAGTTTCACGGTGGACTCTGATAACCTTTACGTTTTGGACAATATCGGCAAGAAGTTGCTTGCCTATGATCCGTTGACGGGGGAATATAAAGCATCCAGAGAGATGCCTATAGTCGCTTGGGACGTTGAGGTGCTGTCAAATGGCGACCTTATTTTCGCGTTTGTCACCGCGGGCGGAAAATGCTCAAAAGAGCAACCGCCATATCGCTTGTTTGTGACAGACAATGATTTGAATATCAAAATACAGATGCTTGGCTATGGCGAAAAAGAAGGCTCAGATGCCTTCGGCTATGGTCGTTTTTTCTCCACTTACAGGGACAAGATCTTGTTCTGCTCCTACGGCAACGACGCATATTATGTTCTGGATCGCGGCAATGGTGAGATCATTGAAACAGTCGGGATTGATTTCGAGAATAAAGCATCCCGTAAAGACAAGAATGATGTGTCCCTAATAAACAGCTTCACGCATTTGGGCTCTGTGCCGATTGTTTGCGGAGATTATCTTTTTTGTGACATCACGACAAAAGATGCCGGTGGCGGTTATTGCCTTTATGGCTCAAACACAAATGGTTTTGTCTCCAATCCGGAAAATGGAGGCCGGAACTGTATGCTGGAACCAGTTTGCAGCTATGCCGATTCTTTCGTGAGTGTGCTTGAGGACAGGGATATGTATGACTTTATCGTCTCCACAGGCTTCCAGAAGGCCGGTGAGGATGCCGAGAATGCTCTTGACAGCGGTTCTCTGGTTCTTCTGTTTTATCATATGATATGAGTTCGGACCCGCGGTTGGTTGTGAGAAACCATGCGCATCTGGAATCGCATCGGCTTGACAATGATCGAGTTGGTGCTCCAGGTGCGAGCGGATTCGCACACCTGAGAGTTGGTGGCTTAGCTACAGGGTGTTCTATTGGCACCTAAGACTTCCAGGTGTGAAAAACTCCGCGCACCTGGAACCGCATGCGCTTGACAATGATTGAGTTGGCACTCCAGGTGCGAGCGGATTTACACACCTGAATGCGATGCTTTATACTTTTGGTTAAGTTATTTGTCAAAAGTGAAACTATTTTTCATTGTATAACCAACTTTTCTACCGAATTTTGTGGCTCAAAATCTACACTATATGAAACTGAACGGATTAAAGGTACTATCTGCGATTCTCTTTTTGACCGTTTTGCTACCATCCTGTAGGGAAGGCGGACAAAAGGCTGTGACTCCTGCTGAAATTGTAGTTAAAGTCGATGTCTCGGAATCAGATAAATATTTCGATGCCTGTCAAATTGCTGATCTCGAGAAAGTCATTCCCCTTGAGACTGTCGGCGACGCACTCGTTGGCGAGATTGACAAACTTGAGATGGACGACAACCACATAGTGATTCTGGACAAACGGATGCGCGCTGTCTGGCTGTTTGGGACTGATGGCAAGTTTATCCGCAGGATCGGGTGTCTGGGCAATGGACCAAAAGAATATGTCTCGCTTGATGATATGTGCTTTGACAAAGAAAACGGAACGGTCTGGATTTGGGATAGGGTCAAGCAGGTGATGCTTGAATATGACCTGACCGGCGAGCTCTTGAAAGAGGTTGCGACAGGTTTCAGCTCGAACGTCTTCGCAAGGACAAGGAATGGCTTCTGGCTTTATTACTCCTACCTTAAGAATCCGGACAATAACAGCCTCATTCTTGTCAATGAAGAAATGGATCACCTTGTGAAAGGCTTTTTCCCGACAAAGGAGCCTTTCCCGGTGTCTTTGACTTCAGGCTTCACCTCTTGGGCCGGGAAGGAATATTTCTACTTCCCTCTATCTAACGTCCTGTATTCATTGGAGGGAACGGAGGTGCGTCCTTACATTGAATTTGATTTCGGAGAGCGGACATTGCCATATTCAAAAATAATGAATATGTCCCGCGAGGAATATGAGACTTTAGTTGGTTCAGGCACTTATTTGGGAGGTTTGAATAATATCCGGCTGTCTGACAAGTATTGCTTTTTCCGGTTTTCGTCGACCGTCCAGGATAAATATGTCACCGCCTATTATGGTGTTTTAGACCTTAAGACATCAGCGGTTGAGGTATTCTCTTACTTGAATGTTTCGGATTTGCTTGTGGATTTTTCGTCTCTCTTGTGTGTGACAGCCAACGAAGAATTGGTATATCCTATTTATCCAAGTAAGCACAACCCGATTTATTACGACGAATTGCGGACATTGGTTCCGGATGTGTCGGAAGAGTCGAATCCGATTTTGGCGTTGTACAAGCTGAAATAAATTGCAGCATAAGTATCGTGAACCGTTTGATGGAAAAGTTTATAAGAATCGCTATATTGACTTTGGGCTTTTTCCTGTTGCTATCTTGCGGTGGGCGTCAACTTGAAAAATCTGTTGAGGAGTTTTCTGGGTCTGAGATTAAGTTCCGAAAACTCCAACAGATTTTCATAGGGTACGATTCTTCTGTAGTAAAACTGGATTCCATACCGGTTTTATTGGTGGTCTATAGGGATAAAAACGAATGCGTTCCGTGTCAGATAGGACAACTCGGGAAATACCGCAAGATGGTAGATTTCAAACAGGATGTAGGAGATGGTTATTCGGTTGCTTTTATATTTTCCCCTGAAAAAAAGGATCTGGAAACGGCTTATACTACAATTTCTAATGCCAATGTCAAGTTCCCTCTGTTCTTGGATAAAGAAGGAGTTTTCTCTGCCGACAATAATAGCATTCCGAAAGAACCGGAATTGCACGTTTTCCTCCTTGATAAAAACCGGAAGGTTATTTTGGCAGGGGACCCGAGTCATAATCCGTCACTATGGAATTTGTACAAGAAGATCATTGTGACTATGTTGGAAAATGGAGGTACAATGCCTTAGGTGTGATGTTGTAGGATGATTTATTCTCTGAAATATCGGAGGATGGTGGTAGGGACTCTTGTCCTTCTGGCATTTCTCTGGGTTACTGTATTAACCGTTGATGACTACTTTGGCAGGCCGGATCAGACATTACTGGTATTGTTGTTTTCCGTTTGTCCATTGATTGTCATTGGTTTGGCGGACCGAAAGGCCGCTCTCAAAATTTCAACAATAGACATTCTTGCATTTGCTTGGTTCTCCTATTCCATCTTGAATGCACTTTTCTTATCGGTAAACCACTCGAAGGATGCTTTTATACCATTAACCACGACCTTTGTCTTGTATGCTATCCTTCGTTTGGTTTTACCGCAAGAAAGGTCATTGGACAAAATTCTTGTGGCTGGGATAGTTGTGTTCGGGCTTTATGAGTGTGTTGTCGGTTTATTGCAGTTGTATGGCTTTGAACGCTCCAACCACGCTGTGTTCCGGATCACTGGAACATTCTTTAACCCGGGACCATATTCAATATATGTCGCGACTATGCTTGCGGTTTGTATGGCGTACTGCCATAAAAGGTATAGAATATATTCGTTGAGAAATCACATAGGCGAGAAGTGCGGTGTACGTCTTGCCGGTAATATGTTGGTTTTACTTTGTGCCGCAGGATGCATTGTTGGATTGATTGCCCTTCCTGCTACCTTGAGTCGAACGGCGTTTGTCGCCCTGGCGGTCGTACTGTTCGTCTTGTTTGTGCGATGTAATCCGAGAATATTATTGACGGTTATGGCGTTGGCCCTTGTACTTGGAGCCATACTCTATTTCCTGAAGAAGAATTCTGCGGACGGGCGTTTGCTGATGTGGATTGTCTCATTGAAGGCTATTTGCGGCCATCCCGTGTTCGGGAGCGGAATCGGAGGTTTTCATAAAGTGTTTTCGGACAGCCAGAAGGAATATTTTATGGCCAATCCTGATTCGTCTTTAGCATCCGTTGCCGGGGCTCCGGAATATGCGTTCAATGATTTTCTCGAAGTCGGCGTGGAACAGGGACTTGTCGGGATGCTGTTGTTCTCTTTGATCATCATTGTCTCAATATGTAAACTGCTCCGTGGAAAGAACGAGATCGGCTATGGATTGCTTGCATTGTCGGTGTGCGCTATGTTTTCCTACCCTTTCAGCCTTTTGCCTTTCAAGATATTAGGATGCTTGTTCGTGTCGCGTGCAGCCGCTTGGGACAAACGACCGTTGATTATTATAGCGGGATGGCATAAGGCAGTGGTTTCAATAATATTCTGTATGATATGCGTTTCTTTACTTATTCCGATAAACATCAGAATAAGGGATAAGGTCAATGCGGTAAAGGACTTTGCAATAGACAAGATCCTAAGGATCAGGACGGTCAATGATTTGCATCTGGAACGGGCTAAGATCTTGTGCGATCATCCGAAGTATTTGTTCTGGCTTGGCAAAAGACTTAAGAATGCCGGTCGTTATGAGGAAAGTCTGGATGCGTTCAGACGTGGAACAGAGGTGAGTTGTGACAATATGTTTTATGTTATGATGGGGAATGTCTGCACTTCCTTGAAAAGATTCGACGAGGCTGAAGACCATTATAAGGTGGCTCATTATATGCAACCTTGCAAGTTGTACCCATTGTATCAGCTGTTACTGCTGTATGAAAGTGAAGGACGGACGGAAGATGCCAACCGATTGGCACAAGCGATATTGGATTCCAATCCTAAGGTAAGGTCTTCGGCGACCGATGAAATGAAAACCTATGCCTCTGAATTTTTGAGGGGAAGCGTAAGATGATGTTGTGATGAAGAAAATATTATTATTCATATTAGTGGCTTTTTGTGAGCTGTCCTGTTCCAGGTATTCTCCGAGGCTGGAGGCCGCGTTGTCTCTTGCTGGGGAGAACCGTGTGGAGTTGGAGAAGGTTTTGGAACATTACCGGAGGGACTGGAAGAAGTACAAGGCCGCTTGCTTTCTTATTGAGAATATGGTCGGGCGTTACACGTTGACCAGTCAGAAACTGGACAGCCTTGACGCAGAGTTCTTTGATGCTGTCGGCAATCTTGACATCAGGTTCGAGGACACTGAGGTAAATGTCTATCTTGTGCAGGTCAAGGTTAATGAGATTTGGAATAGGGTGTTGGCAAAGTACGGTGATCCTACAAAGTACCATTATGGAAGATCGGATGATTTGCGGTCTGTAACAGCGGATTATCTGATTGACAACATAGATGAGGCTTTCGCCACGTTGGACTATCCTTGGACATCTCATCTGTCGTTCGAGGATTTTTGTGAATATGTTCTGCCGTATCGTTATGGAAGCGAGCCGCTTACGGAAGGCTGGAGACACTATTTCCGCGAGCGTTATAAGTGGATCGCCGATTCTTTGGCGGGTGACACTGATCCAGTGGCGGTCTGTCGGCTGATCAATCAGGACATCGCGGCTTGGTTCCTGCCGGCGGGAGGCGGACACATATTCAAGAATCATCCTCGGTCTCTGTCTGTAGAGCAACTTCGCAAGTGCCGGTTAAGTTCTTGTGTGGAGCAAGCTGCGGTGGCGTTATTTGCTATGAGGTCAATGGGACTGGCTGTGGCGCATTGCACAATCCCGCATTGGGGAAACCGCAGTGCGGGTCACGACTTCAATGCGATTCTTACAAGGGATAATGAGTGGGCTGACTTTTCCGCCGCCAAATTTTATCCGGGAGAGAATGAGATGGCGAACAAACCTCCGAAGGTGTTTGTGAAGAAATTCTCAAGAAAGATGATGCCGGAGGATGAATTGGAAATTGTGAGGCGTTTTGATTTCCCTTATGCCGGTTATCAGGATGTCACCTCGCATCTTGTCAAGACTTCTGATGTCACGGTCAGGATTCCGGATTCTTTAAAGAAGGATGTATCTGTGGTTTACCTGTGTGTGTTCAACAACAAGAGATGGGTCCCGGTCACATATTCATATTCCCGGAACGGCAAGGCTAAATTTGCCGAGATGGGACGAAGGATAGTCTATCTGCCTCAATATTACAAGGATGGTCGATTCTTCCCGGTGAGTGACCCGATATTCCTTGAGAAGGATGGGAGGCAACATCCAGCGGTCGCCGACAGTGTTCATCCGGTTTCAAGAATGGTGCTGACCAGGAAATATGGCCGCTTCAAGTACCAGCTTGGCTATGCGGGAGAGATGGTCGGAGCCAGATTCCAAGGTGCGGATAATCCTGATTTTGAGAATGCTGTCACATTGTTCACGATTGACTCTCTGCCGGATTCCAAAATGGACACTTTTGCGGTTGCTCCAGTCAAGTGCCGCTATGTGAGATATTTATATCCTGACATTTTTGCGAGAGGCAATGCCGGCAATGTCGCGGAGATCGCTTTCGTAGGAGAGGACGGGAAACCGCTCCAAGGAAAGTACATTGGAATCAAAGAGGCTAATGCAAGCAACATCCGCACTGTTTTTGACGGAAACACAAGGAATTATCTGAGGGTGTACCAGTCAGCGGATTCCACGGCGGTGTTCCCTGGCAATGTGATAGTTGTCGATTCTCCCAAGCCGATATGGGTAGGACTGGATCTGGGTGGGGAGCGTACTGTGACAGGAGTCGCATATTGTCCAAGGAATGACTCGAACAATATTTATCCTCATTGCACCTACGAACTGTTCTGTTGGGATGGCGGTTGGAAATCTTTGGGCCAACGGACCGGCCAAAAGGATTCCCTTGTCTATGAGAACGTCCCTTCAGGATGTCTTTATATCTTGCGTAATCGTACTGAAGGTAAGGAGGAAAGGCTGTTCACTTACGAGAATGGCAAACAGGTTTGGTGGTGATTTGTGGATGATGATGAGACATATCATATTCAAAATCTTTCTCGTGGCGGTTGGTGTGATTGCCGCTTTTGCTGTTGCGTTGATTTTCTTTTTTGACAGCTTCACGGTTAAAGGCGATTCTATGGAACCTACATTCCATAACGGGCAGCGTATCTATGTGAACAAACTGCTGATGGGAGCCAGAATCTACAGAAACTATGACTTCTCAAGTACCAAATTGTCTTCTTTCAGGATGCCGGGACTTAGGAAATTGTCCGTAGGCGATATCGTGATATTCAATTATCCGTTCGTCTGCAGTAAAGATACGATTGGTTTTAAGATCAATTATGTCTATGCCAAGCGGTGTCTAGGGGCGCCTGGAGACTCGGTCCGGATAAAGGACGGCTTTTACCGTGACGAGGAGGGGCGGATTGTCGGTGAGAGTGAGTACCAGTACAGGCTTCATAATATCCCGGACAGTTCACTTATGAAGGTTAAAGGGTGTTATTATGCGATGAATGGATGGAACGTAAAGTGTTTCGGCCCCATTTACGTTCCTGGGAAAGGAGATAAGGTCACAATTGGAGAAACTGATTTTCTTTGGTACAGGAAGTTGATCAAATATGAAACCGGATTTATGCCGGCAATTGACAGTCAAGGACAGGTCTCTCTTGATGGCAAAATTCTGAAAGAATACACCTTCAAAGGCAACTGGTATTTCCTCGGCGGCGACAACGTCTTGAATTCGCGCGACAGCCGCTACTTCGGCCTTGTGCCCGAGGAGTACATCGTCGGGATCGTGATCCAATGAACGAAATGTGCGATCATAAAGGCAGATAACGGAAAATATTCAGTAAATTAGCAAGCACTAAAAAATGTTAGGCTACGATGAACCTTAACCATAGAATAACCACGGTGTTAGTCGGCATATTTCTCGCTCGTCCAGGCCCTGAAGAACCAGGAGGTCGTGAAGTCGAACTATGAGAACACCGAGAAGAAGCGCTCCGTTGCGGCGGAAAGGATGAATTGATATCGAATTGAGTACAATTATTTGATAATTAATATTATATAAATCTGACAAGTTGTAGGATTTCTGCCAATTCATTGATGGATAGTTGCTTACGAGGCTCGTATTGAGAAACGCGAATCTACTCTAAGACATAAACCATTATAGTTGAACGTTTTACGTTTAGCATGGATTGAAACGATTTTTCATTGTGTTGCCATATTTTTTACGGAACTTTGCAGTTGTAAAACCAATAATTATATGCTTATGAGAAAAAAAGTTTTTTTATTGCTAAGTGCAGTTTGCCTTGTCTCTGCCTTATTTACCTTTAATGCCTATGCTGGAATAGAAGACGCGGGGGATATTACTCTACCAGAAGGAGATCTCGATGTTGTGAATCGCTGCCGGTGCAAACACGAAGGGTGCTATGGCGGAAATGCTGTCTCTTTAAGAGCCGCTTGTGCAAAGTCGAATGATCTTTTGAATTGTGCTGACTTTGAGGGAAATTGTCCGTAATATTGTTTTATAAGCATTTGTGGAATTAATTGATTTATAGAATGAGACGTTTTGTTCTTTTAATTACCATATTCTTCATGGGTTATGGAGTATCTGCTTCGAGTTTTGACAATGCGCAGGACACGTTGCATGCTTCTGTGGTCAGAGGGGAACGTAGCGCACGCTCCATCGTCAAGGATGCGGCGCGTGATTTCTCTAAGAACTATGCTGATTATTACGCCTCATTCTTGATCATACGGACCATTAAGTGCGACGGGAAATACAGAGAGGTGCAAGGCGCTGTGGGCGTGTTCGCCTCTCTGGATTTCAACCAGAAAACAAACACAAAACTCTACTGGGATGACCGAAACGCAATGGGAAGACTGTACGTCTGCGACACTTTTGTCAGCGAGAGCCTTTTCGCTGACAAGAATGAGGTCAATCCGGTCTTGAGTGTTAACTCGAAAGGCCAGACTAATGGGGTGGACGCACTTAAGGTTAATTATGTCAACTACTTCGATGTGTCTGCCCTGGACAGGAAAAGAGCCGTTGAGATATTCTCGCCCCTGAACCCCAAGATGGTAGGCAGCTACAGCTACAAGAGTTACGGCACCGCCAAGGTAGGCGGCAGGGATGTCCGTGTCATCAATTTCAGCTCGAATGCCAAAGAACTTTCCATCAAGGAGAGGATCCTGTGTTCAGGGCAGTTGTTCATTGACTATGACGGGCGGGTTCAAAAGATTGTGGTGAAAGATATGGATGACAGGTTCACAAGATATGTCAGGAACTTTTCACCGATGTCCCTTGCCACCCCGTACACCTACACGATAACCTACGGTGAGAAGAACGGAAAAATCTACTCCGAGAGCATAAGACAGGAATTGTCATGGAGAGTACCGGAGGGCGCTGCCGAAGACCTTTACTGCGCTGAGACAAACCCTTTCCGCAACCCGTTCAAGAATCGTGTCGAGACGGATTTCATGATGAAGCTCTCGGAACCTCGGATGCTCAAGTCCGGAGAGGAGCATGGCGAGGCTACTCCGGCGTACAGTATCTTGTGCTACAATGATTCACGTGATTTCAACTTTTGGAAGCGGATACTCTCAAAGGAGATTGATTTGGTTCGATTCATGAAGGACACGGGAACAACGTGGGACATCCTTTGCGGACAGACTCAGACGCGGCAGGAGAGAGACCTTGTTGTCCGCTGTGGGAACGATGATGCCAAGGTGTTAAAGGAGAAGAAGAAGTTGGACGCGAAAGCTTCCAGGGCGAGGAAAACATATCAGTTATTATTCAAAAAAGACTATACAGATGGTTTCAAATAGTCATAGATGCCTTATTCTTGGCAATAAAGTTTTAATAGTCATTGTATTGTCAACGCTGCTCGGACTCTTGTCCGCATGCACCGGAAGTGACAGTCCGTACGATAGCGTCGAACACTTCGGAAAAGAGAACATAGTTCGCACATCCTTGGTGTTTGACACCTTGAGGCTGGATGCCCAATATACATCCCTTTCCGGACAGTGGCACATGAAGGACAGCCTCTTGTGTTTCGTCGATGAATATGCCGTCGGGATCAAGGAGTATGACCTCAGTGGTCACTTCATGGGGGAGCATATCCGCCAAGGGAAAGGTCCTGAAGAAGTCCTGGCCGCCTCTTTTATCTCGACGTTCGACAAGTCCACGGGAGATTTCATCATGCAGGACTCGAACTGTTTCATCCATAGGTTCTCGAAAGACTATAAAAAACTGTTCTCATTGAACCAGGCCTGGTTCACCGCGCTGAGTCCGAACTATGGAGATGTTGGAAACAAAGGTTGGTCTGACCTTTACAATCATCCCGATCCGGAGGTCCCGGAAATGTACGAGTACAATTTTGAGTGCAATAGAATGCAGGCGATCGACTCCGCTGTGATAATCCCGACCATCACCGAGCACGTAAGTTACAACGGTTACGAGAAGCGGCAAAGCAAAGGATTCTGGACAGACTCCTACATATTCATCCGTTTCCGTCCTGAGGTGGTTGAGTCTAGTAAGGTGATATTCGGCCATTATCCGCCTGTCTATCACAAGAGAAACATCCCGGTGTTCTCAAAATATGACTTCTATGCTGAGAAGGATGGCCTTGCCGTCACTTTCGCCGCCGATCCGAGAATATTCCTGATGGACTATGACGGCAATGTCATCGGCTCGTTCGGCTTTTCTGAGAAGGGTATCTCCGGGAAGTACCCTGAAACCACATCTTTCGAGGAATACGAATCCAAGTGCAAGAAAATGAGGAAAGAACACGGTTATTATGACAGGCTTGTCAAATGCGGTGACTACATTTTCCGGACCTGTCGCCTGGACAAGGCTGCCGGGACAATTCTCCAGATTTATGATGGAAACTATAATCTTGTCGGACGGGTTCCAGTCAGTGACGGTTTTGAAGTGATTGGTGAATATGATGGCATCTATTACGCTTACGACAGCCTTGATCTGGATTCAGAGCAGTTTGTCTTTCTAAGTTTCAAGATATAATCATATTATGCGATATCATTCATTGGCTCTTGATATAAGAAGAGTGGCTCATTTGCTAATGTTTCTACTCTTAATGAGCAATTATTGTTTTGGACAGGAAAGAGATTCAACATCCCGATATAATCCTGAACTAAGGTTCTTGGAAAAAAGAATCATCGATTATGGGCATATAAAAGCGAAAGATCAAATTACTATAAATGTGCAATTTGAAAATGCTGGGTTGGCCCCATTATGTATATTAGGTGTAACAACGACATGCAATTGCACAAAAGCTCAGACTGATAAGAAACTATACGAACATAACGAAAAAGGTAAAGTTCGGGTTCAAATCGATGCTGAAGGTAAATATGGCCCACAAACAGCTGTAATCAGAATAACCACAAATGCTGATAGACCGCAAAGCATAGTCAGGATAGACTATTATGTAGAGAATTGAATCGAGGGCTTCAAATGACTATAATAAAAGGTGGTTACAGTAGAGAAAATCTATAACCTTAATGCGCATATTCCGTAAATATTTGGTAAATTAGCGAACACTAAAAGGTTAGAACACGATGAACCTTAACCATAGAATAACCACGGCGTTAGTCGGCATATTCATTCTCCTTCTTGGGGTGGCGCCTCTCGGGGCGCAGCGGCGGATGTCGCTTTCGGAGGCGATCGGGACGGCGCGGAGCCAGTCTGTGGCGGCGCTGGAGGCGAAGCACGCCTTTGTTTCGACCTATTGGGCGTACCGCTCCTATCAGGCGAGCCGTCTGCCTTCGCTTGTGTTGTACGGCAACCTGATGAACTTCGACCGGTCGCTCACCTTGCTGCAAAGCTACGAAGACGGCTCATTCCGCTACGCCAGCACCTACAACCTCCAGAACAGCCTCGGCCTTCAGGTCGCCCAGAACATAACCTTCACCGGCGGAAGGCTTTATGTCTATTCCGACCTTTCCCGCATCGACCAGTTCGGACTCAACAAGAAACTGACCTGGTACTCCCAGCCTGTCACGGTCCGCTACGTCCAGCCGCTTTTCTCCTACAACCAGTTCAAATGGGACAAACTCATTGAGCCTAAGGAATATGAACGTGGCCGCCGCCGCTACGTCGAGTCGATGGAGCAGGTCACGATAAATGCCGTGTCGGCATATTTCTCGCTTGTCCAGGCCCTGAAGAACCAGGAGGTTGTGAAGGCGAACTACGAGAACACCGGGAAGATGCGCTCCGTGGCGGCGGAAAGGATGAGACTCGGAAGCGTCACGAGGGCTGAATATCTCCAATTGGAACTCCGCGCGCTGAACGACAGCATCGCGATCGGCGAGAGCGTCGTCAACGTGCGTCAGGCGCAGATGTACCTTAACTCGATTCTGGGCTATGATGAGTCCGTGGAGGTGGAACCGGTGGTGGACGATGCCCTGCCGGACATTCTGATGGATTACGATCTGGTGATGGAGAAGGCGATGAGAAACTCGACGTTCAACCTTGACAATCAGATAAATGAATTGAACGCCGCCTCGAATGTGGCGAAGGCCAAGGCGGACAGAGGCATCTCGATGAGCCTTAACGCCCGCTTCGGCCTGTCCCAGACCGGCAATGGCCTGCCGGATGTCTATAAGGATCTTCTGAACCAGGAGGTTGTGGGTTTGACTTTCAGCGTGCCGATCTTCGATTGGGGGCTTGGCAAGGGAAAGGTGCAGAAGGCCAAGGCCGCCGAGGAGGTCGTCAAGGCGCAGAACCTCCAGAGCGAGAACGACTACCGCAGGAAGATATTCACCGCCGTCGGCCAGTTCAACAACCAGCGTCAGCAGTGTCTGGCCTCCCGCAAGGCGATGGAGATAGCCTCTGAAAGGTACGAGCTGATGATGGACAAGTTCAGGCGCGGCTCGGCCACGGTGACCGACCTCACCAACGCCCAGAACGACAACGAGTCAGCGATGGCCAAATACATCACCGACTACTCCAACTTCTGGACCTACTACTACACCCTCCGGAAGTACGCCCTCTACGATTTCATCTCCGGGAAAGACATCGACGTCAACGTCAAGGAAATGGTTGAATGATTCAGAATCAATGAATATGCTAAATACATCAACTGTTATGAATAGGCGAAAGGCTATACTGCTGTTATCAATACTATTGATAATGAGCTGCTCAGAATCAAGAGATTCAATCACCGCCAAGGTCCTGGTGGAGTTCGGCAACACGATGAATCCGTTGGCGGAAGTTGTCAAGTCGGTTGAGATTGTTCCGTTAGAGGCTGATGACGAGCATCTTTTGGGCTCATCTGTGGATCTGAATGTCACGGAGGATTCCTACATTGTGACAGATTATCTGAATGGGAACATTTTCAGATATTCACATGACGGACGTTTCCTAAATAATATCGGCCACCGTGGGAATGGCCCTGAGGAATATGTCCACATCAACGACGTTCAGTACCGAGACTCGACCCTCTATGTGTTTTCTGTCCCTTCCAGAATCCAGCGTTTCTCTTTGAGTGGATCCATGCTTGATTTGAAGTCCTTGAATGAATTGGATCTGGGAGCGATGTCATGGATTACGGATGAAGGGGTCCTGACATATTATGGCTATGGGTCCGGTCGTGAGACCCGGTTCTCATTGTTGTCTGATGAAACCAGAGTGGATTTCTTCCCGTCAAAGGAGAAGGTGATGAACTATACTCCCACCGTACAGATATTCTCTGAATCAGGCGATTCGGTTTTTGTCGTCGACTCATATTCTGACATTATAAAAGTTTACAGCAAAGGGCTGATGAGTGACGGTCCTTGCTTCGATTTCGGCAGATATGCGATTCCAAAGACCTTTTATGAGTATGATGACTCGTTCGCGGCTATGGATCATCTTCTTGGAAGTGAATTCGCTATGCTCAGCCAATATCTTTGTGATGGTGACACGCGTCTTGTCATTATCGCTCTCCAGAAACGGGCGATGCAAAGCAACTACTGTGGCTTGTATGCTGACGGACAATGGCGCTGGTTTAAGGCCGGTGAAGTAGGGCTGGATGTCTTGGCCAATGCGTTCCGCCAGATAAAGGATGGCGCTTTGTACTGTCTGCTGGATCCGTCCCTGATCAGCACCTTCCCCGCCACGCTCCTAAAAAAAGCCTCCAACCCGGAAGCCCTTGATCCCCTTGGCAAAGATGGCAATTACGTCATCGCAAAACTGAATCTTTTGTAACCAATCAGTTCAACCACAAATCAATAACATTATTATTAAATTGAGCATATGAAAAAAATTTTTAAAGTATTGTTGGCAGTTTTCGCGCTGATTTCTATATGTTTAGCTACCTCCGCTGTTCTTAAGGCTGGTCCAGAAGACCAAACTGATTTTGACAGCAATGATAGTAATTATTGTGTGTACCAAACAATGTCGCATTGCCCAGGTGCAGGTCTGAATTATGCATGCAAAATTTCGGCGACGGCTGAGGCTTGCCGAAGGTATGCCTGTTGTCAGCCGTTTTGATTTCTAACGAATGAAGGGTTAAGTTGAACTGATTGGTTATAATTATGCGTAATATTGTGTTAAGTTGGATTATGTTTGTATCACTGATGTCTTGTAAAGATGACGGGGTACATCCAGTGGCGATTGAGGATGGAATGTATGTGATTGATCGTCATGGCCTGGTAGAGAATTATGCTCCGGATTTTTCCAAAAATAAGATATACGTGTACATGATAACGGGATGCATGAATGAATGGTTGAGTAGGACTCCTCGTGGAAAGATTGAAAGGATTATGGATGATAATCCGGATTGGGAACTTTTGGTGTATGTTGATGGTAGTGTGAAGGACACGTCAAAGGTTCGGGCAAAACTGGAACAGTATGATTGCAACATACCAGTGATTGTTGACACGAAGGGCGTGTTCCGCAAGCTGAATGGAATGAAGGAAGTGATCCTTTGGGGAGGCATCTATGATAAGAATGATGTTATGATAGGTGTCGGTGTAATTGGTGATGGACTAAGTATGTTTGACTCCGAATTTGAAAAAGCAAAGCGAAGAATATATGAGAGGAACAGGTAATCGTTTCTGGTTAATAATAACGATTTATTGTTTGCAGTCAGGAAACTATATAACGAACATAATGATAACCTCGAAATATTCAGAAAGTGCTTCAGAACATTATTTCAAGCATATTCAAGAATTATTGATAAGTGGTAACAAATGCGATATGTAATTAGCGTTTCTTCATTATTGGGAATGATGGAATAATTCAGAATCCATGAATATGAGAAAGAATATCCTAGTGTCTATTGGTGTCTGCGGTCTAGTCGTGATGGCCGTTGCCTGCGGAGGAAACAAAAAGACGGAGGAGACGAAGGACGGGAAACTGGCCTACACCCCTCAGATAAACGAGGTCACGGTGATGAAACTGGAAAAGACGGACTTCGCGCGTCAGCTCTTGTCCAACGGAAAACTTGTTGCCGGACGGAAAAGCGCGCTGCAGTTCAGGACAACCGGAAAAATCGCGGCGATAAACGTCCGGAATGGTGAATATGTCTCCTCAGGTGCCGTCATCGCCACCGTTGACCGTCCCGACTTGAAACTGTCGCAGGAATCCTCCCGGCTTTCGCTCCAGAAGGCCGAGCTGGATTTGTATGACTATCTTGTGGGACAGGGATATTCCGCCGGGGACACCACCTCGGTCCCCGCCGACCTTTTGGCCATGGCGAAGATGAAATCCGGCTATTCCGCCGCCAAGAACGATTTCGCGCGCTCGTCCTACGAGATCGCCGGAACGGTTCTCCATGCCCCGTTCTCCGGGCGTGTCGCTGACATCAAGCAGAAGCCGTTCGACCAGAGTCCGTCCGGGACATTCTGCACGATCGTGGACGACAGTGTGCTGGAGGTGGATTTCTCGGTGATGGAATCGGAATATTCATTCCTCTCGGTGGGGCTGCCGGTGAGGATCCGTCCGTTCGCTGACGAGACCAAGGAATATTCAGGGAAAGTCACCGCCATCAATCCTCTCGTGGATGAGAAAGGGCAGATCTCCGTCACGGCGCAGGTCCGGAACGACGGCTCGCTGATCGATGGAATGAACGTCCGTGTGATCGTGGAGAGGATGATTCCGGGACAGCTTGTCGTGCCTCGCAGCGCGGTGGTGATCAGGGACAATCTGGACGTGCTGTTCACCTGCACGGATGACGGCAAGGCACATTGGACTTATGTCACGATACTTTATTCCAATGGTGAGTCCTACGTGGTCGAGGCCAACAAGGACAGGAACGCCGAACTGAACGAAGGCGACCAGGTGATTGTCTCCGGCAATCTCAATCTGGCGGACAACTCTGATGTGCTGGTAAAAAGGTAGGCAATGCTGAAACATCTGATAGACAGACCGATAACCGTGACGATGATAACCCTTGTCATCGTTGTTCTGGGCATTGTCAGCATACGTCTGCTGCCAGTGTCGTTGGTTCCGGATGTGGACATCCCGTACATAACCGTGCAGGCCACGTCCTCTGAACTTTCGGCCAGAGAGATGGACGAGAGTGTGCTGAAGCCTCTGCGCCAGCAGCTTATCCAGATCAACGGGCTTGAGGACATCGTCAGTGAGGCGAAGGACGGCAGCGGGACGATCCGGCTTACGTTCAACCACGGTTCGGACATCGATTATCTTTTCATTGAGGTCAACGAGAAGATTGACCGGTCCATGTCCAGCCTTGGCGACATCGCCCGGCCTAAGGTCTTGAAGGCCAGCGCCACGGACATTCCGGCGTTTTTTGTGAATATTACTTCTTCGGTCGCTGAGCCTGTCGAACCACAAGCTCAGGGACCGCCTCAGAATCGGTCGCTGAGCCCGTCGAAGCGCACCGAGCCTGAGGCCCAATCGGACTTGTTCCCCGTAACCGAGTCCTTCTCCCAGATGAGCCGCTTCGCACGTGACGTGATCAGCAAACGCATCGAACAACTCTCCGAAGTCGCCATGGTAGATGTCAGCGGCCTTGTCAGTGACGAGATTCTCATAATTCCGGATGAGTCCAAGCTACTCCAGGCAGGGATGACAATGAATGAGTTCGAGAGTTGTGTCAAGAGTTCCAACATCCGCCTTGGCAGTCTCACAATCCGTGACGGAGAGTACCGCTACAATGTCAAATTCGATTCCCGGGCTTCCTCCAGTGAAGACATCGCCAACCTCTGGTTCAAGAAGGAAGGCCGCCTTCTTCAGATAAAGGACGTCGCCAAGGTCGTCGTCCACCCGGCAAAACGAACCGGCCTCGTCCGCTCGAACGGAGAGGATGCCGTGTGTCTTGCCGTCATCAAGCAGAGCGAGGCGAAGATGTCGGACCTGAAGTCGGCCATGAACGGTCTGATGGACAGTTTCCGGAACGACTACCCTCAGTTGAGCTTCGAGATCACGAGAGACCAGACCCAGCTTCTTGAATATACCATCAACAACCTGCTACAGAACATCGTGGTCGCCCTCCTTCTGGCGAGCGTCATCATATTCCTCTTCATGAGGGACTTCCGCTCTCCGGTGCTGGTGATCCTGACGATGCCGGTGGCGCTGATATTCTCGATGCTCTGCTTCTATGCCATCGGATTGACCCTGAATATTATATCCCTCTCCGGTCTGCTTCTCGGAGTCGGAATGATGACTGACAACACGGTCATCCTTGTCGATAATATAACCGGCCGATGGCAACGTGAAGGGAACCTGCGCTCCGCTGTCCTTGAGGGCACGAAAGAGGTGAGGGGAGCGATGCTCAGCTCCGTGCTGACAACCTGCGCGGTGTTCATTCCGTTGATATTCATGAGCGGCATCGCCGGGGCGATGTTCTACGATCAGGCTATGTCGGTGGCCATCGTGCTGCTGACCTCCTACATCGTGACCATCCTTGTGATTCCGGTCTATTATTACTGGTGGTTCAAGGGTTCGGATGGTTTCCGTCCGAGTCCGCTTTTGGAGAAAATCAACTTTGACGAACCGATCCGCCGCTGGGACGACAAACTTATGGAATGGTTCATCCGGCACAGGCCGGTCGCCTGGGGCCTTCTTGCCGTCTCGACCGTCGGGCTGGTGTTCTGTTTCCTGGAGATGCCGAAATCCCGTCTGCCGGAGATGACCCAGACGGACGCGATAATGAAGATTGACTGGAACGAACACATTTCCATTGAACGTAACACGGAGCGGATCAGGGATTTAGAGAAAAAACTGACCGGAAGCGTGGAGCAGATGACGGCTCTTGTCGGTTCTCAGCAATTCATTCTGAGTCATAGTGGTGACCAAGGAATTTCCGAAGCGTCCATCTACGTCAATTGCAAAGATGCCGGCACATTGAAAAAGGTGCTGGGCGAATTGAAGGATGAGATGGAGAATGAATATCCGGAAGCGGTATATTCATTCGAGGCTTCAGGGAATATCTTCGACATGGTTTTCGCCCGGAACGAGGCTCCGCTCGTGGCGCGCCTTCGCCCAGTGAGGAACAGGGAGGTTGAGGTCGAACCGTTGAGGAATATGCTCTCCGAGGTCAGGGAAACGTTGCCTGGAGTGACCGTGGCGGATCCTCCGGTAAAGACTGACGCTCTGTTTGTCGCTGATCCTGACTTGCTTGCGCTTTATGATGTCGGTTATTCGGAACTTGTGTCGATTCTGAGGAACTCGCTCAATGAGAACCGTCTGTTCAACATTGTCCAGGGAACCAGCACTGTTCCGGTCGTGACAGGCTCCAACGCCGCCGGACTTTCGGAGATCCTGCATGGCACTTTCATCGAAAAGAAAGGCCTTGACGGGGAGACATCCCGGATTCCGGTTTCAAATCTTATGCGGCAAACCTTTGCCGAGGATTTGAAAACTTTGGTCGCAGGCCCGGAGGACAATTACTACCCTTTGGCTCTCGATGTTCCGTCGAAGGACGTGAAACATGTGATGGCCGCGGTGAGTGACGTCGTGCGAAAGAATGGTGACTTCGAGGTCGGCTATTCTGGTTCCTGGTTCTCCAACAGCAAGATGATCGATGAGATGATCATCATAATGCTGGTCGCCATAATCCTGCTCTATCTGATTTTGGCCTCGCAGTTCGAGTCGCTGGTCCAGCCGTTGATCATTCTGTCGGAGATTGTCGTGGATGTCTCTGTCGCCTTGCTGGTTCTATGGATTTTCGGGGTCAGCATCAACCTGATGTCGATGATCGGCCTGATTGTCATCACCGGCATCGTCATAAACGATTCCATCCTGAAGATAGACACGATCAACCGGATGCGCAAGGCCGGCGAAAGTCTTGAGCGTGCTGTCATTGATGCGTCCTCGCTTAGGGTGAAGGCTATCATAATGACCTCATTGACAACCATTCTGGCCGTCTGCCCGTTCCTGTCAAGAGGAAGTATGGGAGCTGACCTTCAGTACCCGATGTCCCTGGTGATCATCGCTGGAATGATTGTCGGAACCCTTGTCAGCCTGTTCGTCGTGCCGGCGTTGTATTATTCGATCTACAATGGAAGAAAGAAAAAATAGACTTTCTCCATTTTCGGTCGTTCTGATTATGGTGGCGCTGTCCCTTGTCGGGCTGGCGGCGTTGCCGCGTCTGAACATCCAATACACCCCGATGACGGAAGGCCGTACGGTCTATGTATCTTTTTATTATCCCAACGCCTCTGCGGAAATCATTGAAAGCGAGGCGACATCCAAGATTGAAGGAGTCTTGGCGGGGATACGCGATGTCACAGACATTTCCTCTGTTTCACGTAAAGGTTCAGGCTCCGTTTCTGTCAAGTTCCGCAAAGGCTCGGACATGGACGCGGCGCGCTTCGAGGTCGCCTCGGCGATCAGGAACGTTTACCCAAGCCTTCCTGATGAGGTCTCCTATCCGGGAATATCCTTGTCTGGCGGCGGACGGGTCTCGCGGATATCCTATCTCGTCAAGGGCGGGATCCCTTCCCGGGAGATTTCCAAATATGTCAAGGAACACGTCCTCAGCCATTTGGCCGCCATCCAGGGAGTGGACAAGGTCAATGTGGACGGCGGTGTTCCTTTCCAGTGGGTGATCACGTTCGACGCCGACAAGATCCAGTCCGTAGGAGTCACCGCCGATGAGATCGCATCGGCCTTCAATTCATATTACCGTGAGGAAATCCTCGGAATGACGGAAACCTCTGAAGGATTGATGACGGTGCGTCTTAAAGAAGCCTCGGACAAGGATTTCGGATCGATTCCCGTAGGTAATTTCAAAGGCCGTGTGATTCACATCGGGGACGTTGCCCAGTGGCGCTATGAGGAAGCGGTGCCGTCAAGTTACTATCGTGTCAACGGTTTGAACACCATTACTTTGACGGTGGAGATAGCTTCTTCGGCCAACCTGTTGACTGTCGCTTCCGCCGTCAAGGAAAGGATGGCGGAGCTTCAGAAAGGCTTCCCTTCGGAAATCACCGCCGGCATCGCCTACGATTCCTCTGAGTATGTCAGCGAGGAACTCAGCAAAATCTATGTCCGTACCGCCCTCTGCATCTTGATCCTGCTGCTGTTCGTGTTCTTGATCAACAGGTCGTGGCGGTATATGCTGATCATTGTCTTCACTTTGACGGTCAATGTGTTGACCGCCTTGATGATCTACAGTTTGGCAGGTCTTCAGATCCACATCTACACCCTTGCCGGAATCACGGTCTCTCTCGGAATAATCATCGACACCTCGATCGTGATGATCGACCACTACGCCCATTTCAAAGACCGGAAGGCTTTCCCGTCCATCCTTTCGGCCGCGGCCACGACTGTCGGCGCATTGATGATGGTCCTTCTGCTTCCGGAAAAGGAAAAAGCCAACCTCGTGGACTTCATCTGGGTGATTGTCATTAACTTGGGACTGTCGCTGATCATCTCCTACCTGTTCATCCCGTCGCTGATGGAATATATTCCTGTAAGAATGTCGGGTGGCAAGTCTGGGCGTTCCCCAAGGAAGCTCCGCCGGATCCTGCGTTGGAACAGGCTCTACGCTTCCTACATCGGCTGGGGGGTGAGGCATCGTTGGGTGTATGTCCTTTTGTTCATCGTGGCGTTTGGAATCCCGCTCTGTCTGCTCCCTACCCGTCTGTCTGATTATGACAAGGACAAGGCGGACAGGTTCGACAGATTTCTGGACAAGATTGTCACCTGGAAACCTTACGACAGGAACCGTCAGTTGATAGACAAGATAGCCAGTTCCTCCTTCGGTCTGTTTTACAAATCCTTGAACCGCTCCAATTTCTACCGGGAGCCTGAAAAGAAACGTCTGATCATCAATGCCGGCATGCTTGAAGGCTGTACCGTGAACCAGTTGAATGATGTCGTGAGGGCGATGGAGAATTATCTGTCGAAGTTCGATGAGATCTCCGTATTCACCACGTCGATATATTCCTACGACAACGCCGAGATTTCGGTGGAGTTCAAGCCTGAGTATGAGAACTCAGGTTTCCCTTCCGTGCTGAAGTCCGAGGTCACGAGGATGGCGATCAATTTCGGCGGGGCGAACTGGAGGGTCTCCGGAATAGACGACAATAATTTCAACAACAACATCGTCTCGTCCTCCAAGAGCAACCGCATCTCGCTGAAGGGCTACAACTATCAGGAACTCAGCCGATATGCCGAGAAGCTGATGGCCTATCTCTCCACCAACCGCCGTGTCCAGGGCGCAGAGATCTGGTCGGGAGGTTGGAACGGCCGCCCTTCGATTGAGTTTGTGCTGGATTATGATTTTGGGCGGATGACGCTTGCCGACATCAATCCTTACGCCTACTACAACGCTCTGGGATCCTTACTGTACGAACGGAAGATCGGAACTTCTGAATATGATGGTGGATCCGTCGATGTTGTCCTCCGTTCCTCGGATCTGGACAGATACGATCTCTGGCACGTTCTTAACTCTCCGATAGATGTCGGTCAGAAGAAAATGACGCTTTCGAGTGTCGGGGGCATCGACAAGCAGCGGACAGGTCTGACAATCAGAAAGAGCAACCAGTCCTACGAGCTTGTTGTATGCTACGACTTCATCGGTAGTTGGGAACTCAGCCGTTCCCTGTCCCAGAAGGCGGTCAAGTACATGAACGATGAGGCCCTTCCGATCGGTTTCAAGGCCGAGGTTCCGGGCTGGGGCTGGTTCGACACCGCCAAGCAGCAGTACGCCTGGCTGTTGTTCCTGATTCTCGCCGTGATGTACGTGATGCTTGCGATGACATTCGAGTCGTTCCGTTACCCGCTCGCCGTGATCTTCATGGTTCCAGTCTCTTTCATCGGCCTCTTCCTTGCCTTCGGCCTATCGGACTTCTCCTTTGATCAGGGCGGTTTCGCCGCCTTCGTGATGCTCAGCGGCATAGTCGTCAACGCCGGCATCTACCTCATCACCACCTACCAGTCCCTCCTCGGTGCATCGGTCCCTGAGCCTGTCGAAGGGACCACCTCTGTGACTAAACAAACTCGCCGACCAGCCGAAGCGGCCAACATCCGCCTCTACGTCAAAGCCTACTCCCGCAAGATCAACCCGATCACCCTCACCATAGTCTCCACCATCCTCGGCCTCCTCCCGTTCCTCACCGACGGCCCCGAGGAGGTTTTCTGGTTCGACTTCGCCGTCGGCACCATCTCCGGCATGCTCTTCTCCATACTCGCCGTGATATTCATCCTCCCGATCTTCTGCGTTAAGCGCAAATAGGATATGGCCATGCGCTATTTTTGTGATGCTGAGAAGAAAAAATCGCAAGGTTGGATGGTGAAAACAAGGCTCTTTTCTCGGAATTTATACCGTGATTAATGTAATTGCTTGACAGTCTGTACTTTACTAATCGTGATATGTTACAAGTATTTGATTAATGTATTGAAAATAAGCTGATTAAACTGTGCGAAATGAGAACGTGAAGCTCAATTTGTCTGTAACAAATTAAGGATTAGGAAATTATATTTGCCAAAAGTGAAACTGTTTTCCATTACCATATCAATCCTTTTGCCGAACTTTGCAGTCGGAAATAATACGTTTTATTATGAAAAAGGTTGTAGCATTATTATTGGCCATTGCGCTGTCTCCGGTAGTAATGGCTCAGGATCGGAATGTGCGGTTGGATCTGTTCGGGGCCGCCAATGTGGTCGGTGCCTCTTATGACGCAAGGTTCAAAGGGGATTCGGGTTTGGGTTTCGCGGTCGGTGTCGGGTACGGTTTCGGCATCGGGAACTGGTACGAGATTCATGGTGTCGGCGTGCCGGTGGAGATCAACTACCTGGCAGGTAGAGGAAAACATCATTTCGAGATCGGAGCCGGAATGTCCAACGGGGTGTATTTTGACAAGATTACGGAAAGCAAGACGGTGACCTTGCCTGATGGTTCCACGGGAACTGCTCCGAAGGAAGTGAGAACGACGCAGTGGGGAAATTTCCTTTACGCGAATGTCGGTTACCGTCTTCGCGCGGAGAACGGTCTGGTGTTCCGCTGCGGCTTAAGTCCATCGTACGGAATCGGGAAATATGGCTTGTCCAAGTCCGTTTTCTACCCATACCTCAGCTTGGGATATTCCTTCTAAAAAGAATCATACTCTCACCTGGAAGTCATCAAAGAAACTTCTGATTGTTCTTCCAGGTGTGAGAAACTATACGCACGTAAAACGGCATCCAATTGATATCTAAAGAGTTGATGTTTTAGGTGCGAGTATGTTTGCACACCTGTGAGTCAGCGGCCTCGGTACAGAACGTTCTACAGGTGTTCCGGACTTCCAGGTGTGAGAAATCGTGTGCACCTAAAACATCATCAGCCTGACAGTCAGCGAATTGCTCTTCCAAGTGTGAATATCCTCACGCACCTCGGTGTTACGGCATATTATTGAATGATATGCGGAACCTTGGGGGCACTATATTCAGGTTAATCTTAGAAGCTGTTTTGAATTGTTTGTTTGAAGGTTTGAGAGTAAAAAACTTCAG